>Ga0307373_10010874_pt1 | contig 13306 bp, 11 predicted proteins | sample OX2MG_FD_202534 | JGI IMG/M metagenome (GOLD analysis project Ga0307373, IMG submission 202534) | Soil microbial communities from Risofladan, Vaasa, Finland - OX-2 | ecosystem: Environmental > Terrestrial > Soil > Coastal area > Acid sulfate soil | place: Finland: Risofladan, Vaasa | collected... | reverse complement strand
CTGCGAATAAGATTTAATGCTTCACGAGTTGCCCTCTTCGTCTTGTTCCAAGCTGCGAGGACATCCTTGCGGTCCAGTTCGTGCAATGGGGTTCGATTGCGGCCATCAGGGTGCGCAATGAAAGCACACACCCTGAACAAGTGCATAACATTCAGCCGAGTGAACCCTTCAGTTCGAAGCGATTCGATGAAAGGCGCAACTTCGTCCTTAATAAATCCGGTATGCTTCGCAGCCACTTCCGCGCTCTCAATGTCAGCCGCTCGTAAGCGAACGCCTAACGTGTTCACTCGTTTAAACGCCTCGACAGCATTCCGAAAGCTATAATCAACCATTTTTACGATGGGAATTTCGTAATCCAATATTGCTCGAACCTTTTCAAATCGCTCCTCCATCATACGTCCCTTTGCACTATCGGGAAGCGACCTCCGGATTTCACGGTAATCTTCATCATCCCATAATTGGGACACGGAGTAGCAGTTCGGATCTTTTATAGTAGCTACATTTTCGAGCTTAAATTCACCCTCTTTCTCGAATGGATTAAAAACGACTTTAATACCTTCTGTGCCACTATGGATTCGGTCAAGTGTTATCGAGCGTTGTTGGCCATCAATTAGCCATCCCATAAACGAGTTTAGTCGAGGTGTTGGAAGAGTACGTCTCGACCTCACATCTTCGGAGGAACTGAGCCACAATAATAACGATGAGATAGGGTATACCCGATAGAGCGAATCGACAAGTTTAGGTGCCTTACTCTTATTCCAAACATAATCTCGCTGAAACTCAGGTATCACGATACGGCCCGCCCGTGAATCCTCTATGAGCTGTTTTACTTTAATTGTTTCGTGTTTAAGTTCAACCATTGTCGTTGGGTTTGAGATGTTCTTGATAGTTAAAGTTTATAGCATTATAAAATTCTGGATTCCCGCGTTCGCGGGAATGACATTCGATGTCCTACGCATACGGCACCATCCTCTTCATCTCTGGTTTCATCATCGCCTCCCGTGCCCAGCGGCCGTTCCGATTGGTAACTATTATGTGTTTCATGCGCGCATCAGAAATGGATTACGAATGGTGATTCTTCCACGAATGGTTAAACCGTCCTGCATGTCCTCGGAATAGAGCACCTGAGCATTGGCCCGAAGCGCTGTTGCAACGATAAGGCTATCCCAGTAACTGAGTTTGTATTCCAATCGAAGTTCACTCGCGACGATGATATCCTCGCGAAGAATCTCAAGAACCACATAATCGTCATACAAACGATTCACCAATCGCTGCAAGTAATCCTCGGAGGCTGCCGCTTTTCGCTTAAGATTTAATGCGACCTCATTGATGACCTGAGAGCTGAAGCAAAGATCGGATTGCTCTGCGATCGAAAGCGCAATTGCCCGCTTACGCGTGTCGCCGGCGCGATCGTAACAATAGAACAAGATATTGGAATCGGCAAAGTTCATTTGCGATCGTAAAGCTCGTCACGTGTTAGAGGTATTCCATCCCCCGCATCGAGGGGTTCTTCACGCATCATCTTGACAGAGGCACGCTGCGGTTGCTTGCCGCTCAGCGTCACATGAATATTTTCGTTGGCTGCGAGTTTTTTAACGTACTCGCGTGGAATTCGGATGACTCCTCCGCTTTCCATCGTGGTATCAAAATCGATTCGTTCCATTGTAGTATAAAAACAATTAAATTGCAGCAGTCATAATATAATTCCGTCACGCATACGGCACCACCCTCGTCATCTCCGGTTTCATCATCGCCTCGCGCACCCACCGGCCATTCTCTTCGGCATAGCGGCGGACGGCGAGGCGCTCTTTGTTGCACGGGCCATCGCCATTGATGACGCGGAAGAATTCGTCCCAATCAGGCTGGGTGTATGCCCAGGTGCCGTCTTCGTTTTTCTTAAGCGCAGGATCGGGGAGCGTCATTCCGAGTTCCCAAATTTTGGGAACATATTGCTCGATGAAATCCTGGCGCATTTCTTCGTTCGTCGCCATCTTCACTTTCCAGCGCATCAGCTTTTCGGTGTGAACGGAAATCGTGTCCGGCGGTCCGAAAAAGTGCATCATCGGCGGAAACCACCAGCGATTGAGCGCATCCTGCAGCATCGCGCGTTGCACGGGCGTCCCGACGGCCAGAGCGACGAAGGCATCGTAGCCTTGCTTCAAATGGAAGGACTCCTCGTAGCAAATTCTTTCAAGCGCGCGGCAATAAGGACCGTAACTTCCCTTCGCATTCGCAAGCTGATTGACGATCGCGCCGGCATCGACTAAAAACCCGATCACCGCGATATCGGCCCACGTTTTCGCGGGATAATTGAAGATATTACTGTACTTCGATTTGCCGTTTATCAAATCGTTAATCATTGCCTCGCGCGATTTGCCGAGCGTTTCCGCGGCGCTGTAAAGCAAATGCCCATGGCCGACTTCATCCTGCACCTTTGCGATGAGCGCGAGCTTGCGCTTTAGCGTCGGCGCGCGCGTGATCCAGGTTCCCTCCGGCAGCGCGCCGATAATTTCGGAGTGTGCGTGCTGCTCGATCATGCGGAGCACCTGGCGGCGATATTCGGCGGGCATCCAATCGTCCGGCTCGATTTTTTCGCCGCGCGCAATGCGGGCTTCGAACTCGGCGAGTTTTTCGGGATCTTCCGCTTGCCCGTTCACCGCGGGCTTAGCGTCTGGTTCTATGTAGGCGTTTCCGTACATGGTTATCTCGTTATTATTCCTTCGACTAAAATCGATGTGATTTCGCTGATCTCTTGCTCCGATAACTTCCCCTGCAACCGATGGGACTTATAGGACTCATAAGTCCAATTTGTCCCGGACAGGAGCGTTCGCACGACCAACGATGGATCGATCTTGCGAAACATTCCCAAGGAGATTCCTTCTTCGACGATTGCTCGAATCATTTTCTCATAGCGGCGTCGCATCAGCTTGAAATCATTCAGGAACGGCTCACCCATGTGCCGCCACTCGTGGAGGAAGACCGCGGATGCATCGGCGCTGGCCGCGATCACCCCCAAATGCGCCTCGATGGCGGCGCGGAGTTTTTCCTTCGGCCCGAGTGGGCTTGCCACCACAGGCTCGACCGCTTCGAAAAACTGATCGGCCATCGCAAAGCAAATTTGTTGTAGCAATTCCTCTTTCGAGGAAATGTGATTGTAAAGGCTTGCCGCTTCCATACCGAGCGTCTCAGCCAAGTCCCGCATGGAAGTCGCACGGTAGCCGCGCTCTCGAAACAGCGCCTGCGCCTTTTGGCGAATTTGGTCCTTGCGCGCCATGGGCTTCGTTTGTGTTATTCGCTCCATTGAAATGAACTAACGGTCGTTAGCTTGATTCCATTCCTCCTACCGCTCGGACGAAATTTTTGCGGGATCGCAGTATACAATTTAAGAATAGCTTGCATGAAGAATGCTATATTTCCGAAGAATTAATTCTCAAAAATGATTGGATTTGGAGATTTTATAGTTATATTTGTAGGAAAGTGGGTAAAAGTGGGAAAATGAATTTCGACTCTGAGCTATCGAATGTCATCATTTAAAGGAAGCGATATCTACGTCGTGGATTCGAAAGGGCGCGTGAGCATCCCTTCGAAGATGCGAAAAAATATCCAGTCGGAGTCGAGATATGCCTTCGTCATCACGCGCGGTATCGAGAAGTGCCTCTACGCCTATCCGCTCGATGAGTGGCGGCGCATGGAGGAATCGATCCGCTCGCTTTCGCAGGTGAACGAGAAGGACCGGTACTTCGCGCGCACGCTCATGCAATGGAGCGAGGAAGTGCAGCTCGACGCGCAATTCCGGCTCCTTATTCCCAAATCGTTGCTGGACTTTGCGGAGATTTCGAAAGAAGTTTTTTTTATCGGCGTGCTCGACCACATCGAACTCTGGAAACCGGAGAATTTTAAAAAGTATATTGACTCGAGAAAAGAAAGTTACGAGAAAGCCGTCGAGCACGTCATGAGCGCGAGGAAAAGTTAAAAAGTAAGAATTTCGAAATTCGAAATTCGTAATGGAAATAGTTCATTGACAACGAGCGAGTATCATGAACCCGTCCTGCTGAGCGAGGCGATGGAATACCTTGCCGTCCACGAGTCTGGCATCTATGTCGATGCCACGCTGGGCGGCGGTGGATATTCGGAAGCGATACTTATGCGCGGGGCGCGCGTCTTCGGATTCGATACCGATCCGGCGGCGCAGCAATTCGCTTCAGGGCGGCTTGCAAAATTCGGCGAGCGATTCGTGCTCGTAAAAGAGAATTTTGCACAGTTGCAAACGGCGCTGAAAAATCACCCCATCCTTTTCAAGGAGGGGGAGGGGGGGTGGTTAGATGGCATCGTCTATGATCTCGGCGTGAGCAGCCACCAATTAGATACGACTTCTGTGGGACTTAGCTATCGTGTGGAAGCGCCGCTCGATATGCGGCTCGATCCGCGAGCGGAAATTTCCGCGCGGAATGTGATCGCCGAATATGACGAAGCACGGCTCCGCAATATTTTTCGCAGGTATGGCGAAGAGCCATACGCGGGGCCGATAGCTCGGAAAATCGTTCGAGCGAGAAGCGAAAAAAGTATCGAGACGACCACGGAACTTGCCGAAGTCATTGCGAACGGAATTCGGAAGGATAAACGAAACGAGACACTATCGCGAATTTTTCAGGCGATTCGAATCGAAGTGAACCATGAATTGGAGAATCTGCAATCCTCGCTCGAGCAAGCGGTGGAAATGCTGCGAAGCGGTGGCAGGATCGTCGTCGTTTCGTATCACTCGCTTGAAGATCGTATTGTAAAAGAGTTTTTTAAGAACGAGAGCGCGCCGCAGTTCAGCGCGGGCGCGCCGGGAGCATTGAAATCGAGGATCGATCTTTCTCGCGCGCGGCTGAAGGTGCTGACGAAAAAGCCGGTCACGCCGAGCGCCGAGGAGCTTGCACGAAACCCACGTGCGCGAAGCGCAAAACTCCGCGCCGCGGGAAGAATTACGAATTAAGAAAAGAGCGATGACGACAATTGCTTATGCACCACGAGCCGAATACGGCAGAAGCCAGCAGCGCGAGCTGCTTGGCGTTAAAGCCGCGCGCGAAGAACCGCCCGTGCTAACAGGTTCGGTGACGATCGCTTCGCCACCCGTAGCGCCGGTGCCGGGCGAGATCGAAAAGGCCGTTCGCCGAATGCCGGTGCTCTACGTGATCGCGTTCTTTGGCGTCGTGGTACTCTCGGCGGTGATGATTATTTGGAACACGCTGCAAGTGAACAAACTCTCAGCGCAAAAAACCACGCTCGATAATACGATCGCTCTAAATCAGCAGCGTCTCATTCGCTTGCGCGCGGAGGAGATGCAGCTATCCGCGCCGGACCGCATTCGCTCGATCGCGCAAACAAAACTTGGCATGGTCGAGGCAAACGGGCAGGACTTTGTAATTGTAAAATAGCATTCGTGACGTATCGAGATCAGGACGAATTTCCGTTCGAGGAAGCCACGCTGAGGCGTGCGCCGGTTCCGCGCGCCTCTTATGAGCCTCCACGTGTCTCGTATGAGCCTTCGCGTGAGGCGCCGCGCCCGCTTCGTCCCAATCTTCCGCCAGCAATCCTCGAACCGCCGCTGCCGCGCGATCCCTGGCACGAGCGGCTTATCGAACGATTTTTCGCCACGCCGCCGCCCGTCGATCCGCTGAAAAAAAATGGCCGGCTTTATTCCGCGCTCGCGTTATTTCTTATTGCATTTCTGCTCGTTGGCGCCAAGCTATTCAAGCTGCAAGTGCTCGATCACGCCGCCTTTTCCGCCGAAGCGGCGGAGCAATATAAGATGGAAGTTCCCATCGATCCAAAACGCGGACTCATCTACGACCGGAATGGCATTATCCTCGCCGATAATTCTTTCGTGGTAAAATTCGCGATCGATCCGCGCGCAATAGTGCCAAAGCATAAAGCAGAACTCGCCGCGTTGCTCTCGGAGACGTTCGACAAGCCTGCCGCGTATTACGAAAATCTGTTTCGAGATACATCCCGGCAATACATTGTGATCGAACGGGCGGTGCCGCTCGAAATTGCCTCGCAACTCGATTCCGTTAAGGATCCCGGCCTGATCCGTGAAATGGATTCGCGCCGCAATTATGCCTTTGGCGACCGCGCCGCGCACGTCCTCGGCTTCGCGAGCAACGATGGCCGCGGCCTCGCCGGAATCGAACTTTTCGCCAATCGCGATCTCGCCGGCCACGAGGGATTTCAAGTCATGCAGCGCGATGGCCGAGGCGTGCTTCGGCCGGATGTCGATTACACACAAGTCCCGGCCGCGAATGGGGAAAACCTCACGCTTACAATCGACCAGTCGATTCAGGAGATTGCGGAATCCGCACTCAAGGCCGGCGTGGCAAAAGCGGACGCGGAAGCGGGCATTGCGATCGTGATGCGGCCTTCGACCGGCGAAATTCTCGCGCTCGCGAACGTACCGGATTTCGATCCCAATTCCTTCAGCGATGCCACGTTCAATATGCTTCGTGACCGCGCGATTACCGATGCCTATGAACCGGGTTCGGTCATCAAAGTGCTGGACGCTTGCGCGGCCATCGAGGAAGGCGCATGGAAACCGACGGACAAGATCTATGCGGAGCATGGAACGTGGCATCCAGCGCCGGGAGTAACGATTCGAGACGATCACGACTATGACACGCTCACGTTTCGCCAGGCGCTCGAAGTTTCGAGCAATATCTCTTTTGCAAAAATTTCGGACAAGATCGACAAGCGGCGGTACTACGAATACCTCCGCGATTTTGGCCTCGGTAACTATACCGGCATCGACTTGCCCGGCGAAGTGAAGGGCGTGCTTCACACTCCGGCTGAGTGGGATCCGAATTCCAAACGCTACATGGCGTTCGGCTATGAGTTGACCGTCACGCCCATCCAGATGGCGACCGCGTATGCCACGGTCGCCAACATGGGCATTATGATGAAGCCCTACATCATTATGAAGCGCGAGAGTTCAAGCGGAACCATTGTTACCCAGCCGCAGGAAATTCGACGCGTCGTAAGCGCCCAGACGTGCCGAACGGTCATCAATCTCATGGAGAGCGTCGTCGATTCCGGCACGGGCACGCTCGCTCGTATCAAGGGAATAACTATCGCGGGCAAAACCGGGACAGCGCAGCAATTAGTCGATGGCCATTGGTCGAAGGAGCATTACACCGCGAGCTTCACGGGATTTTTTCCGGCCGAGCATCCACAATATTTAATCAGCGTGATTCTCCGCTCGCCGCATAATGGATATTTCGGCGGCTCGGTGAGCGGCCCGATCTTCCGCGAGATCGCAATGAACATACTCGAAATGAATCACGAGCTTCCGCCCGAAGCCCGCACCCAGCCGGAGCCGCAAGCACCGATGGTCACCGAAGGTGTGGTCGATATCGATGGCGTGCCCGTCGAGGCGCAGGAGGAACCATCGCGTCCGCTGTGGGAAGTTCGCGGCCTCACGGCCGAGCAGGGCCGCTCGCTCATGGCGAGCCAGGGATTCGTCGTGGCCGGACCGAAGGGCGAGCGTTCGTCGGACGCCCTCATCGACGATGTAATAAAGTGTGGAGGGGATACCGTACGCTTCGTTTTAGCAAGCACGACGAGCAATACGAAGCCAGCAGCAGGGGAGCAAAATCCAACAATCGCAGCCAGGGATGAGCAATCATCCAGCGCAGCGCCCGATTTCGTGGGCATGCCAATGGCGCGCGCGATCAAGCTCGCTTCTGCCGATGGTTTCCGCGTCAAGATGTCCGGCTCCGGAACAGTTGCTCAGCAAATTCCGGAAGCAGGAGCGCGTATGAGCTTGATCGAAGCAGCGGGAAGCCCGACGCTTACGCTCTTTGGAGAAGAACAATAGGACAATGATGAATTATGAATGATTAATGATGAGGGGGATTTGTTTCTATCATCATCTATCGTTTGTAATTCAGAATTTTCCGCCGTAATCGCTCCAAAGCAAAGCGGCGTTCGTTGAAAAATGAAATTTAGTGAGCAAATCCCCTCACCCTTCCCTCTCCCTCATCGAGAGGGTTTGGGTGAGGGCTGGCCAGAGGAGATCGGCCTTCTCGATGCGTTCGGGGAGGCCGATCTCGCGCGGCCACAATACGATTCGCGGCGGGTGACACCGGGCGATACGTTCGTCGCCATTCGCGGCTTCGCGGCCGATGGGCATAAGTTTATTCGGCAAGCGATTGTGAACGGCGCGAAGGCCATCGTGCTCGAAGAGAATGAGGCATTTTCGCGCGAAGATGCCGAGCGCGCGAACGTTGCGCGCATGCACGTCCAGAATTCTCGCCGAGCCCTGGCATTCCTTTCCGAACGGGCATTTGGTTCACCCAGCACGAAGCTTCGAATGATCGGCGTGACCGGCACGAACGGCAAGACGACCGTTACGAGCATCATCCGCCAGCTTCTTTCCGCGCGCAGCGAAAAGGCCGGACTCATCGGAACGACCGGAATATACATCGGTGAAACGGAAATTCCCGCAACGCATACCACGCCAGAATCGCGCGAGATTTCCGAATTGCTTGCGCGAATGGTTGATGATGGTGTTACCACCTGCGTAATGGAAGTGAGCTCCCACGCACTCGCGCTCGAACGTGTGGCCGCGCTCGATTTCGATATTGCCGTCTTTACCAATCTTACGCGCGATCATCTCGATTTTCACCATACGATGGAAGAATATTTCGCTGCGAAGCAAAAACTTTTCGATGGACTAAAAGATACCGCCGTCGCCATCACGAACGCCGACGACGCGCACGGCCTCGCCATCGTTGAAAATACTATTGCGAATGTGCATACCTACGGAATTCGTCAGCCTAAAGAATCGCCACGCGCGGATATTATGGCGTTTGATGTAGGGCTTTCGGAAGAAGGCACGGTCTTCCGTGTCGAGAAACGATATTCGGAAGAACGGGCGATTTTCGAATCACCTCTTGTGGGAGCATTCAATGTCGAGAATGTGATGGCGGCCGTGAGCGCGCTTTATTTTGGCGTCGAAGGCTGTTCGCTGGAAGTGCTCGCCGAGCTTATTCGCGATGTCAAACCAGCCCGGGGACGGTTCGAGCGAATCCAACTCCCCAACGGCGCAATAGCTATTGTAGATTATGCGCACACTCCGGATGCGCTGCAAAATACACTCGATACGCTTCATACCATCAAGCACCCCTCGGCGCGTATTATCACCATTTTCGGCTGCGGTGGCGACCGCGATCGCGGCAAACGTCCAAAAATGGGCGAAATCGCGGCGAAATTATCGGATTTTGCAATCATTACGAACGATAATCCACGCTCCGAAGACCCGCGAGCTATAATAGATGACATTATAGCAGGCGTCGAGCATTCAGCCCTGGGCCACATAGAAATTGAGCCAGACCGAGCAATAGCGATCAATTTAGGCCTTTCCATGGCAAAAACCGGCGATATCGTACTCGTTGCTGGCAAGGGGCATGAAAATTACCAGGTAATCGGCTCGGAAAAGCACCATTTCGACGACCGCGAAGAGATATTAAAATACGAATGAGCCCAATAAAATAAAGGCCGCGCGAGGGAGTGCTCCCGCCCGTCCCTGCTGTTATGATGCACATATCCCGAAGCAGAACTCTGCTGTGGGAATGGACGTATCGCACTTTTACGCTTAGACAGAAAACGGACTTACTTTGAATATTTCGGTTCAGGATTTACTCGACGTTCCATTTTCTCACGAGATCGGCGTGCGGGATTTGGGGCCCGCGCGGACGTTTCGAGAAGTCTCCACCGATTCGCGGACCCTTAAACCGGGTGACCTTTTCATCGCCCTACACGGCCCGAACTTCGATGGGCATAAATACCTGGGCGAGATTACGAAAGAAGGAGCAACAGCCGCTATCGTAAGCGAACGATGGTTTGCGGCTCATAAGAATTGGCATCACACGCTTCCGATTCTTGTCGTAAAAGATCCGCTGCATGCGTTTGGCACGCTCGCGGGAATATATCGAACCAAGTTTAAAATCCCCGTCCTCGTCATTGCCGGCTCCAATGGCAAGACGACGACAAAAGAACTGATCGCTCATACGCTTTCCGGAGAACTCGATGTATTAAAAAGCGAAGCTAATTTTAACAATCAGATCGGAGTGCCACACACGCTTTTGCATCTTCGCGATGGGCATCAGGCCGCGATTATCGAGATCGGAACGAATCATTCGGGTGAAATCGCGCGGCTGTGTGCAATTGCTCAGCCAACGCTCGCGCTCCTTACGAATATCGGCCGCGAGCATTTGGAATTTTTCAAGGACGTGAAAGGCGTCGCAAAGGAAGAGATGGCCGCGTTCGATTATGTTTTCGAACACGGAGGCCATGCTTTCATCAATATGGACGATCCGTTCCTCGCTCCGGCGGCGCAAACATTTGGCGACCGGGCGATTACCTATGGCTCGGGCGTTTCGAGCGATGGCCGCGCGGTCCATGCTTATAAATCGGGTTTTGCCAAGGATGGCCGGCTCGAACTTCGCGTGGGATGCGAGGGCAAATCCTTTCGGATCCGCTCGCATCTCATCGCGGATTATACACCGAACCTTGTCGCGGCCGCCGTGGCGGTCGGAATTCAATTCCACCTACGCCGCCCCGAAATCAAGTCGCAGATCGATAGCTTTCGGCCGCACAATAAGCGGTTGGAAATCGTCCGGCTGGAAGGCATCACCGTTTTGAACGACGCTTACAATGCAAACCCGGATTCGATGGAATCGGCGCTTCGGACGCTCGCGGAATATCCGGTTGCGGGCCGGCGATTTGCGGTGCTCGGCGATATGTTCGAATTAGGTAAAACCTCGCAGCGAGAACATCGCGCGCTTGGACGCAAGATTGCGGAGTACCCACTCCATCGCGTACTCTTTACCGGCAAGGATATGCAGCTTGCTTCCAAATCGTATCATACCGCAGCGGGCAAGACCAACGGAGCAGCCAAAAATTCTTATTTTAAAACTAAAGTGCAACTTGCGGCATCGCTCCGCAAGCTGCTCCAACCCGGCGATGCGGTCCTTATCAAAGGCTCCCGCGGTATGAAAATGGAAGAAGTCATTGATCTAATCCAAAAAGGATGATGGGCGAATTACGAAATTCGTAGTTCGTAATTCGTAATTCGAAATTATCCGATGTTTTACTACTTATTCAACTGGATCAACCGCGCCTTCACCCCGCCGGGCGGCGATCTCTTTCGCTACCTGACGTTTCGCAGCGCGCTCGCGGCCATGACCGCGCTCGCGCTTAGCCTATGGAGCGGACCGCGCATTATCGCCCGGCTGAAGCAGCTCCAAATCGGCGAGCAGGGAAAAGTCGAAGCGCCCAAACAGCATCTCGCGAAGGCCGGCACGCCAACCATGGGCGGCCTGATTATTCTGATTTCGATTATCATTCCCACTCTGCTCTGGGCGGACATTGACAACCTTTTTATCGTTCTTATCATCGTCGCCACGCTGCTGCTCGGTGGTGTCGGGTTCCTTGACGATTATTTGAAAGTCGTAAAGAAAAAACGAAAGGGACTGGTTGGATGGTATAAAGTTCTTGGGCAAATTGCCGTGGGGCTGCTCGTAGCAATCTCGATTCTTTCCTCGCCCGCGCTCTTCAAGTATGCGGGAGTCGATATTCGCACGGCGACGACGGTTCCGTTTTTCAAAGACGTGGTCTTCGAATTCGGGCCGATCCTTTATGTTATCTTCGTGATCGTAGTCATCACTGCAACTTCGAACGCAGTGAATCTAACAGACGGTCTCGATGGACTCAGCGCCGGCACGGTCGCGATCGCATTTATTCCGATTGGCGCGATCGCCTATTTCTCCGGCAATCTACAGTTCAGCGATTACCTGAATATTCCATATCTAAAAGGCGCGGGCGAACTCACGGTCTTTTGCTCGGCACTCGTCGGAGCATCCCTCGGGTTTTTGTGGTACAATGCGCACCCGGCGGAAGTATTTATGGGCGACACCGGCTCGCTTGCCTTGGGCGGCGCGATGGGAACCCTGATGGTCTTATGTAAAAAAGAATTCGTGCTGCCCATCGTGGGAGGGATATTTTTTATCGAGTCGATCTCGGTCATTATGCAAACGGGCTACTTCAAGCTTTCGAGGCGAATGTATGGCGAGGGACGACGGATATTTCGGATGGCGCCGATCCACCATCATTTCGAGCTTTGCGGCTGGGCCGAATCGAAGATTGTCACGCGCGCCTATATCGCAGCGATCATTCTCGCGATCCTGGCGCTGACCACCTTTAAAGTGCGTTGAATTCGTACGGACGTGCTGCGCACGTCCCTTTGGGGCGCACGACTTATCCACGGTGTTGGACGTGCGCAGCACGTCCCTACAATTATGTTAGTTCGCGGTAAACGCTTTTCAATCTTAGGCGCCGGAAAATCCGGCCGTGCGGTCGCGCGCTTGCTCAAGACGCGCCGCGCGAAGGTGTTTCTCTCGGAGAAAGGGAAGCAATCGAAATTCGAAGATGCCGCGCGAGAGTTGGAAGAGATCGGTGTAGAATATGAATTTGGCGATAACACGCACCGAGTCCTCGATGCGGATTATGTGGTACTGAGTCCAGGAGTGCCGTTGGATGCACCAATTGTAAAGCTCGCTCGCGAAAAGCAAATTAAAATTTTAAGCGAGATCGAAATCGCCTTCGACGAATGCGAAGCGCCGGTCGTTGCCATCACCGGCACGAACGGCAAAACGACGACGACGACACTCGTTGGCGAGATTTTCAAACGCGCGGGATGGAATACATTCGTCGCCGGCAATATCGGCATCGCATTCTCGGAAATTGTCGATCAGGCAAAGGGAGAGAAATCAGTAGTGGTGCTCGAAGTATCGAGCTTTCAATTGGATGCGATCGATGAATTTCGACCGAAGGTTTCGGCACTGCTCAATATCACGCCCGACCATCTCGACCGCTATAAAAATTACGAGGCGTACATTCAATCGAAGTACCGCATCGTCGAAAATCAAAAGGGATATGATATTTTCGTCTATAATCACGACGACGAAAACGTCCGCAATTGCGCGGACACGGTGAATATCCGCACGCTCGGCTTTTCGCTGAAAGAAGAATTGAAGCAAGGTGCATTCCTGCAAGACGAGGATGTCGCACTTCGCATTGGCCGCGAAAAAGAAGTGCTGATAAATAAAAACGAGATCGGCATTCCCGGTCCGCACAATCTGATGAATGCAATGGCTGCCGCTCTCATGACGCGCGTGATGGGAGTGGAATACGATGCCATCCGCGAAACACTCCGCACATTCCAGGGCGTCGAGCACCGCATTGAATTTGTGCGAGAGCTTAATGGCGT
>Ga0307373_10010873_pt1 | contig 13306 bp, 7 predicted proteins | sample OX2MG_FD_202534 | JGI IMG/M metagenome (GOLD analysis project Ga0307373, IMG submission 202534) | Soil microbial communities from Risofladan, Vaasa, Finland - OX-2 | ecosystem: Environmental > Terrestrial > Soil > Coastal area > Acid sulfate soil | place: Finland: Risofladan, Vaasa | collected... | reverse complement strand
GTCACGTATGAGGAGATTGTTATTGTCTGTCCGTTGTCGTATGTTGTCGCGGAGGATGGGGCAATCGTTGGAGTTGTGAGCGGCGCATTCACGGAGATGACTCCGGAGTTAATCGAGTTCGCAGTTGAGAGCGCATTATCTGTGATGAGAACATTCGCCTTGAAGGTGTTACCCTGCATGAATGTGTTTGCGGTGAATGCAAGCGAGTTTGTCGAACCGAGCTGGTTTGCGATCAGTGTGTTTGTGATGCTGTTGAAGACGAGGAAGTTGTAGGTGTATGGACCGGATCCTCCAGTCACGTATGAGGAGATTGTTATTGTCTGTCCGTTGTCGTATGTTGTCGCGGAGGATGGGGCAATCGTTGGAGTTGTGAGCGGCGCATTCACGGAGATGACTCCGGAGTTAATCGAGTTCGCAGTTGCATGCGTTGTCGCTGAGTCTGTGATGAGAACATTCGCCTTGAAGGTGTTACCCTGCATGAATGTGTTTGCGGTGAATGCAAGCGAGTTTGTCGAACCGAGCTGGTTTGCGATCAGTGTGTTTGTGATGCTGTTGAAGACGAGGAAGTTGTAGGTGTACGGACCGGATCCTCCAGTCACGTATGAGGAGATTGTTATTGTCTGTCCGTTGTCGTATGTTGTCGCGGAGGATGGGGCAATCGTTGCAGATACTGCTGCATTGTAGACAAATGCAGTGTAAATCGAATTGACCGTTGTTGGATTGGCATCTGTCACTATGACGTTTGTCTCAAAAGTATTTGCAGTATAAAGATTTGCAGGAGGAGTCCATAGGAAGGTATTTGATGTTCCTGAGACTCCTGTGTATAATTGGTTGGCGATCACTGCACCTGTGATTGAATTTGCTATTATGTAATTGTAAGTATATGGCGAAGTTCCGCTACTAAGAGAGGCGGTAAAGAGGATCGACTGTCCCTGATCAATTATTGTGTTGCTAAGAGTCAATGTAGGGGTTGTTGGTGGAGTGTATGATGAAGTCACAGTTATGGTGTTTGTACTTATGAGATTTGAGGTCAATGCAAGGAATGGGGTGCTGTCAACGACGTTTCCGTATATTGTTATGGTGCCGATGTCATTTGCCTGATTGGGGAATGAGAACACTACCTGATTTGAAGTAAGCGTGCAACTTGAGAAGATCTGATTTGCAATCAGATTCGCCGGTGATGCTGCGCCGTTATATGCAAGGAAATTGTACGAATACGGTGAGGTTCCTCCAGTTATGGTATAGGTAAGTGTGGATGTTCCTCCCTGGGATACTGATGATGGATTACCCCAAAGAACGGTTAGAGCGATGGCAGGATTGATTGTAATCGTTCCTGAATTAATCGAGTTTGCGCTTGTCGGAGTGGTTGCGGAGTCGGTGACTATCACGTTTGCCTCCAATGTGTTGCCGACCAGGTTTGTGTTTGATGTGAATGGAAATGATGCAGACGACCCAAGCTGGTTTGCGATTATTGAATTGGTTATACTGTTGAACACTATGAAGTTGTAGGTGTATGGACCTGTTCCTCCAGATGCGACCGAGGAGAATGTAACGCTCTGTCCTGCGTCAAGATTTGTCGCAGAGGAGGGGGAGATTGTCGCGCTGAGCGGCGCGTTGGCGGTGTATACATTATTTAGGCTACTTACAGTTGTAGGGGTTGTTGCACTATCTGTCACGAAAAGATTGTATGTAAATGGCCCGGTGCCCCAAGTTGAAGATTGGGCAAAAGTAAAGGTATTTGCAGGGAAATCTCCAAGAGCAGCGTCATCCAGCGAGGTATATGAGTCAGATGAGCCTAAACTCCAATCGTACTCCACATTCGCTTGAGCGGCGCTTACAACTTTATATCCTAAATAGAGCAGAGCGCTGGTTGTTCTGGGATTTATTTGCGTAAATCCGGTTGGAACTGTAACGGTATCCGCAGCATGGTTAGGCCTAAGAGTGGAAATAACTATAGTATAGCCGTGATTGGTGGTAACAAAGGAGTTTGGCTTAAGCGCACTTCCGGAAAAGAAAAATGGTATTGTAGGGTTTGTATCGTATGGAGTTACCTGATTAGGGTTTTTAATTCCGAAAACTACTGCATCGTGTTGGGTTATCGAACAAGCCCCATAACTCACGGTAATAACGTCATTTGTTAGCTTTGAAGCTGAAAAGGCATGGAAACTATACATTGACGCCCCGTCACTAGCCCTCAAAACCCAGGTAAGTGAAGCTGTGTCTGTGACTGTTGGAGTTGAACACGGGGTTGAGTAGACCTGCAGGGCTATAAGATCGTTTGTGTTTGCGGTGCTGGCTAATGTGATAGTAAAGGAGGTGGCCGTAGCTGATACAAATCCTGTGTCTGCCTCCCCGTCAATTCCCAAGCCAGTGCCCTGAGAAACGGTATAAAGTGCGTTCGTAACTAAGCCTACTGAATTGTAAACTAGGTAATTAAACGTATACGGATCGATCCCATTGAACGCACTGGCGCTGAGAACTTGCGTTTGGCCCTGATCAAGTAAGGTGTTAGATGCCGTTATGGTATTTGTTCCAAGAGCGAAATCTATTGAAATTGCCGAATTAATCGAGTTCGCCGTTGCAGGCGTTGTTGCGGAGTCCGTGACGAGAACATTTGCCTTTAGTGAGATGCCGACCAGATTAATATTTGAGGTGAAGGGGAATGAGTTGGATGAACCGAGCTGGTTTGCGATGATTGCATTAGTGACGCTGTTGAACACTATGAAGTTGTAGGTGTATGGACCTGTTCCCCCGCTCTCGTATGTGTCAAATGTTATAATCTGCCCGCTGTCATAGTTTGTGGCGACAGAAGGGGAGATCGTAGGCTGCGAAAGCGCTTTGTTTATCGTTATTGTGTTTGTTATCAGCACATTTGTAGGTGTGGTCGCACTATCAAGCCCATTTGCAGAGTATGTGAGCACTCCTAGCGCATTGGTTGTTGAGGGCACTGTGAAGGAGAAGCTGCTGGAAGTTCCCCCAAGACCTGAAGCAATGCTGTTTGCAATAATTGGGAATGAGTTTGCGGTGTTTGAAAGTATTATATTTGAAGTATATGTGGATGATCCGCCCGCCCAGTTGAATGTGAAGGTTTCGGTCTGTCCCCAATCGACGATGGCATTTGAGGCGACGACGGAGGTTGCAAGGTATGTAGGATTGATGGTTATCGTGTTTGCGGATGTGATGAGAGTGTTTGTCCCGAGTCCGTTGCCATCGATCACAACCGCGTTGAAGCTCCAGACACCGAGCGCATTGTTTGTTGTCGTTGTTGAGATAGTATTTGTTGCAATTCCCGTGTTCGAGGGAATTCCTTCCCGGAAGATGATTTCATTTGCTGAAATTGCATTGAAAATGAGGACAATGTTTGCCGGTACCGTGTTACTGATGGTGAACGGAACTGTATTTCCTGTGATTGCCCCTCCGTTCATCCCATTGGGTGCAATCCAAAACCAGTTTGTGGTGTAACCCTTGTATCCATTTGTTATCAATGAGTTGACCACCGAAATTTGTCCGACGTCGATTATTGTATTAGAGACCAGTGGCGGATTGGGGTTTGCAGTGACGGGCAAAGGTGCAGGGAGGACAATTATTGGAGGAAATGACCCATAGCTGTTGGTCGTTAAGGCACCTGCACCTCCAGAGCCGCCGGTGTGTGTCCGCCCCGTGCCCCCTATACCATTTGTGGTAAGAGTGATTCCAGTGGTGAGGGTGTTGGTGCCGTGGTAAAGAATAATCGACCCACCACCACCGCCTGCCCCGCTTTGTGTCGCTCCGCCTCCCGATCCCGTGGCACCGGCGCTTCCTCCCGCAGATTTCGTCGCACCTCCAATGGTCCCGGCAGTTTTCGTTTTGGTTGTGACTGATGCGTCGCCGTTTGAGCCTATTGCATTTATGCTGCCGCTATTGACTATGGAATTTGCCTGTATGTATATGCCGTAGCTGCCCGAACCGCCGATATTTGAAAAGCTTCCCGAACCTCCTGCACCTATGACGTTATTAGTAATAGAAGGTGTGGAAGAGTACCATCCCTGTATCAAACTGTTTGTTATCGCCGGGGCCGTAGGCGTCGCCCCTGAGCCTCCGTTGCCGCCGCCGCCTGCGCTACCCCCTCCGGAGCCTCCGTAAGACTGGGTGTAGCTTGTTCCCGAACCTCGACTGGCTGCGCCGCCGTTATTTGGGCTTCCGGCGGTTATCGTTCCGAGATTTGTGACTGTGCCGCTACAGATAATTGAGAAGCCTGAAGTTGTTAGGATTACTCCTGCATTAATAGTCACGCTTCCGCATACGAGATCACTGGCAAGTGTCTGTGAGATTGAAATTACGAGATTTGCATTTGCAGCAGTATAAAATACCGTAGGGTCAACCGCAGTATAGTTGGCATTGCCTGTGGTCTCAAACACCACTTCAGTCTCGGTGCCAGCGGAGATGTTTTGGTAGGAGAAGGGAAGACTTACCTGCCCGAGGGTGGTGTTGCCAGACATCATGGACTTGCCGCCTATGTAAACGGAGTAGGAATAAGGGAGCAGGTTGTTGCCGAGGATGTTGCTGCTCACAGCACCATTAACCGAGTATGTGGGTAGCATCTTGAGCGTGTTGCCGCTGCGCACATAGGATGAGCCGAGCAGGTGTATGACGCTCGTCTTCGAATTCACTACTGCGCCGCCGATGTTCACCTCAAGATTTGGGACAGCCTTGTGCACCGTGACGTTATAAAGCGCCACAGCCCCGGTCCCATTGTACTTGAAGTAGTGGAGCTTGCTGCCAGCACTCACAGATTTGAAGCCCTGATTTATATCGCCATATGTTGCATTCACCAGGAACGTTTGAACCGTCGCACCACTACCATGCAAGGATGCAAGAACCGACTGCGCCTGACTGTAGTTGAGCGCTTTTGTACTGTTGAACTGGTCGGCAGAGAAGTTTTGAATTAGACCTGTTCCGTAGACGGAAAGCAGCGAACTAACATAATTCTTATTCAGTGATTGTTGCGCCGTAGTTATTGTATTAGATATTGTCAGTGTTGACGCTGCCGAGCTCGTAGAGTTTGAAGTACTTAGATTTAATGGTGTAGAGGACGTGATATTCGAGAGCGGTGCGGGTGATGTGGAGAGGACTTGGGGAGGGGTGTTCAGAATTGAGGTTTGCAGATTACCAAAATGCAGCATTTGCAGTGGATTAATTTGCAAAAAGAGAGTAAGAACAATAAGAGATAGCACCGTGAAGCCGTAAAAACTAGTTTCAGACTCCATAAAGCATCAAATTATTCTTTATTCGAGGCATGATTTGTGCCCAGAGAGACAACAACTATCCACCGATTTGTGAATCCCCCGAATTCACCAAATTATGCCCAATGCCAATGGGGAATCAAAAGCTATAAAGATAACTGTGTCGTCAGCCTAGAAGCCAATTACCCGTCGCAAGAACCCGATTATCCCACCGCCAGTTCGATAGCCCGGCTGGATCTCGGTTCTAAGGGAATATCCTCGTGAAAAGCCCTCCATCGCATTCGGAAATGGCGCCCTCTTGTTGAATAAAAATGCTGGAATGTGCGCCGCTATGCTCATCGGCACGTTGTCATCCTCGGGAAATATCGCCGAGACCTTGCTGCCGTACGTCTCCTCTATCTCGCTCACGTTGAGCTCCCAGCGGCGGCTTCGCACCCTGTTTAAAACTATGTTGTGCTTTAGGTGCAGCCTGTCGAATATCTGGGAGAGGCGCATCGCGCTTGCGGTCGCCTGGATGTCAGGTGTTATTATTATCGCGGCCTCATTTGAGTACCCAAAAAAGTTCTGCTGGGAAAATCCCGGAGGCGTATCGATTATTATGAAGTCGTATGCGGTCTTCTTGAGAAGCTTGTCAAAGCGCCTAATCTGCACCTGGTTTGGCTCGAACATCTTCTGCGTCATCTCCCCGCCTAGCACATGCAGGCCGGTTGGCGAGTGTATGGATACGGAGCTGGTCAGCTTCGCCTTTCCCAGCATCACTGACCTAAAGCCGCTGTTTATCTCCTCGAGGCCCAGATGGAAGCCGACCACAGGGTTTACGTAGTCCGCATCGACAACAAGGACCTTGTGACCGATCAGCTTGAGTGCGACTGCAAGGTTGACGGAGACGGTGGTCTTTCCGACGCCCCCCTTCTGTGAAGAGATCCTGACAGTGTATGGACCGCTGCTACTCATTCTCACTCCTCTTTATCTGCTCCCGCAGGCGCACAAGCTGCTCTGAGGTCTCGCGCTTGTACTTTGGCCTTGAGAGGTACCTTCTGAGGAAGATTATCCCCGTTCCAGCTATTGCGATTATCAGTATTGGAACTATCGCGGGAAGCTTCACGCCATCGATGTTGAAGGTGTAGAATGGGAGACCTGGTGAAATCGGACCACTGCCACCGCCGCTGTTTAGCACTATGAGTGGGAGAGTGTAGTTTGCGCTGAAACCTTTTGTTGTGATGAAGAGGTTTAGCAGGTATGTGCCCTGGCTTGCCCCCGCCGTTACGTTGAATGAGGGGCTGATCAGCTGGTTTGGCTGCGCATTTATTGTCTGCGTGAAGTTTTCCACCTTTATCCCAGAAGGTGCGGTGAGCGTGAATGTTACTGGCTGGGAAGAGGTGCCTGTGAAGAGCGTGAAGATCTTTATCTTGTCCGAGGAATTTGTGTAAAATGTCGGGAAGGCGATGTTCACCACCTTTAGGATGCTTGATGAGGATGGGGACGATGGTACGGCAAGGACGTTCTGTATCTGCTGCAGGAACTTCTGGCTTGTCGGGCGGTTAATTACGTAGTAGGCGTAAAGCGTAGTTGAAGGATTTATCTGGGGTATCTGCCAGTTTATCGTGTAGAAGCCCGCGGGCTCGCTTAGAGTCGCGGGCAGGCCTGTGGTCACTATGTCAGATGCGTTCTGCGCGGCTGCGAGCGGTATTAGCGTGTGGAGAGTCATATTTGTGATCACAGTTGAGGTGGGGTTGTTTATCTGCAAAATCCCCCTTGAGGTGTTTGTGTTGTTTGTTATGGTGACCTGATTAACCACGCCTACACCAGTTTGCTGTGGCGGATAGATAGTGAAGGAGAAATACTCGGTCTGCGTATCGTACTTTCCGCTAAAGTTCAGGTCAATGTTTAGGGGCACCACGTATGTGCCAGGTGGAAACGCTGTTGCGTTAGCGCTTACAAAGAGCTGAACGCTCGCCTGCTGGTTTGGCTGTATGTAGAGCACGTTTGTGGAGAGGCTCAGGAAATCCTGATACTCCTGGGGTATGCTGAACTTGACTATCTCCTGCCTGCTGCCCGTGTTCTGCAGCCCGAGTATCGAGAGCGACGGGATGCCCGATGTTACCGATGTTACGAGAGGCGCGCTAGTTATAAGGAGCGAAGGAAGCGAGGTTATGTAGTTTGGTGATTGTGGGAAGACGCCGCCCCCGACTCCGGTCTGCGCAATCACCGAGTAGAGAGTTGAGGCGATGTTTGAAGTCGCGGTCCCGTTGCCTTGAGGATATGTCTCGAATGCCTGGATGTCATAGCCGCCCAGTGAGGGGGTGGCGTTTGGAATAGTTATGGTGAAGGTCGTGTTCTGGAAAGGCAGAAGTGAAGCGCCGGGATACTGCGCGCTCACGGCAAATGGGGAGGTGAGCCCGGTTATGTTGAGGAAAAGCGTGAAGTTTCCGGCGGATAGCTGCCCTAGGTTTGTGGTGTTGATCTGGAAGATTATCGGCGCTCCGCGCACGGCGACAAACGGCTCGCTTATCCCGATTATGCTCAGGTTCTGCGGATTGAGCAGCGTGAAATCCGAGGTGGAAGAGTTGCTAAAGCCGTTGAATCTGAATGCGATTGTAGCGGCGTAGGTTGAGTTGGTCAGGTTATCGCTTCTAAATGAGACAAGAGAAGTCTGAGGTATTGAGTTAACTGCCGTCGCCGTCAGGTTTTGGGTGAGCACGATGTTCGAGCTTGGCAGCTGGGTTATCACTACGCTGCCGTTCATCGTATTTATTGTGCATGATGGGACATTCTCGCTGAGCGTGTAGTAGATCGTGATGTTCTGCAGCTTTTGGTAGACAGGCTGCGAGTGCATGGTGAGAGCAAAGCTGCAGTTCATTGGAACATTGACCTTTTCGGTTGCGTTTGCACTCGACTGCGCAAGGATTATATTGGATGAAAATAGCAGTAGCAATACAATTAGCGTTGCGGAAGGGCGCATTTTACATCACATTTGATGGGAAACCAACTATTTTATCTGTTATCACTCAAGCTTTCCCTGCTCTCGGGTGTAGATTATGAGCTCCGGATGCTTCTTTGGCATCGGATTTGCCTTCAGCCCGTATATTGCGCGAACGTTCTTTAGCAGCGCAAGCTCGACGAGCCTCTGGGTTATCACGCCGTCAAGGACGACCCCGTAGATGTTGTCGCTTGCATCCTGAAGATATGTTATCAGCTCCCTGATCGGAAGCTCCTTTATCATCGTGCCGTCAGGCGCGTATGCCCTGCTCCTTAGGGTTCCGTTTAGCTCCTCAAGTCCGCCGCCGAGCTGCGAGAGAACCATGCTCTCCATCGCCGGCTTTGAAGCCTGTGGCCTCATCTCGACCTGCGTTGTGAACATCGTCTTTGGCTGCGCCCTGCTCATCGGCTGGCTCTCGATCTTCGGGATTGCAGAGGAACTTTCTCCCCCGACATCCGAGAGATCCCCTCCTCTAAATGATGACTGTGACCTCGGCTCGATTCGCTCTATCCTTGGCTGCGGCCTTGGTTGCTGCTGCGGCTGCGAGTAGCTGCTTGCATGTGACTGCGGAGCAGGCGGCAGCGGATTTTGGGTGTGCATCGCCGGCCTTTGCTGTGGTGCCATGTTCTGCGGCCTTGCGGTCTTGTTCATCGAGAGGTACTGGTCGACCGGGACCTTTGTCCTCAGCGCCTTGATCACCTCCTTTCTCTGAAGCTCCTCAACCTCCTTGCCCTCAGGCGCCTTTGCGACGTATGCGATCGACGCGACGCTAAGCAGCGTCCTTAGGATCATGTCCCCTCCCTTGTCTCCGTCGAGGAATACTGTGACCTCCTTCTCGCTGCAAAGCCTAATCAGCGTCTTTGCAATGGATGTTGCACCGCCGATTGCTATCGCGTTTGTTATATCGTTTCTGAGCAGAGTGAGAACGTCGGCCCTTCCCTCAACTAGGATTATCTCCTTGTTGCTGTCTATGTCCGGACCTGCCGGCAGCTGCTCTGGCCCGTATGTCGTTATCTCCGCAAGCTTGACGTCGGCCTGCACGAGCTCTGCGAGCTCCTTGCTGTCCGGCATTCCGCTTGATAGCAGAGTGCGCACGAGCTCCTTTGCCCTGTCGAGCAGCTTTCTTCTCTTCTCCGTTCTTGTATCCTCTACCTTCTCTACCCTGAATTTAGCGTCATATGGACCTACCCTGTCCACCGATTCGACAGCGGCCGCAAGTATGCATGTCTCGATCCTGTCAAGCGATGCAGGCAAGTGCAACTTTCCGTAGGTCTTGTTTCCGGACTGAGACATGTCAATCTCGATTCTTCCGATCTTTCCGTTCTTCTGAAGTTCCCTCAGGTCTAGTTCGTCCCCGAGAAGTCCCTCGGTCTGTCCGAACACTGCACCTATTATGTCAGGCTTGTCAACAAGCCCGTCAATCGTGAAGTCAGCTGCAACCATGTATTTTACTATGTCAAGATATGTCTTTGCCATGAAATTCATCTATTCTAGGAACTCGTGGACAATGTGCAGAATTAGTCAGAACAGCTCTTGCTTGCGCTCGGTTATTTCGTCTGTAATTTATCTGTAACAGTTACAGAAAATGAAATTTTGATATCGAACGCCATCTTTACAACCTTGCTATTATTGACTAATACGCGCACTAATCCATGCGGTATCCTATACTAAAGTTGGGAATAGCAATATTAATATATACACAGTATTAGGTACGGCGATTGAGTGAACAGGTACGTCAAAGGGGCACACGGAGAGAGGGAGCTTCTACACAGATTCTATGACCTGGGATACTCCGCAATCAGAAGCGCGGGCTCTGGTGTCAATTCTATAAGCCCAGACCTAGTTGTGATAAAGGGCGGAAAGGGGTTCTCCTTTGAGTGCAAGGCGTGGGACTCATCAACAATCAGTATAGAGCACGAGAAGTACGAGTCGCTTAGGATCTGGGAGGAGAACACTAAGATGCCAACCTTCATGGCCTGGAGGATGAGCAAGATAGGATGGTTTTTCATAAGGCTCCAGGAGATGCACAAGAACGAGAAGTCCTGGAGCATAACAAAGAAGAGGACAATAGAGATAGGAAGGGTTTTTGACAATCTAAAGCTCGAGCAGGGGCTTGAGCCTATAGTGGTGAAGATATGAAAAGCAAAATGAAGGTGTACATAATGGGACCAAAGCAGCTGGCGGCAAAGGGGGCGATTCCATTCTACGAGAACATAGTTGCATTCACGAAGAACTATTTCGGCAAGGTGGTGTGCACATACCCTGACTTCTGGGACTCGAAGAGGAGCCCAAGGTCCCACTACAACTTCATGAAGAGCGTGATAAAAAGCTGCGACTATCTGATTGCGGAGGTGTCGACACCTGCAACTGGGCTGGGGATAGAGCTTGAGATGGCAGTCACATACAAGATTCCGGTTATTGCCCTAGTAAGAGAGGGGCAGAAGGCCTCGCACCTTGCCCTTGGGGTCCCTGTGCTTCGCAGGATAATCACATACAAAGACCAAAAGGACCTAAATCCAAAGCTCGCAAGGGCTTTTGCAGCTCTGTAGTGTCCTACTCGGAGGGGGTTTTGGCTCTCTCGACAGGGTTGTACTACCACTATTCAATGCGACCCCATCTCTTTTTTAAGGCTTGCATACGCATCCAATCTTACAATTTTAATTCGGGGGAATTAATGGGTAAGCGGGGGTTCAGTCTCTACGACGTAGAGCAATTTATGAGAGAAGCTGGTGCGCAGCAGGTAACCGAGGACGCAGTTGTCGACCTTGAGAAGGAGCTTGAGAGGCTCACAGAAAAGCTTGCGGATCACGCGCTTAGGTACGCAAAGCACGCAGGAAGAAAGAAGCTGATAAAGAAATCAGACATACTGCTTACAAAGCACGGACTGATTTAGAGAAGCCCAGCAAAATAAAGCGCAAAGGCAAGTATCACAAAGAACGCCTCGAATCCTATCAAGTAGTTTGCGACCTGATACTCCTTCATCCGTCCAAGATTCATTATTACATGAGTCAGGCTGTACACCTTATCTCCGTACTTTGACTTGAATGTGCCGTCCTTCTGCCTTATTCCAAGGTCCGTAACCTTGAATCTTCCCTTCAGGTGCAGGAAGAACTCGATTATCCACGGTATGAATATTATTATTCCAAAAGCCTCTGCGTTGCCCACGGCCATTATTGCGACAAGCACCCCGCCGATGCAGTACGTGAAGCTGTCGCCAGGAATTATCCTTGCGATGTACTTGTTGAATGGCCAGAATGCGAGCAGCGTGGCGAACAAGAGGGCGGATAGAAGCGCTCCGATGTATGACCCGAAGAATGTTGTGTAGAGCAGAAGACCGAAGCTTGCAACGATCGCCATTCCCGGCTGCAGTCCGTCAAATCCGCCAAGAAGGTTGAATGCGTTTGAGACAAAGATTACCGCAAGAGGAAGTATTAGTATCGGATAGATTAGTCCAAGATTTACAACGCCAAGAAACGGAAGCGTTACTGTGCTTATTCCGGCGTTTATAGCCATGAGGGGTATTGCGCCGATGACAGTGAGAAGCGGCTTCTGCCACTGCCTAAGGCCAACCTTGAATCTCTTGAGGTCTGTACCGACAACCCTCTTTGTCCCGACGTTTATGTCATCGAGGAATCCCACAAACGTAATCAGCATTATCGAGAGTGCGACAGCCATTAGCTGCGAGACGCTGAGCAGCGGAACAAATGCGAATGTTCCGCCGAAGATATATGTCATGAGTCCGATTATCAATCCGAATGCGACTGCGACTCCGCCTGCGCTAGGGAGCTTGAGAACCTTTGCCTTGTTGTGGTCTTCATCAATTATCCCCGCACCGTAGAAGTAGTCGATCAGGAACTTGGTTGCGTAAAAGGTAACTACGAATGAGATTATAGCAGGAATCAGAACGGTAAGATACGAGTGGTACGGAAAGGGTAGCATGGTTTAGGATAGTCAGCTCAGTAATAAAAAACTATCATTGAGGGAATTACACATAATGTTTATAATGTTTTAAGGCATTAATTAAACGCTCTAATTGCCAAAGTAAAGTTGGTTGGTGCTCGCATGATTGATTACCCTAGGATAGATAAGAAGTGGCAGGAGGAGTGGGCCAACGCAAAAATATTCGAGTCCGAGCCTGACGAGAGAAAATCTTACATGGTGACGGCCGCTTTCCCATACGTAAACACCGCGCTTCACATAGGCCACATAAGGACCTACGGAACAGCGGACATACTTGCCAGATACAAGAGGATGCAGGGATACAACGTCCTCTTTCCGATGGGATTCCATGCAACAGGCACCCCGATCCTTGCATTTGCAAAGAGGATCGCAAATAAGGACGCGGATCTGATTCACGAGCTCGGAATATTTCACATACCTCCAGAGGAAATCGCAAAGATGACTGACCCAGAGTACATCGCAAGCTACTTTGTAAAGCAGGTGGAACAGGACATGCGAAGAGGAGGGCTGAGCATAGACTGGAGAAGAAAGTTCTTCTCGACAGAGCCGTTCTTCAGCAAGTTCATCGAGTGGCAGTTTGGAATACTTAACAAAAAGGGATACCTTGTGAAGGGAAAGCACCCTGTCGGATGGTGCCCTAATGAAAAGGGCGCAGTCGGGATGCACGACACGAAGCACGACGTCGAGCCGGAGATAGAGGAGGAAGTTGCGATAAAGTTCAAGGTTGACGGAGAGGATGCGAGCCTGATCTGCAGCACCTACAGGCCTGAGACGGTTGACGGCGTAACGAATGTGTTTGTCAAGCCAGAGGCAAGATACGTCCTGTGCAAAATCGAGGGACAAAATTATTACATTGCAAGGGCAGCCGCAAGCGTGCTCAACTACCAGATGCCTGTTGAGGTGATAAGCGAGATAGATGGCACGGAGTTGCTAAAGAAAAAATGCATCAATCCATTCAATGGAGAAAAGCTACCGATTTTCCCAGGTTATTTCGTAAAAGAGGCTCTTGGAACCGGAGTTGTGATGAGCGTTCCCGCTCACGCACCGTTCGACTACGCCGCCCTTGAGAGGCTCAAGGCAAGCGGATACGACATGCAGGGAATAAAGTACAAGAAGATAATCGACGTGCAGATAGGGAGATCGC
>Ga0307373_10010872_pt1 | contig 13306 bp, 10 predicted proteins | sample OX2MG_FD_202534 | JGI IMG/M metagenome (GOLD analysis project Ga0307373, IMG submission 202534) | Soil microbial communities from Risofladan, Vaasa, Finland - OX-2 | ecosystem: Environmental > Terrestrial > Soil > Coastal area > Acid sulfate soil | place: Finland: Risofladan, Vaasa | collected... | reverse complement strand
GCGTTAGTGACGATGTCCCACTCCTGCGAGTCGAGGACGGCGACGATGTCGTCGCCGGTGAAATACAGCTCGGGTTTCTGCGGGCGGGGCATCGTGGTCTGCATGTCGGAGGGGTGGTGGCCGACGATGAGCAGGGTGCCGCCGAGGCTGACCGCGGCCGCCAGCCGCCGCAGCAGCGCGTCTCGCTCCTGCGTCGGCAGGTGCATGTACTGCGCCGAGATCAAGTCGAACCGGGCCGGTCCGGGGTCCCAGGTCCGCAAGTCCGCGTGCCGCCAGGTGATGCGCCCGGCGATCTGCGCGCCCGCCCGCTCCGCGTGGGCAGCGCCGCGTTCCAGGGCGACGGTGGACAGATCGACGGCGGTGACCCGCCAGCCGCGGCCGGCCAGCCAGATCGCGTCGGCGCCCTCGCCGCTGCCGACGTCCAGGGCCGCGCCGGGGGGGAGATCGGCTGCCTCGCTGATGAGGTGGCGGTTGGGGTTGCCGCTCCATAGCGAGCTGTGGGAGCGGTACCGCTCGTCCCAGAACTCCTCGCCGAACTGATCTGACATCGCATGCTCCTCATGAGTGCTCGCGCGCTGGCCGCGGCGGTGCCGCCGACCTGGGCGGTGAGGTCGGCAACGTTACCCGCGATCCGCACGCGCCCGGGACCTCGGTCAGCACCGTGTCGTGTCCGGCGCCGGCCGGGCCGCTAGAGGGAGAGCGCCTGGTGGATGGCGGCGACGATAACGGCCACCCCGGCGGCCGCGGCCAGCATCCCCAGGCGGCGACCCGACCGGAGCAGGATCAGCACCGCGAACAGGTAGACCTCGTCGATGGACCGCAGATCGGCGTGACCGGTCCAGATGTTGGCCGACAGGACTCCGAGCTCGATGATGAACGCCACGAACGCGACCCGCTCGTCGGCGGGCACCGCCGGTGACCGCAGCGACGCCAGCGCGGCGACGACGAAGGCCACCAGGGTGGCCACCTCCAGAAACCAGATGTAGGCCGCGCCGGTGGGCGGGGCGAGCAGCCGCAGGTTCAGGCGCAGGGCATCGGCGAACTCGCCGAACGGCAGCCCGCGGCTGGAGTTGTCGCCGACTCCGCTGGCCAGGATGAACATTCCCGTAACGGCCCGCAGGATGAGCTGCCAGGCGCCGTAGGCGACGACCGGCAGGCACCAGGCGAGGTCGGCGGCGCCCGGCCGGGCCCGCCGGCGTGACACGGCGGCAAGCCGGGTGAGGCAGATCGCCAGCACTGCGATCATGACGGTCTCGCGGGTCAGCGCCCCGTAGGAGAACAGCAGCCCGGCGATCAGGGGACGTCCGCGGCGATAGGCGAGGATCCCGCCGAGCAGGCAGGCGGCGGCGACCGGCTCGGTCAGGTCGCAGCCAACGCTGATGAAGAACCCGAAGTAACCCGCCAGCAGCAGGCCCCACAGGGCATGACGCCCGCAGTCACGGGCGATCACCCCGCCGACCAGGCCGATGGCGCCCAGCGCGGCGACGTTGATGACGGCCAGCGCGACGGGCACCCCGGCGTGCCGGCCGAGGGAGACGAGCCAGGCCAGCGCGGGATAGCCGATCCGCTCCAGGCGGAAGGGGCTGTCCATGGTGATCCCGAACGCCGAGCGATGCAGATCCGCCGGGTCGAGCGCGAGCCGGTAGTAGAACTGGCCGTCGTAGCCGTTCGTGGGAAAGACGTACAGGCCCGGCGGGGCGTCGTGGCGAAGCACGTAGGGCCAGGCCGCCCGGACGAACTTGGTGATGTTCCCGCCGGCCGCCAGCCACAGTCGCATCAGCACGAACAGCAGCGACCCGGCCAGCGCGATCAGCCCGGTGATCAGGGGGCGATTTGTCCCGGCTGGCCCGGTCGGGGGCGTCGACATGGCCCCGACAGGCTAGCGGACGAACCGGGCACACTCCGGGTTGGCTCCAGGTTGTCTCGATGGCCAGGTCCATTGCACACTGATGGCACCGGCCACCACGGCAAGACCGGCGACGGGTCTTGCCCGTCGGCGCGCAGCCCGTCCGGCACGGCGGGCCACCGAGGAGGACACCGTCAGTGCGTACCGACAGTGCCGCGGCGGAGCCTCCGGCGGCGGCCGGCCCCGCGCCGAGCGGCGGCCTGGCGTGGCTCGGACGGTTCGCGGTCCGCCATCCCTGGCCGGTCCTGGCCGCCGCCGCCGTGTTCGTCATCCTCGCCGCCGTCTTCGGCAGCAGCGCCGCGGCGCACCTCAGCTCCGGCGGGTTCATCGACCCGCGGGCGCAGTCCACCATCGCGGGCAATGAGCTCGGTCAGGCGTTCCGCTCGGAGGACCCGAGCTTCGTCGTGCTGGCCACGGTCCGGCACGGCACCATCAACAGCCCGGCGGCCCGCCAGGCCGGGCATGCCCTCACCAGGATCCTCAATAACGAGCCGGGCGTCCCCTCCGTCCAGTCCTACTGGGCCATCCACCATTCGTACTGGGCCGCCGGCAATCACCACAATCCGGTCCTTCGCTCCCGTAACGGCCGCCAGGCCCTGATCCTCGGCTTCGCCACCGGCGACGGGGCAACCCAGGCCGCGACCGCGGAGCGGATCTCCCAGCAGCTGAAGTCCAACTCGGTCCTGCGCGTTCAGGTCGGCGGCGCGGCCATCGTCAACATGGAGGCCAGCGACCAGATCAAGCAGGACCTGGTCAAGTCCGAGTCGATTGCCCTGGTGCTGACGCTGCTGCTGCTCGTGCTGGCCTTCCGCGGGCTGATCGCCGCATCGCTGCCGCTGATCATCGGCGTCGTGGCCATCGTCGGCACGCTACTCCTGCTGCGCGGCCTGACCTCGGTCACGAACGTCTCCGTCTACGCGCTGAACCTCACCACGGCCCTGGGGCTCGGGCTCGGGATCGACTACTCGCTGCTGCTGGTGTCGCGGTTCCGCGAGGAACTCGCCGCCGGCCTGACGACCGAGGCGGCCGTCGTAGAGACGGTGCGCACGGCCGGCCGCACCGTGCTGTTCAGCGCGGTCACCGTCGCGGTCTCGCTGCTGGCCCTGCTGCTGTTCCCGGAGTACTTCCTCAGCTCGTTCGGCTACGCCGGGATCGCGGTGGTGGCGCTCGCCGCCATCGCCGCGCTGGTGGTGGTCCCGGCCCTGCTCGGGCTGCTCGGCCCGCGGATCAACCGCTTCTCGATCCCGCTGCGGCGGCGCACGGCGACGGCCGAGGAAGGCTGGTGGCACCGGTTCGCGGCGATGGTCATGCGCTACCCGATCCGGATCACCGTCGCGGTGGGCATCGTCCTGGTCGCGTTCGTGCTGCCCTTCGCGCACGTCCGGCTCGGCCAGGCCGACGACCGGGTGCTGCCCACTTCCGCCCAGGGGCGCCAGGTCGGCGACGCGATGCGGGCCAACTTCTCGGTGTTCGACACCGCACCGGTGGATGTCGTCGCCATCGGCATCATGCCGGCCTCCCGCTGGGACACCATTGCCGCGTACGCGGCCAGGCTGTCCACGCTGCCCGACGCCGCGGAGGTCCAGGCCAGGACCGGGACCTACATCCGCGGCCGCGAGATCGCGCCCGCGGTCCACGACTCGCTGCAGTTCGCGATGACGTGGGGAACCTGGTTCCGGGTGGTGCCCGCCACCGATCCCAACTCCCAGGGCGCGGTGCGCCTGGTGCACCGCATCCGGAGCATGCACGGGGCGTTCCCGGTGCAGGTGACCGGCCTCACCGCGCAGCAGGTGGACACCGTCGCCTCGGTCTCCGACCACCTGCCGGCCGCCCTGGCCGTGATGGCGCTGGTGACCTTCCTCGCCCTCTTCCTGATGACGGGCAGCCTGATCATCCCGGCCAAGGCGCTGGTGCTGAGCGCGGCGTCGCTGAGCGCGACCTTCGGCGTCGCGGTCTGGGTCTTCCAGCAGGGGCACCTGTCCGGGCTGCTGGGCTTCACGCCGACGGGCTACCTCGACGTCAGCACGTTGCTGCTGATGTTCTGCCTGGCCTTCGGGCTGTCGATGGACTACCAGGTATTCCTGCTCAGCCGGATCCGGGAGGAATTCGACCTGCGCGGGGACACCACGGCGGCCGTCGCGATGGGCCTGGAGCGGACCGGCCGGATCGTGACCACGGCCGCGGCCCTGCTCGCCATCGTCTTCATCGCCCTCGGCACCTCCAGCATCGGCCTGCTCAAGCTCCTGGGCGGCGGCATCGCGGTGGCCCTGGTACTGGACGCCACCCTGATCAGGGCCCTGCTGCTGCCGGCCCTGATGCGCCTGCTCGGGGCGTTCAACTGGTGGGCACCGCCACCGCTGCGGTGGCTGCACGACCGCATCGGATTCTCGGAGTCGGCTGCGCCGGCCGGCGGATACCCGCCGGGTCACTGCGGCGACTATCAGCGGGCCGCGGCCGGCACGCCAGGCGCGGACGAGGGCAGCGCCCCGGTGGCGACGGCGGACAGCAAGCCGCGCAGGGCTCCGGCCCCGCGTTCCCAGGTGACGCCGGCCGCGACGGCAGCGCCCGCGGCGGACAGTTCCGCCGACAGCACCGGATCAGCCAGCAGCGCCGCCAGCGCCCGCGACCAGGCGGACACGTCGCGCGGGGAGACCAGCACGGCCCCCGATCCCGTCACCTCGACCAGCACCGGGATATCGCTGGCCACCACGGGAACCCCGCAGGCCATGGCTTCGAGCACCGGTAGCCCGTACCCCTCGGCGAGCGAGGGAAAGGCGAACACCGACGCCGCCCGGTACACCGCGGGCAGCAGCTCCTCGGCTACCTCCGGCACCAGCAGCACCCTCGATTCCAGCCCCAGCTCGGCGATCAGCCCCGGCAGCGGCTCCGGGAAGCTGGGATCGAAGTAGCCCGCGATGACCAGCGATACATGCTCGGGCAGGGTGGCCAGCGCCCGGACCAAGACTTCGTGATTCTTGTGTGGCCGGTGCGCGCCGACCGTGAGGATGAACTGCCCGGGCAGCCGGTAACGATGCCGGGCCGCGGCGACCGCGTCGGCGGTGACGGCGACGAATGGCCTGACGTCCACGCCGTTCGGCACCAGAGTGAGATGCGGGGCGGTGGGATAGTGCTGGCGGATAGCGGCCAGGCTCACCTGCGTCGGCGCCGTGGTCGCCGACGCTCGCCGGAGCACGGTCCTGGTCGCCAGCTTCAGCCCGGCCTGGCGATGCCAGCCGCCGGCGAAGCCCAGATCGCTCTCGATCGTGCAGTCATGAATGGTCACCACCAGCGGGCACGGCCGGACGATGGGGGTGAACGTCGGGTACGGCGAGTACAGCGCCGCCGCCCCGGCCGAGCGGATCAGCCGGGCCAGCTCCCAGCAGCGGTGCACCGCGCCCAGCGTGATGTCGGTGTCGATCACCTCGGCGTGCGCCGGCAGTTCCGACAGCGGGAACAGCTGGGGCCGGCAGGTGTTGACGAGCACGCGCAGGGCCAGTCCGTCATCGGCCGGGCGCATGTGCGCGGTCAGCTTCATCACCGAACGGGCGATGCCGTGCGCACCCGCCAGCCCGTTCACGCGCGCGTCGATGAGGATCGAGCGACGACCGCTAGCCATATGTCCGCTCCGCTGCTGCGCTGGGCGCCGCCCAGGGCCGGGCTCGGCCAGACCGCGGCGCGCACCTGGCAGCCGACCTCTGCGGCAAGGAGACTATTGTGCCCGTACCACTGATGATCGAGGCCCGCGGTCTGGCGAAGTCGTTCGGCCCGGCCCGCGCCCTGGCCGGGCTGGACCTGAGCGTCCCGGCCGGGACGACGACGTGCCTGCTCGGCCCGAACGGGGCCGGCAAGACCACCGCCGTGCGGATGCTCGCCACCCTGCTGCGCCCCGATGCCGGATGGGCCCGGGTGGCCGGACACGATGTCGTGGCGGACAGCTCCGCGGTGCGCCGCCACATCGGCCTGTCCGGGCAGTACGCCTCGGTGGACGAGTGCCTGACCGGCCGGGCCAACCTCGTCATGATCGGCGAGCTGAGCCGGCTGCCGCGCCGGGCGGCGAAACAGCGCACGGCGCAACTGCTGGCCACCTTCGGGCTGGAGGATGCCGCCGGGCGGCCGGTGCGCACCTACTCCGGCGGCATGCGACGCCGCCTCGATCTCGCGGCCAGCCTGCTCGGCCGGCCCAGCGTCCTGTTCCTCGACGAGCCGACGACGGGACTCGACCCGCACAGCAGGCTGACGCTATGGGGGATCATCCGCGATCTGGTCGGGGCGGGCACCACGATGCTGCTGACGACCCAGTACCTGGAGGAGGCCGACCACCTGGCCGACCGGATCTGCGTCATCGACGGCGGCCGGGTCAAGGCGCAGGGAACTCCGGCGGAGCTCAAGACCGCCGTCGGCACCGCGCATCTGCGGCTGACCATTCCAGCGGACGCCTCGCTCGCCCTGGCCGCCGAGGTCCTTTCCGGTCACGCGGCCGGCCCGGTCCGGCGACTGCCCGGCGTCGGCCGCCTGGAGTTTCCGGTCGTCCCGCGTACCGGGCTGGTCACCGACGTGGTCCGGGTGCTGGACGCGGCCGGGATCGGCGTGGACGACATCGCGCTGCGGCGGCCCTCCCTCGATGACGTCTTCCACGCCCTCACCCGGGAGACGGCCGCGTGAGCGCCCTCACCGACAGCCCGCCAGCGGCGCGGGTCGCTGTCGCCCCGGCGGCGCTGCAGTCCTTGCGCTGGGCCGTCACCGACGTTCGGGTCCTGACCTGGCGCACCCTGGCGCGGATCGCCACCACCCCGGAGCAGCTGCTGAACGTCACCGTGCAGCCGCTGATCTTCGTGCTCCTGTTCAGCTACGTGTTCAACGGGGCCATCATCCTGCCCGGACATGGCAATTACCGGGAGTACCTCATCGCCGGCATCTTCGCGATCAACATGGGCGGCACCGCCCAGGGGGCGGCCATCGGGCTGGCGGTGGACCTGTCCAGCGGGCTCATCGACCGCTTCCGGTCGCTGCCGATGTCGCGGGCGACCGTGCTGGCCGGCCGTACCCTGGCCGATCTGGCCATGACCGGAATCGCTGGCGTGGTCACCGCGGTCGCCGGCCTGATCGTGGGCTGGCGGATTCACACCGGGCCCGCGGACGTGCTGCTGGCCGTCGGGCTGGCCCTGCTCTTCGCCTACGCCGCGGCCTGGGCGGGGGCCTGCGTCGGGATGCTGGCCCGCGGGCCGGAATCCGCCCAGGCGGTGGGCCTGACCGTCATCGTGCCCCTGTCGCTCACCTCCAACGCCTTCATTTCCACGGCCCGGCTGACTCCCTGGCTGCGCGATATCGCGAACTGGAATCCGATCAGCGTGCTGGCCGCGGCGTGCCGGCAGCTGCTAGGCAATCCCGACCCGGCGGCGGCCATCCGCGCCTGGCCGATGCAGCACCCTGAGCTAGCGTCGGCGCTCTGGTCAGTGACGTTGCTGGCCGCCTTGGCCCCGCTGGCGGTCTGGCTGTATATTCGCCGGTCCCAGCGTTGACCGCGGGGCCATTGACCACGGGGCCAGCGACCGGCCAGGAGGCGCCGTTATGCGCATCATGGTCGTCACTGACCAGTACGCCCCCATGGTGGGCGGCGTCCCCACCGTCACCCGGACGCTCGCGCTGGGCCTAGCCCAGCGCGGGCACACGGTGGCGTTGCTGGCCCCGAGCCCCGGCTGGCGCGGCCGGCTGGATGCCGAGGAGCAGGTGCGGGTGCACTACCGGGGTTCGGTACCCTGGCCGTGGTATGCGGGCATGCGACTGGCGCGGCTGGCCGGGCCCGCGGCCCGCGGGCTGCTGTCGGAGTTCGCGCCCGATGTCCTGCACATCCACTCGCCCGTGACGCTCGGCGTCATGGCCCGGCTCGGGGCACATCAGCTGGGGATACCCGTGGTCTACACCAACCATTACCTGCCGGCCAACGTCGTGCCCTCCCTGCAGCGACGGCCGCGGGCATTCGACGCCCTTTTCTACTCCTACGTCGTCGGGTTCTCGAATAGGTGCAGCCATGTCACGGCGCCCACCGCGACGGCCCTGCGGCTGCTGCGCGACCGAGGGCTGCGGGTACCGTCCCGGGTGATCTCCAACGGCGTCGACCTGCGCCGGTACTCACCGGGGCCCGCCGATGAGCGGCTCCGGGCTCGCTATGGCCTGCCGCGCGATCGGCCAGTGATCCTGTCGGTGGGCCGGCTCAGCCCGGAAAAGCGGGTCGACGTGCTCCTCAACGCGGCGAGCCGACTCCGCCAGGACACCTGCGTGGTCATCGCCGGCACCGGCCCGGAGGAGGCCAGCCTGCGCGCCCGGGCGGCGCGCCTGGGCCTGACCGGGCGGGCGGGCCTGACCGGGCGGGTGCGGTTCCTGGGCTTCGTCCCCGGCCCCGACCTGCCCGGCCTGTACCGGCTGGCGGATATCTTCGCCATCGCGTCGGAGGCGGAACTGCAGAGCCTGACGACCATGGAGGCGATGGCGACCGGCCTGCCCGTGGTCGCCGCCCGGTCCTACGCGCTCGCGGAACTGGTCTCCCACCGGCACAACGGATTCCTCGTGCCCCCCGGCCGGGGCGACCAGCTGGCGGCCTGCCTGGACCTCCTCGGGTCAGACCCGGGCCTGCGCAGCGCGATGGCGGCACAGAGCCTGCACATCATCGGCGGCCACGAACGCCATCACTGGCTGGCGGAATGGGAATCACTGTACGGCCTGCTGGCCGCGACCCGGGGCAGGTGAGCGACCGCGGTGACCAGCGCCCGGAAAACGCCAGTGCCGCTGCTGTTCCTGATCGGCGATACCGGCGGCGGCCACCGGAGGGCGGCCCAGGCCGTCGGCCAGGCGCTCGACCGCGCCTGGCCGGGGCACTTCGCTACGGTCATCTGCGATCCGCTCCGGGGCCCGGCCGCCCCGCTCCGGCTGCGCTGGCTGATGGCCCTCTACGGTCCCGCCATCCGGCTGACGCCCTGGCTGTGGGGCATGCTCTGGCGCGGCTTCGGCTCGCCGCGCAAGCTGCGGTGGGCACGCCGGACGCTGCTGGCGCCCGCCTACGGCAGCGTGGCCCGGGCGGTGGCGGCCCACCGGCCGGCGATCATCGTCGCCTTCCACCCCATGACGGCAGCGCCGGCGGTGCGCGCCCGCGACCGCGGCCGGTCAGGCGTGCCGGTGGTCACCGTCATCACCGACCTGGTCACCACGCACCTGTCGTGGCGGGACGCCGCGGTCGACCGCGTCGTCGTGCCATCGGCGCCCGTCGGCCGCCGCTGTGCGCTGGACGGCATGCCGCCGGGCCGTTATGTCGAAATTGGGCTCCCGGTCGCCGTCGAGTTCGCCGGCGCTCCGCCGCGGCCGCGCGAGCGGCGGGCGCTGCGCCGGGCGCTGGGCCTGAACGGGCGGCGCTTCCTGGTGGTGATGACGGGCGGCGCGGAGGGTTCTGGCGGTATCTACCGGCGTGCCGCCGCCCTCCTCCGGCATTTCGACGACGTGGACGTGGCCGTGATCTGCGGCCGCAACCGCAGGCTGCGGCGCAGGCTGGCCCGCCGGGTGCGGCGAGCGCGCGGACGGCTGACCGTGCACGGGTTCGTCGACAACATGGCCGACTGGATGCGCTGCGCGGACGTGGTCGTGGGCAAAGCGGGTCCGGGCACCATCGCCGAGGCCGCCTGCTGCGCCGCCCCGCTGGTCCTGACCTCCTGCGTGCCGGGCCAGGAGGAGGGCAACATCGAGTTCGTGGTCAGCGCGGGCGCCGGGCGGTACGCGCCCCGGCCGCGCGACCTGGTGGCCGAGGTCGGCTGGCTGCGGCGCAACCCGGCCGCCCTGGCCGCCATGCGGGCCGCGGCGGCCGGGCTGTCCCGGCCGGGCGCGGCGGCCGACATCGCCGGGCTGCTAGCCGATCTCGCGGGCCCGGGCCGCGCGAATCCAGCCCGGCCCGGATTCAACGGCTCCGCCGCGGAACTGCTCGTCGACCGGATAACGGGCCGGGGCTGACGGCGCAGGACCTCGGCTATCGGCACTGCACCATAGACGGCATGCTCTGGTTTACCTCCGACTTCCACTTCGGGCACAAGAACATCTCCCAGTACGCTGGCCGGCCCTTCCCCAGCGGCGAGGACGGTGTCGCAGCGATGAACGACGCGCTGGTGGACGCGTTCAATGCCCTGGTCTCCGCCGATGACGACGTCTGGGTGCTCGGCGACGTGGCGCTCGGCAGGCTGGACGACTCGCTGGCGATGGTGGCGCGCCTGAACGGCAGGAAGGTCCTGGTCGCCGGGAACCACGACCGCTGCTGGCCCGGCCACGGGCACCGGGCGGCCGGCTGGACGCAGCGGTACCTGGCAGCGGGGTTCGCCCGGGTGCTGCCGGGGTCCGCCCTGGCCGGGCCGCCCGCGCGCCTGGTCCTGGGCGGGCGGCAGGTGCTGGTCTCGCACTTCCCTTACGCGGGCGGCGGCGACTCGCACGGCGAGGACCGCTTCGCCCAGCACCGGCTGCCAGCCGGCGAGGACTGGCTGCTGTGCGGGCACGTCCACAACTCGTGGCGGCAGCGCGGGCGGATGATCAACGTCGGAGTGGACGCCTGGGGCGGGACGCCGGCGCCGGAAGCGCAACTGGCCGAGCTGATCCAGGCCGGGCCGCAGGACCGGGAGGTGCTCCCCTGGGCTGAGTCACGGTGCCGGAAACCCGCACCGCCAGCCTATGGATAACCTGTGGAAATCCAGGCCGCTAGCCCCACGACGCCGTCGGCCGCGAAGGCCCGGTGCACAGCGGCCCGGAGCGCCTCGCGGTCACCGGAGTCCACCTGAATGCGCCGTCATCCCTGACGGTCGGTACGGTCGGACTTGCGCCAGGCTTTACAGGCGGGAATGAGCAGAATCAGCGAGGTTCGGGCGTGACATCGGATGCGGCCAGCCGGCCGCCAGAGCGACTGACCGCCGCGTCCGCGCGGCGCATCGCTCTGGCGGCCCAGGGGTTCGCGACGCCCCGGCCGGCCGGCCGGATCGATGCCCGGCATATCCGGAAGGTGATCAGCACGCTGGGGCTGCTCCAGCTGGACTCGGTGAACGTCTTCTGCCGCTCGCACTACCTGCCGGTCTTCGCTCGCCTCGGCCCCTACCCGCGGGACCTTCTCGACCGGATGGCGGCCCACCTGGCCGGGCCGGTGATCGCCCGGCCGGGCCTCATGCCGCGCCGCCGGGAGCTGATCGAGTACTGGGCGCATGAGGCGTCACTGCTGCCCCTGGAGCTGCATCCGCTGCTGCGCTGGCGCATGGACCGCGTGGACAGCTCCGCCTGGGGTGGCGTCGTCCGCGTCGCGCGCGACAATCCGGGCCTGGTCGATGAGGTGCTGCAGCTCGTGACCGCCAAGGGCCCGATCCGGGCGGCCCAGACGGGCGTCGAGCGGCCGGCGCGCCAGCCGGGCCAGATGTGGGACTGGCACGACGGCAAGACCGCGCTGGAGTACCTGTTCTTCGCCGGGCAGGTCTCCGCCGCCTGCCGCGTGAACTTCGAGCGGCTCTACGACCTGACGCAGCGGGTGCTGCCCCCCGATGTGCTGGCCGCGCCGACGCTCGCCGAGCCCGATGCCCAGCGGGAGCTGGTGCGGGTCGCCGCGCGGGCCCTGGGCGTCGCCACCGAGCCCGACCTCGGCGACTACTTCCGGCTGCCGCGAGCGGCGTCGAAGGCGCGGGTGGCGGAGCTCGCCGCGTCCGGCGAGCTGCTGCCCGTGACCGTCGACGGCTGGTCGGCGCCCGCCTACCTGTGGGCCGCGGCCCGCCGGCCGCGCCGGGTGCGGGCGCGCGCCCTCCTGTCCCCGTTTGACTCGCTGATCTGGTTCCGGGAACGCACCGAGCGGATCTTCGGATTCCGCTACCGGATCGAGATCTACACGCCCGCCCCCAAGCGCGTGCACGGCTACTACGTGCTGCCGTTCCTGCTCGGGGAATCCCTGGTGGCCAGGGTCGACCTCAAGTCCGACCGCCAGGCCGGAGTGCTGCGGGTCCAGGCGGCCTTCGCCGAGCCCGCCGCGGACCGGGCGCACGTCGCGACGGAACTCGCCGCCGAACTGCGCCTGACCGCAAGCTGGCTGGGCCTGGACGGGGTGATCGTCGCGCCGCGCGGCGACCTGGCGGCCGACCTGGCGGCCGCCGTGGCCAGCGCAGGGTAGTTAGGCGGATATCTCTTGCTGCTCGTCGGCCGCGATGCGGCGCATTGCCGTCAGGGTCGCTTCGACGGCCTTGAGGTAGTCGCCCGTCATCGAGTCGGCGTACTCCTGCTCGCCGGCGGAGCCGCCCTCGATGCCGACGACCGCAAGCGCGAAGCTGAACCGCAGGCGCAGGTCGTCGTCCGGGCCCTCAATCTCGTTGGCGATCGTGCCCAGCACGGGGCCGGAGATCCGGGTAAACACCACCCGGTGCGGCTCCTCCAGCGTGATGCGCTCGGTGAAGCGCTCGCCGCGGAAGTCGATGTCGCGGTCGAAGACGGTGTCGCTGAGTCGCTCCGTCACCTCGCAGAAGGTCATGCTGGGCACGAAGGGCAGCGCGTTATTGGCCTTGAGCACGAGGCCGTCCCAGACCGCGGCCCGGTCGAGCAGCGGCTGGCCGGCGGCATTGACCGGGAGCTGGTGCGATACGTAGATCATGATGTCCTTCCCGATGGGTCGATGACGTAGATAAACTGTATACACTTCATAAGTAACGTCAAGAGGTCGCGCCTGGGTGCCTCGTTACGCCGAGGGTCGAAGGCCGCCGACTGCATGCAGGCTCAGTCCCATCCGGGGAGAATGCTGATCATGGCCCGCACCGCGCTCATCCCCGACATCCGCAAGGTTCACCTGCCCGAAGCCCGCCAGGCGATTCCGCATGTGCACGCATACCTGCGCGAGTGCATCCTCGACGGCACGCTGACGCCCGGCACCAAGCTCTCTCAGGTGACCCTGGCCGAGCAGCTCGGGATCAGCCGCACCCCGCTGCGGGAGGTGCTGCGGATGCTGCAGGAAGAGGGCCTGGTCGAGATCGAGCCGAACCAGCGCACCCGGGTGGCGGGCCTCGATCCGCAGGAACTGGACGACACCTACGCGTGCCGGATCCTGATGGAGACCCTCGCCCTGTCGATGACGATGGGCGGCTTCGGGCAGCCCTGCCGCAAGGAGGCCCGGCGCCTGCTCGACGCGCTGCGGCGTGCCGCGCAGAAGGGCGACTTCGGCGCGTGGCTCGCCGCGCACGCCGACTATCACCGGCTCATCACCGCTGGCGCCGGGGAGGTCCTGCAGCGGCAGCTGACGGCCTTCGCCGACCGGACCATCCGCTATATCCGGATCTACCAGCTCTCGGATCCGAACAGCTGGCAGGCCGTCGGCGACATCGAGCACGAGCGGATCCTGGAGGCGCTGATCGCCGGGGA
>Ga0307373_10010871_pt1 | contig 13307 bp, 10 predicted proteins | sample OX2MG_FD_202534 | JGI IMG/M metagenome (GOLD analysis project Ga0307373, IMG submission 202534) | Soil microbial communities from Risofladan, Vaasa, Finland - OX-2 | ecosystem: Environmental > Terrestrial > Soil > Coastal area > Acid sulfate soil | place: Finland: Risofladan, Vaasa | collected... | reverse complement strand
CGCTCACCGTGTAGGCGCCGTTGCTTCCGGCGATGGTACCCGCGGTCGTCGTGCCGTCGCCCCAGTTGATCGTGGCCACGAAATCACTGGCCTGGCCAGCCGTGTCGGTGCTGGAGAAGGTGGCCACCGTCCCGTTGAACGATTGTCCTTCGGTCGGCGTGAAAGTGATCGGTCCCGGCGTGAGCGTGTCGGAGTCGGCGACGGTCGCGACGCTCGTGACGGTCGACGCGACCGCTCCGGCGGCGTCGTCGACGACGACGACCGTGGCATTGAACGTTCCCTCGTCGCCGTACACATGCGTCGCCGTCACGCTGAAGCTTCCCGCCGAGCCCAGCACCGTGCCGGTCGAGCTGCTACCGTCGCCCCAGTTGATCGTGGCCGTCAAATCGCTGGCCGTGGTGGCGGCGTTCGAGTCGCTTAACGTGGCCACCGTGCTGGTGAACGTGGCGCCTTCGCTGGCGGCGATGGCGGTGCCCGTCGCGGCGAGCGTGTCGGTGTCGGTGACGTTGGCGGTGCCCGTGAGCGTCGTGGGGGGCACGGGGTTGATCCCGCTTTTCCCGATTTCGATGATGGCGACGGTGGTCGTGAAGACGCCGCCGTCGGCGTAGGTGTGCGTCCCATTGACCGTGAAGGCGCCCGGCGCGCCGCTGACCGAGCCGAGGGACGAGGTGCCGTCGCCCCAGGCGATTCCGGCGAAGAACCCCGTCGCAGTCGCGGTGCTGCCGGCGTCGTCGAAGGTGCCGACGGTGCCGCTGAACGTGTTGCCCATGGTTGCCGCGAACGTCGCGCCCGTGCCTGACAAATCGCTTTCCAGCACGCTGGCCGTGCTGTTCGCCGTGGCCGTCGTCGAATCGGCGCTGTCGCTGATGACCACGGTGATGGGCAAGCTTCCGTCGTTGGCATACGTGTGATTGCCGGTGACATCGAATACGCCCCCGCCCGCGGCGGAGACGGTGCCGGCGTCGGTAGTGCCGTCGCCCCAGTTCACGGTGGCGGCGAACTGGCCTGAATCGCTCGCCGTGAAGGTGGCCACGGTCCCGCTGAACGCGACCGTTTCGGCCGGGCTGATGGTAACCGCGGCGGGAGTGATGGAAAGCAACCTCCGCGACTCCAAACCTTCAATGCCGATCTGCAGCTTCCGTGGACGACGCAGTGCCGCGCAATTGCGTGCCGGGCGATTACGTGCCGCGCGATTCGTGCGAGTGGATGTCAGTCGCTTACGTCGTCTCGAAAGAAACATGCGTTGAACTCCGACCCCTCACGCCGCGGGATAGTTGTCTCCCGATGAGTGGTAGCGGAACTCGTGAGAGTTCCGATCCGAAGTCTCACGACCTCGGCTACCCATCAAAGCAAGGCGGACTGGGCGCTGGCTAGGAATAAAAAACCGCACCGACATGCCTTCAAGCGAGTGCCAGTTTCCAGCTTAGGCAGACGTTGCAAAGTCGGCAAGCAGTAAGCTGGGGCATTTGAGGGTGTTCCGGGGAGGCGCGGCGCTCCAAGCGGTATTGGCGCCATAGGCGCCACCGCCGTCAACGCGCGGCAGGATTCCAGCCTGCCATAGAACCCGGTAGCGGAACTCGTGAGAGTTCCGATATATACTCGGCAGTTCGGAATTCTCACGAATTCCGCTACGCGTGGGACGGGTTTCCAACCTGCCAAAGAAGTTCGGCTTGGCAGGTTAGAAACTTCCGCCCCACCAACCTTGCTACCGCAGCAGTTGCTCGGCCAGCTCCCGCAGGCGCCTTTCCGCCATACGCTCCCGGATCGTGCATTGGCGGTCGGACCAGTGGAGGCGAATGGACTGGGCTTGTTCGCGGATTTCATTCGGACGGGGCCAGTTCCTCTGGGAACCATGTAAAGGCCGATGGTCATGTTTAGTCGCGGTGTGGTGGCTCATGGCTTCACTCCTTTGCAATTCCTTCATTTGCTTCACCCCGATGCGGTGGGAGTGAAGCCGTTCTCCTGGGTCGCCCGCCACTGTCAGCCCGGCGGGACCGTGCTCGATAGGAGCAAACGGCGTGCCAAGGTGGCAACAAAGCACCGTGGCGGCTACTTTTCAGCGATTTGTCGGGCTGCGTCGCCGCCGATTGGTTGATGGCCGGCCAAACTGACGGCCGGACGCTGTTCAAACACGCAACAGTAGCGTCTCGAAATGATACGCGCCAAGTGCGGGTCAATTCGCCGGCGTTGTTTCGCCGGGCAAGCTGAACTTTACCGGCCGGATCACGACTGTCTCATTGACGAGCGCGAATGGTATGAGGTCGGCGAGGATTTCGTCGCAGCGTTGGATGCCGGAATCGGCAAAATTCACCTGGTCCGTCACAGGCCCGAGTTGTTTTTTGCGGAGCTGCGAGAGTTCCCTCAACTGGCGCTGGCCATCGATCATTTCATCGAGCAACTGTTGTTGGGCGGCCAAGCTTGCCAGATCGATTTCGGCAGTGATCTTCAATTCCTCCAAACGCGCCTCGACGTCGCTGTTGTTTGACGATGTCTTCTTGATCGCCCCAAGGCGCGCTTCCACGCCCGCCAGGTCGACCTTGAGCAACATGCGCTTGACCTTCAGATCGCTGATTGCCGCGTCTCCTCCCAAACGCCTAGCCAAGTGCGCCGCCGACGGTGCTCGAGCCGGCAGCGGTTGATCGTTACGCGGAACAGCCAGCGGCGCTGGCCGCCGTCGTCCCATTCCCGCTCCTCCGCTTCGCTGGCCGCCAGGTAGACGTCTTGAAGGACATCGTCAACCCGCCCGCTCCCCACACCCAGTGCAAGCACCATCCGCCGCAATTCTTCCTCGGCATCGAGCCAGACCGCCAGCAAGGTTGGGTTCGTTTCCGCCGGCACAGCACTCCGCCGCCTCGAGGAGGGGCGGGGGCCGGTGGTCGTCACCGGGTTTCGCCCTATGGCCAGGTTTTTCAATTCTCGACTCCCAGGCCGATTGCGTTTCCGATGAGATAATGCGCGACGGGGTACAAGTGTTGCCGAGATTATACTTCACGAAGCCGAAAATGTGACATTTGGCTTGATGCGGGGCGCCATGAGGCTCACGGCAATCATCCGTTTCAATGCCAGAATCGTCCCGTCGCGTTCTGTAGGGAACGCCCTCCGTGGCGTTCCGGGAAGCGGGTGCGACGTCGTCTGGCAGGACACGGAACGCCACGGAGGGCGTTCCCTACAGAGGCTGTCCCGTCGTAGGATTGTGGCATTGAAGCGGGTGATTGAAAAAATCCGCTGTGGCGCCGTGGAGACAGCGCCGCTACGCGCTTGGATTCTTTGAAGTTTGGCCGATGATCATGGAGCGAAGGCTTTGACCCCGACGACGGCAGCCGCAGCTTTCAGTTTGTCGTCGAGCGTCGCCAGCGGTGCGCCCAGACGTAGCGCAAGTTCCAAATAGGCGGCATCGTACGATGAAAGGTTCTGCGCGCGCGCCAGGTTCAACGTGTCGGTCGGTGCTCGCGCCGCCGTCTCGTCGTCGATCACGATGGGAAGCTCTTTGAGGAATTCTAGCCAAGCGGTCGTATCGGCCTGGGTGCTCCGCTTGCGGCGCTCACCCACCAAGAGGGCATTCGCCACTTCAAGCGGCCAGAGAGAAGGAACGACGGCTTCGACTGCTTCAAGAGAATCAAGGACTGCCTGTGGGTATGGCGCCTTTTCGTCAGGGAAACACCAAGCCACGGCGATCGAGCAATCGAGCACCAGTCGCCCTTGTCCAGTCACTGTGAACACCTCGTCGCCGGATTTAGTAGCGTCGGCCATCGTCGATCATCTCTCGGATCGGCGCGCCACCCAGCGTTCGCCCTTGTTGCCGACTGTAAGTCTTGAAGGCCTCGATCACTCCCCGCACGTTCGGACCCAGTTTCGGGGAAAACGGAACGAGCATCGCCACGGCTTTGCCGCGTCGAGTGATGACGATTCGTTCTCCCTGCCGAACACGTTCGAGCAATTCGGGCAGGTGTGTCTTTGCCTCATAAGATCCCACGGAAGTCATTACGTACCTCATAATACGGTATAGACCAGTCGATAAACCAGTCTATAGATATCGCTTTTGATTGACAAGGCTTGGGTACCATGATTTATTACCTGAGAGCACGTCCTGGGGAACTCATGCCTATCCACGCCACGACCTCCGCCCGGCAATTGATCAGGGTCGGACATAGTCCCGACCCGGACGATGCCTTCATGTTCCACGCGCTGGCCAACGGCAAGCTCGATACCGGGGCTTACGAGTTTACTCACGAACTGGTCGATATCGAGACGCTCAACCAGCGGGCGTTTTCCGGTGAGTTGGAGCTCACGGCCGTCAGCCTGCATGCCTACGCTCATCTCACCGACAAGTATGCGCTCTGCCCCTGCGGCGCCAGTATGGGCGACCGGTACGGTCCCATGGTCGTCGCCACCCGGAAACGGTCGCTTGATGAGCTTCGCGGCGCCACGATCGCCGTGCCCGGCAAGCTGACCACCGCCTACCTGGCCCTGCGGCTTTGCCTGGCGGTCGATTTTGCCCATGTGCTGGTCCCTTTCGACCGCATCCTCGACGCGGTCGTGGAGGGCCAATGGGAGGGGAAGCCCGTCGACGCCGGGCTGATCATCCACGAAGGCCAGCTTACCTATGGCCGGCGAAATCTCGAATTGTGCGTCGACACGGGCCAATGGTGGTTCGACCAGACCGGCCTGCCGCTGCCGTTGGGGGCCAACGCTATCCGCAAGGATCTGGGCCTTGAAGTGATGCGCGACGTGAATCGCCTATTGCGGGAGAGCATCCGCTACGGTTTGGAGCACCGCGACGAGGCGCTCGATTACGCCCTGCGCTACGGCCGCGACCTCGATCGCGGCCAGGCCGACCGCTTCGTGGGCATGTACGTCAACGACTGGACACTCGACTTTGGCCCGCGCGGGCGTGAAGCCGTCGGCGAGCTTTTGGCCCGCGGCCACGCCGCCGGCGTCATCCCACGGCCGGTGCGGCCTGAATTCATCGACTAAATGCCGCCGACCGAACCACCTCGACCACCGGCGCCCTCGCCCCGTCATTCCTGGCTGCCGTTGGTGTTGGTGCTGGGGCTTCTGTGTTTCGTGCTGGCAATTTCGTTCGTATTGGCGGGAATCGAGCTCACCCTGGTCATCGTGGGGGTCGTCGTCGTGCTCGCCGGCGCGGCGGCCTTTCACTACATCGTGTGGGGCTGGTGGCTGAGCCGGTACATCCGTGACGACGTCGAGGTCGGTAAGCGTGAGCTTGAGACGACAGACGAAGAGAACCACGAATAACGCACGCCGCGGGCGCGACACCATCGGTTTCATTCCAGGAAAACGGGCCACGGATCAGACACGGATCGAACACGGATGGTGCGATTCAGAACCACTGAATCCGTACTACTAACCTTCTATTTCTTTGTTGCCCGCGAAGATTTTACAATCCACGAATCACACGAATGACACGAATGTTCGATGAGGATGCCCTCATTCGTGGAATTCGTGCGATTCGTGGACCGTTCAGTCTTTGGTTGCGGCGGAAGGCCGCGCTGGGTTTCATCCGTGCTTAATCCGTGGCCTGTTCCGCGCGTCGCGGCTTCGATTCTCACGCCGCGCGGCGTTTCCGCCCGGCAGGTATCGCCGCGGTGATCGAGGACAGATCAGCCACCGCAACGCGGGGCGATCATGCGGGCCATTCGCGAGGGATTGCGAATTCCCTCGGCGGTCATCCAGACGTCGGCCTGGTCGATGGCACGCTGGCCCATCTCGCCCCCTTGCAATTCTCCCTGTCGTCTGCGCGCCACCGCGGCGTGCAACTCCATCTCGCACGCCGAGAAACACGCTTCGGCTTGTGCATATTGGCGCTGGGCAAGCGCGACGTCGCAGTGGGCCTCCGCGACCGCCCCGCGAACCAAGAGGGCCAGGCCACGAGACCATTCCAGTCGCTCTGCCTCCAGCCGGCGGCAATCGCGTTGCGCGGCGCGCAGCAGGCGCGCCCGCGGGCCACCACGGCCGGCCGCCGCCAACGCGCAACGTGCCCTGAGGCTCAGGGCCTCGATACGATAAATCTGCATCCGGTCGTTGCGCGACCGGCGAAAGAGACGCCATGTGCGCACGAATTCAGCGTACTCGGGGCCGCCGTTGCCGTCATACAGACCGATTTGCGCTTGCGCGGCCAGGGCAATGGCATGCTGGAAACAATAGCGGCCCTGGGACCAAGGGGCGATCGCGTCGGCGAGCTCGCGGCGCGCCTCCGCGGGCGAGTCGGCCATGAGCCAGACGGTCGTCGCGTGCGCGATTCGCACGAACATTGCCGAGAACAAGTCGTTCCGCTCGATGGCGTCAGTGGCCAGCGGTTGGACGCGCCGCGATAGTTCGGCGAGTCGCCCCAGGTAGAACAGCGCCCCCAGCCTGCAAGCGCTCATCTGCGCCGATTCCACGTGACTGCCTGGGAGCTTGGCGAAAATCTCCATGGCGGCGTCGCAGTGTTCGACGGCCTGCCGCCAGTTGCCGCTGGCATAATGAAAGATCGCCTGCACCCCCTCGGCGAGTGCCAAAGAACTCGGTGCGCCGTTGAGTTGAATGAGGGCCTGGACCCGTGGCATGAGCGCGGCCACTCGCGACCGCAACCTCGAGTCCCAGGAGCACAGGGCTGTTTCCTGAACCAGCGCCCACACGACGCGGTTCGCCTCGCCCGCACGCAGCGCGTAGTGTACGGCTTGCAAGACTAATTCGCAGCCGGCGCCGTAGTCGTAGCAAGTCAGTACGCCTCCGGCGCTCAGGCCGAAGTCGATCCGTGCCAGCTCATCGGCGGAAAACTGCCGGGCATCGCGTGCGCGGAAACGGTAGCCGCTCCATGCCAACCATGACCGCCGTAGGTAGGTCCGCGCCGCCGCCACGAACGGCGTAGCGGAAAGGTGCAGCAGCAGCGCCGCGAAGACCGGTCGCAGGACGTCGAGCGCTTCATCGAAGCGTCCGCTACGAAACAATTGCTCACCGGCCCGTTGTCGGAGCGAGAGGGCTTCGTCGGGCCGCGCAGGATCGATGGATCCTAGATAGGCTGTCGCGGCGTCGTAGCATCGCCCGCAATTCGCGAGCGCCTCGGCCCGCTGGCGCCGCAGCTCCCGTCGCCGAACGGCCGGCCACTCGGGCCATTCCAGGGCCGTCTCATAGGACCGCGCCGCCAGCTCGAACGCCAGCGCCGCAACCGCTTTGTCGCCGGCAAGCGCGGCGTAATGTGCCGCTTTGTCAAGGTGGCCCGCTCCCTGAAAGTGTATGGCAAGCGCCTCCGCCTCGGCGTTTCCCGTCGCCTCGATCGTCCTGGCTAGCCGCGCATGGCATTCGCGCAGCGCATCGCGAGTCAAGCGGCCCACGACCGTTTCGCGAACGCGATCGTGGTACGTCTCGACCGCCTCAGCCAACTCCGCCCCGTCGCCGCGCAACAGGCGCGCGTGCCGCAAGAGCGCCAGGTTCGTGCGCTCCAGTGGCTTGAGGTCGGCGGCCCGCAGCGCTTCGCTGAGCCGCAACGGACGTCCGGCCACGGCCACCACTTCCAATAGCCGCTGCGCGGCGAGCGACAGCCGGCCGATCCGTGCCGAGATGGCGTCGTCGAGCGTGAGGGAACCGTCGCCGCCATCGGGGCGAGCCTGGCAATGACGGACCAGCTCGTGGAGGAAATACGGGTGGCCGGCCGACTCGCGTGAAATCGCCTCGGCAAGCTGGTCGCCGGCGACCGGAAGCAAGCACCGTGCCAGCTCCAGCGCCTCGTCATGACTCAATGCGTCGAGCGGCAACGCCCGCACGCATTCCAGCGACCGCAGACGCCGCAGCCCGTTGGGAAGATCTTCCGTGGCGCCGCCCGCCCGATGGCAGGTGACGAACAGAAGGTGGGGCGGATCGGGAGGGCGCAACAACTCGAAGAACAAGGGGGCGCTGTCGTCGTCGCTCCATTGCAGATCGTCGATGAACAGCAACACCGGGTGTGCGCGCCCCAGCCGGCGGAACAACTCACGCAGCGCGACAAAGGCGCGCCGCCGCAAGGCCAGGGCATCGTTCTCCGGAGCTGCCGGAGCCGGATCCGACGGCGCCAACCCGCGGAGCACCGGAAACAAACATTCCACGGCGCCGAAATCGGCGGGCAAGCAGGCGACGAGTTCGACTTCGGGAAGTGCCCTCAGGCGCCGTGCCAGGTCATCGATCAGACTATCGAACGTCTTGAAAGGGAGCGATTCACGTTCGTAGCACCTGCCGGTCAAAAGCAGCAACGTCGTGGTGCAAGAGGCCCGCGGAGTGCAACGCGTCGAGCCCTTCAGCCAATTGCGTCAGCGCCGCGCGCAGCCGGTTATAACTCCCGGCGTCGAGAGGGAGCCGAACTGCTCCGCGGGTCGCATCCACCGAGCTTTCCACGTCGGCACTGCCGCGCACATGGCGCCGGAAATCGACCCCCTCGACCAGCTCCATGGTGAAGAAGCAGCCGTCATCGTCGGCGTGCAGTTCGTAGATCGATACCAGGTTCGGATGGGCCAGGTCGACCAGCGAGCGAAACTCTTTCTTTAGCCTTGCCGTGGCCTCGGCGCCTCGGCGTTTCAGCGTTTTGAGCGCCACGACTTCGCCGCGCGCACGGTCGAAGGCTCGATAGACGATGCCCATGCCGCCCGAACCTAGCCTGGCGTCGATACGGAACCGCTCCGTTCCGCCGAACGCAGGCTGCTGCTCGCGCCGATTGCCTTCACCCGCCAGGCCGCCTTCGCCCGCCAGGCCGCCTTCGCCCGCCAGGCCGCCTTCGCCCGTCAGGCCAGTCGCGCGCGACGTTGCCCCCGTAACGGCTTCAGCCCGGCAAAGTTCGGACGACGGTTCCTGCTCCAGGTGGCGGTGCAGCGAGAACTGGCGCTCGAGCCGCTCGCGGAGCGCTGGAAAGCGCCGCAGGAATTCCTCCGGTTCGGGACCATCGCCGAGCTCCTCGCGCAGCAAGAATTCCGCATAGACGATGTCCATTGCCGCGTCCGAGTCGGCCGCCAAATCGGGACGCATGGCGATCAAGGTTTCCGCCGGCACGCGTTCGCCCATCGCCCACCGCCGGCGCTGCTCGGCCAGGGCCGCGTCAACCGCGCCCCGCGTCGAGGCCCGGCTCGGTTCGTTCATAGGTCGTTGAATCCTAAATCGGCCGAAGCGCGGGCCACGGCCCGCGCGAGCCGTTTCCGCAGCGATTCAGGAGACTCGTCGCCGTCGGCCGCGCTCTGTTGCCACGAGCGGCCCTGTTGGCGTTGCTCGGCCAAGGCGCGCTCGTCAGGAGAAAGGCGCCCCCAGAACTTGCGCCAGAGTTCGTCGAGGCTCACCTGCGTGCTCGGTCCGGGTCCGCCGGCCGCGATGGCTTCGCCCGCGCCGACGTCGTCCGCAATCGCTCTCGCGATACCCCGCGGGTTTGAATTCCCCCGTGAAGATCGGCAGTTTCGGCCCCATAAGTTCGTTCCAGGTGGATGGCTCGGGGTCGGTGGTGATCCTGGACAGTGGCGACGGCTCATTGTACCGCTACCCCGCCGGTTCGAACTCTCCCGTGAAGATCGGTAGCTTCGGTCTAACCAGCTCCTTCCATATGGACGGCTTCGGATCAGTTGTGATCCTGGACAGCGTCGACGGCGCGCTGTCGCGCTATCTCGCGGGTTCCAACTCTGTCGTGAAGATCGGGAGCTTCGGCCTTACCAGCTCCTTTCACATGGACGGCTTTGGATCCGTCGTGGTCACGGACAGCACCGATGGTTCCGAATACCTCTACCCCCCGAGTTCCGACTCACCGCTCTTCGCGCTTAATCCAAATGGTCTCGTCAAAAAGCAGGTCGATGGAAATTGGCAGAACGTGGCTATCGGCGTGATTGGATTCAGTCTGAATTACGACGGCACACTGTCCCTGACATACGATCCATTGTCGGGAGTGGTGACCCAAACCGCTAACGGACACATTTATCAATTGGCGGACTTCACCGGGGAGATGTATGAGGACGGCAGCCTCTTGATCAACGAAATCACATCCTTCGCGCTCGATCCCAACGGGGTGCTTTACGTGCTCAATTCAAACGGTGATCTGGAGAAGCAGTCCGGCAGTACCTGGCAATTCGTTGCCCGAAACGTGTACTCCTTTCAAGTCGGGGCAGGAGGGCAATTGAACGTAATTTACTTCGGCACCCCCGGTTTTAGTTCCCCTCCAAATTGGTCAGGATATGTGGCGGACGATATTTTTCAGTCGAATTCGGTCACCGACGTCCACGGTTCGTGGAAAGTTCCGGCTGTTAGAGGTCTATCGGGCAGCAAGTCTGCTGTTTGGGTCGGAATCGACGGCTTTGGGGGAAATACCGTGGAGCAAATCGGCACCGAAGAGGATGTCGTGGATGGCTCCGCCACGTACTACGCATGGTGGGAAATGTATTCGACCGGTTTGCAGCAGCCCCAGCAGCGCATTGGTACGATGACAATTTCTCCCGGCGACTCAGTCTCCGCCGAGGTCCAATACATGACAACCGGCCAGTATCGGTTGACGATCAACGACAACCGCACCAATGTTTCTTTCACAGCGCCCTACCAAACCTCTTCCCTAACGCAGTCTCCGCCGGCCAAACGGAATTGTGCCGAGTGGATTGTTGAAGCACCGACCAATGTGCCAGGAGGCCAAGCTCCGTTGGCGAATTTCGGGGCCGTCGCCTTTTCCAGTTGTCAGGCGACGATTAATGGAATGGTCGGTCCAATCAACGATCCGAACTGGCAATCTACGAGGATCAACATGGCACCGGGCGGCACGACGCAAGCTTGGACGTCAAATTTGGCGTCCTCGTCCGGGTCCGCGTTCACCGTGACGACGGCCATTGCCGACCTCGTCGATTCGCCAATCGCCGTCACGGCCTCGGCGACGGAAGGCACTCTCTTTACTGGCGTCGTTGGAACGTTCGTCGGCAGCGAACCAAACGGCTCGTCGAACGATTTTACAGCCGAAATCGCTTGGGGCGACGGCTCGACGACCAACGGCACGGTTGTTGGTAACGGCACTTTCGGCTACACCGTGATCGGCACGCATACCTACGATGAGGAAGGCACGGCCCTGGTGTTGGCGATCACGGTCAGCGATCAGGTGGGCGACAAGACGACAATTACCGGCCCAGCCACCGTGGCTGACGCGGCGCTCACGCCCACCGGCCTGACGTTCAGAGCGAACACAAACGCCGCATTCAACGGCACGGTGGCCACGTTCACCGATGCCGACCCGGCGGGCACGGTCAGCGACTACACGGCCACGATCAACTGGGGCGACGGAACGTCGGCCTCGCCCGACGTCACCCCAGGCACCATCGTGACCCAGGGCGGCGGCTTCGCCGTGACCGGCACGCACTCGTACTCCATGTCGTCGAGCGGCTTACCCGTGACGGTGGTGATCGCGGACCAAGGTGGGGCGTCGGCCACGGCGCTTAGTACGGCCATCGTTTCGACGCTGGCCGTCGAGCCCGTCGTGCTTTCCGCGACCGAGGGGGCCACGTTCAACCAGGCGGTCGCCAGGTTCACCGATTTGGATTCGACAGTCAGCGCGGCCAGTTTCACGGCCACGATCAACTGGGGTGACGGTGGCACTGCGACCACCGGTTCCGTCAGCGGCTCGGCGGCGGCGGGATATAACGTCAGCGGTTTGCATGTCTACGCCGAGGAATCGGCCGGATTGCCGGTGACCGTCGTCGTCGAAGGCCCCGGCGGTATCGAAGCCTCGGCTACTGGCACGGCCACCGTCGCCGACGCGGCGCTCACGCCCTCCGGCCTGACCTTAAGTGCGAACTCGAATGCCGCATTCAATGGCACGGTGGCCGCGTTCACCGATGCCGACCCGGTGGGCACGGTCAGCGACTACACGGCCTTTATCGACTGGGGCGACGGCACATCGGTCTCCCCCGACGTCACGCAAGGCACGGTCGTAGCCCAGGCCGGCGGCTTCGCCGTGACCGGCACACACACGTATACGGCGGAGTCGAGCGGCGTCTCGGTGACGGTTGCGATCGTCGACCAGGGTGGGGCCAAGACCGCAGTCCATAGCACGGTTGTCATCGCCGCGTCGGTCCCCACAGCGAACCCCGAGACGTTCGTACTCGGCCCGGGTGGCCGCGTCAGCGGCTCCGGTGCGACGAGCGTTCTGGCCAACGACGTTTCGGCCGACGGCCAGCAGCAGAACCTGGTGGCGACGTTGGTCTCGTCCACCACGAATGGTGCCTTGACGCTGAACCCCGACGGCTCCTTCACGTACACGCCCGGCGTGACCTTTCAGGGCATCGACCGTTTCACGTATCAGGTGAGCGAAAACGGGGTAGTCGGCAACACCGTCACCGACACGTTGCTTTCCTACAACGCCAGCCTGGTCGACAAGCTGTACCATCAGGTGTTGCACCGGCCGGCCGAAGACGCGGGCTTGATCGCCTGGACCGGATTGCTCGATCAGGGAACATCACTGGACGTGGTTGCACAAGCAATCTTCACCAGTCCCGAACGGCTGGATCCGTTGGTGAATCAATTCTACGAGCAGTACCTCAATCGTCCGGCCGAGCCCGCCGGGCTTTCGGTTTGGGTGCAGGCCTGGCAGAAGAATGGCGACCCCGATGACCTGGAGGCCGACATCCTTTCGTCGCAGGAGTTCTACAACGACGCAGGCGACACCGTGGACGGCTTCGCGCGGCTCCTTTACGAACGGGTGCTCTCCCGTCAGCCCGATCCCAGCGGATTGATGTATTGGGACGCAGACTTGAATTCGGGGCAGTTGACGCAAAAACAGGCCGCGGCGGGTTTCCTCGACAGCCCCGAACTGCACGGCGACCTTGTTGACTTCCTGTTCGGCGAGTATTTCAACAACCCGAACCCAACGCCGCCCCAGGCACAGACGTACGTGAATGACCTGAACGACGGCGAGACGCGGACGCAAGTCGAACTGGCGATCATCAACTCGCCCTCGTACAGTGGCACGCCGCCCGAACCTGTGGCGGGCACCGTGGGGATCGCGCTGTACCCACACTGAGAGTGGAATGCGGGCAGGTCTCGTTGGCGTCAAACCCTTTTCCAGGCGTATGGGCCACGGATCAAACACGGATCGAACACGGATGATGCAATTCAGAACCACTTAATCCGTGTTTCATCCGTGTTCAATCCGTGGCCTGTTCCGCGCGTCGTGGCCTCGACTCTCACGCCGCGCGGCGTTTCCGCCCGGCGGCGGCGGGCAGGGGCAAAATGTCGCGGTGGATCGTGGCGTCGGGACGCGTGAGGTCGACCATCTGGTGGACGTTGCCGGTGATGGGCACCGCCTCGAACCGGCCGTCTTGCGGACGCACGAC
>Ga0307373_10010870_pt1 | contig 13309 bp, 5 predicted proteins | sample OX2MG_FD_202534 | JGI IMG/M metagenome (GOLD analysis project Ga0307373, IMG submission 202534) | Soil microbial communities from Risofladan, Vaasa, Finland - OX-2 | ecosystem: Environmental > Terrestrial > Soil > Coastal area > Acid sulfate soil | place: Finland: Risofladan, Vaasa | collected... | reverse complement strand
TTGACGGGTATGCAGACACAATCGATGAAACGAAATCTCCCTACCTCAACACGGCGTCTTTCCCTAAGCCGCATTATTTCCAGACGTTGCGGGATCCAACATACCGCTTCAAATACGCCTCAAGGCCTGCACTGCAGGGATGGAGGGAGCCGGCACCGTTATCCACGCCGGACGTTCTCCCAGAAGGCGGGAAATTCTTGGAAGCGAGCTATACCAATTCGGCGGGAAGCCGCGCCTACAAACTCTACATCCCCAGCGGCTATGAAGGCCAACCAGCTCCTTTGGTCGTTATGCTTCACGGTGGCACTCAAACGCCTGACGACTTCGCCGCCGGGACGCGAATGAATGTGATCGCTGAGGAAGAGACCTGTCTCGTGGTCTATCCCGCACAGCCAAGCCACGCGAACCCGGCAAAGTGTTGGAATTGGTTTCGCCCTAACGACCAGCGGCGCGGTCGCGGCGAACCTTCGCTGATCGCGGGGATCACACGCCAAGTCATGCATGACTATTCCGTCGAACCGCTACGCGTCTTCGTTGGAGGAATGTCAGCCGGAGCGGCTGCGGCCGCGGTGATGGGGGCAACTTATCCGGATCTCTATGCGGCAATTGGGGTGCATTCTGGTCTAGCCTGTGGGGTTGCCGATGATCTTATCTCTGCCTTCGCCGCGATGCGCCAAGGCGATTCACGAAACTCTTCCGCGACTTCGGCCACTCCCGACGATCAGCCACCCATCCCGACCATCGTTTTCCACGGCGATCGGGACACCATAGTACACCCCCGAAACGCCGATCGTGTCATCACCCGTTCCACCAGGGCCCCGAACTGGCAAAAGAAAGTACGACGCGGACAAGTACCGGGCGGCCACGCCTACACCTGCACGATTCATACTGATGCGAACGGGCAGACAATCCTAGAGCAATGGTGCATTCATGGAGCTGGCCACGCGTGGTCCGGCGGAAGTCCCGCCGGCTCCTACACTGATCCGCGCGGGCCGGACGCGACTAAGGAAATGCTGCGTTTCTTTCGCGATCATCCTGCCGTCGAGCGCGATGAAGAATCTGCCAATTGTAAGAGCTCTCGATGAAGCATTCGGCATGCTGCTCTATTGTTCGTAACGCGAAAAGTGCGCCCATAACCGCTCGGTTGGAGGTGCCAGCATTTGCGACCCGTACGTCTGAGACCTTTTGGTGCGCAGAGCCACAGCTTCGCCACAGATTGAACGGTCTAAATCGCGAACATTCGTTCTCTAACGCAACAAAAACGTTCGATAATTCAAGCAAGGAAACGCATACGGCCTCGTTCGGGACGAGGGGGTCGCAGGTTCAAATCCTGCCACTCCGACCAGCTCCACAGGAAGCGAGCTACTCAAGGCAAGGGACGCAATCGAAAAAGCCAATCGGCCGCCCGGCGTTCGCGCGGCAGTTTCAACCGGTGCGTCACTCGAAAAGTTTGACACGATACTCCAAGAACTCGTGGTTCTTGCTCGCAGCCAGTCTCAGCTTCTTATATTCACCCAGGCAATTGTTCCCCGTGGATTATCTGCGGGACGCAATTGAGCGGGTTCGACTTGGCGGAGAGAATTTTGACCATCCAGTTTGGCACGATCTTTTCCGGATGTGGGAAAACGTTTTGGAATGTGCAGCTGCGGTAAATGAAAGTCAGAACCCCCTGCTACTCTCTCGCCTTCGGCGGGCAGAGGAAATGGATGGACCACTCGAATACATCAGAAGACGTTTCGGCCCGTTCCGCCCCAGTCCACGGTTTCGTGCGGCGAGGTTGGCGAAAGCCGAGGTCGCGGAAGTGCCAGTTAGTTCAAAAGAAGACGACAGGCCGGCGTAGCATCTGGCCGACACGTCCAGCGTGTTCAGGCCAAACTGATCACCGTGGTCCCTGAGTTGCGTACACAATGCGGGTACACAAACTCGGCAGCTGGGCAAGAATTTGCTAATGAAAACAATGATCACGGAGCGCCAACGCAAGCCCGGCGCCGACCGTTGTTGAGAGCGGTCCCGAACCACTCCCAGTTAAACGCCACACGGCCTGAGACGACCCAAACCGAGAGCGCAAATGAAGGTGGTGCGAAGCGTGCGGTGTTTGCTCAGCCGGAACAGCAAGCGGCCCGAGAGGCTGCTGCTGAGTGGATACTAAATGCACGCAGGGAGACGCTTGCGGCGAGGGCCGCACGGGCCGCGGCTGCGGACAAGCGGATCGGCGATTTGGAGGCTGACCTCGAGTTGGCGCGCGAACGTATTGCGTTCCTGGAGAACGAGAACCATTCGCTTCAGTCGTCGCTTGACATAACTGCCAAGGAGACCGCGCGTCTGTCCGACCGCGTCCAGGTAGGTGATGCCGCATGCTACCGAGCACGTTCGCAGCTTGAACAGACCCAATCGACCCTGGCTTCTACGGAGGTCGAACGCGATAAGCTGGCGTCTGCGGGCAATGAAGCGAGTGCCAGGCTGGAGCAGACGCAGGCGGCGTTGAGCGCGACGGAAGCCGAGCGCGATAAGCTGGCGTCTGCGGGCAATGAAGCGCGTGCCAGACTACAGAAGGCGCGGACAGCGTTGAGCGCGACGGAAGCCGAGCGCGATAAGCTTGCGTCTGCGGGCAATCAAGCGCGTGCCAGACTACAGCAGGCGCAGGCAGCGCTGGGCGCGACGGAAGCCGAGCGCGCCAGGCTCTGCTTTGCCGTCAATGAAGCGCGGGCGGAACTCGAACAGACGAGGACGACACTGGCCGCATCGAAGGCCGACCGTATCACTCTGTCCTTCGCGGTCGACGAAGCTAACGAAAAGCGACGGATTGAAACCGACACGGTGAATGCACGCCTTGCTGCCATGACGGAACGCGCTATCACCGCTGAGAAGCTGCTGATCACGGCGCGGCACAGATTGCTCGCGCGTACCGCGGAGAATTGCTCTATCGAGCGCAAGTTTTCCGACGCGACCGTCGCGCGCGATGCTGCTCACAAGAAGCTCGAAGCACTCCAGCACTTGCTTCAGGTAAGCGAGCGTAAAGTTCAAGAACTTACGGTTTCGCGGTCCGAGCTAATCGAGGTCACGACCACGTTGCTGAAAGCCTTTAAAAAAGGGGGGGTGCCTGCGAAGGCTTAAAGTCGCTAGGTATTTCTCTCGGCGATATTCCGAGGCCCGCGTAGCCCTAAGCAGCGTCGGCCATTGTAACTGCACAGACCGGACATCTTGACTGAAAGCGACCAGTGCATCTCACGAAAGAGCTTTCGTAAGTTGCGAGCCATCAACTCGTGAGGCGGCTCGCAGTGGGTCAGCAGAGCTTGCGGTTGGGGCAATGGCCATCGTAAATTGCAGAGAGGTGCTCGTCGATGTTGGTCAAGTCCGAAAATGGCGTTGCTCGCGCGGGTTTGAGTGAGGTGATGGCAACATTCGCCCAAAGCCCGGCGGCAATCATTGCCAAGATGAATTTCGTAGTTTTGCCGAAGCGCGAGAAGTCAGCCTTCTCTACGTCGGCTGCACGCGCGCACGGGACTGTCTCTTAATCACCTACCACGGCCGGCCAAGCCCGTATCTCTCGCGCCCTACGGAATAATGGGAGCGTCCCAGATTGCGTCAAAGGGCGGAAAACTAAGCCTTTCAGCGTCTTACACCAAACGTTCCATCTGGACGCGTGTGCGGCTCAAGCCTATCCTGGAACCTCGGTTGGGGTTCACCAAAGCTGGGTATGGCGTTGAGTCAGTACGCCTTGTATTTCGGCCTCGCACTTTTATTGCTTGCCGCCTCAGCGGTTGGAATCCTATTTCGCAAGCGCGGTTTAACGAGGAGGCGCGCAAAGGACAAAAGTTATGTTGAATACGCCGATTTCGAGCGCGGCATTGAAGACCTCAGACGCGAGTTCCGACAGTCAATCGATGCCGCCCAGGCGGGAACCAGAAGAGCCACAACGATCGGCGAGAACCTCCTTTCAGTCATTAAGCCGATTGAATTAGCTCTGAGAGATCTGAACGCTCGCCTTATCAGAAGGGAACAGCAAGCCAATGAAACCTCCACCCTTGTGGCTGGGCTACAGACGAAACTCTCGGAGGACAATGGGCGTATCACCGTCAAAACGGAAACGCTTCAGCAGCGCCTCATAACTGTAACGGACCAGCTTTCGTTGCTTGAGCAAACGATCGAGGAAGGTAAGGTACGGGAGGAGTCCAAAGACGATGCGATTAAAGCTATCAACGCTCGTCTTATGGAAATTCAGAACCAAATCGATGGATTGATTCCCCGCTTAGAGCTTGGAGAGAAAGGGCGGGCTGACCTATCGACTTTGCACGATTCACTCACTGAGCCGCTTCGAACACTTGCAACCTCCTCTGATCGGATGGCTCAACGCATCGCTGATTTAGAGCAGCGCTTCCCGTTGATCGTCACCGAGTTCGAGGCGCGCCTCAGTTCAATTCGTGCTCCCGAGCACCGAAATGCAATGGAAGCATTTCAGCAGCGCCTCATAAATGTAACGGACCAGCTTTCGTTGCTTGAGCAAATGGTCGAGGGGGTTAAGGTACAGGGGAATTCCTACGACAATGCGACTGGGGCAATCAAAGCCAGTCTTGCGGACATTCAGAACCAAATCGATGGATTGATTCCCCGCTTAGAAATTGGAGACAAAGAGCGGGCTGATCTATCGACCTTACAAAACTCATTTGCTGAACCCCTTAAAACACTTGCGATCTCCTCTGATCGAATGGCTCAGCGGATTTTTGATTTAGAGCAGCGATTTCTGGTAAAGGCCGCTGAGTTCGAGGCCCGCTTCAGTTCAATTCGCGTTCCCGAGCACCCCGGTGCGACAGTAGACATCACCGATGCAGAGGGGAAAGCCACACCGGGCGAAGCCGAAAATACGAACTCAAATAGGGCAGGTACCAGTGGCAATGACGGTGATAATAGGCCACGCACCTCCGAAATGCCGAGAACCAACGGAGTGGGAAACGGGACTGACGACTGTCGTCCTGCTGTAGCGCCCGTAAATCGGGGCGGAGGCTCACGCACGGAACGGGAGACGATAGCGCAAGTCGGATTGCAGCTCGAAGTGGCGCCCCTTCCAAAACCTGAGCTAATCGCTACACGCGGTTCAGGCGATTGGCAGATTTTTGTCGAAGTCGACGAGACTGATTCTTCGAAACTTAATGTCGTACAGGGGACCACGGCCTTGCCGAGGGGTTCTAATGCCTTTCAATTTGGGCCATTGCGCGATCTGGCTACACCCCTTCAAATTCAATTTGACGGAGCCATGACAATCGAAAAAAAATTGATCACCGAAGCGGATCCCATTTTGTACTTTCGCTTCAGCAATGATTTCGGTCGGGAAGTACGTCGCCCAACCCGCGGGCTGAATTTGGCGATCGTTCCAAGCCAATGGCAATATGACGAGGTGAGATCGGGCGCCCCTCCAATTGAATCGGAATCGATCGACGCTCCAGGCTACTGCGTTCACTTCCTGTCCACAGATAAATGCTCACTCATCGTATTCGATAGACCTAATGACGGTCCGTTGGTCGTTGAATTATCGAAACCACGATTTAGACTGGTCGGCCGCAATTTGTCAGATGCAGAAGAGAAAATGGGGCCGCTGTTCGCCGGCGATCCGCCCATTTTGGAATCCGACAATCAGGATGACTTATCCAAGATTCGCTCAATCGTTTTTGGTGTCGAGGGTCGCGGGACTGGCCGATGGCGAGGCAAATGGAAGCCCAACAGAGATGGATCGGAAAGTTGGCAGGATAAAGTGCGAAAGCACGGAAGTGGGTGGTACTTTGCCCGCTTGTATGATGGGGGGGATGATCTCATCGATAGTCTTGATTTTCGTTACGTCGAAGGTCTCAAAGATGTCGACAATGAACTCAGCGACCGGAAATATCGCCTCGACAGGGATTGCGTTTCAATTAAGTTTGTTCACGGCGACAGCGTTTCGGTAGATATCGCAGACGCGGCACTGCAGTTAAAGCAGCCGATCGTGCGGGGCCCTCCCACAACCGCATTCGCCTGGCCGATTAATCCAAACGTTCCGACAGCCGCCTTTCTCGTCAGCGACGGTGGCAGTGCTGTCCGCGCAACTTTTGATACCGATAGAATTTGGTGGTCATTGGCTAATGGAGACGCGGCCGCTTCGCCAAGCTGGCAGTTGTCGCCACTTGAATTGAAGCCTGATGAATTTTCCGCGGTTTCAAATGCAGTGCTGTCGTTTCGATTTCCACGCTCCCCTTCACTAGAGGCTCTGGTTGGCTTTGAATATGACGATCGGCGAACGCTCCCAATTCGAGCGGGCGGGCGGGCGGCCCTTAACCTAAATACCTTTAGCGACGCGTCTAATCTTACAGGGTTTGGAACACAAACACTCAGACTATGGATTCACGAAGGTGGAGACGAGATTGAATTAGTTGTGGCCAACGTAAGGACTTCGAGGAAGTGTCGGTGGTGCGATGTTTGGTCTACTGAGCCAGAAGAGATGTTGGACCATGTACTGGAACAACATCACGAGCGCTGTTTTGAGCGGCTTGTCCTAAAGGGCGAGGGAATTGCGCAGGCGATTCTTGTCTGCCTCGCACCAACTTGCGGCCAGTACTACCCGGAAAGCTCCTTGCCGGGAGAGTATGCGATCGATCGCTTGAATCGGCACGCTAACCGCATGCATCCTCATACCATGGCATATAAGAGGATCGATGACCCGCAAGACATTCGCAATTTGCTTGGACTAACGGAAAAGTGGGTTTGGAAATGCAACCTTGGCAACTGCCGCCCCATTACTCCAAGCCCAGATGATCAAGATGCGCTCCGCGACAAGAAAGAACATCTCGTGCAAGAGCATCTTAGCGAACTATTTACATGCGGCGAGACGGAGGAATGAGCGATTTTGTCAAACTCTCCGCTGAAATCGAGGAGCGCTATCGACGGTATCTGAAAACGACGTTTTACTTTCGTGATCCTGATCTTCGCGAGTCATTTGACAACGCGTTACAAGCGGGAACTCTTTCAAGAGGTCCTTATTTAGAGGCCACTCCTGCCTACCGCCGCGGTCAGGAACCCAAAACTCTATTTTCGGAAATTGTTGGAAGCACCGTCGACCCAAAATTCTTTGCGGCGATTGACGGTGATCGTTCGCTTTACGCGCACCAAGATGACGCAATTAGGCGAGTTTCTGCCGGACGTAATATTGTTGTCGCCACCGGCACAGGTAGCGGTAAGACCGAGTGCTTCCTTTACCCCATTCTGCTGCACCTCTATCGGGAGCACATTAGCGGCGCTTTGGCCACGCAACCTGGCATTCGTGCGCTTGTTTTATATCCCATGAACGCGCTTGCCTACGATCAGCGAGATCGCCTTGGGAGGCTCCATGCGCGATTGGAGGAATGCGGAGCCGACTTTAGGTTTCGCTTTGGTCAGTATACTGGCGCGACGCCCGAAAACCGAAATGACAGCTATCGGCACGCTGCAGATGTCCTCGCTCATCGATTTCCTGGGGAACTGGTTTTGCGCGACGAAATGCGCGCAGCACCACCCCAGATTCTTTTGACCAATTTCTCGATGCTGGAGTACCAACTGCTTCGTCCTGACGACTGCCCACTATTCGATGGGCCGCATGGTCGCACTTGGACTTTCTTGGTGCTCGACGAAGCACATCAATACAGGGGTACACGTGGCGCGGAGATGAGCCTTCTGCTTCGACGGCTCAAGCAAAGGCTTCGCCGGAGCGGTAATAACCAAACATTCCGGTGTATCGCCACGAGTGCAAGCCTTGCGGGAGGCAATGACGACCGTGCGTCTGTGGCTTCTTTTGCGACATCGTTGTTCGACGAACCGTTCGAGGCAGATGACGTTATCTTGGCAAGAACTGAAAATATTCCATCTGCCGGTACGCGGCCGTTATCCGCAGCTTCATATTCGTTGCTTCGTGAAGCAATCGACAACAATGATCCGGCCATATTGGGAACGCTAGGGGAATTCGCAACAGCTGAACCGAACGGATCCGTTTCAGTTGCCGCGCGCGCGGGAAGGCTGCTGGCAAGAGATACTCGCGCAGAAACTCTCAGAGAATATATGGCCACCGGGCCCCGGGAGGTCACTGATGTCGCGGATGAAATATTTCCAGAGGTTGCGCCAGCCGCGCGTATCGATGCACTGAGCGCCTTCGCCAGTATTCTCAACCGCGCCGAGCAACCGCATTCGAACGGGCCCTTTCTTTCTATTCGCTATCACTTGTTCATGCGAGCTCTAGAAGGGGCCTTTATTCGCTTCGTACCGGAAAAGCAGATTACACTAACACCTCAGAGTAATAATCAGGCCGGTGGCATTTCGTTCGAGCTGGCCCTCTGCCGCGAATGCGGACAACATTATCTTGTGGGGCGAAAAGTAAGCGGATTTTTCGCGGAGGCTATTCGTGATCCTAGCCGCGACGACTTTGGAGTATCCTTTTTTCGTCCGGTGTCGGACGATCAAGAGGATGGAGAAGCGGCCGCGCCGGCGCACCGCGACACCTTAAACCTTTGCGTTCATTGCGGTACATTGTGGCCCGTGGGCACACCGACGCGATGTGATCATGCAGCCCACATCCTGGTCGAGGAGCAACCTCCAGCTGACCAACAAGCGGATCAATTGCAGCAATGTACGACGTGTGGCTATCGCGGTCAGGATCCTGTCCGAGAAGTGATTCATGGAGGCGATGGTCCAAATGCCGTCATCGCCACCGGACTTTTCGAACTTATCGAGCAGGTCCCCAAGAAAATCTTGGCTTTTGCCGATAGTCGGCAGGAGGCTGCATATTTCGCATGGTACCTGGACGATACATATCAGAGCGTACTGCGGCGAAAGGTACTGTATCGATCGTTGTTGGCTAGCTGGGATCGCGGGGCCGAACCGCTATCGCTCGCGGATCTCGCTGATGGTTATCGACGGCGATGCGCAATCGAAAACCTCATAGACGAGGCGGCCGCGGCCGGCGAGCAACGCCGCCGCGCGTGGGTAGACGTATATCGGGAGTTTCTCACCGAAGAGACGCGCCTTTCCCTCGCAGGCGTTGGGCTGGTCCAATGGGCGGTACGGTGGCCTTCGTCTTTCGAACCGCCCCAAATATTGTTTAAGGAACCATGGCTACTTGAGCGAGAGGACGCTTTACGACTTTGCTTCTTATTACTTGATCAGTTTCGGCGCGACCGAGCGGTTGAAGTTGATACGCGTGACGAAGTGGACTTGGATTGGCCGAGCCTTGATCTCTTTGGCCTACAACGCATCGTTCGGCTGGGTCCTCCAGGTGGCCAGAAACACGTGGTGAGCTGGAACGGTCGACGGGGATGGCGAGTTCAATTTCTAGCAAAAATTCTGGGACGGAGGGGATACGAGCGCGATCGAGCAATTGACGCCGCCGAGACAACCCTTCTTTCAATTTGGGACCATCTCGTCCGCTTTTCGGATACTCAGTCGGCTAACTCTCAACTGCTAAAACGAGTGAACAACGGTCGTCGGTTGAACCCGATCTGGTGGCGAGCAATTCCGATCGCCGAGCAAGATCAAATCTATCGCTGCGACACCTGCAATCGGATTGAAGCTACGTCCTTTCAACAAATATGTACTCGCCGCAGTTGCAGCGGTCGTCTTGCGCCGATTAAGGGCATCATTCTGACGGACCATCATTATCGGACCCTGTATCAGGGGGACCTTGGCGGAAGGCTTGTCGTCGAGGAACACACAGCTCAGCTTACCACGGAACGTGGACGTGAGGTTCAACGTGATTTCCAGGAGGGCCGAATAAACGTGTTGAGTTGCTCCACGACATTTGAGCTGGGGGTTGATCTTGGCGATCTTAATACTGTTTTTCTAAGGAATGTTCCTCCTGAGCCGTTCAACTATGTACAGCGCGTGGGGCGCGCTGGCCGTCGCGCCGGATCTCCGGGATTCGCGGTTACATATTGTCGACGAGGACCGCACGATCTGTATCATTTCACTGATCCTAGGAGACTCTTGTCAGGACGCACGAACCCTCCATCCATCTCTCTTCGCAACGAGCGAGTCGCGGAACGTCACCTTGCCGCCGTGGCTTTATCGGAATTTTTTCGCTTCGTGCCAGCGCGATTTAAGAAGATTCAGGACTTGGTACAGGATTGGTTGTCGCCCAGCTTTGCAAATGAAATAAGAGTTTTTCTCGGTACTTTTCGCGAGCAGCTTGAGAATGACTTTCGCGCAATATTTCCAAGCCAATTGGCAACGTCTCTTGGTATAGAAGATTCGTCATGGATAAGTCGGCTTTCGGGGGAGAGTAGTCGGCTCGCACTAGCGGAAGTGGAAGTGACATCCGATTTTCGCCGCGCAGATGAACTTGAAATTAGATCACGTAATTCCAGCCAATATCAACAGGCTGATTGGGCGAAGCGGCGCAAGGTGACGATTGCTGACGAAGACGTGCTGTCTTTCTTGTCTCGCAAGGCCATCATTCCAAAGTATGGATTTCCGGTCGACGTCGTTGAGCTTGATACACAACGAGCAGGCACACGGCAGGGTTATGAAGTAACACTGGCGCGAGATCTTACGATTGCCATTGGTGAGTTCGCGCCGACCGCAAAGCTCGTTGCCGGCAAGCGTGAGTGGCAGTCCTACGGTCTTAAGAAGGTTCCGGAACGCGAGTGGGAGCGCAAAAAGTATAAGGTTTGCCATCGGCATAATCTGATGGTTGCATGGAACGAGGGAGAATCACCTCCGCTACTTCCTTGCGGAGATAACGTGCCAGAGCGAAGCTACGTGATTCCCAAATTTGGTTTCATCACTTCAACCAAACCACCCAAACCACCGACGAGACGCCCGACACGCCTGTTCACTACACGTCCATATTTTTTGCATGCCGCTGGGGCAGAGCGCGGCGAAGTCCACGTTTCTGGAGAAAGGCGGCCTCTTGCGACCATACGGAAGGCGGTGCCAGGCCGGATGGCGGTCTTGTCTGAAGGCCGTCGGGGACGTCAATTTTATATCTGCAACCGATGCGGCGCGGGGTTTGTCGAACCTCAAGCCACGCATAAGACGCCGTGGAGTAGCGAGTGCGCGGGAAAACTTGCGCGGGTATCGCTCGGGCACGAGTTTGTCACTGACGTTGTTCAAGTCGAGTTTCATCTGCCGCCACCGCCAGAAGACGTAGCGGGTGATTATTCCGGTCTGGGACTTGGGATCGCTACGGCGCTGCTGGAAGGCATGGCCGAAGTTGTCGACGTTCCGGCGGGCGATTTGAATGTCACTATTGGGAGAGGAGGATCAGCAGGGTTACCCATTATAGTACTATACGATGCCGTTCCTGGTGGCGCGGGCCTCGTCGCTCAACTCGAGGATGCTCACGTTTTTCGCACAAGCCTCGAAGCGGCATACCGGCGCGTCGAAGGCGGTTGCGAATGTGGCGATGACACAAGCTGCTATGGTTGTCTCCGCAGTTATCGTAACCAGTTTGCCCATACTCAACTTAAACGAGGACCGGTTAAGCGATACATTGGTGTTGTACTCGACAATTGGAAAACACCGGTGTGATACGAATGCGCTCGTAGGGCGGTCAATCGTTCGGCGACCGACCATCTCGCGCAACAGATCCGCATCTAGGTCTTCTCCACGAGCGCGCAGGCGCATCATCTCGTCGGGCCTCGGTGGGTCGTCGAATCAAGTTGGTGTCGCAACCCGACAAAGCCGCTCGATCGCTACGGCGCCATGGTGGCATGCTTCGCGAGCGGCTTCGCTACCATACGCATGAGGAGCGCGGTTAGATTGACCAACCTTGGCTATCTTGGCCGGATCCTGTCGAGGTAAGGCGGAGATGGCGCTGGACCGATCACCCCTGGCCCTCCGAAATGCCTCTTGCCCGCCCGGATTGAATCTCGGTCAATAGATCGAGGCATGCCGAGGTTATGCGGAGAGCAAAGGCGATTGTCGCCTCTGATCGGCGTCCAACCGTGACTCCGCCTCTTTCCTTAAATCCGATTGATGATCAACGATTTGCGGTAACGTCGTCGGGGGTCAAAGTTCGACGCCGATTCACAGCATTGGCCGCCTCACCGCCGAGTTGATCCTCAGTCTGCGGAAGCGGAGCACTGGTATTCGCGGCCGTATTGGCCGTAGTCGCAGCCGCATACTATTGGACGAACATATCACGGGTGCTTTTGTTCTGGGCCGCATTCATCCTAACCCGGCCGCTCGGCGCCACTGTCGGCGATCTCCTCGATAAGCCTATGCACGACGGCGGCCTTGCTTTGAGTCGTCCCATCGCTTCCCTGGTCATCGCGGTATTCATCATCGCCTGCATTCTTGTTCTGCCGCAACGGGCCGGTCAGCATCCGGGCGAAACCGTCATGCCATAACGGCAAATTAATATGTCAACCGTAGCGCAATGTAATATGAGAAGACGTTGGTCGCGCGCCGCGCTTATGAGATTTAAGCAAGCGAACAACCTCGACGCGGATGAAAAACCTGAGTCGGCGACGCTTGCCGCCCTGTTCTCCTTAGCCGCGAAGGCCGCACATTAGGGACGCCGCCCAGAAGATAGCCGTATTGTTCAAATCTATGTTGGCCATAATCCAGCCTCTTCCTTTGGCAGTTCAGGAGGAGGATTATTTATGCCGCGTAGTGATTAGCCCTTATCGAACGAGTCGGCTTGGGTGAGGGACTTGACCAATGAATGACCAATGAAACGCGGCAACCAAACGCGAACAAACGTCGCCGAACGTTTGCAGAAGTGGCCCTTTTTGTTGAACTTTCCGGCGCGGTGAGGGCGCTCATAACCGCTTGGTTGGAGGTTCGAGTCCTCCCGGGCCCACCACGCAGTCGCGTAGGTCGTAGGTCTCTGCGTATATCCGGAATAACGCCTCAGAAATCAAACGGTTACGCGCTCTTCGCCGCCCCGAATGGGTCTCTCGCAAGCGCCTTTCGGCTTTTCTCGGTGTTTTTCTCCGCTGCCCGGTATTCGGTTTCCCGGTCAGAGCGCTCTAATGTTTCAGAGACGGGTTCGAGACCTTCGAGGTCGAGCAGTTTTTAGGTCTGGAAATCGTCTCTGCTTCGACGCGAGACTTGGTTCGTCAGGACTGGGTGCTTGGCACGCCGCGGCCGCTCTCGGCAATCGCCACGCAAACCGTCGTCTTGTGCACATCCAATCCGACGTATGTGATATCGTTCATCAGGCCCGTCCTCCATGCTTGAGGCTCTGTGCGGCTATCCAGCACAACCCTCGACATTATGCATGCCGAGGACGGGCCGCCGATCACTCAGCGAACATCGGGTCTAAAGCTGTCCGGCGCTGCGGCTGCTGGTCGACGTCGCCATTTCTTTTTAGGCG
>Ga0307373_10010869_pt1 | contig 13309 bp, 11 predicted proteins | sample OX2MG_FD_202534 | JGI IMG/M metagenome (GOLD analysis project Ga0307373, IMG submission 202534) | Soil microbial communities from Risofladan, Vaasa, Finland - OX-2 | ecosystem: Environmental > Terrestrial > Soil > Coastal area > Acid sulfate soil | place: Finland: Risofladan, Vaasa | collected... | reverse complement strand
ACCGAAGTCACCGAGACGCTGGCCTACTACTCGATGCTGCGCCGCAAGCCCGCCGGGAAAAATCACGTTCAGGTCTGCACCAATATCTCTTGCCAGCTTCGCGGCGGCTTCGAAATCATGGCGCACGTCGAAAAGCGCCTTGGCATCGGCAATCGCCAGACGACCCCGAATGGTATTTTCTCTTTCGAAGAAGTGGAATGCATCGGCGCATGTTCGGGCGCGCCCGCGATGCAGGTCAATTATGATTTCTACGAGAATCTGACGCCTGAAAAAGTGGATGCGATTCTCGATCAATTCGCCGCCGGTAAAAGGGCCGCTCCCGTGGCCGTCATCTCCGGTTCGCTCCACGAGCCTGCACCCGGCGAAGTGCGCGTCATCAGCCAGCGCTTTGGGGTCCGCGATTCGCGCACGCTGAAGGTGTATCGCGATCTCGAGGGCTATCAGGCGCTCGAAAAAGCCCTGAAGGACATGACCCCCGATCAGATCATCGACGAAATGAAAAAGTCGAATCTGCGCGGACGCGGCGGAGCGGGATTCCCCACGGGGATGAAATGGTCGTTCGTTCCAAAGAATTCTCCGAAGCCGAAATATGTTGTCGCCAATGCCGACGAAAGCGAGCCTGGCACAAGCAAAGATCGTCCACTGATGGAAATGGACCCGCATGCGCTGATCGAAGGCGCGGTAATCGCCGGAAAAGCCATCGGCTCGCATCAGGGATACATCTACGTCCGCGGCGAGTATCGCTACATCCTCGACATTCTCGATGTTGCGATTGAGGAAGCCTACAAAGCCGGCTATCTCGGCAAGGATATTCTTGGCACCGGATTCGATTTTGAGCTTTGCACGCACACAGGCGCGGGCGCGTACGAATGCGGCGAAGAAACGGCGCTTCTCGATTCGCTTGAAGGCAAGCGCGGCTATCCGCGCATCAAGCCTCCCTTCCCTGCCGTGGCGGGACTGTATCAATGTCCCACCGTCGTCAATAATGTGGAAACGCTCAGCACCGTGCCGCCCATCATTCGCAAAGGTGGCGACTGGTACGCGAGCCTCGGCGTGCCCAAGAATGGCGGCACGCGGCTTTATTCGATTTCCGGCCACGTCAATCGCCCGGGGATTTACGAACTGCCGCTCGGCTTCAATCTGAATCGCATCATTAACGAAGTCGCCGGTGGCGTCGCGAACGGCAAAAAATTGAAAGCCGTGCTTCCCGGAGGCACTTCCTGTCCGCTGCTCAACGCCTCTGAATGCGATGTGCCGATGGATTATGATTCCGTCGCGAAAATCGGCTCGATGCTCGGCTCCGGCGGCTTGGTGGTGATGGATGAAGACACTTGCATGGTCGACGTCGCGCGCCGCATCATGCATTTCTACGCGCACGAATCCTGCGGCTGGTGCATTCCGTGCCGCGAAGGCACCGCGTGGCTGCGCAAGATGCTCGACCGCTTCCATGAGGGCGGCGGACGGCAGGAAGATATTCCGTTGATCGACGAGGTTTCGCAAAACATCCTGGGCACGACGCTCTGCGCGCTCGGCGATGCCGCTGCGCTCCCGACAATGAGCATCGTGCGCAAATGGCGCAACGAATTCGAAGATCATCTGCGCGGAAAATGTTTGCACAAGCCGGCCGACGTTCTGGCAGCGGCGCGCTAGGCTCGCGGAAAAACTGGCAAGGAATATCGCAAAGGAATTATGGCGGAAACGGAAACAAAACTGATCAGCTTCACACTTAACGGCCAGAAGCTGCAAGTGCCCGCGGGCACGCTCGTCATTGAAGCGGCGAAGCAGGCGAGCATCGAGATCCCTTCTTTCTGCTATTACCCGGGACTCGCGCTTCAGGCTGCATGCCGCATGTGCCTGGTCGAAGTCGAGAAGCAGCGCAAGATGGCGACCGCATGCACGCTCGTCGCGGAAGACGGCATGGTCGTTCACGCCGATACGCCCGCGGTCCACAAAGCGCGCAAAGACATGCTCGAATTCGTCCTCACCAATCACCCGCTCGACTGTCCCGTTTGCGACAAGGGCGGCGAGTGCGAATTGCAGGACATGACGTTCACTTACGGCATTGACCACAGCCGTTTCATTGAGGAGAAGCTGCATTATCCCGAGGAAAAGTGGTCACCCATCGTTTATTACGACGCTCCGCGTTGCATTTTGTGCTTCCGCTGCGTGCGCGTTTGCGATGAAGGCATGGACGTAAAGGCCCTCGGCGTCGGCGCGCGCGGCGTTCAGTCCGTCATCATTCCCAACGATTCCGGCCAACTTGCGTGCGAAGAATGCGGCATGTGCATTGACATTTGCCCTGTCGGCGCGCTCACCAGCGGCACGTATCGCTATCAAACCCGCCCGTGGGAGATGAAATACTTCGGCACGGCGTGCGCGCATTGCTCGAATGGCTGCAAGACCACACTCTCGATTCGCAACAACGAGATCCTTCGCGCCAACAATCGCGACCACTCGGGAATCAATGGCGAGTTTTTGTGCGCCAAGGGGCGCTTTGGTTACGACTTCACCACGAACGCCGAGCGCATTCGCCAGCCGCTCGTGCGCAAGAATGGCACACTCGAGCCAGCAAGCTGGGAAGATGCCATCGAGGAAATCGTCCGGCGCCTGAAGCAGGCGCATGACGCGCACGGCCCCGCAGCCATGGGCGTGATCGGTTCAAACCACACCACCAACGAAGAAAACTACCTTCTGAATCGTTTCGCGCGCTCGACGCTCGGCACAAACAACATTGACCATCATCGCACCGCCGATTACGCTGGCTTGGCAACTGCCCTCGGCGCGAAAGCCAAAGACTCCATGGCCACGATGGCGCAAATCGATAGCGCAAGCGCAATCGTTCTGATCGGCAATGACGCGACGCAGCAGAATCCCCTTGTCGCCTGGCAGATTCGCTCTGCCGTTCGCCACCACGCCGCGCATTTGTACATCATCCACGCCGGCCCGCTGAAGCTTCACCGCCAGGCCGCGCAATCTATTGAAGTCCCCGCCGGAGCAGAGGGGCGCGCCGTAAGCTGGCTCGCGACGGGCAGCGGCGATCTCGACGGCAAAATCGCCGGCGAACTCGCCAAGCTCAAGGAATCCCTCGCTAAGGAAACAGACGTCGTGATTCTGTTCGGCGCCAATGTTCGCGGCGTGGCCGTGCGCAATCTGGTCAAGTTTGGCTCCAGTCTTTCTGGCCAGACGCGCCACATAGCCCTCGGCGATTACTCGAATTCACGCGGCGCCGCCGATATGGGCATCCTGCCTGACCGCCTGCCCGGCTACGCGCCGCTCTCCGACGCAAACGAGCGTGGACGCTGGAGCAAGCTCTGGGGCAAGGAAATCCCCGCGAAGCCGGGGATGAACGCGCGTCAAATGATGCAGGCGGCGCTCGAAGGGAAGCTCAAAGCGCTATACGTCGTGGGCGCCAATCCGCTGAAGACGTTTGGCGTGAAAGCCCCGGATAAAATTGCCGGTCTCGAACTTCTCGTCGTGCAGGATATGTTCATGACGGAAACGGCGCAGCGCGCCGACGTGATTTTGCCCGCCGCATCAACATACGAAAAAGACGGCACGCTCACGAACACGGCTGGCGAAGTCCAGATGGTGCGCCGCGCCGTAGATGCGCAAGGCCCGCGCAGCGATTTCGATTTGCTGCGCATTTTGATTCACCAGCTTACGCAGCTCGGCCTGGGCGCCGCGATGAAGCACCGCACGCCCGAAGCCGTTCTGGAGGAAATTCGCCAGAATGTGCGCGGTTATGATGTTTCCGTCGCTGGCCTGCTTACCGGAGGCACGGAGCAAGCCACATCCGCGCCGGCCGCAGCGGAAGGTTCTTACGATGTAGCAGCGGATTTGGTCTTCTCTTCGCAGGACGATTTGTTTACAAGCGGAACCCTGGGGCGTTACTGTTCGAAACTCAACTCAACCAAAGAGTCCAAGGAAAGACCGTGGAGTTCGTCACCCACCACCCAGTCCTGGTGGTCTCGCTAATTAAAATCGCCATCGCGCTATTTGTCGTGATGACGGCGCTCGCCTACCTCACATGGTTCGAGCGCAAGGTCGTCGCTCGCATTCAGTCGCGCTGGGGCCCGTATTGGGTCGGCCCGCACGGCCTTTTGCAGCCGCTCGCCGACGGCATCAAGTTCCTTTTCAAGGAAGACATCGTCCCGCCCGCCGCGGACAAAATTTCCTATGTCCTCGCGCCGTTTCTCGCTCTGGCCTTGGCGCTCACCACCTTGGCTCTGATTCCCATTGGCCCGGCGACAATCTCCATCCTCGGCCAGCCGACGCAACTCGTCATTTCTCACAGCAACGTCGCGCTGATTCTGCTTTTCGCCATCAGCTCCATCGGCATTTACGCCGTCGTGCTCGCCGGATGGTCATCGAACAGCAAATATCCGCTGATGGGCGGCCTGCGCAGCTCGGCGCAAATGATTAGTTACGAAGTCTCGCTGACCCTCTCCGTCGTCGGCGTCTTGCTCATCGCCGGCTCGTTCGATTTTTACGACATTGTTGGCGGCCAGTCCGGTCACTGGGCCCACTTCTTTCCGAAGTGGCATATTTTCCCGCAGATCCTCGGCTTTATTTGCTATCTGACAGCGGCAATTGCAGAAACCAATCGCGTCCCATTTGATCTGCCTGAAGCCGAAACAGAACTCGTAGCCGGCTTTCACACGGAATATTCGAGCTTCAAATTCGCCATGTTTTTCATGGCCGAATACGCAAACATGATCACGGTCTCTTGCCTAGCGACTTTGCTCTTCCTCGGCGGCTGGCTCTCTCCTTTTCCGGAGACGGGCGCGTGGCGTTGGCAGCTTTATCTTCCTGCGGCGGGCCTCATCATTGCCGGAATCGGCCTCATCGTCGGCGGGCTGCGCGGCGTTCAGTTGAGCGCAAAACTCGTCTTTCCTGTACTCGGAATCGTCTGCCTCGGCGTGGGCTACCTCTGCACGTTGCCCGGAGTAATGCCCGTGATTCAGGGCCCGTTCTGGTTCACGGCGAAGGTTTTCTTTCTGCTGTTCTTTTACGTTTGGGCGCGCGGCACACTGCCTCGTTTCCGCTACGACCAGCTGATGTCCTTCGGCTGGAAATTTCTTCTGCCGTTGTCGCTGATAAACTTGGTCGTCACGAGCCTTGTCGTCGTGCTGAGGTTGCGCTGATGAACATCGCCATGCTCGTGTTCATTGCCTGTGGCGTGATGGCCATTGTGGGCGCGCTCGCCCTGATTCTCGCGCGCGAGCCGGTGCACAGCGCGCTGGCGCTCGTGCTGGTGATGATTTCTCTCGCTATTCTTTACTTGCTGCTCGGAGCGGCCTTCATCGCCGCGATTCAGATCCTCGTCTACGCCGGCGCCATCATGGTGCTTTTCGTCTTCGTCATCATGTTGCTCAATGCCGGAGAAGAAGTGCGCACCAACGTCAGTCGCCTCGCCAAGTGGGTCGGCCTGCCGCTGGGAGTGTTTTTCCTCGTCGAGATGGCCTATTCGCTTTTCCGAGAGTATGGCAACCGAGCGGCGGCAACAAGCGGCGCTGCCGCGCCAGATCCCAGGTTGACGCAACAGCTTTCCATGAAACTGTTCACCGAGTTCGTGCTGCCCTTTGAACTGACTTCGATCTTGATTCTTATCGCCGTCCTCGGCGCGCTCGTGCTCGCCAAGAGGGAGTCTTAGCCATGGTTCCCATATCTTATTATCTGATATTGAGCGCCGTGCTTTTCGGCTTGGGCGTCATCGGATTTGTCTTCAAGCGCAACATCATCACGATTTTCATGGCCATCGAGCTGATGCTCAACGCCGTGAATCTCGCGTTCGTGGCTTTCAGCCGCGAATTCAATCAGCTCGACGGCTTGATCTTCGTTTTCTTTGTGATTGTGGTCGCCGCGGCCGAAGCCGCCGTGGGCCTGGCAATTGTCATGGTGATTGCGCGCAACCGGAAATCGCTCAACGTTGAAGACGTGAATTTGCTGAAGTTTTAAACAAAGCCCTAAGCCAAACGAATGTTCATACTCAACCATCTTTGGATCATCCTGGCCCTGCCGCTGGCGGGATCGATGCTTACGCTCCTGGCCGGGCGCCATTGGCCTCAAAAGTACGTCAATATATCGAGCGTCGGTTTTGTCGTTCTCGCGTTTCTCTCGTATTGCGAGCTGTTGCGGGAGTTCTTCGTTCTCAATCCGGCCAGCCCAATCATTAAGGATTATTTCACTTGGATGACGGCCGGAAATTTCCGCGTCGATTTCGCGCTTCAGGTCGATCAGCTCACCATCGTCATGCTCGGCGTCGTCACTTTTGTCGGCATGTTGATCCACATTTATTCCGTCGGTTACATGGCGCACGAAGAAGGCTATTACCGCTTCTTCGCCGAAATGAACCTCTTCATGTTCTTCATGCTCACGCTCGTCATGGCCGCGAACCTCGTCCTCATGTTCGTCGGCTGGGAAGGCGTGGGCCTGTGCAGCTATCTGCTCATCAGTTTCTTCTTCCAGAAAAAATCGGCCGCCGACGCGGGCAAGAAAGCATTCATCACCACGCGCATCGGCGACTTCGGCTTCACCCTCGGCATCCTGATGGCTTTCTGGACCTTCGGCTCGATTGATTACAAAACAATGTTCGCCACGGCCGCCAACATGCCTGTCGAAGGCATGCATCAATGGGGCGTGCTCACTTCGATTTGCTTGCTGCTGCTCGCCGGAGCGGTCGGAAAATCCGCGCAGCTTCCGCTGTACGTCTGGCTTCCGGACGCCATGGAAGGCCCCACGCCCGTCAGCGCGTTGATTCACGCCGCAACAATGGTCACCGCAGGCGTTTACATGGTCGCGCGCATGAACATCCTCTTCAGCCACGCGCCTGCCGCCATGCTCGCGGTAGCCATCATTGGCGGCGCCACTGCTCTTTACGCAGCCACGATCGGCCTGGCGCAGAACGACATCAAGAAAGTCCTCGCCTACTCCACCATTTCGCAGCTCGGTTACATGTTCCTGGCCTGCGGAGTCGGCGCGTATGCCGCGGGAATTTTCCACCTGATGACTCACGCATTTTTCAAGGCGCTGCTCTTCCTCGCGGCGGGCAGCGTGATTCACGCCATGGGCGGCCAGCAGGACATGCAGCACATGGGCGGCCTGCGCAAAAAAATCCCCTGGACCTTCGGGACCATGCTCGTCGCCACGCTGGCCATTTCCGGCGCGCCGCTTTTCGCCGGCTTCTTCAGCAAGGACGAAATTCTCTTCGACGCTTACGCTGGTCCAAATGCCAACATGGCACTCTACGTAGTGGGCATCGTCGCTGCGCTGCTCACAGCTTGTTACATGTTCCGGCTGATTTTCCTGACGTTCTATGGCAAGCCGCGTTACGACGAGCATCATGTCCACGTGCACGAATCGCCCAGGGTGATGCTCGTGCCGCTCGTGATTCTCGCGATCCTCTCCGTGATTGGCGGCTGGTTCGTCCTGCCTACCTATTGGGGCGGCAAGGATTATTTCCAAGGCTTCCTCGATCCCGTTTTTGCCTCTTCCACGGCGCTTGCGGCCAAAATGCATCCGGCCTGGACTGAGCCGCCGCATTCACTCGAGCTCACCATGGCCGCCATCGCGGTCGGTATCGCTTTCATTGGCTTCCTGATCGCCTGGTATCTGTACATTCGCAAGCCGGCGCTCCCCAACAAGCTCGCGAATGCTTTTGGCCCTGTTTACAAGCTGCTTCTCAACAAATACTACGTCGACGAACTTTACGGCGCGGTTATCATCGGCCCGCTCATCTGGATCTCGCGCAATGTTCTCTGGAAAGTAATCGATGTCGGCTTGATCGATGGCACGGTGAACGGCCTGGCATTCCTCTCGCGCGAAAGCGGCAGCGGCTTGCGTCGCATACAAAGCGGCAACACGCGCAGTTACGCTGCCTGGATCGTCATCGGAGCCGTTGCTGTCACCGTATTCTTCGTCTGGATGGTGCGCTAGCGTGGCCGATCACAACTATTTGCTGACGGTCCTCACGTTTTTCCCTCTCATGGGGGCTTTCACTCTGCTTCTGCTCAGCGGCGACGATCATGTTTGGATACGCCGCTTCACTCTCTTCGCGTCTGTCGTCGAATTCATCATGTCGCTGTTCCTGCTGCGCGGTTTTGATCTCGCCACGCCCTCGTATCAGTTTGATGAGCGCTACAATTGGATTCCGAGCCTCCACATTCACTACCACATGGGCGTGGACGGCATCAGCCTCTTCCTCGTCCTGCTCACCACGTTCCTGACGCCACTGGCCGTCCTCTGTTCCTGGAAGAGCATCCACGAGCACGTCAAGGAATTCTTCGCTATGCTGCTCGTGCTGGAAATGGGCATGGTCGGCGTTTTTTGCGCGCTCGATTTATTCCTCTTCTTCGTTTTCTGGGAAGTGATGCTCATTCCCATGTACTTCCTCATCGGCATCTGGGGCCATGGCCGCAAAGTTTACGCGGCGCTGAAATTCATTCTGTATACGATGCTTGGCTCGATTCTAATGCTCGTCGGCATTCTTTGGCTTTTTCATCTCAGCGGCGAGGCCGGAAATCCCACTTTCGATTTGCCTACGATCGTGAGCATGCTCCACAACGGGCAAATTATGCTCTCCTGGCATTCAGAGCTACTTCTGTTCCTCGCCTTCATTCTGGCGTTCGCCATCAAGGTGCCCGTCTTCCCGCTGCACACATGGTTGCCGGACGCGCACACGGAAGCTCCGACGGCCGGCTCCGTCATCCTCGCCGGCGTGCTGCTGAAAATGGGGACCTACGGCATGCTGCGCTTCTGCTTGCCGCTCTTCCCGGAAGCGTCGCATCGCGCCGCGCCCATCATCGCCACGCTGGCGATCATTGGCATCATTTACGCCGCGCTGGTCGCCATGGTCCAGACGAATTTGAAGCGCCTTGTCGCCTACACTTCCGTCAGCCACTTGGGATTCGTCGTTCTCGGCATTTTTGTCTTCAATCCCACCGCCATGGAAGGCGCCATCTACCAGATGCTGAATCACGGCGTCTCCACCGGCATGTTGTTCCTGGTCTGCGGAATGATTTACGACCGTCGCCACACGTACGAATTCAGCGAACTGGGCGGCCTCGCCAAACCCATGCCCGTTCTGTGCGCGTTTTTCCTCTTTGCGTGCTTGTCGTCTTTGGCGCTGCCGCTGCTCAACGGCTTCATCGGCGAGTTCATGATTCTGATCGGCACTTTCGAACATCACGCGGCTTGGGCGATCTGGGCCGCGACAGGCGCGATTCTTTCCGCCGTTTATTTGCTCTGGGCCTACCAGCGCACCGCGCTCGAAAAGGTCACGGTGGCGAAAAACGAAAACCTGCCCGACGCTACTCCGCGCGAGCGCCTGATCTTGATCACCGCGTCTATCGTGATTGTGTTTATGGGCGTGGCTTCGCCGCTCTTCACCCATCGCATGGACGCCACGACCAACGCCCTGCTCCAACAGGTCAGCGTCCGTGCCAGCTACAACGCGCGCGTACAGCACGTCGCACCCGCCCCCAAGCAGCCCACGCAGCATGAACTCGCGCTGCGCACCGTCAAGCTCGAAAGGCAGGCTCAGCCGTAATGTTTCCTCCGCTCCAGGATCTCTACCGGATTGCGCCAGAACTTGTTCTCTGCGCTTTCGGCATGCTCATCATGCTCATCGACCCGTTCGTGCCCGCCGCGCGCAAGCGCTCCATGGGCTGGCTGGCGTTTGTGGGCACGCTCGTCGCCCTCGCCTCCCTGCATTGGGCCGCCATGAACACCGGCTCGGCCTATTCCGGCGTGTTCCGCGTGGACATGTTCAGCCTCTTCGTCCACGCCATCGTCATCGGAGTCGCCGCTCTCGCCATCCTCGGCTCGTTCCAATATCTCGACAACGAAAATATCCAGCGCGGCGAATATTACGCCCTGATTCTTTTCGCCACCGCCGGAATGGGGATTCTTGCCGGGGCCACTGAGCTGATCACCGCGTTTGTGGGGCTCGAGATGAGTTCGATCTCGACCTACATTCTCGTGGGCTTTCGCCGCACGGTGCTCAAATCGAACGAATCGTCGCTCAAGTACTTTCTTCTCGGCTCTTTCGCCACCGCGTTTTTTCTCTATGGCATCGCGCTCACCTACGGAGCCACGCGCAGCACGCGATTCGACGTGGTCAACCAAGCCATCGCCGTGCACGGTACGGGTCCGTTGCTGATCCTCGGACTCGGTCTGATTTTCGTCGGCCTCGGCTTCAAAGTGGTCGCCGCGCCATTCCAAATTTACACGCCGGACGTCTACGAAGGCGCGCCCACGCCCGTCACCGCGATTCTCGCCTGCGGACCGAAAGCTGCCGCCTTCGCCGTGATGCTGCGCATTTTCTATTCGGCATTCGGCAACGCCTCGCACGTCTGGTTCTGGGCGATTTGGGTCTCCGCGGTCCTCACCATGTGCATTGGCAATTTCGCCGCGCTCGTGCAGACCAACGTCAAGCGCCTTCTCGCCTACTCCTCGATTGCTCATGCGGGCTACATTCTGGTCGCGTTCGCGGCGGCCAGTGAAATCGGCGTCGCTGCCGTGCTTTTCTATCTCGCCGCCTACGCCGCCATGACTCTCGGCGCGTTTCTTATCGTCGCCCACGTGGGCGGCACAAACGAGCAGCGCCTCAATATTGAAGACTACGCCGGCCTCGGCACCAGACATCCGTGGATTGCTTCATGTTTTGCGCTCTTTCTCTTTTCCTTGCTGGGCCTGCCTGCCACGGGGGGCTTTCTCGCCAAGTTCTACGCATTTCACTCAGCGCTTGACCAGCGCCTTGTCTGGCTCGTCGTCATCGCCGCCCTCAACAGCGTCATCGGCGCATATTATTATTTGAAGGTTGTTGTTGCGATGTACTTCCACGAGCCGAACAAAGAGTGGGCGCCGACTCCCATGCACGCCCCGATGTTCATCGTCCTGCTCATCACCGCCGCCGCCACCATCTACTTCGGCGTCCTGCCCAACCGCATCATGGAATTGGCCATCGCCTCCGCCCGCTCGCTCCACTAGCGCCACGCCAAATCGCAATCGTCCCGCCCCGCAAACAAACGCATCCACAAAAGCAAAAGGCCCGGAAGCTCACTTTGCATGAGCCTCCGGGCCGGAAAATCTGTTGTTGCGTCGGGATAAGTTTGAACTACTTAATCAGCACAATAACCAGCGCATACAGCGTCAGCGATTCAATCAGCGCCACGCCGATGATGAACGCGATGCGAATCGGGCCGCTCGCTCCCGGATTGCGCGCCGTTCCCTCGCAAGCCGAAGCGGTTGCCTTTCCTTGTCCAATTCCGCAACCCGCGGCCGCAATGCCAAGGCCGATCGCGGCGGCCACGTCCACCCAGTCAATCCCCGCCGCCGTTGTGCCCGCCGTTTGCGCCAACGCCACTGGCGCCACGATCATGGCCATCAACAACGCCACCAAAAACCACATCGCTTTTCTTGTCATTTCTTCTCCTCTTTATGAATTGGCCGTCAGGAGGTGGTTCCCGGACACCGAGCAGCCGGGCTCACACTGCCAGCGCATGATTCCGAATAAATCCGAAAATACTCTGCAAGCAATTGCCCGCGAATGATTCTGCCATAAATCTCTAGTGCTCTTCCGCTACCGCAAGTCCCAAATATACGATCGCCAAAATCGTGAAAATAAACGCTTGCAAAACGGCCACGAAAATATGCAGACCGATCAGCAGTAGCGGAATTCCCACCGGTACCACCGCCGATACATACCCCAAGCGGTTCGCATGACTCAAAAGGTCGAAAAGCCCCACTGTCAGTCCGAGAAACGCCACATAAATCAATTCGCTCACGAACATGTTTGCCCAAAGCCGGACAGTCAGCGAAAGCAAACGCGCAAAGTGACTGAACGCTTCGATCGGACCGATCAGCCACGAAAGCCACCAGACGGGTCCCATCAATGTCTTTCCATATCCACCCGCACCGTGATGCCTCAGTCCGAAATAGTTGTAATAGAGAAAGACCACCACTGCCAAGCCCAGCGGAACCGTCTTCTCCGCCGTAGGTGACATGAACCCAGGCACTAGCGATACCAGATTGGAAAGCAGTATGAACATCCCAATCGAACCGATCAGCGCAATGTGCCGCTCCGAACCGTGTCCTACGATGTCGTCCAGCAAATCCTTCACGCCCACGCCCATCGGATTCGACAGAAAAAATTCCATGGATTGCTGCGTCGCTCCCGGACGTTCCACCGACATCCGCGCCCGCAACCACAAAAAGAAAATGATGGCAAACAGGAAAACGACCAGCTCCATCGCAAAGAAATTCGGAATGGGATACTGCACGCTCGCCGGCTGCAGGTGTAACAGTCCAAAAATCGCCAGCGCTGGCTTGGCCAATAGCCAGTTAACAAGTTTTGTTACGCCCAAGACCTGCTCTTCGCCCATGAATCTCCTAAGACAAGAACACCGTGGGTTTTACTTCACGAATCAGATTTACAGAGTGTTCCATCGATGGTCGCCGCGCGCTACTTCGTATACCAATTCCACTAAAATCGCCGGCACTACCGCGACCAAGCCGCACAGAAACGCAATCACAGGCAACCGCAACCAGGCGAGAATAGCATACGCAACTACGAGCAGCAACACGAGCCGCCCGAAGAATTTCGCGTGGACCATTCGCGGCACATGCACCGTTTCCGCGCCCGCCTGCGCCATTCCCAGACGTATCAAGGCACCCGCTCCCTGCCTCAACCATCGAAAATTCACCCAGCACAGTGCCGTCCCAATCGCGGCGGCCTCGGCGGCGCGCATTCCCCATCCAATCTCTGCCCCGATTGCCATCGCCGCGCCCAATGCGACAATAAGCCTTTCCAGTCGCCGCTCTATCGCCGCGTAATCCGCGTCACTCGCCATCTTCCTTTTCCGCTGCGTTCGCACTCTTTAAGACGTTCCACAACCCAATGCCGAAACCGATAAAACCCAAAACAATCATCAGTATGAATTTTGTATGCAGCCAGCGATCCAGCAGGTAGCCGATTCCTCCCGCCACAAACGCAGGAACCACCAGCGTAAACGGAGTTTGAAAGGCAAGCGCAATTTGCTTGACGGCCTTGCCGCGATCTTTGTCGGATGAGTTCGGGTCCATCGCTCAGTTCGCAGTTCGCGCGCCCTCGCAATCAATCGTGCCGCGCGCCGTGCAGCACGGAAACCGCGTGTGGCAGCAATTCCGCAATCGCGTCAAACGATTCGACAGCCCCGCGCGGACTGCCCGGCAAATTCACAATCAGCGTCGCGCCGCGAATCGCGGCAATCGAACGTGAAAGCGCGGCATTCGGATTTTTCGCCGCGCCGACTTGCCGCATCCGCTCCCC
>Ga0307373_10010865_pt1 | contig 13309 bp, 10 predicted proteins | sample OX2MG_FD_202534 | JGI IMG/M metagenome (GOLD analysis project Ga0307373, IMG submission 202534) | Soil microbial communities from Risofladan, Vaasa, Finland - OX-2 | ecosystem: Environmental > Terrestrial > Soil > Coastal area > Acid sulfate soil | place: Finland: Risofladan, Vaasa | collected... | reverse complement strand
TTTTGCGCGCGAAGAAGCTCCGTGACGTCGTCAATGACAACCACGAATCCCGGATTGTTGCGGCCTGATCCCAACGAACTGACGGTGACGGCGGCGTGATGAAGACGGCCGGCGCTCGAGACCTCGAGTTCCTGCGTGGCAACGCCCATACGGAGCGAGCGCCGCATCAGGTCGAACACGCGGCGGCCCGCGTCTTCTCCAAGAAGTTCGGCAAGAGAATTGGCCGAAGCGGCGCGCTCGCCGAACATTGTAGCGGCGGCTGAATTGATGCGATTGACCTTACCGTTTGCGTCAAGCGACAGAACGCCGGTGGGAATATTTTCAAGAATCGTTTCCATCAGCTTGCGGCGGCGCTCGATTTCCTCGAGGGCCTGCTGGAGGCTATTCGTAAAATCGTCAATTTGCTTGCGCGATTCGCCCAGTTGCGCGGCCATCTGGTTGAAAGAGCCAACCAAGGAACCCAATTCATCATGCGCCCGCGTGGTGATGCGGTAGTCCAGGTTGCCGCGGGCGACTTGCTGCGTGGCTTTCGCGAGCGCCTGAATTGGGACGGTGATGCGTTTGGACAGAAACAGCGCAACCCACGTCGTGGCGTAAAGCAGCAGCAATGTAATCAGCAGGAGACCGAGGAGAATCTCGTTTTTAAAGAAACGCAGGTGCTGATACTGCGACGAGTACGTTTGCATCTCGGTCTGAATTCGGCTGAGCCGCGTGACGAAATCGTCAGGGATGCCGCGACCAACCATAAGCCATCCGCCTTGGTACGGCACACGGCCCGCGAGGTAGAGTTTATGGCCAATCTCCCACACGTCTGTGCCATTAGGAAGGTTTTGCACTTCGTGAAAAGGCGTTCCGGGCGCAAAGGCGGGCGCGCTTGCCGTCTCGGTGCCGTTTTTGTTCGTAGTCCACACGATATCGAATTCAGAATCGGAACGAGTGGCGTAGTGTCGCAGATCCCGCTTGCGGCCGGGGCCGGAAAGCCACGCGACAACATCCTGCGCGAGAGTGTCGAGGCGTTCGTGTTCCTTCTTGCTCATTTCGCCGATCAGGGCCTGGCTTTGCTCATTGGCGATTTCCAGCGGCTTGGGAAACCAAATATCCATCGTGCGATTGACGAGCGCGTAGCTGAAGAAAAACAGAAACACGACGGGCAGCAGCGAAACGCCCATCGCGCCCAGCACCATTTTTGTCTTGAAGCGTGAGCCGAGAATCCCAGCGCGATGTTCGATCCAGAGACGAACGACACTGCGTATAAGGATGAACAGGAAAACCAGAAACACGATGAACGTAAACACAGTCAGGGAAAACAGAATGGCGAGTTCGCTGCTGCTCTGCGGGTGAACGGGAGCATTGAGCGAGCCGAGGGTGAAGATGATCGCGGCAAGTACCGAGAGCCCCAGGCCGCCGAAAGCCAGCCATAGATGACGCGCCCACCTTCGTTTACTCATCGCGGCGCCTCGAGAAATGGTCCCAGCGGACACTCCGAGCAGCGCGGGTCGCGCGGGCGGCACCAGTTCTTGCCAACGTTAACGAGCAACGCATGAAACTCATTGTAGCGCGATACGTCCCGCGGAAGATGAGACTCGACGAGTGTGCGCGTTTCCTCGTAGGTAGCTTTATCCCCCACCCAGCCGTGACGAGAGAGGATTCGCTTCGTATAGGCGTCCACGACGAAGATTTCCTTGGCCCCGGCGTAGAGGAGAATCGAATCAGCAGTCTCCGGTCCGATGCCATGAACGCCCAAAAGCTTTTTGCGAAGCTCGGCCGTGGGCGTTTGAAACATCCGTCTCAGCGAACCTGAATATTCATCGCGCAGAAAACGGACGAAGGCCTTCAACTTCTTTGCTTTTTGCCGAAAGTAGCCCGAAGAGCGAATCAAAGACGCGAGATGCGACGGAGAAACGCGCTCCATCGCCTGCGGTGATAGAAGATGTTCGCGACGCAAATTCGCAATGGCGCGCTCGACGTTCGTCCAATTGGTGCTCTGGGTGAGGATCGCTCCAACAATCACCTCGAATGGCGCTTTCGCCGGCCACCACGATTGTGGCCCGAGGCTTTCGTAGAGAGTGTGGTAATATGAGCTCAATGGGGTAGTAGCAGGAGGCGCAGTTCCAGTGCGCCTTGGGGTTTCCCTCCGCTGAAAATCTGCGGCGATTATCGCTTCTTGGGACATCTGCAGCCAAGATAACCAGCAAAAAATGGCAAGTCAAGGAATGGACCGAAAAGGTTTGCGCAACCTGTACGTGCGTACAGTGGCTGTTACAGAACGACCCGAAAGGGGACATCTGATTCCTACTTGGCTGCGTGCTAACCTTTGGACTCCGAGCAGTCCGCGAATGGGAGTGCTGTGAATGTCGTCGCGTCTTGGTGAAATTCTGGTTCGAGACAGTCTGATCTCTTCCGATCAGCTTAAGCAGGCGCTCGACTATCAGAAGAGGGAAGGCGGACGGCTCGGCACTTGCCTGGTGAAATTGGGGCTGGTCAGCGACGAAGATATCACCGCCGTTCTTTCGCGCCAGTACGGCGTACCTTCCATAAACCTGAAATTCTACGAAGTCGATCCGTTGGTCATCAAACTGATTCCCCAAGAAACAGCAGTGCGATACCAGATTGTGCCGTTGTCACGCGTGGGTTCCACACTGACGATAGCGATGACGGATCCGACGAACGTATTCGCCATGGACGATATCAAGTTCATGACTGGGTTCAACGTGGAGCCGGTGGTGGCGTCGGAATCGGCGATTTCCGAGGCGATTGGCAAATTTTACGGTGCGGCGGAGAGCGTCGAAGAGCTCGACAAAGTGATGAAGGATCTTGCGGGCGAAGACGCGGCTCTCGAGTTGACGCAGGAAGAGGCCGATATGGACCTGGCCTCGCTCGAGAAGGCGGCTGAAGAAGCGCCGATCATCAAGCTGGTTAACCTGATACTCACGGACGCCGTGAAGCGCGGTGCGAGCGACATTCACGTGGAGCCTTACGAGAAGGAATATCGCGTGCGCTTCCGCATTGACGGCATTTTGCAGAACGTAATGTCGCCGCCAATGAAGTTGAAAGACGCAATCACCAGCCGCATCAAGATCATGTCCAAGCTGGACATCAGCGAAAAGCGCCTGCCGCAAGACGGGCGCATCATGATCAAGTACATCAAGGATGGAAAGAAGAAGGAACTGGATTTCCGTGTGTCGACGGTCCCTACCCTCTTCGGCGAAAAGATCGTCATGCGATTGTTGGACAAGGAAAACCTGCGCCTGGATATGACCAAGCTTGGGTTCGAGCAGGAATCGCTCGATAAATTCGCGAAAGCCATCCTGCGGCCGTATGGAATGGTGCTCGTGACCGGACCCACGGGTTCGGGCAAGACGAACACGTTGTATTCCTCCGTGGCCCGGCTCAACACCATGGACACGAACATCATGACGGCCGAAGACCCGGTTGAATTCCAATTGGCAGGTATCAACCAGGTGCAGATGAAGGAACAGATTGGGCTGAACTTCGCCTCGGCGCTGCGCGCATTCCTGCGGCAGGACCCCAACATCATCCTAGTCGGCGAAATCCGCGACTTCGAGACGGCGGAAATCGCCGTGAAGGCCGCGCTTACGGGCCACCTGGTGCTTTCGACGCTGCACACGAATGACGCTCCTTCGACCATCAGCCGCTTGATGAATATGGGCATTGAGCCATTTCTAGTGGCGACTTCGGTGAATTTGATTTGCGCGCAGCGCTTGGTGCGGCGAGTCTGTTCGCAATGTAAAGAGCCCATGACCATCACGCCACAGGCGCTTATCGACGCCGGGTATACGCCCGAAGAAGCGAAGACGACGACGGTATATCACGGGCGGGGATGTGGGACATGCAACAACACAGGCTACAAGGGCCGTGTGGGCTTGTACGAAGTCATGGAAATCAATGACGAATTGAAGGAATTAATCCTGGTGGGCGCTTCCGCATTGGAGTTGCGGAAGAAGGCTCTGGACAACGGAATGATTACGTTGCGTCGCAGCGGCTTGATCAAGATTGCTTCGGGACAGACGACGATGGAAGAGGTAATACGCGAGACGGTGCTTTAGACGAAGGGGTGGAAGATGTCGAGTATTTCGCTAAGTGAACTACTGAAGAAGATGATCGAAATGGGCGGCAGCGACTTGCACCTGTCAACGAACAGCGCCCCGCGCATCCGCGTAAACGGGCATTTGCGGCCACTGGATATGCCACCGTTGACGGCGGCGGACACGAAGGCGCTTGCCTATAGCGTGCTGACAGACGCGCAGAAACACCGGCTCGAGGAAAATCTCGAGTTGGACTTTTCGTTTGGATTGAAAAGTCTGGCGCGGTTCCGCGGAAACATTTTCCATCAACGGGGCGCCGTCGCGGCTGTGTTCAGGACAATTCCGTGGGAGATCAAGTCATTCGAAGCACTCGGTCTTCCGGCGGTGGTAAAGACGCTCTGCGATAAGCCGCGCGGGCTGGTGCTTGTGACGGGACCCACTGGCTCGGGCAAGTCCACCACGCTCGCGGCCATGCTCGACAAGATCAATAACGAGCGTGAAGAGCACATGATTACGATTGAGGATCCGATTGAGTTTCTCCACAACCACAAGAAATGCCTGGTAAACCAGCGCGAAGTGCACTCGGATACGCATTCTTTTGCGAATTCGCTGCGAGCCGCGTTGCGCGAAGACCCGGACGTGGTGCTCATCGGCGAAATGCGCGATCTGGAAACCATCGAGTCCGCGCTGCGAATCGCAGAGACGGGCCACTTGACCTTCGCAACGTTGCACACGAATTCCGCGCTTTCGACCATCAATCGTATCGTGGACGTGTTCCCCGCGCACCAGCAACCTCAGGTGCGCGCACAACTATCGATGGTGCTGGAAGGGATTCTCTGCCAATCGCTGCTGCCGCGCATTGACGGGCGCGGACGCGCAATGATCATGGAAATCCTGATTCCGACCTCCGCGATCCGAAACCTGATTCGCGAAGACAAAATCCACCAGATTTATTCGGCTATGCAAACGGGCACGGGACAAACGGGCATGCAGACATTTAACCAATCACTCGCAAACGCGTATTTCCAGAAGGCTGTCAGCATGGAAACGGCGCTTTTGCGCTCATCGAATCCGGACGAGTTGCAAGACTTGATCAACCGCAACGTGCAATCGCCAGTGGCTACGGGGAAATCCCCCGTACGCCGCTAACAGCGGACATGGAAAAGGAATAGGAGGTAAGGAATATGCCAGTCTTTACATATACAGGGGTTAATCGGGGCGGGACGAAGGTCACGGGAGAACGCACTGCCACGAACAAGACGGAGCTGCAGACACTGCTACGGCGAGAGCAAATCAACGTCAGTAAAGTGTCGGAAAAAGGCAAGGAGTTTGCGTTTCCGACCTTCGGCGGCGGCGTGAAAGCAAAGGAACTCGCCATTTTCACGCGGCAATTCTCGGTAATGATCGATGCCGGCTTGCCTCTCGTGCAATGTCTGGAGATTCTTGCCAATCAGCAAGAGAATAAGACATTCCAGAAGATATTGACCGGCGTTCGTGGATCGGTCGAGGGCGGTGCGACGCTATCGTCTTCGATGAAGCAATACGACAAAGTCTTCGACCCTCTTTACCACAACATGGTGGAGGCGGGCGAGACGGGCGGTATTTTGGATACGATTTTGCAGCGGCTTTCGACGTACATCGAGCAAAACGTCAAACTGACGCGAGCGGTGAAGTCGGCGTTGATCTATCCTATTTCAGTGCTCGGCATCGCGAGTTCCGTAGTCGTTCTGCTGTTGTGGAAGGTCGTTCCAATCTTCGTGACGCTGTTCGCGGGATTGGGAGCGGACTTGCCGCTTCCGACGCGCATTGTGATCGGCTTGAGCCGATTTATTGGAAGCTGGTTTGGATTCCTGATCCTGGCATTCTTTATTGCGGCGGTGATTTCATTGAAGGTGTGGTACGGAACACCGCAGGGAAGATACGCCATTGACGCAACCTTGCTTAAGATGCCGATTCTCGGCATGATTCTCCGGAAAATTGCGGTCGCGCGGTTCACGCGTACGTTGGGGACATTAATCTCCAGCGGTGTTCCGATTCTGGAAGCATTGGACATCACTGCGAGGACGTCCGGCAACGCGATTGTGGAGCGCGCCATCCAAAAAACACGTAAGGCGGTCGAAGCGGGCCGTTCATTGGTTGAACCACTGAAAGAGACGGATGTTTTCCCGGGCATGGTGACGCAGATGATTGCGGTCGGCGAACAAACCGGCGCAATGGACACCATGTTGCAGAAGATCGCCGATTTCTACGAAGATGAAGTCGACGCTGCCGTGAAGGATTTGCTCACGTTGCTCGAACCGGTGATGATCGTATTTCTAGGTGTGGTGGTCGGCGGCGTTGTCATTTCGATGTACCTGCCTTTGTTCTCGCTGATCGGCAAGCTGGCAAACGGCGCCTAAAGAAATTCGGCGAGCAACAAGAAAAGGTGTTCAGATGTTTTACGCGGCGCGGCTTTCGCACCGCATGGTAGCACCGAAAGCCGCGCGGGCTGTTTTCCGCGGGGGTGCGGAAGGCGTTCCCATTCCTTGGGGCTAGCCCCCACAGGAACAATCGGCAATGGATCTCACACAAAACACCAGTGAATGGCTTAGCTGGCTGGGACGAGTCCGCTTCCTCGTCATCACTTTCCTTTTGGCAGTGGTGCTGGCCGTTAGCCAACTCACCCCGCTGCCGCTGACAGCAAAATATTTTGTCCCTGTAATTCTTCTCTGGTACATCCTCGCCATTTGCTACGTCATTCTGTTTCGCTGGATACCGCAGGCGCACTGGCATGCGCCGCTGCAGATTATCGGCGATTTGCTTCTGGTCACTGGCCTGGTGTACTCGACCGGCGGACACGAAAGCTATTTCATTTCGCTGTATGTCGTCGTCGTCCTGATGGCTTGCGTCATGCTTCCTCGACGAGGAGTTTTTCTCGTGGCGGGAGGAGCGTTCGCGCTTCTTGGGGCGCTCGTCGAACTGGTTCAATACGACGTAATACCAAGTACGTCGCTGAGCACACCCACGCCGCGCGTGCTCGAATTCAAGGTCCTGAGCAATCTACTCGCGTTTTTTGCAGTGGCTTATCTGGGGAGTTTGCTCGCACATATGTTGCGCAGCAAAGGCGTTGAGCTCGAAGAAAAGCGCGAGGAGTTGAGGGATCTGCAGGCCTTCAATGAAGACATCATTCACTCCATGCGTGGCGGATTAATCACCACCGACCTCGAAGGACGGATTCTGCTGGTGAATCGCGCCGGCGGAGAGATCACAGGAATTTCTCCTGCTGCTTTCGAAGGCAAGCAGATTCGTGAGGTTCTGCCCGGCTTCTGGTTGACGGACGCGGATACGGGAACGGGTTTCTTGGCCTCGAGGAAAGAAACTGAGTTCCATACGCCGACCGGCGAGCGGAAATTTTTAGGTGTGTCTGTAGCCCCACTGCGCTCAGGCCAGAATCAAATTAGCGGATACGTTTTCAGTTTTCAGGATTTGACCGAATTAAAGCGCCTGGAACATGAAGTGGCAACCAAGGAGCGAATGGCCGCGGTGGGACGTCTTTCCGCGGGGATCGCGCACGAAATCCGCCAGCCCCTGACGGCAATGACTGGCGCGCTGAAAGAATTGGCCCGCCTCGCTCCTCTTGACGAAGACGATAAAAGGCTGGTGCAAATTGTGAGCCGCGAGTCCGAGCGGCTGAACCAGATCATCACCGACTTCCTGGATTATTCGCGGGACAAACAATATTCGTTTTCGGATACGGACATTGCCGCCTTGATCGACGAGACTTTGATGCTGATTGAGCGGGAGCAGGGGGCAACCGGAAAATATCGAATCGAGCGGCAATTCGCTGCGTCGAACGCGCGCGCGCGCGTGGATCGCGACCGCATCAAGCAGGTGTTTTGGAACCTTTGCAACAACGCCCTCCGAGCGATGCCGGATAACGGCACGTTGACCGTCAGGCTCGATGCGGATGCCGATTGGGTTCGCATTGGAATTCGCGACACAGGTATAGGGATGGACGCGCGCCAGGCGGGCAAGCTGTTCGAGCCGTTTCAATCAGGATTCCCGCAGGGTACGGGTCTTGGCTTGGCGATCGTCTACCAGATCGTGCAGGCACACGAGGGTCATATTCGCGTGGAATCGGCGCCGGCTCAAGGATCCATATTCGTGATTGAGCTGCCACGCCGCGGCGCCACTCGCTTTGCGGGAGAAAAGCAGCACGAGAACGGTGAGACGCATATGGCTTCCGTGGAACGGGAGTGACGTGAAATGGCGCAACTACTCATCGTGGATGACGAACGCTCCATCTGCGAATTGCTCGAGATCACCTTTCGCAAGGAAGGGCACCGCGTCGATATCGCCGCAAGCGGCGAGGCTGCGAAGCGCCGTCTGGAGTCGCAAATCTACGACATTGTTATTTCCGACATTCGTATGCCAGACATGACCGGTGTCGAGTTGCTCCAATACGCCAAAGAAGTCTCGCCTAGCGCCGTGTTTATTTTAATCACGGGCGTGCCAACGCTGGGAACGGCAATTGATGCGGTCAATTTTGGCGCTGATCGCTACGTAATCAAAGGCGACAAACTTCTCGATGAATTGAAGCCGGCCGTCAAGCAAGTGGCGGAGAACCTGAAGTTGAAGAAGGAAGCGGGAATCCTTCGCCGCGAGATCCGGAGATTAACAGGCCTTGATCACATCATCGGAACAAGCCCTAAAATGCGCGCGATTTTCGATTTGATCCAGACGATAGCGCCGCAATCGAGCCGCGTGCTGATCACGGGCGAGAGCGGGACCGGCAAAGAGCTGGTCGCGCGAGCAATTCACGAAAACAGCGCGCGCAAGGATGCGCCATTCATCACCATCAACTGCGGAGCGTTTCCCGAGACCCTGCTCGAATCCGAGCTGTTTGGCTACATGAAAGGCGCCTTCACGGGGGCGAATGAGAATCGCGCGGGCCTGTTTCAAGCTGCCGATGGCGGCACGCTGTTCATGGACGAAATTGGCAACATGAGTCCGACGATGCAGGTGAAGTTGTATCGCGTTCTGCAGGAAGGGAAGCTGCGGCCAATCGGAAGCAACGAAGAACGGGATGTCGAGGTGCGCGTGATCACCGCGACGAATCGCGACCTGGAAAAGGAAATCGCCGAGGGGCGCTTTCGCGAAGACTTGTACTACCGCTTGAGCGTGATCCCCATTCATCTCCCTGCGCTCCGCGAGCGACGCGAAGACATTCCGCTGCTTACGCGTCATTTTCTCGAACGCTTCCGCGACATGACGGGCAAACGCATCGAAGGCATCGAGCCCAAGGCCATGGAGCGCCTGGAGGCCTACGAGTGGCCAGGCAATGTGCGCGAACTTGAAAATACAATCGAGCGCGCCGTGGCCCTCGAAACAGGAAAGAAAATTTCGCCCGAAGGGCTTCCCGAAAGAATCACGATGTACTATCAGAACCACTTTACAGAACGTCAATTGCCCGAACGCTCGCCGCGGCTGATTCCTGAAGGTGGTATTGACCTTGAAAAACACGTCGCAGAGCTCGAGCGAGCGTATCTGCTGGGCGCGCTCGAATGTGCTGGCGGCGTGCGCACCAAAGCCGCTCAACTCCTCAAAATGACCTATCGTTCGTTCCGCCACTACGCCAAAAAGTACGGGATTTAGTGCTCCATCCTGAATCATCGTGACGTTTTTCGGCGGCAAATTGTTCCGCGACGAAACGTAAAATTCGCGCTATATCGTCACGAGACCTTCAGCGATCTGCCCATCGGAGTGAACCCAATCGTCTTAGCAGTGCGTTTGCGGTTGCGTCCGTATGTTTCACTATGCAACGCGGGCGTTTGTGGGCGTCTCTTCGCGACACATTAAGTTACTTTGCGTCGTCAATTTCGACCCTGCATCTGTTTCGCTGTGAAACTGCCCCTCAACACTAGCTGTCAATAGACATTACGTCATCGAATCGCCGCGATTTTCCTGCGCGATATTGGGCCAACCGCGTGCCCTTAGTCACTGTGGCAACGCCACCAGAAGTCGAAGAGATTCTGGAAGGCTTGAAAAATTCCAAGGAGAGCAAATGAGAGTCAGGACCAAACAGAAGGGCTTTTCATTGATCGAGCTTTTAATCGTCGTAGCGATCATTTTGATCATCGCGGCGATTGCAATTCCGAACCTGTTGCGCGCGAAGATGGCGGCGAACGAAGCGTCAGCCGTCGGCTCGCTCCGCACGATTACGACAGCCGAAGTGTCGTATAGCACGACGTATGGCACTGGCTATACGCCCCTGGCTAACCTCGGGGGCGCCGCTCCTTGTACGGCGGCTGCCGCCACTGCATGCCTGATTGATCAGCTCCTGGCGGCGGGCACCAAGTCCGGCTACACCATTGCAACGCCGATACCAGCAGCGGTAGGGACAGTAGCCGCTCCTAACGTATCATTCGTCGCCACGGCCGTTCCGGTGGCGCTTGGTCAGTCCGGGCAGCGCTCGTTTTGCACGGACGAATCCGGCGTAATCCGCTACGACCCGGCTGGCGGAGCAATCGCAAGCCAGGCTGCCTGCCAGTTACTTACAGCACTCCAATAAACTGATTCAACCAAACGGGGAGGAAGAAATTCCTCCCCTTTTTTCTTGATGCGTTTTAGAAGCAGCACTAGCTGGGGACACACGGAGAAAAGATGACGTACATGTCTCGCATTCGACAAGACTGGCAGACAAGGAAGGGGTCCGCGCGGCTCTCCGGTTTTTCGCTGATTGAGCTTTTGATCGTAGTCGCCATCATCTTGATTATCGCAGGAATCGCGATCCCGAGCTTCCTTCGATCGAAGATAGCCGCGAACGAAGCCGCCGCAATCGAAAATACCCGTACAATCACTACATCGAATGTAATCTATTCAACTACTTACGGAATTGGATATGCCGCAAATCTCGCCAAAATGGCGACGCCTCCGGTGGGACCAGTCAACGCAAACGCGGCCGGCCTGCTCGACAATATCCTGGTGGCTGGCACGAAGTCCGGCTACGTATATACGTACGTCGCAGGCCCGGTGAGCGCCGGAGGAACAATTGACGCGTATACTCTCAAAGCGGATCCGGTAGCTTCGAACATAACTGGGACGCGCCATTTCTTCGTCGATGCGACTGGAGTGATCCGATTTAATCCCTCTGGTGCCGCTGGGCCCACTGATACCCCTGTACAATAGGCCCCCCAGAGCTTGTACCGAATCCTAGCCGCACAAGCAACTTCCTCGCTGATCTCATCATATTTGTCATCCCCACCTCGGTTTTCCGGGCACAATTGCACAGCCTCCGGCTCTCGTGTCTTGTCCACTCGATTGGCTTCTTAAGTCCCATTGAAAAGATTAGCTTGGGCAGCGAAGCCGGACGTGAATCGGCGCTCGTCGATGACGTTTTTTGTCATTTTCCGCTCTCCGCCAGCTCCGCGCCAGAGCAAGCTGGCATCTCGAAGCTAATAATGTGAATCTAAGCTGCTTATTATCAGTGTGATATGCAGTTAACGCGACGGCAGAGTGTTTCGTTGTGGTACTGGAACCACGCTTGCACTGTTTCACTACGGCACGCCGCCAAGCAGTTCAAAGAGATTTTTGGCAGGCTTAGAAATCACTCAAGGAGAACACATGAACAGGAAACAGAAGGGTTTCTCGTTAATTGAACTTTTGATCGTCGTGGCGATCATCTTGATCATCGCGGCGATTGCAATTCCGAACCTGCTCCGTTCGAAGATGGCCGCGAACGAAGCGTCTGCCGTCGGTTCCGTGAGGACCATTCTCACGGCGTCGGTTACATATAGCTCGACCTATGACAATGGTTTTCCCCCGACCCTGGCAGCGTTGGCACCTCCAGCGGCTCCGCCAGCTACGTGCGACAACTCAGGGTTGATTGACCCTGTCGTGGCTAATGCAACGACCGCGGCAACAGCGAAGAGCGGCTACTACTTCACATACAGTGGCTTTTCGCCGCTGGCGACTGCGGCCAAGGGCTGCACCAACCCTGGCGTTCAGGCAATGGCCGTTGACGCACAGCCGGCGATTGTCGGCACGACCGGACAGCGCAGCTTCTGCACCGACCAAACGGGCGTGATCCGGTTCGATCCTACGGGTGCGGCTATCGCGGTTACCGCGAACGGTTGCGACCCGACCGCGACAGCATTGCAGTAAATCGTTCACTCTCAACTGGGAGGAAGTTCACGCTTCCTCCCTTTTTTTTCGGCAGCAGCAGTTGATGAGAAAGACGGCACGAAGGGAAATGCCATGATGAGACGAACAAAAAGAAGCACAGAAAAAATGAGAGAATCGCGCGGGTTTTCCCTGATCGAATTGCTCGTCGTGATCGCAATCATTCTGATCATCAGCGCTATTGCGATACCTAACTTTCTCCGGTCACGGATGGCTGCGAATGAAGCGTCTGCCGCAGCGAATGTGCGAACCCTAACTACGGCCGCGACCGCTTATAACAGTACATGGAGTAACGGGTACCCGCCGAACCTCGCGACGCTGGGTGGACTGGGTCCTGGAGCTACCTGCGACCAAGCGATCTTGCTCGACCCGTTGATGACAACTCCGCCGTTTCAGAAAAATGGCTACACATTCACTTATACCGGCGTGGGACCGAATGTGGCTTTAGGTCCGGCATGCACTTCTCCGGGTTATAATGCGTATTTGACCACCGCTGTGCCGATTGTGGTCGGAAATACAGGCGGACGCAGCTTCTGCAGTGATTTACCCGGTGTAATCCATTTTGATTCGACCGGCGCTGTCATCGGCAGTCCCGCCGCATGCGACGCGCTCCCCGCAATGCAGTAGCATCTCCCTGATTCAGCATGGAATTCACTTGAAGGGCGATCTTTAGGGCCGCCCGTATTCTTGCTACACTTCAAACATGTGCTTGATGTTGTTTCTTGCGAGCGTTCTCGCTTTTCCGGTTTCTAATGCCCAAGCCCCAACCGCGCGCGGTGTTGCTAGCGCGCTCGAGGCGCATTACCACCACACGAAAACGATGTCGGCGATATTTCTGGAAACGTACAGGTCAGGCGGCGCTGGAATGCGCGCTGAAAGCGGCAAAGTGTATTTCTCGCGACCCGGGCGGATGCGCTGGGACTACGATTCGCCGGGAAAGAAGCTGTTCCTCGTGGACGGCAAGAACGTCTGGTATTACGTTCCCGCGGATCACACGGCGAGTCGCACGTCAATCAAGGAAAGTTCCGACTGGCGGACGCCTCTGGCTCTCCTGACGGGCAAAGTGAATCTGGAGAGGCTATGCGGCAGCCTGGAATTGGCTG
>Ga0307373_10010863_pt1 | contig 13311 bp, 9 predicted proteins | sample OX2MG_FD_202534 | JGI IMG/M metagenome (GOLD analysis project Ga0307373, IMG submission 202534) | Soil microbial communities from Risofladan, Vaasa, Finland - OX-2 | ecosystem: Environmental > Terrestrial > Soil > Coastal area > Acid sulfate soil | place: Finland: Risofladan, Vaasa | collected... | reverse complement strand
ATCCGCCTGTGACCATCTGCCCGTCAAAGCGCTTGACGCCGAGCCGCTGGGCGTTGGAATCCCGACCGTTTCTTGAACTGCCTAAACCTTTTTTGTGTGCCATTTCAAAAGCCTCTTCTATGGTCTTGCCCCGCTGTTGCGTTTAGGGGGCCACGATTTCGTTGATCCGGACTTCACTGTAATTCTGCCGGTGGCCGATCGTCCGGCGATATTGCTTCTTCCGCTTGTATTTCAAAACGCGGACCTTGCTTGCGCGGTCATTGGCCAGAATAGTCGCCGTCACCTTGGCGTTTTCCACCAGCGGCGTTCCCAGCACCAATTCCTTCCTGCGCACGGCAAACACGTGGTTGAATTCCACGCCGGCGCCCGGCTCACCCGGAAGCCTCTCTACCCGCACCACGTCTCCCGGTGAAACCTTGTATTGCTTGCCACCGGTCCGAATAATCGCATACATATACAGTCACCTCAATGTTGTTGACAGAAAGCAAGCTATTCTAGCGTTGATCCAGCAGTTGTGTCAACGACTTGGGCGCTTCCGGCCTGCGCCTTCAACGCGAAGGGCCCTTTGGATCAGTGGGTTTGACCGGGCGTTTCGAGCGCGCAGGCCGCTGAACTTTCAGTTGCGCCTTCAGCAACTGCGTCTTTCGGCCCGTTCGCTTGCCGAGCTTTTGGTTCAAAAACCGGCCCTTGGCCATACTCAATATCCTGAATTCAGTTTAACCCTTGCCTGTGGGAAAACGAAACAGATCCTTCTCCCGCTGACTTTCTAATTTGTCGTAGAGGCGGCTTTACGCCGCCACTTGGCGAGATAAACTCGCCGCTACGAGTCCAACGCTATGCGTGCTCTCGCCTTCACCTCAGCCAAGTCCAATTTCAAGCTTGGTAATCGAGGCGGGCTTGAACGTCCAGGTAAAGCGCGAACCTGAAACATTTGCCGGCATTTCCGTGGGCTGCACGGCGTCCGGATGCTCAAAGGTGTTATGGGCGTGAATATCCGCATGGGTCAGCACGGTGGCCTGGCCCGAACGAGTTGAAGCTCCGCGCAGCACAATTTCCGTGGTGCACTCTTCGCTGGCGTGCGAATTCACCACCGTCACCACCAGCTTCTTTTCTTTCTGATGGAGCGATGCCGAACCGGCCACGCCCCAGAGCGTTTTGCTCTTTCCTTCGTAGGTGTAGGAAATGGACGGAGCGTCGGCCACAAAGCGCAGCGAATGGCCGCCGCGATGCGCCTTATACATATCGAAAACCCAGAAGACGGGTGTGACGGTGAAGCGGTCTTCCAACGCCAGGAAGGACGTGTGGATGTTGTTGATGAGCTGGGCTGCATTGCACATGGCCAGCTTTTCAGCGTGGCGGTTGAAGATGTCGAGCGTGATGCCGGTGACCAGCGCATCGCGCAGCGAGGGCGGATAGCTGAACAGGTAGCGCGGGTCGATGGAGGGCCCTTTGTGCCAGGCGCCCCATTCGTCCACCACCAGCTTAACGTGGTGCTCCGTGTCGATTTCTCCCATGGCCAGCCAGTGCTTGGGAAGGATGGAATCCATTACGTCCGCCTGCCAAAGCATCTGGTACCAGCCGGGCACGTCGTAGTCAATCGAGCTGCCCTTGCCGGTGGTCCCGCAATAGTAGTGTAGCGACAGACCCCACATCTTCGAGATCTCGTCCTTGCCTTTGGCGGCCAGGCCTTCAAAGAGGCCGCGTGTCCAGTCCACGGCTGGATTGTCGATTGCCGTGCCCGGGCCCGAGCCGATGAGATGCAGCCTTAAACCGAAGTTGGCCATCCACGTTGTGAAGCGCCGGAACTCTGTCGCATATTCCCGGGGCGTGAAATTTCCGCCGCAACCCCAGGACTCATTTCCAACGCCCCAATAGAGAACGTTGTAAGGGTCCCGGCTGCCGTCGGCGGCGCGCTGTTTGGCGAGCGTGGTGCTGCCGGCCGGAGAATTGCAGTATTCCACCCACTGGTAAAAATCGTAAGGTGTCAGGCTGCGGACGTTGGCGGCGAAGTACGGCCTGGCTCCTGCCAACCGGCAGAAGCGCATGAACTCGGGTGTGCCGAAAGTGTTGGGTTCGTACTTCTGGGGGCCGTCCGGGGCTTCCCGAATCTCGCGCGTGTTGGCCCAGAAATTGGTGCGGACGGGGCGCTCTGCCTGCGGGCCAATGCCGTCGCGCCAGTTGTAACTGTCGGCAAAGCAGCCGCCCGGCCAGCGGTCCACGGAAACCTCCATCTGCCGCATGCGGTCCACCAGCGACTTGCGGATGCCGCCTACGTTCGGGATCTTCGATTCCTTGCCCACCCAGATGCCGTCATAGATGCAGCCGCCCAGATGCTCGGTGAACTGGCCGTGGAATTCCGGAGCGATTCGCCCCACGGGCTCGTCCACGAGGATTTCGATCGATCCACCCGCGGCCCGCGCAGTTCGGGGAGCCATGCCTGTGGCGGCCAGCGCCAGTGACGAAGAAAGAAATTCGCGACGTTTCATGGATTTCACCTTCCGGCACGCGGAGGGATACGATCGCTATTGCAGCGACCGCGAGAGTCCGCCATCAAAACGCCCTGGTTCAGGCGCCAGCATCCCGCACGTTTGCCAGGCAGCAGAGAGGCCGGAGAAGAATAGGGTTGAACCTGAGACATCGTCGAAGGGCCTCTGGCTGCGGTGGGCTTTGTTCTATGCAAGCGCTTTCAGCAAAGCAGGAGTATGGCAACACGGAGCGCTCGCTGTTGTCAAGAATTCTTTCCACGAAATCACAGCTATCGGTTTCTGCTTCATTCACCCCGAACTGCCCGCCGGCCGGACGCGGCGTGCACACGCCATTCTCCCTCTTCCGCAGAAAATTGTTATCCTGAGAGATGCAGGTGGAACGGATGAGTCCCTCTGGCTCTCGAAAGCAGCAGGGACTTGCAGGGAGGGTGAATTTTGAAGACGAAAAACAAACGGCGGGAGGGGCTGGAGGCGGAGATTTGCGGGGCCATGGTCATTGAATCCAGGAGGCTTTCGAGCGCTCTGGGCGCCCGGGTCATTCAGGCCAGCGAGGCCTTCCAGCATACGGGCAGCTTTAAATTCCGCGCGGCGTACAACGTGGTGATGCGGGCGGAGGCGGACCTTTTTATCACCGCATCCTCCGGAAACTTTGGGCAGGCGCTGGCCTACGCCTGCCAGTTGCTTGGGAAGTCCTGCATTGTGGTGATGCCCCTGACTTCGTCGCAGGTGAAAGTGGATGCCGTGCGGGGCTACGGGGGCAAGGTTGAACTGATTGACGTGACGGCCAAATCGCGCTGGGACCGTGTGTGGGAACTGGCAAAGGAGCATCCCGAAGCTTATGTCGCCAGCCCCTACGACGATCCCTGGGTGATTGAGGGGAATAGCAGTCTGGGCAGGGAACTCGCTGCCCTGGAATATGACTTTGACAGCGTCGTCGTGCCGGTGGGCGGCGGCGGCCTGGCCTCAGGGATTCTGGTGGGCCTTCGGGATGCAAAAAACCGTGTTCCGGTTATCGGGGCGGAGCCTCTGCTGGCAAATGATGCGGCACGTTCGCTGCGCGAGGGCCGGATTGTTTCCAATGAAGGGGAGCCGCAAACCCTTGCCGACGGGGCCCGGACGCTTTGCCTCGGCGACCGCAACTGGGAGATCCTCAAAACCGGTCTGCAGAAGATTGTGGAGGTCCCGGAGGGGAAAATCGCTGAAGGTTTGCGGGTGCTCTTCAGCCTGGCGAATTTGAAGGCGGAGCCGACCGGTGCGCTGGCCATTGGGGCAATGCTGGCAGCTCCGGAAGCCTTCGCAGGCCGGACCGTCTGCTGCCTGGTGAGCGGCGGAAACGTCGATCCCGAAGTCTATGCCCGCCTGCTGCTGGGGCAGTGATGTGCTGAATCAGGAGGCGGGCAGCTCCTGCATTGGAGTTGCCGGCGGGAATCGGGTGGGAGATGGTGGTGCGCTACCGTTGCTCTGCCGGGACGATGAACGTCCGGGACATCCGGTCATGCCAGGTCAGCCCTTCGGCGTCGACCGCCGCCCAGATAAACCCCAGCATCAGGGCCGAGGATGAAACCAGATAGCCGAAACCCCGCCAGAGGCAGTCCGAAAGCCTGGGCGGGTTGCCTTCGAAGGTGATCACTTCGAGCCTGGCCCACATCAGTCCCGGGGTGGCTGAAGCCATGGCCGTGCAGCCTGCAAAATAGAGCATGACGAAGAACGCAGCGATCAGGACTGTTACCCCCAGCTCCAGCGGCTCAGGGGAAAACTCGCCGCCGACTTGCCAAAAGATCAGCGCGCAGAGCCCACCCGCAACCAACAGGACCAGGGCGTCAATCAAGGCAGCGTAAAAGCGCATCTTCATCCGGGCGATGGGCACGGAGGCGGGCTCGTCTTCGTCGGGAACCGGCAGCGAACGCTTGGAAGATCCCAGTTCAATTTCAAGAGGCCCCATATCAGTGCCGGGATTTGGCCGAGGGGGTGGCGGCGGGGCCTCCACTGCTTCTTCTCCTTCCAGGAAGGCGGATTCAAAACTGCCCATACCAAACGACGGAGGGGCAGGGCGGAATTCGGGCCTGGGCTTTGGATGGCTTGCCGAACTATCCGCGGACGGGAACTCGATCACGTGAGGCCGGGGCTCTTCCGGTTTGGGCTGGGAGGGTCCGAAATCCAGGTTCAGTGCGTTGTGGCCGCGCTCCGACTCCTTGTTCAGGCGCGCGCGGCGCTGGCGATATTCCTGCACGCGGTCTGCGAGCTCCTCCTGCCAGGGAGAAAGACCCGGGCGAGACGCGGGCCTTGGGGATGGGGGCGCTGCTTCAGGTTGAACAGGGTCTGGGAGGGCGGCCTGGGGTTCCAGTTCCACGTCTAGGCTGCCGGATTCCTCTTCGGTCAGCTCTGTCTGGTCCAGCGGCGATTCGGGTTCCGGCTCCGGTTCGACCGGGGCTTCTGATTCCGGACCGAGACGGTGAAAAAGCGGTGGAATTCCCTCAACCGGACCGCTCACCTGAGTGAAGTGATGGCCACACTTCTTGCATTCCTCTTTTCCCGGAAAGCTGATAAAACCACACTTAGGACATTTCACTGCGACGGGAAACCCCCCTTTGAGCCTCCGAGCAAAGTTCCCAAAACATCTTAACAAATTCATGCGCGTCAAGAAAGGATTTGCGGTTAGAATACAAGCTTTGACAACTGTGATGGGCCTTATTAGCTACTTTTCCAACGGGCAAAGAACTTTCCGACCCTGGCTGGCAATGCCGTTTGCCTTACTGCTGTTGTCCCTTTCTTTTGAGGTGTTTGGGCAAACGCTGCCGGCCGTTCCTTCGGGCCTGATGAACCAGGGTTCTATGGTCACCGTCCGTTCGGATTCCCAGGAAAAAAAAGGCGATGTTTATTACCTGCGCGGCCACGTGGTGGTGAATTACAAAGAAATGGAGGTCACGGCTGACCAGGCTTCCTACAATCAGTCAACCAACCGGGTGGTTGCCAAAGGCCACGTGACTTATAACGACCCGACCGCTCATCTCGATGCGGATGAACTCCATTACGACGTGGCCACTGGCAAGGGCTGGTTCCTCAATGGCAAGGGGTACGTGCACCCGCGTATGAAACATCGCCTTGGGGTCATGGAGACGGAAAGCCCGTTTTACGTGCAGGCCAAAATCGTTGAAAGGCTGAACGAGCTTTCCTACAAGATCAGCGACGGCCGGGTAACCACCTGTGAGTGTGAAAAGACGGGATGGTCCATCACCACCAGCAGCGCCAGGGTGAAAGTCGGCGACAAGGTGATTGCCCACAACGACATTTTTCATTTTCTTCGCGTGCCGGTGTTTTACACTCCGGTGGTTGTGGACTCCATTGCGCCCCGTCCCCGGCAGAGCGGTATATTGCTTCCTACCGTGGGCAACTCTTCGCAGAAGGGATTTACTTTCGGTGATGGTTTTTATTGGGCCATGAACCGCAGCGCGGACCTGACGCTGGGGGTGGTCAATTACAGCAATCGCGGCCTGGGGGGCACCGGCGAGTTCCGGGTGCGGCCCAGCGCCGACAGCAGCTTTGAGGTTAGCGCTTTTGGCGTACATGATAAGGGACCCCCAGGTTCTCCGGAACTGGCGGCGCCGGGCGAGAGTCTCAAGGCGACCGGTGAGACAGACAATTTTATCGGGGGCTTTCGGGGTGTTGTCGACGTGAATTACTCCAGTTCGCTTGCTTTCCAGCAGGCGTTTGCCAGCAACTTTGCGCAGGCCGTCACTTCAGAGGTGCGGCAGACGGGCTTCCTGACAAAGAACATTGATGCCTATAGCGTCAATTTCTACGTTTCGCGCTATCAGAACTTCCTCTCGACGACAGGCGGCGCAGCAAATTCCGTAACCATCCGGCAGATGCCCAGCTTTTCTTTATCGGGCATGGACAAGCAGGTGGGCCATACGCCCCTGTTTTTTTCTTTCGACACTTCGGCGGGAGCGGTGTCGCGTTCGGAGCCGGATTTTGCGACGCCTAATTTTTCCGAGCGCTTCAATTTTCATCCCGAGCTGACTTTGCGGATGAAACCTTTTCTGCACTTTCACGTGACCCCGTCGGGCGGCGTGTGGGTGACGCGATACGGCACCAGCCTGCGGACGGACCGCAGCGCCGTGGACCGCTTTATGGGCGACTTCTCCCTGGACATCCGGCCGCCCTCACTTGAAAAGGTTTTTGCCCGCCCGGTCCACGGTTACCTGCTGAAGCATGTGATTGAGCCGGACATTCAGTATCACCTGGTCCGGGCCACCGATCCGCAGAATATTATGGATGTGGTGCGTTTTGACAATCTCGATACGATGGCCGAAACCAATGAGATTGAGTATTCGCTGACCAACACCATCCTGGTGCGCAAAGATGTGCCCAGTGGTCAACCGATTCCCCAGGCCCGCGAACTGCTTTCCCTGCGGCTTTCCCAGATCTATTATTTCAACCCCACTTTCGGCGGGGCGCTCCAGCCGGGCACGGACATTGTCTGGCAGCCGACCACGGCACTGACGGGTTTTGCTTTTGCCCGGGGCCGGAACCTCTCACCGCTGGTCTCCGTGCTGAAGCTGGCGCCGTCTTCGCACTACGACACCGAGTTGCGCGCGGACTTCAGCCCCAATGGCGGAGGCGTGCTGAACGCCGGCATCGCATCCAGCGTCCACCGGGGGCTGGTGGGCCTGTCGATGACGGATTTCTTCATCAGCCGCACAGCGGAGCAGTTGACGCCGGTGCTGCCGACGACCCCGCTTTCCCAGATTCCATCGGCCAACCTGCTTCGCCTGGTTGGAACCTATGGAAACATGGACCATAATGGTTTGAGCAGTGCCTTTGGCATCGACTATAACTTTGTGCAGCGCATCGCCCAGGGGGTCGTTGGGCAGCTCGGATACCGTTTTTCATGCTTCGCCGTCAACATGGAATACCGAAGGTTTTCGCTGGGTCCAATCCGCCAGGAAAATGAGTTTCGCGTAGCTGTCTCGCTGGCGAATGTTGGTAGCTTTGGAAACCTGCGGCAGAACGAACGCTTGTTTTAAGCCTTTCAGGCCGTGACGTTTGGGTGCCTGCCGGCAGGCGGTAGAAATCCAACGGACTCAGTGGCGCCCCGGGCTGAATCGAATCGACCCATAAGGAAAACGACCATGTCATTCCCCGTTCATCGCCCCCGCCGGCTGCGCCGGACAGAACCCATTCGCGAGCTGGTGCGGGAGACCCGGCTATCGCCGCGCTCGCTGATTTATCCTCTTTTTGCCTGCCCGGGTTCAAAGGTCAAGGAAGAAATCGACTCCATGCCGGGAAACTACCGCTGGTCGGTGGACCTGCTGGTGGAAGAGTGCAAGGCGGTCCAGGACCTCGGAATCCCTGCGGTGATTTTCTTTGGGATTCCCGAGAGCAAAGATGACGTGGGTTCGGGCGCTTATGATGCCAACGGGATTGTGCAGCGTGCCGTTCGTGCGGTCAAAAAGAGCGTGCCGGATTTGATGGTGATTTGCGACACCTGCCTGGATGAGTACACCAGCCACGGCCATTGCGGCCTGGTCAGGGACGGTGAGGTGGAGAACGACCCCACTCTGGAGCTTCTGGCAGAAACCGCTTTGACGCAGGTGCAGGCGGGGGCCGACATGGTGGCGCCATCGGACATGATGGACGGCCGCGTAGGGCGCATTCGGGACGAACTGGATGCACACGGCTTCAGCGCCATTCCCATCATGGCTTATTCCGCCAAGTATGCTTCCGCGTTTTACGGGCCGTTCCGCGAGGCGGCGCATTCGTCGCCCAGGTTCGGCGACCGGCGTTCCTACCAGATGGACCCGGCCAATCAGCGCGAAGCCATGCGCGAAATTGCCCTCGACATTGAAGAGGGCGCGGACATCATCATGGTGAAGCCCGCCCTGGCCTATCTCGACATTATTGCGCTGGCCCGCCAGGCTTTTGATGTTCCCCTGGCGGCCTACCAGGTGAGCGGAGAATTCTCCTTGATTGAAGCCGCCTCCCGCGCTGGCTGGATTGACCGCAAACGCGCGGTCCTGGAGACACTGCTGTCGATACACAGGGCTGGCGCCGATATGATTCTCACTTACTTTGCCAAGGACGTCGCCGGATGGCTCGAATGCTGACTCCGCATTGCCTCCGGCATCATCTATTTTGCAGGGACGGACTCTGATGGCGACTGTGCGACCCCGGCCTGTTGTGCGGTCGTCGTCGGCCTTGCATCGTAGTTCCGCGTGGAGCTTGCCCGGGGCGGTTGCCTTTGGCCTTCTCGCCGTCTGCGGTCTGTTGTGTCCGCCTGCCACTCAGGCTGCCGGCCGGCAAAGTTCTCTCGCGCGGGCGATCGACGCCATCCTTCATGCTTCGCCCGCCGGCCGCGGCTTCTGGGGGATTGAGGTTGTGCGGCTCTCCGACGGCGAGATCCTCTACGCGCGCAACACTCTGCACCTTTTCCTGCCAGCTTCCAACATGAAGATGTTCACCACTTCGGCGGCGCTCAGCACGCTGGGGCCGGACTTCGTGTTTCGCACCACGGTTGAGAGTTCGGCTGCGCCGGACCCCGCCGGCCGCGTGCCGGACCTCGTCCTGGTCGGGCGTGGCGATCCCAATCTGGGCAGCCGGGTGGTGCCTTATCAGCACAACTCGAAGCCGCGCCTTCCTGCCGACCTGGACTTTGAAAAGCTTGCCGACCAGGTTGCCGCCAAAGGCGTGCACGAAGTCACCGGCAACCTTTATGCCGACGACACTTATTACGTCCACCAGCCTTACGGGACCGACTGGGCGGTGGATGACCTCGACTGGGATTACGGCGCGCCGATTACGGCCCTGGCTTTCAATGACAACTCCCTGAAACTTGAGATCCAGCCCGCGGCGTTTGCCGGCCCCAAGGCGCAGATTCTGCTTCAACCGGGTGATGGCTACTACACGGTTGTTGACGGCGTAAAAACAACGGCCTCGGGGGTTCCGGCCGAGGTTGAAATCAACCGGTCTCCGGGTTCCATGGAACTCGACGTCTGGGGGCACATCCCTCTCGATTCCAAGGGCGAGGACGAAGGGATCTCCATCGAGGCCCCGCCGCTTTTTATCGGCGATATGTTCCGCAAGCTGCTGGAACAGCGCGGCGTCAAGGTGGATGGGAAAGTCGTTGTCCGCGAAGTTTCTCCGGCGCAGGCCGCAAGTCAGGCCGGGCCGCCGCAACCGGCGAAGCGGATTGTGATGGCTGAACACGACTCTCTGCCGCTCAGCCAGGACGTCAAGGTTACGCTGAAGGTCAGCCAGAACCTCCACGCTGAAATGCTGCTGCGCACCATGTCCCGCGTTCTGGACAATCAAGGGAGCCTGGAAGACGGCCTGGACATTCTGAACACCTTCACCCGGAAAACCGGAATTGCGCCCGTAGAAGTGCAGTTCGCCGGAGGCTCCGGCCTGTCGCGCGAAACCCTGGTGACGCCCGACGCAGTAATGAAGCTGCTGCAGTTCAACGCCCGGGCGCCCTATTTCAAGTGGTTTTATGACGCGCTGCCGGTGGCGGGCGTGGATGGCACGCTGGCCGACCGGTTTCACGGCACCCCATTGCAGGGCCGCATCCATGCCAAGACGGGATCGTTGGAACATGTGAATGCGCTGTCGGGATATATGAATCTACCGGGGCAACGCCGCCTGGCGTTTGTGATCATCGGCAACCAGCATCCGCTCCACGAGTCGCAGGCAACGAAAGTGATTGACCAGATCGCTCTCGAGATCTACCGGCGTTACTCCTACCGGCGATAGCAAAGCAGGACCGCACCCTGATGAAAACGGTCACCATTTTTGGCAGCTCGATTCCGGGAGAAAGCACCGAAGTATACCAGCAGGCGCAGCAACTGGGGTGGCGGCTGGCGGAGGCGGGGTTTGCCGTCTGCAACGGCGGCTACGGTGGTTTGATGGAAGCCTCGGCCCGAGGAGCCAGGGAATCCGGCAGCCACACCATCGGCGTCACCTGCGACGTGTGGACGGGCACGCCCAACCGCTGGATTGTTGAAGAAGTGCGAACCGCAACCTTTATGGAGCGCCTGCTCACCCTGATCGAGCGGGGCGATTCCTACATCGTGCTGCCCGGCGGCACAGGCACCCTGGCGGAGCTGGCGCTGGTGTGGGAGATGATGAATAAAACCTCCCTGTCGCGGTCGGTGGGCGGGCGCAAGCCGCTGCTGGTGATGGCGCCCTACTGGCAGCCGGTGATCGAGTGCCTGGAGCAGGAAGTGAAACTCGCCCTCGGTTCAAACAAAACCAGAATGCCTGCCATGGATATCGTGACCATGGTCCATACGGTGGATGAGGCTGTCTCGCATGTGGTAAAAGAGATGCAGGCCGGCTCTCACTGATGGAAGCCGTTTGCAGCCTGGTGCCATGAGCAATCTCGATTCCCCTTCGGATTTACCCGACCGCTATTCCTGCCGCGTCCTCGAGTTTGAAGCGGTTAAAGACCTGCTGCGCGGATTTCTTTCCGGGCCCATCAGCCACAGCCTGGTTACGGAGCTTTCTCCCGGCGACGACATGGATGCGATCTGCGCCGCCCTCGAGCGCGTGCGCGAGGCCGTCGATTTTATCCGCACAGGTTCGCGTCCCTCGCTGGGCGGGCTGGAAGATCCCGGCGCGATTCTTGGGCGGTTGCGCGTCGAAGGCGTCTCCTGCACGGCGCGCGAAATCCTCACGGTTCTTGCCGTGATGCGCAAGTGCCAGGAACTCCGGAAGAATTTTGACCGGGCGGCCTTTCCCTCCCTGGCCGATCTCGCGGGCGTGCTGCCGGATTTCCGTTCGCTGCTTTCGGAAATCGATGGCAAGATCCTTCCCGACGGCTCCCTCGATTCTTCCGCCAGCCCGGAGCTGGGCCGCCTGCGCCGCTCCATCGACCGCCTGCGGCACGATATTCAGAAAACCCTGGAGGGGCTGATGCGGCGGCTCAGCCGCGACAAGGTGCTGCAGGATGCTGTGGTGATGGTTCGCAACGAACGGCTGGTGGTTCCCATTCGCGCGGAAGAAAAGCGCCACGTGCCGGGAGTGATTCACGGCGCCAGCTCGTCGGGCGCCACCGTTTTCATCGAGCCCATGGAGACGGTGCCGCTGAATAATGAGCTGGTTGAACTCGAAGACCGCGAGTATGCCGAAACGCAGAGAATCCTGGGCGAGTACACGGAAAAGCTGCGGCTGCGGCTGGCCGATCTGCTGACCGCTGCATCCATCCTGGCTGAGCTCGACATGGTTTTTGCCAAGGCCGCTTTTGCCGCCGTCTACGATTGCTGCATTCCTCGGATGGGCGGCGGGCAGGGAATCGTGCTTGAAGATGTCCGCCATCCCTGGCTCGAAAAATCGCTGCGAAAATCCGGCCGGAAATCGGTTCCGCTGCAGATTGTATTGCAGGACCCCAAAACCATGATGGTGGTCAGCGGGCCGAACGCCGGCGGCAAGACGGTGGCGCTGAAAACCGTGGGAATCGCCGTCCTCATGGCGCAGGCCGGCCTGCCGGTCGCCGCCAGTGATGCGCAACTGCCGCTGTTCCATCGGGTGCTGGCGGACATCGGTGACCAGCAATCCATCCAGGCGAATTTGAGCACCTTCTCGGCGCACATCACCAGCATCCGCCACATGGTTGAGGTTGTGGGGCCGGGCGATCTGGTCCTGCTGGACGAGCTCGGGTCAAGCACCGAGCCTGGCGAAGGCGCCGCGCTGGCCATTGCGATTCTGGAACGCTTCAGGAAGTCGCGCGCCTTCACCTTTGTCACCACGCACCACGGACGGCTGAAAGCTTACGGCAGCGAAACCGCGGAAGCCGAAAACGCCGCCATGGAGTTCGACGAGGAAACATTGCAACCCACCTACCGGCTGCTGGTGGGCCTGCCCGGTAAGTCCAGCGCCGTGGATATCGCCGCGCGCCTGGGCCTGCCGCAGGACATTCTGGACAAGGCCCGCGAACTGATCGGGCGGGAGGAAGCCGAGGCGGCGGCGCTTCTCGAATCGCTGCACGAGCAGCGGGCGCTTTTTGATTTGCAGATGGCGAACCTGCGCGAGCAGGAGAAACAACTTCAGCGGCGGGCGGTGGAGCTGGAAACTAAAGCCGCAGAGGACCGCCGCGCCAAGCTGAAAGAGCTCGACGCGCGCCTTGAAGAAACTTTGCGGGCGATGGAAAAGCACTGGGAGGAAGTGCTGGCGGATATCCGCGCGCGGGTTGAAAAGTCCCGGCTGCCCAAAGGCGTTGAGCGCAAGGTGGTGGCGCTGAAGCAGGAAGCGCGCGAGGAATGGAATGCGCAGGTGCTGAATGTGCTCTCCGAGCCTGCTCCCGACCGCCCGGCCACGCCTGAAGCACCGGTTGCCGTGGGCGACCGGGTGCGCGTGCCCAGCCTTTCCACGCCGGGCACCGTCACTGAAATTGTGGATGACGATCATCTCCAGGTGCAGGTGGGGAGCATCCGCCTGCAAATCTCGAAGGAGGGGGCGCAGATCGTTGCCCGCAAGTCGCAGCAGCCAGAGAACGCGCCGGAGGTTCGCGGGCGGATGGGCATGCGGGTGGAGGCGTCTGCCGCTGGTGTGCCGGAGGAAATCAACGTGATCGGCAACACAGCCGAGGAAGCGATGGATCGCGTGGATGAGTTTCTCGATCGCGCTTACACCGCCGGGCGCACGCGCCTGCGGGTGATTCACGGGTTTGGCAAGGGAATCCTGCGCAGGAACCTGCACGAAATGTTCACGACGCATCCACACGTCGAGAAGTTTTATCTTGCCGGGCAGAACGAAGGCGGTGGCGGCGCCACCATCGTCGAGCTGAGGAATTGATGGTGATGGCTGAATCTTTTGGCTCGCGCGCCGCATC
>Ga0307373_10010862_pt1 | contig 13311 bp, 8 predicted proteins | sample OX2MG_FD_202534 | JGI IMG/M metagenome (GOLD analysis project Ga0307373, IMG submission 202534) | Soil microbial communities from Risofladan, Vaasa, Finland - OX-2 | ecosystem: Environmental > Terrestrial > Soil > Coastal area > Acid sulfate soil | place: Finland: Risofladan, Vaasa | collected... | reverse complement strand
GGCCCCATGGCGATCTCACGCCAGCTCTTCTTACTCTTCGCATTCCACCATGTAATACGGATATCATCCCGCTCGATGTCCTCCTTGTCGGTATAGCTCATCCCATTGGGAAGTTTTACTTCCATACCTTTGAGTAGCACTTCAGTCGCATGATAAACAGGGTGCCCCTTGGTTGGAGCATGATGATACGCCCCAGGCCTCAACCGATTCTGGCTATCGACGGCTCCCTGTTTGCGCAGGGTCTCTATCATCTCAGCATCCCAGCAAGCATGGACTATTCGGACTTCGCCAAGATCGAGCCAAAGCGGTAGGGTCTTGAACCAGTCTAGTGCGTCGTTCAGCCCACGTTGGTCATCCTTGAATTGCTCAAGTGTTGCCTTATGCTGTTTGATGTTCTTCTCGGAATGCGGACGAAGATATTCACCTTTTTTGTTCGGATCCGGTGTGTGAAAGCAGATAGCATTGAATTCGTGATTTCCCATCACGGCTCGCGCGCTGCCGCCTTCGACCATGCTACGCGCGACCTCTACCGCTTCACGACATTCTGGTCCACGATCGATGAAGTCCCCGAGGAATATCGCTTGCCGATCTGTATGCCGGTACGCGCCATTTTTCCGCTTATAGCCTAATTTACTGAGCAGCTCGTGTAACTCTGTCGCGTGGCCGTGGATATCGCCGATTAGGTCGTACATTCAGATAACATTATGCCATCATTATGTGATGCTGAAATAATGCCATGGCGCGATATATGCACAATATAAGCACTGGATCGAGCCCATGACCTCACAAAAGAATGAAGATCTAAAAAACAAAGCATAAAAAAACATACGCCAATGATGGAACGCTGGAAAGAACCTGGCTTGGAAATCCTGCACTTGTGTCGTAAACCAAAACCAAAGAACTTAAACAAGTAATCATGAAGATGATACTCAGTACGACACTCTGTACGTTAATCATTGACTCAAAAGACATGGTTCAATCGTTTGTTTAATAAAGCTCATCGCAATCAGCTGTTGCGTGATCGCGGCGATAGCATCCAGTGCGCCCATCTGTAATCCGACATGACCGGGTCTATCCACCCTGGCATCAGTTCGGTTGATGCGGATTAGAGGTGCATCCAACGACTGGCCAAAATCCCGGACTCTAAATATATAATCGCCGGCACCCAGCTCGATGACGACTGGGTGATGGACTGTTTCACGCCAGGTTTTGAGACGCGTAATCTGGGAATGGATCCGCACGCTCACCCATTTAAAATCTCCAAACATGAGGACATTCGGACGGGCGATTCCACCGCATTCCCTGCATGTCGGGAATGATGAAGTCAGTACGCAATGCTCTTCATCGACTATTGGCGTAAATTCGTCAGATTCCCAGATTTCCTGGTTGCAGGGTATCTGGCATTGCAGATGATGGATCGAGCCATGGCATTCGACGATCCTGTCCTCTGGAAAGCCGGCTTTCTGGAACTGCCCATCCACATTGCTGGTATATATAAAGCCACCACCTTTCAAGTGCTTGGCTACATCGAGCAATTGTTGGAATCCCTGATGCGGCCTGGTCTTGCGGTACAGGTTCAGGCGGTGGCCATAGAACCCCCAAGCAAGCCGTGGATCATGCTTGAAAGTCACGGGGCGGGCGATGTCGGCGAATTGCATCCGCGCCCTGGCAAGCGCCGGGTAGGCATTCCAGAAGCCGCCGGCGCTGCGAAAATCTGGCAAGCCTGAATCCACACCCATGCCAGCGCCAGCGGTGATGATCAGGCCGTCCGAGCCAGCGATTAGATCAGCGGCGTCGGCGATCAGATCTCGATCATTCATCCGAATCCTTGCGCGTCATTTTGATCTTTCCTAGTTCAAATACATAGGACGTACTGGGCGCTGATTCACTTCTAACTTTGGTTCTGGCTCTTTCTGTTTTGGCCGTGCAATGCTTTATATCAACCAGAAACAAACAAGCGCCACAATTGCTCCAATGAACCACAGCGAATAGGTAACCATCTCTGTCATGATATGCATCCTCAAAAGTAATCAACGTCGAGCCACATTCGGGTTTGTATCATCGTATTCGGCTTTCATTATTCGCTATGGAGAATATTCTTCAGCCAACTCCTTCCAGTTGATGGATTTTATGCATTCCGTCACGGAGGAATGAAATTCTTTATTAAGATTTAAATCAGAAAACCACAAAACCGCCAACTGAGTCATTTCGGGTTCAGAATCAAAAGAGATTAACCAAGCTGCATAGGCATACGGCGGCAAATACGGATGATAATGGCGATATGTTATTTGTGGTTTTATCAGATGGATCATTTGATGTCCCCATAACCTTTTTGCTTTATTATAAAATCCATCTATGATTTCTTGGTTGTAGTATTTATCCGGCCCCCCTTCAAGTAGTCCGATATAAGTATCTTGTATATATAACCCTTTGATCTTAACAGTGATGCCACAGTCGAGTAAGATTTGACTTCGACGCCGCTTCGCCGTCCATTCGTTCGCGAGGCGATGTCCTTCAGCCACTTCACCTGCTTTCGCTCGACGTGCGATATTATCTAATTCTCCGCCCCATCTCGGCTTATTAAGCCACGTTTTAGCGAGAAACATCCATTTAATGGCCTGTGTATAGTCCTGAGGCACAGATTGGCCATTGGCATACAAAATACCTAATGCATGAAATGCTTCTTCATCTCCGTTATCTGCGGCTTTCTGATACCAGGACGCCGCTAAATCGTAGCTCTGTTCAACACCCCGCCCATCTCTATATAAGCTACCGAGCTTTCCCTGTGCCCATCCAAAATCTAAATCGGCGGCTTTACGATAACAGACTGCTGCTTTTACATCATCTTTAACAACCGTTTTATCTCTATCTTCACAACTAGAATCATAGGTTCTGCCTAATAAATACTGATCTATCATTTCCTTATCATCAGCCTTTTGTTTTTGTATTTCTGATGAAAAGGGATCAATTGTGAGCGAAAATATTGTCACCAGTTCTGGATAGTGCTGTGAACAGAATTCTTGGAATTGCTGTTTATAGATATTCTTTAATTGTTCAATTGTTAAGCTCTTCACATCTTGTGTTGTCGAGATGCATTGTCTGTAGGCAGAGGACCATAATTTATTGTCAGAGCCATTGTGCGTCACGCAATAGAGATCCACAATAGTATCTGAATGCTTTAATCCTAAATACGCACCATACATAGCCCATGAATTAATTACTTTACTTGCAACATCACAGCTTATTATCTTCTTACCAATAATCAGCGAAAGAGCGCCCAATTCCTTATCGATAGTTTCATTTATATAATTGATTAGAGCATGTGATGTGGATTTACCATTTAATAATGGAATAATTGAAGTATCGACTATATTTTTAAGTAAAGATAAGGCATCTACCTCCTGATTGCCTGCAGCGCCTATGACATAAATGAACTTGTAATCACGGGTTGCATACATGCTGCTGAGCAAAGCGAACTGCATAAAGTAGTGCAAACAGGCGGATCTGCATAACTCCAAATCGATGTATTTTCCATAATAGAACGAGTGCTGCATGTTCTGCTCGACGAAAGCATTTGCAATAACTGAGGCATATTTAGCGCATTGATCACTCATATGATGTACAACCTATTTGATTGATTCAGACTTATATTCCGCCAACCACTGTCCCGCGAGTTTCTGGCCTTGATCGATTTGAAAAGCTGTGGCGTGGTGTTCAATGTCGCTTAAATTCTCGGCTGCCTGCGTATTACCCGCCTTCTTGGCCAGAAGCAGCCACTTGATCGCTTGTGCATCATCCTTGGGCACACCATAGGCGTAACCATATGAAAGACCGAGGTTGCGCTGGGCATCAGGATTCCCCTGATCAGCCGCCTTCTGAAACCAGACCATCGCCAGCTTGTAGTCCTGTTTCACGCCCTGGCCGCGTCCATAGGCAATGGCCAGGGTGTTCTCGGCACTCGCCAGTCCCTGCTCAGCTGCTTTCTGATACCACACGACTGCCTGCCGAAAGTCCTGCGGCATGCCCTGTCCATTGGCGTATAGAATTCCCAAGGCATGCTGCGCGTCCGCATCACCCTGTTCCGCCGCTTTGCGGTACCACACAGCCGCCTGCTGATAGTCCTGCTTCACCCCTTCTCCATAGGCATACGCCCACCCCAGATTGTACTGAGCGTACTCATTACCTTGTTCTGCGGATTTTTCAAACCAGAATATCGATTCCTGATAGTCCTGCGGCACGCCCTGTCCTTTTTCGTACTGCAGACCTAAATTGTTCTGTGCATGCGCATCACTTTGCTCTGCAGATTTTAGATACCAGTTAGCGGCTTCTCCGTAATTCTGTTTCACTCCACGCCCATGCGCGTATAAATATCCCAGGTTATTTTGTGCTGATTTATGTCCTTGATGAGCTGCATTTTGATACCAATGGGCAGCCTGGCTGTAATCCTGTGGTACACCTTTGCCATTTTCGTACAGCGATCCAAGGTTGAACTGTGCTTCTGCGTAACCCTGATCCGCCGCCTTGTGATACCAGGCGAAGGCCTGCTGATAGTCTTGAGCTACACCCTGACCTGCCTCATACATTGTTCCCAGGTCGAATTGTGCATATTCATTACCTTGTTCTGCTGCCTTCTGGTACCAGTAGGCAGCCTGGCTATAATCCTTCACCACCCCTTTCCCGTCGTAATAGAAGTCACCAAGAGCTGCTTCTGCATCAACATATGTTACTTCTGCGGCCCTGCGATACCACAGGGCTGCATGCGCGTAGTCTTGTGCGACTCCATACCCGTTTTCGTAGATCAATCCCAGCCGGTACTCGGCGGGTGCATATCCACTGTCTGCGGCCCTGCGATACCATTCTCTCGCTTGCTGATAATCCTGCGACACACCTTGGCCGTCTTCATAATCAGACCCAAGATAGTACTGTGCCAATACATGTCCCTGCTCCGCCGCTTTTAGGTACCATCTCGCCGCCTTCTCATGATCGACCGGTACGCCATAACCGCTGTCGTAAGTCATACCAAGGTTGTATTGTCCACCGTCGTTTCCCTGTGCAGCTGCCTTGCGAAACCATATCAGTGCGCGCCTATAGTCCCGCGGTTCGCCTAGACTGTACAGATAGTCAACACCCAGGTTGCTCTGGGCCGGTGCATAACCCTGCTCAGCAGCTTTGCGATACCAGAACGCAGCCTTGGCATCGTCATTCTTGAGAGTATTACCGCCGAGGTTGTAACGGGAGTCATACAGCAGGGCGACGCTATATTCCGCTTCCGAACTGCCTTTCCTGGCTACAGCGACCAGAGTATTCAGGGCTGCTTTGTCGTTCGCTGCGATTACAGCCAGTGATTGCATGTCGAGGTTGCTCGCAATTACTGTTGACCTGGCAACACATAACAATGCAACTATCATGACAAATGATTTTATGTTGGCTCCCACACTGTTTTCATTTATCACGTGGACGTAGTTCGTTTATTTAGCAAAACGTCTAGATTGCTGATCTCTACTATTCAGGTATCGCTTATCTTTTTGTTAACACCCAATGCGGTATTGTTGTGTGAGTACCTATTAAATATGGTGGAGTGTCTGTAGCAATACATTGATTGTATTCGTCTACCGCATTATTGTAGTCATCAGTAGCGCTTTGTAAGTTACTACTTGCTTCATTATATGAATCTACAGCACTGTTATAGTCGTCTTCTTCCATAGAACAATCACTACCATCACTAGCACACATCGTTAAATTGCTTTGTGCGGTTACTACATCAGATTGTGCGTTATGTACTGCATCTTGAGTAGTTACTAGGCTTGAGCGCGCTTGAGATACCTGGTCCAAATAAGAACTGCATAAATCCTGGGCATGTACGTAGGATACAAAAACTATTCCGGCAATTATCAACCCAGTTTTAAAGATTAGAGAATTCATGGCTAGGTCTCCGATCAGCTTGTCTGATGAACTCTATTGTCATAAGTTGACAATATTTGTCACATGCGCTGTTCATTGCACGGTTTTCTGGCGCTGTTATAACTTGTTCTAAATACAGAAAATTCTATATATAGCAGCTTCATAATGTTTTATATTCAATGTAGGTTTAACTGATACTAAATCTCCGATCAACGTTCCTCGTTAAATACAAGCAACCTGTATGCCAATGTAATGTACAATCAAAAATGCGGTGTATTGGATTACTAAACAGGGGGCAAATGAGGGATGAATAACTTAGATGGCACGATTATGATCTATCATTACTCTGACAGTTAAGATCAAAATAAATAATTCAGGCATACTTTTCTATGCGGGATTTATCGAAAGCGATGTAATAAAACGGTACGTCAATTATCCTGCGGAAGGATTATGCCGAAGAATCTATAAATTAAAGCTGTTTATTGAAATGAAACTACCCACGAGTATTTGTTTCTCTCGCGTGGTATGCGAGGTAGAGTTATGGCTATCCCTGACAAACTGAAAACCGACGCATATAGAGTGCTTGGATTATCAGGAAACGCTACGCTTTCTGAAATTCACAATGCCGCTAGCGGAATACGGCGTAACGTCCAGCTGGGGCTATCCCAATCAACTGACCTTGTTTACCCAAATTTTGGTGATGTATCCCGATCCGAATCCGACATTCGGACTGCTATCGGTAGACTGGGGCACCCTGCTCAAAGGTTAAATGATCGTCTGTTGTGGTTTCACGTATTGCCCGTAAAACCCAGTGCCCAACCACCAATATCAACCAGTCCAACAACGAGTGTTGTGCTGAGTCATGATGAAGCTCTACTCGGCATCTTTGGAGCCATCGAAGCCGGCTTTGACGATCAGGGAATCGCCAAATGGATTACTGCATTGCGCGCCTGGTATAAAGTCATGTGTCTTGATGATTACTGGACTTATACAACCCAGGTTGAACAGCGTGGACGATTTGAACCACAGGCATCACTCGCTGAAATAAACACACTCCGTACGGACGCCGTCGGTATAGCTGCTGAACCGTTGCAAATGGCGGCCAATGACGCACTTACACGTGATGATACCCAAACATTGCAAAGAATCATGTCAGCCTTAAATGGTTTGTCTGATACTGGAGCATGGGTCACACGAGTACAGAATGAAATTGTCTCGCCTGCCATTGCTCGATTAAGGTCTCTTTGCAAGAAGGTTGGTGACGACTATGTCTCTAAAATAATTAGAGAGAACAATGCTTACGAAAACAACAGGCGCATCTGCGACTCAGCCTTAAAATCCTACCGGACTGAAATTGAAACTACGTTAAAGAACATATTACAGCTCGTTCCATCATCACACGAAGCTTCACAAGAAGCCCGTGAGCTAGTGGCTCTGTGCCTGGGTAGCATCGCAACGGCCTATACATGGGCCAATGATTTCATTAAATCAGAACAGTTGCATGAAGAAGCACTCAAACTGGCCCAGGAAACATTGGGCAAGATCAGGATTGAGCAGGGATTGGCAGAAATTCGTTCAGCGGCACAACATCAACGCACATTTGGCAAACCACTATCCTCCGCTCCCCCACTATATACGCTGAACGGATTTGGAGTCACTTTGTATGGAGGTTCCGATTTCGATCAAGAATCTCATTCGGTCGCCATGACCTATTATTTGGTTGCGCTTTTTATTCCAATCATCCCTCTCTCTCGATACCGTGTTAGAACTACTGAAGGTGGTAAACGATATCATTTTCTCGGTAAATTGCCATTACGGAAGTTTGACTTTTTGCATATGGGTATTATGTTGGCTGCGATTGTCGGCTTAATTATTTATGTAAATCTCACTGACCCACCATCGACCGGCAACAGTACTGCTTCTACCACCAACTACACTACCCAGACTTCTTATGCCTCGAATGACGACAGTACCCAATTGACCGATCTCAAAGCGCGCATCGAAGCAGGGCGCTCCCGTATGGCTGTACTCGAAGCCAACCTTAAACCGGTTAATGATGAACTCAATAGCCTGCAGCCACACATCGATACACTTCGCACTGAGCTCAATGAGTTAGACAATGAAGACAAGGCTGGAATTCAGATCGATATCACTGGCTATAACGCGAAAGTAAAAATTTATAACCGACTGCTGACACAATATAAGACCCTATTTGCTGCCAATAGCGCTGACTTCAAAGAATATAATGATCTGCTAAAGCAGGATGGAGTGATGGTCGATCGATACAACGCGCTTGTCAAAAGTCAGCCATGAGTTCACAGGATATCCCAGATGAACTGCCGATATCGATGGAAGACGTGCGCATACTTTCCCAGGAATACTGGAGGCTCAATAGTTTGGCTGCTTTGTTAAAAAATAGCAGCGAAGGAGTCGCCCTTAGACGCATCGTACGGTCGCTTAATGGGATTCTGTCCGGCTTGGATATCGAAGTAATCGATTTAACCGGAAGCCCTTATGAACCCGGTATGGCGCCGGATGTCATCGACATTCGTGAAGACCGAGAACTAGCGGATGGCCTAAGTATCATTGATGAATATATTGCCCCGACAGTGGCCTGGCGCGGGCGGATCCTGATACCCGGACAAATAATACTGCGCCGCTCATATGTGACAACCCCAGACAATAGCAAGGTAGTGGAATGAACAACACCATTGATTATGGAATCGACCTCGGCACAACTAACTCCTGTATTGCGCGGTGGGAGAAAGGCTCGGTTCGGGTATTTCAAAACAATGATCAAATGAGCGTGACCCCGTCTGCAGTGCACATCCTTAAGTCGGGAAGGATCATAGTTGGCCGCCGGGCCTACTCTGCGCTTATGACAGACCCAGAAAACGTTTCGGTGGAATTCAAGCGCTGGATGGGGCAAAAAGACCGCAAGCGATTTCCTGCAACTCAACGCGAACTATCGGCAGAAGAACTCTCAGCTGAGGTTCTGAAGTCATTAAAGGAAGATGTCCGAAGACAAACGGGTTCGGATGTGACAACTGCCGTAATCACCGTGCCAGCGGCATTCGGCGCACTCCAATGCGAAGCAACGGCACGTGCGGCGGGGCTCGCTGGCCTGCGTGAAGCCCCATTGCTGCAGGAACCCATCGCCGCCGCCATCGGTTATGGCGTCCGTCCGGATTCCGTTAATCAGCGCTGGTTGGTGTTTGACCTAGGAGGTGGAACCCTCGATATCGCGGTCATTTCAACCCGAGAGGGGCGGCTGAACATATTGGAACATCGCGGTAATAATCTTCTGGGTGGAAAGGACATTGATCGTTTAATTGTTGAACTGGTCATTCTGCCAGCTCTTGAATCAACCTATGATTTGAGAAGCACCGGAACCAACGCGGCGCGCGCCACACTGCTCCCCCGCCTCAGGATAAAGGCTGAGGAAGCCAAGATTGACCTGTCAAAAGATGCGGACGTGGTCATTTCACTGTTCGATGTCGGCGATGACGATACTGGAAAGCGCATAGAGCTTGAAATACCCTTCAACCGTGCCCGCCTTGAGCAGCTAATGGAACCGCTGCTAGATAAATGCTGCGCTCTTGCTAAGGAAGCACTCGCGGGTGCGCGGATTGCTGGATCAGACCTTACTCGCATACTCCTTGTCGGCGGCCCCACTCAATCACCATTCCTAAGGGCAACACTGACGTCACAACTGGGTGCGCCCGTAGATTTTTCTGCGGATCCCATGACCATTGTAGGATGTGGAGCTGCCGTCTATGCCTCTTCGCTGGAAGTAGCCACTGCCCCCGTGAGTGTTGAGAAGCCCAAGAGCAATGGTCTTCTGCATCTCAAACTTGCCTATGACGCTGTCAGTGCCGAACCGCGCGCGACGGTTGCGGGACGCGTCATGGATGCGAACGACGACGTTGAAATCAAATTGGATACGGATGGTGGCATATGGACGAGCGGGTGGATAAAGCCCAACGAAGGGATCTTCGAAATCAAGTTACCGCTAAAGGAAAATGACGTTACAACGTTCTGGATTTATGCACGTGACAAGCAAGGACATCAACTTGAGACCGACAACCAGGAATTCAAAATAAGGCATGGCCTAATACCTTCGGCGCCACCACTTCCACATACCCTATCAGTGGAAATACTAAACGCCGACGGCGAGCCGACACTGGATCCGGTATTCACCAAGGGAACGCCCTTGCCAGCCGAGAAGACCGTCAAATACCGTGCCACGCATACACTCATCCCAGGCCGCCCCGATTCGGATCTCGCAATAAAACTCTGGGAAGGTGAGTATCTCAATGATCCAGACGCAAATGAATGGGTCGGGAATGTCATCCTACAAAATGATGGCGTCAAGCGATCTGTGCCTGAAGGTGCAGAAATCGAAATAAGCATTCAAGTTGATCCATCACGTCTCATCACCGTCGAAGCGTTTGTGCCCCACTTGAACCAGCACTTCTCCAGTCGATTGTATGTGCCACAGCGGGAAGAACAGGATTTCTCTGTCCTTGCACAGACAGTCACCACAGAAACACAGTCGTATCGTGAGCGTCTCGAAGAGCTTGAGCGTGCATCACCCGATGAATCCACTACTAGTGAGATCAAAGAGTTACAAAACGATCTTGAAGAGCTAGAAGCGAGAACGCCTCCTTCCGGCACCACCCCACAGAATACCGATCCCGATGATGCTAGGCGCCTCGTCGAAGATTCGAAGACAGTGCGCGGCCGGTTGAAAAACCTCGAAAGTCGCATTTCTACGTCTCAAGCTCCTATCCAATTGACACGATTTACCGAACTTGTCGAGCTAGTGGGCCAAGTCGCCAAGGAATTTGGCACGCCCCTGGATGTCCAGCAATTTAACCTGCTACGCCATGAACTCGAGCGCTCAGCCGCCAAAGGTAATGAAAAAATCGTGCAGCGCGTATGTGCAGAACTCGATGCATTGCGCTGGCGTATCATGTTCAAACATGACTGGTTCTGGCGGGAGATCTTCAATTCCCTTTGCCAGCCCAATACGCCCTTTATCAATGCAAATGAGGCGCAACTCCAGATCACCAAGGGGAAAGCAGCAGTTTCTAGCGGAGACGGAGAAGGACTCAGAGAAGTTGTGCGTGCCTTGTGGAAACTCCAGCCTAAAGGCGAAGTAGAAGTCGCTCAGGAGCGAGCCATGCGTTCTGGGTTGAGGAAGTTATGATCTCGAAAATCAAACGCAGACCATCTTTCGCTGCAGGCCATGCGTTGAACAACTTACCAGCCATATCAAAAGTACTCTACACAGATGATCGCTGTGAGCTGTATAGCCTCGGTTCTACAGAAAAGAATGAGACGGCGCTATTTATCATAAAAAACCCTGAAACTGGGGCATCGTCTGAAAATCGGTTGACAGGCTGGTGGAACGCACAAGTCCCTCATATGCTCAGTATCAAGGAAGTGATCAAACCTAGCGTGCTTCCAGCAAAGACAATAGGCGCCGTATTGGAATTACACGGCCGCTACATGGGTGATGGACCGCTTCAGGAAATGAAGCAGGACAGTCTCAAGAAACTGTTCCTCGCCATGCTGGATGAAGTGGAACGGGGTCTCACGATTCAGTTGTATCCTGACTTCAATCCATCCCTCATGTGGCTGTCAAACAATGAGGATACTGTGTGTGCCTTACTACCACGCGACGGCACACTACCATCGGAGAATGACCAAGTTCGTATTGTCGCCACAGCTTTCTCACGCTGTGTCACCGGGATCGAACCGGCACAGCTCGCAGGCGGGGTCCCTGCGCTGCTGCGCTGGTCGAAGTACGGTGGAGAAGAGCTTTCCAGGTTGGTTGACCGCTGTCTGGCTTCACCCGGATCAAAGGCCGCCATTACGACAATACCCGGCCTTAAAAGCGCTTTGGGCAGGGGCAACCAGGATGTACATGATTCAAAGGATGGGTCTTCGAGCCATCAGCCACTACCATCAACAAGTGCGGACGGTAAGGGTCTCAATAAGGTCGCGGGCATGCATGAACTAAAGGAACTCCTGCAGCGTGAGGTGGTGACCCCCCTCAGGAACCCGGAACCTTACAAACGTTATGGCTTGTCAATACCCAATGGCATCCTCCTCTATGGTCCACCTGGATGCGGAAAGACCTACATAGCCCGCCAGCTTGCTGAGGAATTGGGCAGCTATTTTGTCGAAATCATTCCATCGGAACTAGCGAGCCCATATATTCATCAAAGCGTTATCCGCATACGTGAATTGTTCGACATGGCGGCGGAGCACGCGCCGGCCGTGGTATTCATCGATGAGTTTGAGGCCTTAGTCCCGTCGCGCAGTGATCTAGGCGGCCATCAGCAATATAAAGCCGAGGAGGTCAATGAATTTCTTGCCCACTTAAATAGCTGTGCCGACAAGAATATCTTTATCATTGCGGCTACCAATCGGCCCGAGAAGATTGATCCGGCCATACGGCGTACTGGACGTTTAGATAAATTAATTTATGTTGGCCCTCCCGATGTGGTAGCGCGCCGGGAGATGCTATTGCTTCATCTTGAAGGCAGACCCATTGCATCAGGCTTGGATTTAGCAGCATTAGCCGCAATGTTGAATGGTTATTCGGCCAGTGATATCCAGTTTCTGGTGAACGAAGCTGCCAGAAATGCACTGCAGAGTGGCCAGGATATATCCATCGAATCATTCCGCGTAGCCATGAGCAAAATACAACCGTCAATTTCTCCCGAGATTGAGAAAAGTTATAAATCGATTGAACAAAGAGGTATTTAATCGATGCTAGATACAATAATTATTGCGTATATTAAGCATTATTCCGTAGTGTAGAGAATAAGGGCTAGACATGTGTCGGAGTGAAATATGGATAAAGATATCAACACAATAATGAATCAGCTTATTGGGCCAATCGAAAAAGTCACTGCACTCGCAGAAGACATCGTTAATTATGGTCACGCGGTTAAGAAGGGGCGACTAATTACTCCTGCCTATAAAAGGGATGCCTCTCCTGATGACTTAGCAAGTATGTGGCGAGATACGAGATTAGAAACGATGACCATACTATTTCAATATGGTAATGGAACCACAAACGCTGCGGCGTTAGCGGATCCCAGGCAGCAGTTACAGCTACTTGAATCGTTTGCTAAGGACAAACCTCATTTGGAGCATCCACACAAACCAAACGGAACTCTCATTCACGATACTTGGCAGGCTGTATTCCAGATTTATCTGCATTTAGACAATATATCCAAGCAACTTGGTGATTTAATAGCTACACAGGGAATGCATAAAATAAACCAAAGTCTTACATCGATACTTAAAGATATCGAACGTCGTGAAAAACAAACAATATTTAATGAATTTGAGGATCAAATTATCGCATTACACCAACAATGGCAAGGATTT
>Ga0307373_10010861_pt1 | contig 13313 bp, 16 predicted proteins | sample OX2MG_FD_202534 | JGI IMG/M metagenome (GOLD analysis project Ga0307373, IMG submission 202534) | Soil microbial communities from Risofladan, Vaasa, Finland - OX-2 | ecosystem: Environmental > Terrestrial > Soil > Coastal area > Acid sulfate soil | place: Finland: Risofladan, Vaasa | collected... | reverse complement strand
ACGCGTTGCAGCACAGTCGCTCCGCCCGGCCCGGCGGCACCTTCACTGTCCGCGCCTGGGTCTGCCCGGGTGCCTGGGCATGGGTCGAGGTGCAGGACGAGGGCGGTCCGTGGTCGGCACTGAAGGAGCGCTCGGGCGGTCGCGGTCGCGGCCTGGTCGTGGTGGATGAGATGGTCGGCTGGTGGGACATCCGGGAGGAGGACGCGAGCCGGGTCGTCTGTGCCCGGCTCGACTGGCCGCAGACCGCCTGACTCAGCGCGGCCGCGGGGCCGTGGTGCTGCTCGTCGCCGGCGGCAAGTCCGGGCAGCGGTCGCGGTTGACTGGTCAGACGGCGATACCGCAGGCCGAGCAGTTGCATGCCGGTTACCTCGCCGGGCGAGCGAAGGAGACAGGCCGATGAGCGATCTGCGGCGCTGGCGCGACTCCGGCCACCTGGAGCGCGCCGTCGGCACCGCCGGCGGCCAGGCGGCCTTCGACGCGGCGGTCTCCGCGATGCTGGAAAACGCGCGCGACTGGCGGCTGGCCGAGCTGCGCCAGCGCCCTGGGATCACCCAGGAGCAGGTCGCAACGCGGATGGGTGTCTCGGTCGGTGACAGCTGCAGCGCGCAGGCAGGTACAGCCGGCGGGCCGCCGGGTCAGGCTGGCTGAGTGAGTGCCGAGCTGGCGTCCGGGCATCGACGGTGTAGACGGCCAGGCTGCCGGACTCCACAGGTCTAGCTCTGCCCTGACCTGTTCCCAGGGCATCGATTTGCCCGGCTTGCTCGGCGACGGCTCGTCGGGGCGAACGCCTGTCCGACGAGCCGCTAGCAGAACCTGCGGATCGTCACCCTGAAGAGCCGAGGTCAGTGCCTCCAGAGCTCGCTGAGCGGCAGGATCCAGATATAGCCATCGTGCTGGTAGGCGTGCTCGCCGGTGTATAGGATCACGGCTTCTTCCAGGCGTGACCCGAGGCGGTCTTTGAGGAGGCGGATTCCGCGCAGATCCTCGCTGCTGATGCGGGTGCCTGCCTTGATCTCGAAAGCGATGACCTGGCCGTCATCTCGCTCTAGTACGAGGTCTACCTCCTCGCCTGCCTCGGTGCGGAAGTAGCCGGCCGATACCGGCGCGTCCGACCAGCTGACCTGCTTGAGGATCTCCCCGACGGCGAATGTCTCCAGGAGGTGACCGTACTCGGTGAGGGTCGCGGGTGCCGCCTGGGCGATCTTCTGCGGGGTGAGATTGAGCAGCCAGGCCAGCACGCCGGAATCGGTCATGTGGACCTTCGGGTGCTTGATGGTCCGGGAGCCAAGGGTGGTGCCCCAGGCGGGGAGCCGGTAAATGAGGAAGACGGCTTCGAGAAGCTGGACGTAGTTCTCCGCCGTCGACCGGTCCAGGCCGATCGCGCCAGCGGCGGGGGAGATGTTGAGCACCTGTCCCGACCGGGCGGCGAGCTGGCTAAGGAGCCTGGGCAGCATCTCGCGTTGCCGTACTCGGGAGATGTCCATGACGTCCTTGTCGATGACCAGGTCAATGTAGTTGGCAAACCAGCGGGAGCGCGAGCTGCCCGGGGCGCGGCGGAGGGCCACCGGCATGCCGCCGGGTGTCGATCGCCGGGCGTACTCGTCGCGTGTTGTCGCTGGCAGCTGCGACGGCGGCAGCTCGATGCCGCTGCCGTCAAGAATCTTCGCGACGAAGGTCTCCGGGACGCCGTCGATCTCGCCCTGGGTCAGCGGGAGTACGGGGATGATGTCCACCCTCCCGGTCAGGGCCTGGGCGGCCGCCGGGACGGAGGCGTACCGCGTCGACCCGGCGAGAACGTACCGGCCTGGCCGGAGGTCCCGGTTGAGCTGGGCCTTGATGGCATCCAGGATCTCGGGGACATGCTGGTACTCATCAATCAGCACGGGCTGGTCTGACTCTATGAACCGGCCGGGATCGGCACGGACAGCCGATCTCGTCGCGGGGTCGTCACAGTCGATCACGGTCCGCCCGAGTCGCTCGGCCAGCTGGCTGAGCAAGGTGCTCTTGCCCACAGTCCGCGGGCCGTTGAGGACGAGCACTGGCTCCTCGGCGAAACGGGCCGCCGCGACGTCGACGAGACGGCGCTTGGCCAGGCCGGTCAGGACTTCACGCATCCCTCGATGCTAGCTGAGGTTTTCCCGTATTCCGGTACCGCCGTTCCGCATCTCCGGAAGTTTTCTTCCCGTTCTCCGTCACCCGACTGCCGTAATCCTGACGCGCAGGCTGGCGCCGGCGATCGGCGGGCGAGCCAGCCGCCTGGCGTATATCCGCTGTGCGCTTAGGACCACGCGCCGCTGGTGATGCTGGCCGGGGCGAGGGTGCCGTCGGCGACGCGGCGGGAGACCTCGTCCCACTCGCGGACGACGCGGCAGCTGCCGTCGGGGCTGCGCGGCCAGGACTCGCGGGTGACCGGCTCGCCGTCGTAGACGGGCTCCCAGGTGATGACGTGGAAGCGGCCGATGCCAGGGACCTGGGTCTTGAGCACGTGGACGGTGCGGCGGTGGTACCACTTGGCGATCGCGGTGATGGTCAGGCCGGCGTCCAGGGCCTCGCGGATGAATGGCAGGGCGAGCTCGACGTTCTGCCAGGTGTTCGCTGACCGGTCCTCGACGCGGATCGCGGAGCCGGGGACGCCGCTGCCGGTGAGGATGCGGTGGAACTCGCGGGCCTCGTTGATTTGGTTATGGCGGTTCACGCCGCTGGTGGCGATGATCAGCGGAGCCAGGCCGCGGTGGTAGCGGTCGGCGGCGATGACGGCGGGCTCGGCCTGGTTGGTGCCGAAGATGAGGTGCGCGGCCGGCTGGCCGGGCGGCGGGGGCGCCTCGATGTCGATGAACGCGGTGATCTCGCCGACCTGGCCGGCCGGGATGTCGGCGGCGGCCATCAGTGATCCAGGCCGGGCCGCGGCCTGGGTCGGGCAGCGGTGGTGGCGCCCGCCTGGAGGTACTGGTCGTGGAAGGCTACGGTCTGGCGGGCATCCGCGAAGTCACGAGTCAGGACCTGGTCGAGCTTGCCGGCGAGCACTCTGGTCGGCCAGACCGGCGGGCTCCCGGCAAGGGCGGCATGGCCAGCGGCGGCGGCTTCGTCCACAGCACCCAGGCCGGCGTGGGCCAGGCCGAGGATGAGCTGGGCCCGGGCATAGCCCGACGGCCGCTCGGTGCGGGCCTGCGGCGAGTAGACGGTCGTGATCAGCGTGCTGGTAGCCGCGGCGGCCACGCTGCCCAGGCCGCCGGCGCCCGGAAGGCAGCCGAGCACCTGCACGCTGCCGCGCGCGACCATTCAACGCCGCCACGGGATCTCCGCCAGACTCGACCGCGGACAGCGGCAGAACGGGCGCAGCTGCGCTTCCCTCTGCCGCTTCGCCTCTTTCCGGCCCAGCCCGCCAGGCACGGCACCGGTCAGACGGCCCGTCCAGGCTCCCGAGCTCCACGTAAGACCCGAGGCCCTACCCGCTGACATGCGGGAGTACCGCCGACGAATTCCTGGATGCCGGGCGCCGGACCGGCCGGGAAGTTAGTCGACTAGCGTCGTTGGGTGTGTCGGGAGATGCTGTAGACGGCCGGGACCGCTGGATCATCCACGGCGACCGGCTGGTAGACGAGAATCCGCATATCCGGGTGAGCCTCGCGGATGTCGAGCTGCCAGACGGGACCGAGTTCACCCAGTACGTGTTCCGGCTACGGCGGTGCGCCATGATCGCGGTCCTGGACGAGCCGGGCAGGAGGATCCTGCTGCTGCGCCGCCACCGGTTCATCATCGACCGGTGGGTATGGGAGCTGCCCGGCGGCTACCTCGACGATGGCGAGGACGGCCCGGCTGCGGCGATCCGGGAAGCCGAGGAGGAAACCGGGTGGCGTCCTAAGTCGGCGAGGTTCGTGCTGTCGTTCCAGCCGATGATCGGCAACGCGGACTTTCCCCAGGATCTCTTCCTAGCGCGCGGCGCCGACCTGGTGCGGGAGCCGGAGACTGACGAGGCCACAGAGGTCAGCTGGGTTCCGCTGGATGATGCTGCCGTGATGATCGCTGACGGGCGGATCGCCGGGGCCGCTACCGTCATCGGCGTGCAGCACGCGCTGATGCTGCGGGCAGGCGCTGCTCCACCTGGGCGGTGAAATCCCGGACGGCGGGTACGTCGGCTGCGCCGCGCAAAGCGTGCTGCAGGTTCTTGATGTAGCGGACGCTCCGGGCTGAGCGCAGCCCGGCCGTCAAGTCTACGGCGTGCGCACCGACAGCGCAGGCCTGCTCGGCATCGCCTTGTTCCGCGAGGGTGGTAGCCAGCAGCGACAGGTTGAACGCCTTGCCGCGGACGAACCGGCCGTCCATGTCCAGCGACCGCCGGGCATAGTGCTCTGCATGCCGGGGCTCGCCCAGATCGCGGAAGCAGTGCGCCATCCGCGCGGCCAAGTAGGCCTCGTCGAAGTACCGCAGCCACCCTGGGTCATTGTGCCGGGCTGACCTGTCGAAGGCGGATTCCGCGTCCGACAGAGCTCGGGCGCAGGCCCGCGCGTCGTTCGCGGCGGCTTGGCCGTGCGCTTCCATCACGCAGCACTCGGCCAGCAGCGTCGGAAGACCGGCCCGGCGGGCAGTGACTTGAGCAGCTCGGGCCAGGTCTACGGCCTCAGCCGGACGTCCCAGATAGACCGCCTGGTGAGCCTTCGCGGCCAGGATCTCCGCGCCCAGCCCGTCGTCTCCGGCATGACGGGCAAAACTCAGCGCCAGCGTCAGGTACCGCTCGGCGTGCCCGTGCAGCTCTGTGTCGTAGGCCACCCAGCCGGCCAGCTGGGCAAGTTCCGCCGCGACACCGGCCAGTCGGACGCCGACGTTCGCGCTGAACTGGCCTTGCGCCAGGACCGGAGTGATCTCAGCAGTGAGGTACTGCATGACCGCGCTGCGTACCCGGCCGCCGCCGAGCCGGTTATCCATTTCCCTGAATGACTGCGCCGCCTGCTCCATCGCCGCCACGTCGCTGGCGCCGATCTTCCGCCCGCTAAGCCCGGACGGAGGACCTGCGGACGGGCTTACCAGCCATTGCAGCGCCACGGCGGAGGACGTCGACACTGCTAGTGCCGAGTCCTGGAGGAACTGCCGTCTTTCCACGTCTGCTCTCCATAGCGTCGTGGCAGTAGCTACGCACTCCGCCCAGCGCTCGGACAGCCGCAGTCCCGTGTCCGCCGGGACTGCGCTGGGCGCCATGCCCAGGTCCGTCACGGTCACCGGATGGTGCAGTAAGGCAGCCAGCACCTCGGCGATTAGTTCCGGAACGGGTTCGCGGGGCTGCTGGCCAGCTAGCCACCGGGCGACCGAGCTGTGATCGTAATTCAGGGCCCGCACGCCCCGCGCTGTTCCCAGGTTCACGACACGGCGGGCCAAGCCCTTACGCGATATCCGGGCATCATCCAGCAGTGCGGCCAGTTGGTCGTTAACGGGCTTCGCTGCTCGCCCCAATTCTTCAGCCTCCCGAAATAGGCCCCTGATGCGCTGAGTGTCACACACGGCGCGCGCGGCTGCCAGCGATCAGGCCGTGCACTCCCCCCGTGCACGCACCCGCCCCCCTGTACGCCCTTTCTGCGCATGCCTGGTCTCGCGTTTGATTGTCCATATGAGCCAGGCAAGCCAGACCACCACCACAGCAGCCGACCAGTTGCGCGCTGCGGCAGCAACCGCCCGTCAGATTGCCGCTGAGCGAGAGGCAACACGCGACCCGGGCCAGGAGCCTGCGCCGGGCGTAGCCCACGCCGACACACGGCCACTACCGTCGTCCCCGTCCCAGCACCTGCTGAGGCTGATCGTGGACGCGCTCCAGTTACCCGATCCGGCCAGAACACCGCAAGACGAGACGGCGTACCTGGCGATGGTCAGCCGCCGCGCCGGGCTGGTGCTGCAAGCCTGCCGGCGGGCCCTGGCCGGGCCATCGGAGGGCGCCGTGCTGTATGCCGCCCGCGACCTGTTCGACGGAGTGTCCAGTATGCCCGCGGTGACCTACCGGCACGCGCAGAGTGGCCCGAGGGCGTCGGCATGACCTTCGAGGTTCCTGGCACGCCCGCCCACGACTTGCAGGGCACCCTGCAGCAGTCCCTGAACGACTTGGTCGAGGTCAAGCAATGGCTGCCCGGCGTGAACGTCCACGAAGCCGAGCGTGCAGCCGACATCCTGGACCGGCTGTCGGAGGAGATGGCCGAAGCCGCTGCGATGACCCGTGCCCTGCCCGGTCGGCCGCCAGATCAGACCGGGCACACGTTCGCGGCCGCCGCCGCGTTCACCACCGCCGTCCGCATCGAGCCCGACTTCGCCCGCTGGCTCGCCGCCGTGCTGGCCGATGTCGCGCGGCAGCCCGGCACGATGCTCACAGCCAGCCCGCCGGGGAGTTGGAATGCGTGGCTGCTGCGCCAGCTCATCGAGGGTCTGCCAGCCGCACTGCCCGACACCCAGACCACCAGGGTGCCGACGGCCAGCACCGCATCCTGACAACCCCTGATCCCGAACTTCCGCCATCTGCCCGCCCGATGCGCCTCCCGGCACTGTGCTTGGCACTGTGCTGCCAGCGTCTTGGTCGACAGGCGCCGGTCCTCTAAGCTCCGGCCCGTGCCGGTCCGGACGAGTTCCGGCACGGGCCGGTTCCATTTCGGACCGGCCCGCTGGGGACGGTAGATGTCGCTTCTAAGCGGATCGAGCGCGCACAAGCCAAAGCCTATTAACCTAATTCTGGAAGGAAGCTACGATGACGGCTCGCTACGTGTCCACTGATGCTCAGGCAGCCTCTTGCTACTTTCGGACGACCACCGATGGTGGAGGCCGGAAGGCGTTAGTGCAGATTGACGAGCGCTGTAACTTACATTGCGCGCACTGCTTCGTCTCCGCGACCCGGGATGGAGCGACGATGCCCTTCGGGCAGATTACGGATGTGCTGATCCCGCGACTGGCTGAATGCCGCGTGGAGCGGGTCACGCTGACGGGCGGGGAGCCGACCATCCACCCGCGCTTCCTGGACGTGGTGCGCGCGTTCCGGCGAGCTGGGATGCAGGTCGGTATCTGCACGAATGCCACGACGTTGGACTGGCAGCAGATCAGCGAACTGCGGCAGATCGGCGGCGTGCACTGCAATGTGTCCCTGGACGGGTTCCGGCCCGAGTCGCACGGCAAGTTCCGTGGCGACCAGGGCAGCTTCGGGACCACCGTCGCCACGGTGCGGGCGTTGGCCGCAGCGGGACTAATGCAGGGATTGCTGTGCACCCCGAACTCGCTCGCCGAGGACGAGGAGTATCGCGAGCTGTGCGAGTTCGCCGCCGCCCAGGGCGCCGAGTATGTCCTGCTTAACCCGCTGTCGTCGATGGGCCGCGGGGTGAAGGCGCGCGGGCGGCTGGCCGCTACCGAGGAGCGGATGCGCCACATCTATGACCTGACGGCTCCGCCGCGGGGCACCGACCTGGAGGTTGTCCACATCCGGTTCCCCAGCACCGGCGAGCCCCTGGCCGGCTGCCAGGCGGGCACGATCATCTACGTCTTCACCCCAGGCGAGGTCACCGTGTGCCCGTACCTGGTCTTCGCCGCCCGGACTCCGCAGTCTCAGCATGACCCGGCCGAGTTCATCGTCGGCAACATCTTCGCCGACCGCGACATCGCAGCCCGGCTGGACGCTTACAACTTCGGACAGCGATACCCGATGGGAGGCAATCCCACCTGCGGCTCCTGCGGCCTCGCCAGCGACTGCGACAAGGGCTGCCCGGCTGCGGTCATCTCCGCCGGGGAGCGCATCGGCGCTGTCGACGCCGCAGTGTGCCCGGTCACCACAGCGGAGCGGCGGCTGCTGCCGCTGATGCCAAAGTGAGCACTCGCGGGCTTTTCGTCAGCCTCGACGGACCGGGCGGCACCGGCAAGACCACCACCGCGGCACTTGTCCGCGACCGGCTCAATGCTCGCGGGCTGCAGGTCCACTTGACAGCCGAGCCATCTCCCGCTCCGTTAGGCCAGCTGATCCGGACCAGCACCGACACCTACCACGGGATGGCGCTGGCCTGCCTGGTCGCCGGTGACCGGCATCATCACCTTGCCGCGGAGATCTGCCCGCGCGTGGAGGCGGGTGCCATCGTGCTCAGTGACCGGTACCTGCCGGCCAGTCTTGTCCTGCAGCGCATGGACGGCCTGGACTGGGACACCATCTGGCAGCTCAACACCCCCGTCGTGGTCCCCGATCTGGCCGTCATCCCGAACGCCGATCCGCAGATCCTCGTCAGCCGCCTGGCTGCCCGCGGCGCGCACAGCCGCTTCGAGCGCCTGGCCGAAGGCCCGGCCACCGAATCCCGCCTCTACCACGACACCGCCGCCCGGCTGGCTTCTGTCGGCTGGCCCGTCTGCCCTATCGATACGACCGCCAGCGCGCCGGATGAGGTGGCGGCTATAGTCACCGACCGTATCTTCACCTTGCTCGCCGACCGGAGCGCTGATGGCAGCTAGCGGCCTGTCCGTCCTGACATTCAACATCGGTAACCCCTCCGAGCTGCGGGCGCAACGCCAGCTCGCATGGCTCGCCGGACGCCCCGAGCACGTCATGGTCCTCACCGAGACCAAGGACAGCGTCGGCTGTCGGCTCCTGGCCGACGAGTTCACCGCCGCAGGCTGGCACGTCACGTCCCCGGTCCCCGAGCCGGGCGGATACGGCGTCATGATCATCAGCCGGGTGCAGGCCGAGGCTGACCGCTTCGCCGCAGCCGTCAGCTACCTGCCGGCTCGCGCTGCCTCCGTGACCCTTCCCACGCCGGGCGGCCCGGTGCAAGTCATCGGCGCGTACGTTCCCTCGCGCGATGCGGGGCTGGAAAAGACCGAGCGCAAGCGGAAATGGCTGGCCGGCCTCGGGACAGCGCTGGCGGCCCGCGATCCCGCGATCCCGGCGGTTTTTCTCGGTGACCTGAACATCCTGGAGCCAGACCACCAGCCCCGGTACCCCTTCTTCGTGCCGTTCGAGTACGACTTCTACCGCGCCTTGGGCGCCGAGCACGGCTTCACCGACACATTTCGCCACCAGCACCCCGACGTGGCGGAGTACAGCTGGGTCGGGCGAACCGGCGACGGGTACCGCTACGACCACGTCTTCTGCTCCGCCAGCCTCTGCCCGCTCATCGCCAGCTGCCAGTACGTGCACGAGCCCCGCGAAGACGGCCTGTCAGATCACTCGGCACTCACTGCGGGCTTCACGCTGCGGCCATCGCCCGGCCTGCGGGCTTCCGACCCGGCCGCCTCCAGCATGCCGGCCACACTGTTCTGATCCAGCGAACGCAATGCCCGGCCCATCCGCGCCTGGGCCTCGTCGTTACCCGGCCTCATCGCGGCGCAGGCATGGCGAACCAGCCAGTCGTAGGTCTGCTCGGTCCGCTCCGCCGCCACTCCGAGCGATTCCACAAAGCGGCACAGCTCGGCCTGGACCGCCTCACCGGGCACATCGCCGGAGACCATGCGCTCCACTTCCAGGAACCAGCCCAGCTCGCTCAGCTCGTCCACGCACAGCAGCATGTCGCGGTAGGCCCCAGTGCGCCTCATCTTCACGATCCGCACGGTCGGGCGGAATCCCATGGCCACGATCGCGGCATGCATCTGGTCCCGGTCGGTGATGTCGGTCTCGTGCTCCTCGCACGACAGGAGATTCTCGGCCGGACGCTTGAGCGTGAAGACATGCCGACCGTCCGTGGTGCGCAGCCGCGCGAAGGGAACGCCCTGCCGGTCATCACCGTAAGACCAGCCGCCGGGCGCGTACGCCTGGTCGTCCTGGCCGATCGGCGGCCCTAACTCGATGCCGAGCGCTTTCAGCGTCGCCAGGAGCGCCTCGGGGTCCTGGATCCGGTATTTGACCTCAACCTCGCGCACCGCGCCTCCGCGTGAGCCGACCCTCGCTGGACCGTCTGTCACCCTCCCACAGCGGCCTGGGCGCGGCAGGATGACTCGCCGAAGGCGGCTCTATAAGTCCGGCATCGCCGCCACGCGACTCGTTGGTCCGGTCCAGCTCACGGCGGACCGCTCCGACTATTGCGGACCGCGCCGGACCATTTTTAGGACCGCTCTTGTGGTCTGGCCCAGTTAATTTCTGGCGGATCATGTGGCATTAGCCGGACGCTCGCGAACCCTAGTGAACTCCGCTGTCCTATTCGACGCCTACGACCCCACTGCCCTTAAGTTTCCCGGGTTTTGTGGCGTAGTGTCCGTCTTTCCTGGGTCTGGTCACGGTCTGGGTGCATGTTGGTCGCGGTGGCGTGACGGGATTCAGTGGTCCCTGAAATAGAACAAAGCTCCTGGTAGGAACGGGGTTGTCGAGGCCCTTTTCGTTCACCTGGAGCTTTGTTGGGTGCCAAGATTGCCATGATTGCCGTGCCTGTGTCCACTCCGGCTGCGCCGCCGGGAGGCGATGCCGGCGAGGAGGCCGCTGAACTGGCCGCCCGGCTCGCGTCCGGGCCGGCTTTCTGGACGGAGTGGCTGGCGGAGCTGAGCCGGCAGGGCCTGCTGGAGGAACTGCTCGCCGAGGACGTGATCGCCCGCGCGCTGCGGGAGGCGCCCGCGGGCCATAAGCACGACCGGGTGCTGACCGCGAAGATGACCGTAACCTGCGTGCTGGTCGCCTGCCTGTTCCCCGGTGCCGGCTACGACAGCGTGCTGGCGACCGCGTTCGGGCTGCCCGGGCTGCGGCGGCCGCCGGGCGCGGACGTCCCGACCGGCAGTGCGTTCTCCCAGGCCAGGAAGCTGCTCGGCGAGCAGGTCATGAGAAAGATCTTCGAGCTGGACGCCGCCGTCCCCGACGCGGAGCTGGGAATCGGCCTGCTGTGGAAGGGCCTGGAGGTCACCGCGATCGACGGCACCACGATGGAACTGGGCAGGAACGGCGTCCTGGAAGACGAGTTCGGCACCCCCGCGGACGGCGCCCGGCCGCTGCTGCGGGTCACCGCGCATGTCCGCACCGCGACCTTCCGCTGGATCGCCGCCGCCATCGGCGGCTACCACGACGGCGAGAACGCCCTGGCAGACCAGCTCCAGGACAGCTTCACGCAGGGCATCCTCAACCTCGCCGACCGGGGCTTCTTCTCCATGCACCGCTGGATCCGGTTCTCCGCCGCCGGCGCCGAGCTGGCCTGGCGCGTCAAGAACGGCGCGAAATCCGTCCCGCTCAAGACGGTGAGGACGCTGCCCGACGGCTCCGAGCTGGTCATGCTCCATGAGTCAGACGGCATGCGCGCACGGCGCAGGAAAGACACGGGCGACCCCGCCGCGGAGCGCCTCCCGGACACCCCCGCACGGCTCGTCACCTTCACGATCCTGACCGAGACCCGCGGCGGGCGCCGGAAAACCACCCGGATGCGGGTACTGACCACCCTCATGGACCACGAGCAGTACCCGGCCATGGAGATCGCTGTCCTGTACGCGGAGAGGTGGCAAATCGAAATCGCGTTCTTGCATTTGAAGAAAACCGTCCGCGGTCCCCGCCGCCCGCTGCGCGGCCAGTCCCCCGAGCTCGCCCGCCAGGAAGCCCGGGCACTGCTGCTCACCCGCAACATCACGGCTGCCGCCGCCGCCCGAGCCGCAGGATCCGCCGGAACCGACCCCGGCCTCCTCCCGTTCACCGCCGTCCTCGCCCTCATCCGCTCCCACATCGCCGCCGACACCTGCTGCGAGCACTGCGGCCGACGACCCGGCAACCTCCTGGCCAGCCTCAACACCGCGATCCTCGCCCTGCCCCGCCACCGCGAGGGCCGCCAGCGAACATCCGGCAGAACCACAGCCGAACGCCGAACCAGGCACACCGAAGAAGTCACCTACACCATCGACATCACAATGTCGAATCTCCCAGAATGGGACACAACTCCGGAAACTTAAGGGCAGTGGGGCCTGGCCGTAGGCGCCGACGGCCATCAGGGACGCGGTGCGCTGCCAGCGGACCCGCTGCATCCGCAGCGGGTCTCCCGACTGGCCGGACGCCCATCGGATCCGGTCGACGACCTGGCCGCGCAGGTCCAGGTAGCCGAGCAGGCCGGCGATGGCCGACGCCCCGGAATAGGCCTCGGCCAGCAGCCCGAACAGGCGCGGCCGGTCAGCTGCCGGGGCGGTGTGCACCGCCGTTCCCAGCTCATCGAGCAGCCCGGGAAGCTCGGCGCCGATCTGGGCCCTGGCCGAGAGCGGAGATCCGCCGGACGTCAGCGGCCAGCTCCGCGACGGGCCGGGGGGTGATGCTCTCGTCGGGCAGGTCATAGGTGTCCACGCTGCGCCGGATCGGCTCGATGGCCTCGTGCAGCCGGGCGGCCTGGCCCCGCGGCTCGGCATACGGCTGCCCGGTGACGCGCGGTACGTCCACCCGCAGCGCCCGGGCCACGGCGCCGATGAGCGCCGGGCTGGCCGGGGCGGCCCCGGACTCGACCTTGGCCAGCAGGCTGTAGGAGACGTGGGCGCGGCGCGCCAGTTCCTGCGCCGTCCAGCCGCGCGTCTTGCGGATCACCGCGATCCGCGCGCCCACCCGATCCTGATCAGCCACGTGACCCCTGATCCGAGACTTTCAGCAGCAGAACCAGGCGTCAGGCCAGCCCGCAGGCTCCAAGGTCAGCCGAAGAGTTCGCGCAGGACTGCTGCAGACCTGGGGGAAATAGATTCATCGGGGTAGAAGTCGGCGCAGATCTGCAGGGCCGCATCGGCGGATTCCACTCCGATGATTTCAGCGAGCCGACGGAGGTCGTCGACGTCACGTGTCCGGGCCGCGAGTGCCTTCATCGCGAAGAGTGATCGGGTGATGCTGCCATCACGCGCAACCCGGGATGGTCGAACACACGGCGCTTCCCGAGATCATCCTTCCCGGAGATGTAAACGGTGGCCTGCTCGTTCAGCCACCAGTAAGGCAGCCCGAGATCGTCGGCGACGCAGCGAGCCTCATCGGCGACGACTCCGTGCGGCACGAATCTCGCGTCAACGTCGCGAGTGACGCGGGTCGCGTCATACGCCATCGCCATGGCAGCGCCGCCGACTATGAAGATGTCCGCGACGACGCCCCGGCGGGACAAGCGGTCGCCCAGGGCCGTGAAGGCCCGTTCAAGCTCCGCCCGGCCGAGGAGGACATCGTCCGGCTCGGTCACGCGGCCACCAGGTCCCTGGCGGACAGGTAAACGCCATGCTTGCGGAAGGCGGCCGGCGCCCAGACAAGGGCGTCGGCCCGCTGGACCGCCAACTCTGCCGGGAACCACGGCCTCCGCAGGACGCGCAGGTCAGCCCAGTCCGGCGGCGCCAGGTCATGCTGCGCGGCCAGGTGCTCTGCTAGCGCGGCCAGGAGCGTATCCCAGCGCTCGTCCCCGGTG
>Ga0307373_10010860_pt1 | contig 13315 bp, 7 predicted proteins | sample OX2MG_FD_202534 | JGI IMG/M metagenome (GOLD analysis project Ga0307373, IMG submission 202534) | Soil microbial communities from Risofladan, Vaasa, Finland - OX-2 | ecosystem: Environmental > Terrestrial > Soil > Coastal area > Acid sulfate soil | place: Finland: Risofladan, Vaasa | collected... | reverse complement strand
GTTAATTACTGTAGCAGTACGATCACGGAACTTGTGGCTGGGAATGGTTATGCGGCAATAAACTATGCACCCGCCAACTCCGGTTTGAGTGCGCCGGACAGCATTGCGGTGGATTCGATGGGAGATGTATGGGTGGCTAACACCAATAACAGCGTGAGTGAGTTGGTGCAGGTGGCAGTGCCAAAGCAGGTGCCATGACCGTGATCAAGGCCAAAAGCGTCGGTGTGCGTCTCGGACATGGGCTAATCTGTGGGTCTGACAGAGAATCTGGAAATTAATGCAGTCACCGATAAGAGGTGTACCCATGTGGCGGCTGTTGAATATTCGGCAGTTGAACATCATTGCTGCTGCTTTATTGACCATTATGCTTGCCGCTTGCGGCGGTGGCGGGAGTTCTTCCAGCAGCAGCTCGGGTAGCGGCGGAGGTGGCAGCACTGCTATCGCTTCCATTACTGTGTCGCCCACGAGCGTCAGCATTGCCGTGGGCGCCGCCCAACAGTTCATGGCCACGGCCATGGATTCTTCCGGCAACACCATCAGCGGCGTGAGCTTTACCTGGGCCTCCAGCAGCGCCGGTGTGGCCACTATCAGCAGCACCGGCTTGGCGACCGGAGTTGCCGCCGGCAGCACCAACGTCACCGCCAGTGCCTCAGGCGTGACCAGTACCGCGGCAGCCCTAACCGTTAGCCCAACACTGAATGGCGGTTTCAGTGTCTGGGTTTCAAACGGTGGCGACAGCACCAGCGTCAGCAGTGTCACCGAGGTAACATCGGCGGCAGTTTCCGCGGGTTCCTGTACATCGGCGACCTGTATCACTTTTACGGGTGGAGCTATGAACGGCACCGGTCCGTTGACAGTGGATGCGAATGGGAATATCTGGGTGGTGAATCAACCGATAGGCGCCCCATCAGGTCTCGTTCCTTACAGTGTCACAGAGATTACCGCGGCTGCGGTCGCTTCTGGCAATTGTTCTTCAACCACATGCCTGAATTACACCGGGGCAGGGCTGTACGGCCTCGAAGATATTGCGGTGGATATGAATGGGAACGCCTGGGTCGCGGATAGTTGCCCCGAGCCGACAAATTTTGCGGCAGGAGCCTGCGGGATCGGCAACGGCGGGGTCACCGAAATCAAACCTGGTGCAGCCCAGGATTGTTCGTCGGGCTGTGTGTATTTCACGATACAGGAAGATGCTAACGGGGTACCCCAGCTATTCCCGCAGGGCGTGACAGTTGATACTCAAGGCAATGTCTGGTTTACAAACGATGGGTGCCTTGTCGCAAGCAACTGCCCGACAAATACCGGAAGCATCGTGGAAATACCATTGAGCTCCATCCAGGCAGGATCGTGTTCCAACGGTTGCACGCTCTATTTCAATGGAAACATTGCTGATCCCAGAGGGGTTGCGATCGACATCTTGGGGGACGCCTGGATCGCGAATGAGTGTGGACCGGCGAACTGCCTGAATTTTTTCGGCGGCAGCGTGACCGAGGTTAAGAAAGGCGCCACATTGGATTGCACGTCCGGTTGCGTCAACTTTACCGGTGGGGGCCTATTTCAACCGGATGCGGTGGCCATAGATAACACAGGCAACGTGTGGGTTACAAACCCGTCGGCACCTGGCATAACCGAGATTGGCTCTGTTGCAATCGCAGGCGGGGCCTGCACCTCGACATCGTGCCTGAATTTCAATGTTGGTAGTATTGAGGGTGGTAGAAAAGCACTGGCGATTGATCCGAGTGGGGATGTCTGGGTTGTGGCCCGGCAGGAATTACAGGAAATTGTGCCCGGCGCCGCCACGGATTGCTCATCCGGCTGCATCGCGTTCACATTGTCGCAGTTACCCCTTGCTGTAGCCGTTACGAAATGAGCGAAGCCCTGGGAAAACCAGGGCATTGTTAGTGTTGGATTTGTGTAATGGTGGGCGGTACTGGGATTGAACCAGTGACCCCTGCCGTGTGAAAGCAGTGCTCTACCGCTGAGCTAACCGCCCACTGTCAGATTCGAAACATTCCATCCCTGGAATTTTCCATAACGAAAACCAATAACGCGGTTTCCGGTTTTATTCGTTCTCCGGCAGGGCCGCCGGAAAACGCCGGTATATCCTTATACCGCGCAAGCCTCTCATGAAGAGAGGCTTGCATTGTGAGCGCGAATTTTACGGGCCGCGGCGGTGGCGGTCAAATTATCCGCTTTCTGGCTTGTTCTCCGGCTGCGCTGTTTTATTTCCTTCGTCAAGCTCCGTTCCAGATGGCCGGGAAGGGAACTCAGTAGAATACTCGCATGACTTCCCTGCCCATCGACGCGCTGTTGCCGGGGATCAGCAAAGCGATGCTGAACGACGGTGTGGCCGTGATACAGGCGCCGCCGGGTGCCGGCAAGACCACGCGCGTGCCGCTGGCCTTACTGGATACACCCTGGCTAAAAGGGCGCAAGCTCATCATGCTGGAGCCGCGGCGGCTGGCGGCACGTGCCGCCGCGCACTACATGGCCAAACTGCTGGGCGAAGCGGTTGGAGAAACCGTGGGTTACCGCATTCGCATGGATACGCGCATCAGTCCGGGTACCCGCATCGAAGTGGTTACCGAGGGCATCCTCACGCGTCTGATCCAATCCGATGCCGCACTCAGCGATTACGCTTTGGTGATCTTCGATGAATTCCATGAGCGCAGTCTGCACGCAGACCTGGCACTGGCACTGTGCCTGGAAGCCCGCCAGGCATTGCGGCCCGATCTGCGTGTGGCGGTAATGTCGGCCACCCTAGATGCCGCACCCGTAGCATCCCTTCTGGGCGGTGCGCCGCTGCTCACCTCGGAAGGCCGTAGTTTCCCGGTCACTACCCACTATCGACCGCTGACGCCACGAGAACGCATCGAGCCGCAGGTAGTCAATCATGTGCGGCGGGTGCTGGAGGAAGAGAGCGGCAGCCTGCTGGTATTTCTGCCGGGTACGGGTGAAATCCGCCGTGTTGCAGACATGCTGGAAACTCAAATACCAGGCGATGTGACGGTCACGCCGCTCTACGGCGATCTTTCCCAGGCGCAACAGGAGACAGCCATCCTGCCTGCCGCTCCCGGCCAGCGCAAAGTAGTACTGGCCACGTCGATCGCCGAGACCAGCCTCACCATTGAAGGGGTGCGGGTGGTGGTGGACGCAGGCCTGATGCGTGTACCGCGCTTCGATCCGGTGAGCGGCATGGCGCGGCTGACGAGCCTGCGTGTGTCGCAGGCGTCAGCAGACCAGCGGCGCGGTCGAGCCGGGCGGCTGGAGCCCGGTGTGTGCTACCGGCTGTGGAGCGAAGGCGAACGCCTGCAAGCCCAGGGCACGCCTGAAATCCTGCAGGCAGATCTGGCGCCATTGGTGCTAGAGCTGGCCCAGTGGGGTGCGCGTGACGCCGGCAAACTTGCCTGGCTGGATCCGCCGCCGCCGGCCGCACTGTCACAGGCGGGTGAGTTGCTGCAAGGCCTCGAAGGATTGGATGAACAGGGATGCATCACGACCCATGGCCGCCGGCTGTTGGAACTTCCGCTGCATCCGCGTTTGGCACATATGGTGGTGAAAAGCATAGAACGTGGTGACGGCTGGCTCGCGTGTCTGATCGCGGCGCTCATCAGTGAACGAGACATATTATCCGGAGTGAAGTCAGCGGATATCAGTCTGCGTCTACAGATTTTAGACAGCGCGAATAACCCACAGCAGTCAGTGGATCGCCAACGCTCAGGCCGGGTACTGGCAGTGGCGAAGGATATCGCCCGTCATGCAGAGATCCCAGAGCATGCACTACGCCTGGAACAGGCGGGCGCAGTGCTGGCTTTAGCCTATCCGGACCGCATCGCCCGTTCACGCGGCACGGGTGACGGACGTTACCTGTTGAGCGGCGGCCGAGGAGCCTTTCTGCCGGCGTCTGATACCTTATCAGCCAGCGAATGGCTGGCAGTGGCGGAACTCGACGGTGCGGCACGCGAAGCGCGCATCTATTTGGCGGCGGCTTTAAGCGAACGCGAAGTGCGTGAATCATTCGCGGCACAAATCACGCAGCAGCCCATACTGGATTGGGATGATGCCAGTGGTTCAGTGCGGGCGATTACAGAACAGCGATTGGGCGCCATCACACTGGCGGCGCGCGCTCTGGATGCGCCGGATCCGGAGCAGGTGAAAACATTGCTAATGGCAGCCATCCGGCGATACGGGCTTGCCTGTCTGCCCTGGACACCAGCGCTCCGGAACTGGCAGGCGCGCGTGCTGTTTCTGCGGCAACTGGATGAAAGTAACTGGCCGGATGTTTCGGACGCGCAGCTGCTGGCAACCCTGGAAACCTGGCTGACAGCGTTCATAGCTGGCGGTTCGCGTATGTCCCAGCTTGCGGATCTGTCACTGCGGGACGCGTTGTTCGCATTGCTGGATTATAAGAAGCAACAGCAACTAGAAAAGCTGGCGCCCACACATTTCACCGTACCCACGGGCTCGCGCATCCCGATCGATTACACCGCGGGAGACATACCGGTGCTGGCGGTGCGTCTGCAGGAAATGTTCGGTCTGTCGAAGACACCCGCCATCGCGGGCGGCCGTTTTCCGTTATTACTGCATCTACTGTCACCGGCGCAGCGTCCGGTGCAGGTGACCCGGGACCTGGCAGGGTTCTGGCGAAGCAGTTATCAAGATGTAAAGAAAGATATGAAGGGCCGCTATCCCAAGCATCACTGGCCAGGCGATCCGCTGTCGGCCATACCCACGCGCCGCGCCAAACGACGTAGCAAGTGATCGAGTGATGGATTCAGGGGCAAAGATGCCGCACGCCTTGGCCGTGAAATTTCACATTGCCTGAAAATGCTAAACCCGGCAGAAGCCGGGTTTAGTTTGATCTTGTGTGCTAATCGCAGACAGCGCCCGGTCGTCTAAAATCAATCGTCGTAGATTTCCTTGAGCTTGTGGCGCAGATTGCGCTCGTTCAGGCGATCTTCGAGTGCGCGCCAAGCCTGGGAGGTTTGTACTTTCACCGGCTTGCTATTGCGTTTCCGGCCGGGCGCTGAAGGTTCATACACCGGATCAACGGCCGCGTCGTCGGTTTTCTGAATTATCTCTTCGATGCCGGATGATTTGGAAATGTGCATGTTTCTGCCTCAGCCGTAAGAATGATCAATTGCGGCGCGTTTTATACACTTATGGGGAATATTTGTAAATACGTCTGCGATCTTTCCTCAGTATGCTGTCTTCATAAATCACTAACCTCGGTGTCTTTCGCAGCCCATTTATGCTGCGTGTTTTGCGTCCGGATGGTGTTGGCGAGCGAAGAAGGTATACATGGTGGGCACCACGAACAGAGTGAACATAGTGCCAACGCTCATACCGCTGGCGATCACCAAACCGATGTCGTAACGGCTCGCGGCCCCAGCACCTGAGGCGATAAGCAGCGGCACTACGCCCAGTACCATGGCGGCTGTGGTCATGAGGATCGGCCGCAAGCGTACCGCCGCAGCATGTTCGATGGCTTCACGCTTGGAGCAACCGGACTGGATCTGCCACTTATTGGCAAAATCCACCATCAGGATGCCATGTTTGCTGATGAGGCCGATGAGCGTGACCAGGCCGATCTGGGTGTAGATATTGATAGTGGCGAATCCCATGGCGATCGGAATCAGGGCGCCGCAGATGGCCAGCGGTACACTGATGAGGATTACCAGCGGATCGCGCCAGCTTTCAAACTGTGCCGCCAGCACCAGGAATATAATAATGATAGCGAAGAAAAATGTGATCATGAGGGTATTGCCCTCCTGCACGAACTGGCGCGTATCCCCGGCATAGTTCACAAAAAATCCCGGAGGAAAGATCTCCTTGGCCTTGGCGTTCATGAAATCCAGCACCTTGCCCATGGGCTCCCCGCTAAAGCCGCTGATGGTCGCGGAGTTCAGCTGCTGGAACTGATTGAGCTGGTCCGGCTGCACGCTCCTGTCTATCGTCGCGATGGTGGATAGGGGAACCATGGTGCCGTTGGCGGTGCGTACGTAATATTGCTGCAACTGAGCGCCGCTGCGCCGGTATTCATCGGCCACTTGCGGGATCACCTTGTAGCTGCGGCCCTGCAAGTTGAAGAAATTCAGATATCCGCCGCCCAACATGGTGCTGAGGGTATCGCCGGCGTCCTGCATGCTGATGCCAAGTTGCTGGGCTTTACTCCTGTCGATGACGAAATCCAGCTGCGGGCTGTCGAATTTGAGATCGCTATCCACGTAGTAAAACATGCCGCTGGCGCGTGCCGCGTCCATGAGTTTCTGGGTGACGGCGAAGATTGACTTGTAATCCGCCGTCGAACTCACAACATACGACAAGCCGCCGCTGCTGGAACCCGGCAGCGAAGGGAAGTTCACCGAGAAGGCATTGAGACCGGAGATCTGTGTGAGCTTGTTCTGGACTTCCTTCTGTATTTCAAACTGGCTGCGTTTGCGCTGCTCCCAGGGCTTGAGCACGATACCGCCGATAAAGTTGTTCACCGAGCCCAAACCGTTAATGAGGAAGTAGGCGTCCCTCTCCGGGATGCTGGCAAAGATGTCATTCACCTGCTGGGCATATTTCTGCATCACATTGTGGGTCACGTCACGTTCGCCAAAGCCGGTGACGAACACGAAACCCTGGTCTTCTTTGGGAGCCAGTTCCTTGGCGGAGATGGAATACAGGCCGAAGCACAGCAGCAGCACCACGCAGGCCACGAACACCGTCACCGGACGCCAGTCGAGGGCGTTGTGTAGTAAATGTTGATAACGCGCTTTGATTTCTTCGAAAAGATGGTTAAGACGCTTCTCCAGTCCACCGACGTTACCGACCGGTTGCAGGAAGCGCGAGCACATCATGGGCGAAAGGGTGAGGGCGATGATGCCTGAGATGACCACTGCACCCGCGAGGGTGAAGGCAAATTCGCGGAACAGGTTACCGGTAAGACCCGTCAGGAAACCGATAGGCGCATACACAGCCGCCAAGGTGATGGTCATGGCGATGATCGGCGTGGCGATCTCGCGGGCTGAAATCAGGGCGGCTTCGAAGGGGCTCTTGCCTTCCTCGATATGGCGGTGAGTGTTCTCCACCACCACGATGGCGTCGTCCACCACCAGTCCGATGGCGAGCACCATGGCAAGCAGGGTCAACAGGTTGAGCGAATAGCCCAGCAATAGCATGAAGAAGGTCACGCCGATGAGCGACAGCGGGATGGTGATCACCGGGATGAACACCGGGCGCACCGCGCCCAGGAACAGGAAGATCACGATGATGACGATCAACGCGGCTTCCACGATGGTTTTGATGACCTCGTAGATTGAGGCACTGATAAATTTGGTGGCGTCATAGGCGATACTGACCTTGAGCGCCGGCGGCAGGCCAGCCTGGATCTCGCTGACACCGGCGCGCACCAGTTTCACCACATTCAGCGGATTGGCATCCGGCGTGGGCGAGATGGCCATGTAGACCGCGGTGGTGCCGTTGAAGCTGGCGGAAGAATTGTAGTCCTCGGATCCCAGTTCCACATTCGCCACGTCCTTGATGCGCACCAGCGCATTGCCTTGCTTGCGCAGCACGATGTTTCCGAACCCCCGGGCATCATGCAGGTCTGTGTTGGCGGCGATATTGATTGAGACGCTGGTGCCCTTGGTGTTGCCGGGTGCTGCCAGGAAATTATTGGCCAGCAGGGCATTGGTGACGTCGCTGGCGGTGACGCCATATGCCGCCATGCGCTTGGGATCCAGCCAGATGCGCATGGCAAAAGGTTGACCACCGAGGATAGAGGCCCCGGCCACGCCATCCAGGGTCTGGAGCTTGGGCTGGACGACGCGCGTCAGATAGTCGGTGACTTGTCCCTGGGTGAGCTCCTTGGAATAGAAGCTGATGTACATGATGGCGGTGCCGCGCACATCGGATGCCTGGATCACAGGCGCCTGGGATGCTGGCGGCAGAATATTCTTGACGGTATCCACGTCCGACATGATGTCCACGAGTGCTTTATGCGGATCGTAGTTGAGCTTCAGGAAAATGGTGATGGTGCTTTGGCTTTGCTGGCTGGAGGAGGTGATGTAATCGATGCCCTCGGCGCTCGCCACCGCCTGCTGGATGGGTGTGGTGATAAAACCCTGGACCACGTCGGCGCTGGCACCGGGATACGCGGTGCTGATTGTGATCTGGCTATTCTGGATCTTGGGGTACTGGCGCAGCTCCAGTGAATTGATGGATTTCAGCCCCAGCAACAGGATGACAAGACTGACGACCGTCGCCAGCACCGGACGGCGGATGAAAAGATCGGTGAATTTCATTGGCCTGAAGCTCCAGGCGCTTGATCTGGGGTGACACTGTTATTGATCACGATGCTGGCGCCGGGATGCAGTTTCTGCATGCCCGAGGTCACCACCAAATCTCCGGGCTTCACCCCCTCGGTTACTGCCACACGCGCACCGCGTTCATCGCCGAGCTTGACGAAGACCTCGTTGGCGGTGAACAGGGCGTTGCCCTTGGCATCTTTCTTATTCTTGTCCGGGGTGACGATGAACACCGAGTCGCCATACAAGGAGTAGGTCACGGCGGGCTTCGGTATGCTGACTACCTGGACAGGTTTGCCAGCTTGCACGGACACATTTGCGAACATGCCGGCACGCAACAGGTGTTCAGGATTGGCGATCAACGCCTGCACCCGCACGTTATGGCTATTAGGGTCGACTCTGGAATCGATGGCGTTGATCTCACCTTCGAATGTCCGGCCTGGATAGGCATCCACTGTGATTTCCACCTTCTGGTGAACCGCCAGCGAAGGCAGATCCTGTTCCGGCAAGGAGAAGGTTACATACATATGATCCAATGCCTGGAGCGTGACGATCACGGTGCCAACCGCCAGATACTGGCCAAGATTCACATCGCGGATACCGGCGCGTCCGGTGAATGGCGCGCGTATGGCCTTTTTGTCGATGGTGGCCTGGTCGTTCAGCAAATTGGATTGGGCTTGTTTGAGGTTATTGGCGGCAATATCCAGATTTGCCTGGGAATCCAGTTTGCGGCGCACTAGCTCCTGTTCGCGTTTCAGATTAAGCTCCGCCAGTTTTACCTGTGCCTGAAAACCAAGTAGTTGCGCACGTTCGCTGCTGTCGTCCAGCTGTACCAGCAGCTGGCCCTTCTTCACATCTTGTCCCGATTCGAAGCTGATGGCAGTGACATTGCCTGCCAGCTGATTGCTGAGATCCACGCCCTGCACCGGATCAATGTTGCCTACGGATTTGAATAGGGGCTGCCAATTTTCTGACCTCGCGGCTTCGTCGGATACGGTGGTAATATCGACGGCAGATTTGAAAGCAATCAATTTTTTGATTAAGCCGTGCCCCCAGACTTCCATGATTATCAATGTCAGGAGCAGCAGCGCCCAAAAAGCGGTCATGAAGAGCTTGTAGAGCGGTACCGCACGTTCCCGGCTGGTGACCAGATTCATGACTCCGAAAATTGCTACCGCAAGTATCGCTAACACCAGCACGAAAGCCAGAAATCCCAGAACAATCTTCATGGGAGGCACCAGGCCCGATATCAAATATATGGCAAAAGCCATAACAGCGATTGAAACAACCAAGCCTGTAATAAAAAATGGGCGCTTCATGTGTAAGCCTCAGTTTCTTGTTGCTATCTAAGCGGGCTGATACCGCGCCCTGGATTGTTTGTTGGATGTAAGCGGAAATTCGCGGATATTCTGCCTGCAGTGACGGATTATAATTTTATAGTCTCCGAAATTACCCAAGGTAAGCGCGATCAGGCACAGGTGTTTGACATCCACAACAGGTTCCTTGTGGAAAGCTAAGTCGAAGGGATTGGCATCTTATATCGGGCTGATATACAGGGGCAAGCGCTGGCCGCCAGACACGAAGAGTCATCGATCAACAGGGTGACATGGCTGTTGATGTTGGAGACCGGACATCAATGGTGATTTTTCCCGGCCAGTGCAGCCTGCTGTGCCAGGGCGGTATGCGGCCCCACCCGCAGTGCCGCGTGGACGATATCCAGAATGCGGCCATCCTGGCCAATGCGATAGCTTACGCGCTTGACGCCGAATCCCAGCAGGCCGTCGCAGCCATAGGCGCGGATGACCATCTTGCCGGGGTCCGCCAGCAGCGCAAAATTCAGGCCATGTTTTTCACGGAAGCGGGCGTGGCTGGCACTGTCCTGGGGGCTGATTCCGACGACCGCCGTGCCTGCTGCGGCAAGCATGGGTTGTAGGTCACGGAATGCACACGCCTCACGGGTGCATACCGGGGTGAAATCCGCCGGATAGAAATACAACAGTAGTGGCCCGCGTTTCAAGAGTGTGGACAGGCGCAGGAGGCGACCATCCTGGTCGGGTAATTCGAAATCCGGGGCATGATCGCCGATTTTCAGCATGTATGTGTTCCAGTGGGTGCGGTCGGCCAATGACAGGCCACTGATATAATGCACTTTTCCTATGCCGGCAAGCGATCCTCGGGAGCAGCATGAAAATCAGTGTACACGGTAGTGGCTATGTAGGGCTGGTGAGCGCCGCTTGTTTCGCCAACATGGGCAATGAAGTGCTGTGCGTGGATGTGGACAAGGCGCGGGTGGCGCGCCTCAAACGCGGTGAAGTGCCGATCGTCGAGCCGGGACTGGATCATCTGCTGGCGGAAGGCCTGGAAAGTGGCCGCCTCAAATTTACCGATGTACCGGCGGAGGGCGTGCACTTCGGCCAGCTGCAGTTCATCGCCGTGGGTACGCCGCCGGACGAAGACGGCTCGGCGGATCTGAAATACGTGCTGCAGGTGGCGCGCACCATCGGCGAGCACATGGATTCTGAAAAGATCGTGGTGGACAAATCCACGGTGCCGGTGGGTACCGCCGACCAGGTACGCGCGGTCATCGCCGTGGAACTCAAGAAACGTGGCAGCCAGTTACCCTTCGACGTGGTCTCCAATCCCGAATTTCTCAAGGAAGGCAGCGCGGTAGAGGATTTCGCCCATCCGGATCGCATCGTGGTGGGCGCCGACCAGGCCCGCAGTATTGAAGTGATGCGCAGTCTGTACGCGCCGTTCACCCGCAATCACGAACGGCTGATGCTCATGGCGGTTCGCGATGCTGAGTTCACCAAGTACGCCGCCAATGCCATGTTGGCGGCACGCATCAGCATGATGAACGAGTTCGCCAACATCGCCGAACGCCTGGGGGTGGATATTGAACAGGTGCGCATAGGCATTGGCTCCGACCCGCGCATCGGTTACGGCTTCCTGTACGCCGGCGTTGGTTACGGCGGTTCCTGCTTTCCCAAGGATGTTTCGGCGCTGACACGCACCGCGGCGAAATCCGGCTATGAGCCGCTGTTGCTGCAGGCGGTGGAGGAGGTCAACCGACGCCAGAAAAACACCTTATTTGAAAAAATCCATGGACATTTCGGCGGCCAGCTTAAGGGCCGCACCTTTGCCCTCTGGGGCCTGGCTTTCAAACCCAATACCGACGACATGCGCGAGGCCCCCAGCCGGGTGCTGATGGAAGCTTTGTGGAAAGCCGGCGCGCGCGTGCGCGCCTACGACCCGGCCGCCATGCGGGAAACCCAGCGGCTCTACGGCCAGCAACCTTTGCTGGCCCTGTGCCGCTCGCAGATGGAATGCCTGGATGCAGCCGATGCTTTGGTTGTCGTAACGGAGTGGACCCAGTTCCGCAGCCCGGATTTCGATGCACTCAAACGTCGGCTCAAGCAGCCGCTGATTTTCGACGGACGCAATGTCTACAATCCTGATGACATGCGCGCCGCCGGCTTCACTTTGTATTCCGTGGGGCGTCCACCCGTGAATCGCTGATCAGCGCGTTACTGTGCCTGAAATTATCTGCGCAGCTGTCTACGACGACGCATCGAAATAAGCTGCGTGAGCATCAATGCCATCAATGTCAGCAGGCTCAAGCTGCCGCCTCCACCGAAGCGTGGGGCAGTTACAGTAACAGTGCTGGTGGTGGAACCGGAACCTACCCTATTGGTGCAGGTCAGCGTTACCGTGTAGGTGCCCGCGACGTTGTAGGTTACGTTGGGATTCTGGGAGCTGGCATCCGCGATGGCGCTGGTGCCAAAATTCCAATTGTAGGTAAACAATCCGCTGCCGTCGTAGCCCAGACAGTCGCTTACGAACGTGGTGCTTTGGCCTCCCGCGATCGTTGCGCCGTTGGTCGGGCTGGCGATGACGGCTCCGGTGGTTGGATAGTTGCCGGATGTCAGCAGCGCATACAGGTTGGGCAACCCCAAGCCATACACTCCGTTCGGGTTGGGTGGGCCACCGAGTTGAAAAACACTGTCCTGAAGCAGCGTGTAGGGGTCTTTGCTGCCGGGGTAAGCGGAGATCAACAAGGCCAGCAAGCCGGCGATGTGCGGCGCCGCCGCCGAAGTGCCGCAGAAAGGTGAACCAAAGCCGCCGACGCCCGTCACGTTTACGCAATCCGGGGCCACGAAACTCGGCTCTTGTATTGACTCCTGAGTTTGCGTCCCGGTGCCGGTACCGGGAATTCCGAATTGGACTGGCCCCAGTGAGCTATAGGGTTCGATCGGGTAACCAGCATTTGGCGTCACTGCACCGACGGTGATTTCGCCGGGAATCAGCGCGCTACCTACCGGAACACCCACGGCCGATTGTGCATAAATACTTCCAGGTGTGTGGGGTATTACCGTGATCTGATTGGTATTGTTAGAAAGCACCAGAATCTTAAGATTTGTTCCCGGTGTGCCGCCGACAAAAAAAACTTCCAGATACGCGGTGGTCGCAGTAGAAGCCAGTGTTGCGCCGCTTCCCTGTACCGGCAGGGGGCCGGGCGTACCCAACTCAGCCATGTTGTTGGTTTGGTTGCAGCCACTAGTTGCCGGTGCCACAGGTCCGATGTTGATCCCCTGATTGCAGGCGATCGGATTACCGCTGCTATCGAACAACACCACGTCGTAATCGTTGGGATCGTTGGTGGTGCTGGTATCGACCCAAGGATCATCCCATTCCAGCAGATAAGCGATGGCGTCACCGGCCTGGGCATCCTGTATCTGCAACTTTATATTCGGACTGACAGCCGTACCCCAATTCATGGCCGTGGTGTACTGCACCCCATTAATCGTCACGGGGCTGGGCAAGGTATACGGGTTCCAGGTACCCGCCCAGAACGCTGAGCCGTCATTGCCAGCGGCGGTCACCAGATGGATGTTGGGGTGGGCCGTAGCGAATTGCTGTACGCCGTTGGCGAAATCACCGTTGGTGAACATGGCTTCACCAGGGAACCCCAGGTCGTCCACGATCACGTTGGGGTTGATGGCGCTACTGAAATCATTGAG
>Ga0307373_10010858_pt1 | contig 13317 bp, 12 predicted proteins | sample OX2MG_FD_202534 | JGI IMG/M metagenome (GOLD analysis project Ga0307373, IMG submission 202534) | Soil microbial communities from Risofladan, Vaasa, Finland - OX-2 | ecosystem: Environmental > Terrestrial > Soil > Coastal area > Acid sulfate soil | place: Finland: Risofladan, Vaasa | collected... | reverse complement strand
ACAACAAGATCAAAACCATGAAACGTCAAGCCTACGGCTTCCGCGACCGAGAATTCTTCAAGCTGAAGATCCTCGGAATTCATGAAACGAGGTACGCATTAGTCGGATGAACCCTATTTTGTCGTCACTGCGGCCCATGTTCTCCGCGCGGCACGCCAACGCGCTATCCCGCTTTACACGGTTGTTAGCAGTGAGGCTGAGACCGAGCACCGGTTTATTCCCCTCAGTGAGATTGCCCACTGTAGCGGTCACGACATGAGTGGCCCGTTTCGAGATGTGGATACCGGCTTCGATGCAGGCATTTTAGAACTTTCTCGTGCGGAGGTTGAGAACCTTTGCGGTCACAAGTTCATTGGCATGACGAGCCATACCAATCGAGACAACTTCGACGAAGATCTATACTTGCTCCTGGGTTTTCCGATCGAGTTGGCGACTGAGAACGTCTTTGACGGGAAGCGGCTAGGTAGCATTCAGCCGTTATGGTTTGCGACAACGCCGTACCTTGACGAATGCGCGAATTTTCAAAACTTCCGTCGCGACCGCCACATTCTCCTGCAATGCCGGCGCTCAAGCGCCGTTCACATTTCCGGAGAACATGTACGTCTCCCGGCTTCCCTCGAAGGAATCAGCGGCTGCAGTATTTGGAAGACGAATCTCGTAGGCGCACCGGCGGATCGTTGGACGCCGGCCATGGCGGAAGTTATTGGTATCGAGACTGGAGAGTACCGACCGGCGGAAGTTCTAAAGGGCACGGCTTGGGACGGCGTCGCAGCGCTCCTTTTCCAGATGTATCCCCAATTGCAGGGCTCTCTAAGGCTGGTGTTGCCGCCTTCGACCCGGTTGTGACCAATCTTCAGGCGATAGAAAATCGGTAGCCTGCTCTCGTGTGGGCAACCGAACCATCGCGACGTATGTGCGTCTCTTCATGTATGTTTCATCACAATTCTTCTCGAGGGCTGAGGCAAATGACGGATACCGACGTAACCGTGCTCGATCATGTCGAAAGAATCGAAGTTCCCGGTCGTGTTTTTGACAAGCCCGTCAACGAATACTGGGCACTGATTTGCCTATGGGAAGGCCTCAACTTCTTGTACCGGCAGGCCGCACATTGTGACGCAGTTGCCAATGATTCCCTAGGCGCACCTCGAGGGACGTACATCGATGTTTTCGGCAACGATCCGGCCTTCGATTCGCTCTCGATGCCCTTGTTGGTATCGGCATTCCATTGGTACGCGGTTTCCGCCTGCCAATATGTCCGGACGGTTGGTGCGATTGCGCGGCGCTTCAATGGATCACGAGCGAATCCCGCTGTATACGTGGCCTCCGTGATCCCTGAGGTCTTGGCATTCCGCAACAAGGTCGCAGCGCATTTCGCGTGGACCATGGATCACAACCAAGACAATGAAGCTGAGCGCGCATTTAGCGTCATGCCACCGCTGAGCTTCATTCGTGGCTCCTTTCACGTCGGTGGGATGTCAGTCTACGTTCGGCGCGGTGACGACGCCAGCTCTTCTGCCGCCATTAAGCCTTGGAGCATCTGCGGGGTTCATTCGCGGCTTCGAACGCGTTATTGGCCGGAGCAAACCGATCAGCCACCGAGTTCGCTAGCCACCAGTTCATGAACTGATACTCGACGTCGGCGAATTGCGGCCGTGCGTCGCGCACTCCGGCGTGTTTTCTATCGTGACGTCGAGCCGCCCACAGGGCCAACGCGGCCGGGCTTGGGAAACACGAAGGCCATGTTGGCCAGGAGGCTGAAGCACCGGTGGCGCGCACGAAACGTGCCGTTCACGCGGGCTCAGGTTGATTAAACAGAAGGCAACAAAGGGAGCGAAGGGTGAGCGGCCGGCCGCAGATCGGTCCGCTGCTTCGCGATTTTCGCCCAGATGGACGCCTGGGCGGCCATGCGAGTCGAGTTTCCGTCCTTTGCTTCGTCTCCTTCGTTGCCTTCTGTTCAAAAACGTCGCCATCAAAGCAAAAGGAACGGGTAACATCGGATTTCGGCGATTGGCCGCAGATTCTCGCCAATAATCTGCGTGGATCTGCGCCATCTGTGGATCATATTCCTCGGCCGTGGCCTAGGCGAGGCCATTAAACAGAAGGAAACCAAGGGAACGAGGTGCGCCGATGCGCAACGGTGGAAAATCCACGAATCAGACGAATTGGACGAATGGCGCATTGGCTCACGACGCCGGCCGCGAGCGAATCGCATCCTGCCCGTCCTGGAATCCTGTCCAAAAAATGCCTCGCTTATCCCGAAACGACGACGCGGGACAGGATGCCAGGATCACCAGGATTGGACGAAGGCAACAAAGCGGTTGCCCTCGAGGAACCCGATCACAGCGTGGGCATCATGGACATATTCATTGGTCAGCCCGGTCGTCGAACTCCTCTTCCCCGCGCCACTCGACGTCCTCGAAATCCTCGATCGTCGACATCCTACCGGTCGGGTAACCGCCTGTCGCGGTTAGTCCGTCACGCCCTTTTTCCAAAGCTCCGTGAGCGCCTTCGCGCGGCCGCCTTTGAGCGTCATCACCTGGGCACCCGCGGATAGTCGGCACAATTCGCCGACGACAAGCCCCTTGTCGATTGATCGATACTGCTTGACGAACTCAACGAACACATGGGCGATCCTGACCCAGACAGCCAATTCGTGGTTCGTGTTGTAATCGCAGAGAAATCCGAACTCAAATGGCTCCCACGATTCGTGGTACACTCCACAGGTCTCCCAGATCCAGCGGCAGACAATCTCTTGGGCGGGCGTCAGCGATTCGTGCCAAGCTCGCCCCATCAACCCCTTCGACCCGACGGCCTCGTCAAACGCGTCGACCGACAATTCCTTCGGCTCCGCCCCGCTTGGGTACTGTTTCGACTGCGCGGCGGCGTCAAGGACCTCCTTCAAGGCTTCCTGAAAATCCATCGGCCATCCCTCTGATCTGCACGATCCCATTCGCCAAGCCGGCTGCACCGCGCTTGGCCCAGCCGGCCAATAAACCATTATTACCGCAGTCAGCGGCACTGTCTCCCCAGGGTCACGGACTGCCCGCGGCCGCATCGCCGGGCCCAAGCGAATCGGGCGGGTCAGGCGGCTCCTTGGCTTCTCCTTGTGGCGGCTGTTCGCCCTCGCCTTCGCTCAAGGGCGCTCGAACGCTTCATACAACTGGCGCGAAACTCCCGGTTTTGCTCGACCGCCCCCTATCCGTCGCGCGACGATTTGCATGATCGGAATTGACACGTAGAGATCCCTACCCGATTGGATTCGGCGTCAAGCCGACCATGTACGTTCCCTGAAGGCTCGTGTATCGGCCCAAGGCCACGTACCGGTCGAGTTCTTCCAGGGCGATCCAACGCATCAGAATTTGCTTGTGCCCATCGGCCGTCCGCACGTCGCACTGGCGGAAGATCGAGAGCACCAAGTCGGCCTTGGCCGCCTCGCGCACACGGTGCTTGCGAAACGTCGTGATGAAATCGGCCAGCAGTCCGCGGGACCGCTCCCCGAGCTGCGAACCAAAGCTGCTCAGGGCCAACTCGGCCTCGACCATGAACGCGGTGCGGCGCAGATCGCCGTAACCGATGGCGTCGAAATGGGCCATGCCATCGTTGGCACCCAGCCGATCATATCATCCTGATGGATGTTAAACTTCGAGGACCCGTTTCCGCTTCGATTGGGTTTCATGGCTCTGGTTCGATCCGAATTTGGCCGGCGACCGTCGGTGCTGCCTGCTTCCGCCGCTGGCCGACTGTTCTGCCAAAACTACCAAGCCGCCGAGCGCAAGTCAAAGTCGCCACTCCTCCCGCTGACCACGGCACCCAGTTCGCCGGCCAACTCGAGCTGACGCTTTCGATCAGCGAGTCCAACGTGGTGGACTATCTGTCCGGGTTCCCCTCGACCGAATTGCGCGAGGCGAGGGCGGTCGAGGCGCTCAAGGTGGGCGTGATCGCCATTCAGGCGGAGTAGAAAAAAAGGCCCCGGACTCGATTCACGACGAAGCCTTCCCTGTCACCACCACCCCCCCCAATAGCATGGAAATGAACTGGTGTTGTTCTGATACCAGGACTTGCCGCGCACCCGCTGTCGCGGCCGTTTGTTTGGGTGCTAGCACGCTTTCAAGCGAATCTTGCCAAGAAACGCGCAGAATGTTCGGACTTCAGGACGCGACGACGGTAGAATCCAAATTGGGAGCGAATCGACTTCCCCACGGAATTCTAGGAGACGCGCAATGAACGCAGTTTCAACCAGGGAGACCTTCACTTCCGCCTACGCGGGACAAGCGCCCTGGGATATCGGCCGGCCACAGAAGGCCTTCGTTGAAGTGGCCAACCAGATCACCGGCTCAATCCTCGACGTTGGCTGCGGCACCGGGGAGCACGCCTTGTACTTCGCTCGTCGCGGCCACAAGGTGCTGGGAATCGACTACCTCGAGGAGCCGATCAAACGAGCGAAAGAAAAGGCCGACGATCGCGGCCTGCCGGTCGGTTTTCTTGTCATGGATGCCCTGGTCCTGAACGAGTTGCCCGAGACGTTCGATACGGTCATCGATTCCGGCCTGTTCCACGTGTTTTCCAACGAAGACCGCCGGCGTTACGTCGAGGGACTGGCGAGCGTGCTCAAGCCGGGCGGCCGGCTGTACCTGCTCTGCTTCAGCGACAAGGAACCAGGCACGCACGGGCCGCGCCGCATTTCCAAGAAAGAACTGCGGCGGGCGTTCGCCGGCGGCTGGGAAATCGAATCGACCCAACCCGCCAGCTTCGAGGTCGTCCCGAATCTGAAGGACATCTCGTTCAGCGAGGGGGGACCGAAAGCGTGGTTCGTGATCGTTCGGCGCGAAACTTGACTACATCAACGATAGTTTATACGTTACGAACTGGGCAGTGGAAAAGGCAACGGCAACGAGGCGACCCTCGATTCTCCCACCTTGGGGGTGCGCCCAGCTTGTAGAGAGAGCGAAACGCCAGCGCGGTGACGACGATGCACGGCCCGCCGATCAGCACCCGCATTGCTTTACCGCTTTTCGTGGTCGCCCTTTTCCTTTTGAGTAGCACGGCGTCGCCGGTATCGGCCGCGATGGTCGTGAGCCCGGCGACCGTCACGCTCGATGGTCCGGAAACCTCGCAGCAGTTGCTGGTTACGGCGATTCAACCGGACGGCCAACGTAAGGATCGAACGCGCATGGCCAGCTACAAATCGGCCAACGCCGGCGTGGCCGTCGTCGATGGCGACGGGCTGGTGCAGCCGCACGCCGAAGGGCGAACCGAAATCGTCGTCCGCAGCGGAGAGGAAACGGTCCGCGTTCCAATTGCAGTCACCGGTCTGGTCGCCCCCCGGCCAATCCTGTTCGAGCAACAGCTCGTGCCGATTTTGACCAAGGCGGGTTGCAATTCGGGCGGTTGCCACGGCAAGGCTGAAGGACAGAACGGCTTCAAGCTCAGCGTATTCGGTTCCAACCCCTCCGCCGATTACGACGCCCTGGTCAAGGAGGGGCGCGGCCGCCGCGTGTTCCCTTCGGCCCCCGATCAAAGCCTCGTTCTTCAAAAGGCCACCGCCGAGGTGCCGCACGGCGGCGGCCTGCGGATCGAGCCCGACGGTTTGGGCCATCGGCGGCTGCGGCGCTGGCTCGTCGAGGGGGCCAAATTCACCGGTGGCGACGCTCCGCCAATTGCATCCGTTGAAGTCGAACCGGCCGAACAGGTACTGCTGGCTGGTGAGAGCCAACAACTACGGGTCACCGCCATCGACGCCGCCGGCGCGCGGCGCTGCGTGACGATCGAGGCGGGCTACGAGTCGAACGCCGCCACGATCGCCGACGTCGACCGACGTGGGTTGGTGGCCGCCGGCGAGCTGGCTGGCGAGGCGGCGATTTTGGTGCGTTTCCAGGAACACGTCGCCGTGTCACGGATCACCATCCCACGGCCAGGAGTTTCGGTCGCACGGCCGCCCGAAGCGAACTTCGTCGACAAACTGGTTTGGGACAAGCTCCAGCGATTAGGCATCATGCCCAGCGAGCCGGCCGACGACGCCACGTTCATGCGGCGCGTCTATCTCGACGTGATCGGGACACTCCCGACCGCGGATGAAGTGCGGGCGTTCCTGGCCGATGCCACTACCGACAAACGAGCCACGCTGGTCGACCGCGTGCTTTCGCGCGAGGAATACGCCGACTACTGGGCCATGCGCTGGTCGGACCTGTTGCGAGTCGACCGCGATCGGGTGACTCCACCGGTGGCCGTCGCCACCAGCCGGTGGCTGCGCCGGCAATTCGCCGAGAACCGCCCATACGATCAGTTCGTGCGCGACATCGTCACCGTGCAGGGAAACACCGCGGCGGAAGGCCCGGCGGGCTTCTATCGTGTGCTCGACACGCCCGAAGCGCTGGCGCGCTCGATCAGCCAGTTGTTCCTGGGCGTGCGCATCGAGTGTGCCCAGTGCCACCATCATCCGGCGGAGAAATGGGGCCAGGACGACTATTTCGCCCTGGCGGGTTTTTTCACCGGCGTCGTCCGTAAGAACCTTCCGACCGGAAGGATGGCGATCGTCTCCCGCGGAGGCGCCGATTTGGCGCACCCCCGCACCGGCCAACTCGTGCCCGCCAGGGCGCTGGGCGCGCCGCCGGCCAGGTTCGCCCCCGGCGGCGACCGCCGCTTGAATCTGGCCGAATGGATGACCGCGCCGGACAACCCATTTTTGGCCACGGCCATCAGCAACCGCCTTTGGGCCCACTACCTCGGGCGCGGACTGGTCGAGCCAATCGACGACCTGCGGGCCACCAACCCCGCAACGAACGAGCCGCTCCTGGCCGTGCTCGCAAGCCACATGCGCGACGTGAAGTTCGACCTCAAGGCATTCACGCGCACGCTCCTGAACTCGCGGGCGTACCAGCTCAGCTCGCGCGCGAATGAATCGAACGCCGGCGACGAGCAAAACTTCTCGCACGCGGCGCACAAAGCCCTGCCGGCCGAAGTGCTCTTGGACGCCATCTGCCGAGTGACCGGCGTGCCCGAAAAGTTCAACGGCTGGCCCGAAGGCTACCGCGCGATCCAGATTTGGGACAACCGCATGCCTTCGTACTTCTTCCGCATTTTTGGACGTCCGGTGCGGGCCAGCGTCTGCGAGTGCGAACGGAGCAACGAGCCAAGCGTCACCCAGGCCCTGCACTTGATGAACTCTCCTGAGATTACGGCCAAGCTGCACGACCGCCAGGGGCGCCTGCGGCAACTGGCGCTTGCGTCGCTTGGGCCAAAGGAAACCATCGACGAACTTTGTCTTTCGGCCCTGGCGCGCTTTCCCAGCGATGCCGAACGGGCCGTGCTGCTCCAAGCATTTGCCGGTGCGGACGGCGATTGCCTCACGGCGCTCGAAGACGTGCTCTGGACACTCGTCAACAGCAAGGAATTCCTTTACAACCATTGAGGTCGCCATGCACCCATTTTCCCGACAAGTCACGCGCCGGCGGATGCTCAAGATCGGCGGATCGGGCTTCCTGTCAGGGCTGAGCCTTCCCAGGTTGTTGGAGCTTCAGGCCCAGGCCGCCTCGGACGTGCCCGCCAAAGCGAAGGCATGCATCTTCCTCTTTTTGGAAGGCGGTCCCAGCACGATCGACATGTGGGACATGAAGCCCGAGGCCCCGGTCGAAATCCGCGGGCCCTTCAAGCCAATCGCCAGCAGCGTGCCGGGCACGTTCGTCGGCGAACATTTGCCGCGCTGTTCTCAATTGACGCACAAATTCACGATCCTCCGCAGCCACAGCCACACCGACAACGGTCACAACACGGGCTACCACTACGTGATGACGGGGCGCCGGGCCGACTTTGCCGACGGCGAGTCGCGCGTGCCCAACAACGTGCTCTATCCGTCGATCGGCTCGATCGTGTCGCGCGAGCTTGGCCCGCGCAATTCGCTGCCGCCGTACGTGAACCTGCCGCACCCGATGTGGGCCGGCGGGCCGGGTTTCTACGGCTCACGCTACGCTCCGTTCGTGATCGAATCGGACCCCGGGCAGCCCGATTTCGAGATCAAGGACCTGCAATCGCTCGACGGCGCCGACCACGCCCGGCTTGGCCGCCGCCGCAAGTTGCTCGAGGCCTTCGAGGGCCAGCAGGCGTCGGCCCGCTCCGGCCGCGGGGCCGCGATGGCCACCTACTACGAACAGGCCCACAACCTGATCACATCGCCCGAGGCCAAGCGCGCGTTCGACATCCAAGCCGAACCGGCCTCGCTGCGTGAGTCGTACGGCTATTCGACGATCGGTCAAAGCTCGCTCCTGGCCCGGCGTCTGGTGCAGGCGGGTTGCCGCTTCATCGGCATCGACCATAGTGGTTGGGACCACCATTTCACCGTTTTTCCAAGCCTTGAAAAAGACATGCTGCCGCACGTCGACCGGGCGTTTAGCGCGCTGGTCAACGACCTGGAGCAACAGGGGATGCTCGACTCGACCTTGGTGGTGATGATGGGCGAAATGGGCCGCATGCCTCGGATCAACGCGGCCGCCGGCCGTGACCACTGGTCGCTGACGCAAAGCGTGATTTTCGCCGGCGGCGGCGTGAAGCCGGGCCACGTGATCGGCGCCACCGACACGCAGTGCGCTTACCCGACCACCGAACCGATCGGCGTGCAAGACATCCTGCGGACATTGTTCCAGCAACTGGGCATCGACGCCACCAAGACCTATTACACGCCGCTCGGCCGCCCCGTGCCGGTACTTGACGGGGGGAAAGTGATCGAGGGCTTGGTGTGAATTCGCTCCAAGGGAGGGGATTGGAAAGGGAAAAGGGGAGGAGGGGACAAGGGGAGAAGGAGGCAGCCGAACGTTACCTTGTTCCCACGCTCCGCGTGGGAACACTTCTTCGGCCGCTCTGCGGCCCCGTTTCCTTTGTCTATGGATTGATGCTTTGCTAATCGGTAGCGCGCAAAGTAAACTGAGGACGGCGACTGAATTCTTCACTCTTCCTTTTTGCGGTCCGGCCATGTCCGTAATTCCAGTGATTTCCGAACATATTGAAGCCACGCCGGGGGTATGCGGTGGTACGCCACGGATTGCCGGCCACCGCATTAGGGTTCAAGACGTGGTCGTTTGGCACGAGCAAATGAAAATGTCTCCGAGCGAAATCGTGTCAACGTACCCGACGATCTCGCTCGCAGACGTCTACAGTGCCCTGGCTTACTATCACGATCATTCCGCCGAGATCGACAAACAAATGACTGACGAAGCCGCGTTCGTCGACGAGTTGCGGGCAACGACTCCGTCGAAGCTCCGACAGATATACGTCGAGCGTACGGCGCAGGGGAAACCGAATCATGACGGAGCTGATTCGCTTCCATCTGGATGAGCACGTTGACCCAGCGATTGCCGCCGCGCTTCGGCGGCGTGGAATCGACGTAACCACGACAGTCGAAGCATCATTACGTTCGTCTCCCGACGAAAACCATCTGGACCATGCACGGTTGGAAGGGCGCGTGATTGTCACACACGACCGCGACTTTCTGAGGTTCGACAGGTTGGGCGTGGTCCATCCGGGTGTGGCCTACAGTCGGAACGGCGAACGATCCATCGGCCAGCTCGTGGAAATGTTGGCATTGATGTGGGAAGTCTGTACTCCAGCAGATATGCAAAACCGTGTTGAGTTCCTTTGATCAGGAGCGAACGACCCTAATGCTCTCCCTTTATGTCCGTGCCATCCGAGTCATCCGTGGTTTCCCAGAGTTGGTTGGGCCGGTCCGTATCCCCTCGCTCATCGTTCTTGTCTTCTGCGCCGCATTTTTGCCCGGCCCCTCGGCGTTCGCCCAGCGTAACCCCGATATCGGCTACGTCTTCCCTCCTGGTGGACAAGCCGGAACCACCGTCGAAGTCAATCTCGGCGGCTACGATTGGACGCCCGACATGGAATTCTTCGTCCTCGATCGCCGCGCGCAACTTCTCGCCGACGGGCCGCCTGGCGAGATTCTCGTTCCGCCGCCTCCCTACTGGTTCGGTTCCAAGGGCCGGCTCGGCGCCGTGCCGCTGCCGCGCGAAGTTCCCGCGCGGTTCGTCGTTGCGGCCGATTGTCCGCCGGGACCAGTCTACTGGCAGGCCGCCAATGCCAACGGCGGCACGGCGACCGGCGTGTTCGTCGTCGGAACCGGTCCGCAAGTGGTCGAAGACGAATGCCGAAAGGCGCCGCAGGCATTGACATCGCTCCCCGTGACCGTCTCGGGGCGGATCTCGAAGATCGAGGAGGTCGACCGCTACCGATTCGTCGCTCCACGGGCAGGGCCGGTGACGTGCGATCTTGTGGCCCGTCGGCTGGGCGCCAATTGGCACGGCTGCCTGGAGGTCCGCGACGCGGCGACGAAGCTGGTGGCCGACGTTGTCGACGCCGAGGGGCTCGACACCGCGTTGACTTTCGCCGCCCAGACCGGCGCCGAATACGAAGTAGCGGTCCGCGACATCGACCACGCCGGTGACCGCTCGTACGTCTATCAGTTGACGATCGCCGCCGCCCCGCGCGTGGTCGCCTCGCTACCGGCCGCGGGCCGGCGCGGCGAAACGCGCGAAGTCGAATTCGTCGGCATCGGCGTCGCCACGGGGGCCTTGCAGTTGGAATCGGTCGCCCGGCCGGTCACGTTTCCCACCGATCCATCGCGATCGTCGCTGGTCTATTCGCTCGAGACCCCCTTCGGGACCGCGTTGCCATTTGAATTGCTCCTGAGCGACCTGCCGGAGTTGATCGAGCCGGCGGCGCCGGCCGCCGCCCCGCACGAGCTGCCGGCGCCGGCCGCGGTGACCGGCGCGCTCGATCAGCCGACTTCCGTCGATCGCTACCTGCTTGAAGTCAAGCAGGGTGAACGATGGACGATCGCGCTGGAAGCCCGGCGGTTCGGTTCTCCGCTCGACGTCTCGCTGGCCGTCGTGGGCCCTGACGGCAAGGAGTTGGCCAATAACGACGACCTGCCAGGGACGACCGACGCCGGCGTGGAGTTCGCCGCGCCGGCCGACGGCGGCTACCAACTGGTGGTGAGCGACATGGCGGCCCGCGGCGGCACGCGCGCGGCCGTATACCGCCTGTCGGTTGCAAAGCCGCAGGCCGATTTTCGGCTTGAAGTACCGCAGCGCGTGAACGTTCTTTTGGGCGGCTCGGCCGGCGTTCTGGTCAAGGCCACTCGGCTGGGCGGTTTCGCCGGCCCGATCAAACTCACGTTCGCCGGCCTTCCGGCGGGTGTGAGCGCACCGGCCGAGATGACAATTCCCGCCGACAAGAGCGAGCTGGCCGTCGCGCTGACGGCCGGCGCCGAGGCGACCGCCGCGGCGGCGCTGGTCAAAGTGACGGGCGAAGCGAAAGTTGGCGAGACGACGGTCACCCGGCAAGCGCTTGCCGCCGCCGCCGGCAACCTGGCGCCGCGCGGACTGGATGGCAACCTGGTTTCCGAGATCCTGGTGGCGAGCATGATGAAACCGCGCGTGAAGGGGCGGCCGGTCGATCAGGATACCGGGCGGAAGGTGCATCGTGGGGCGACGTTTCCGGCCGACGTGATCGTCGAGCGCTTGGAGGGGTACCAGGGGGAGATCGTGCTCAAGATGGCGGCCAGGCAGTCGTACCAGGTGCAAGGGATCACGGGCGACGACATCGTCGTTCCGCCCGGCGTGACCAACACCATCTATCCCTGCCACATGCCCGAGTGGCTCGAAACGACCCGCACCTCGCGGATGGGGATGATTTCGGTCGTGCAAGTGCCCGACCCGCGGGGCCGCGTGCGACACCTGGTCGCCGAGATGACCGGTTTCATCACGATGACGTTGGAGGGACCGCTTCTCAAGCTGGCGCACGTGCCCCTTGAAACGCCCGTCGAGCCCGGCCGGCCATTCGACGTCCGCTTGAAGATTTCGCGGGCGGCGAAGTTGGCCGAGCCGGTGCGGCTCGAACTTCGCCTTCAACAGGAACTCACCGGCTTGCTCTCGGCCGAACCGCTCGATGTGCCGATCGATCGTGAGGAAGCCGAGCTCCGGATCGCCACGCTGGCCGATCCGCGGTTGGCCGGTGTGCGCAGATTCACGATCCGCGCCACGGGCCTGCAAGACGGCAAGTGGCCCGCCGTCTCCGAGACCACGGTCGAGGTCGATTTCGGCGCGAAACCGTAGCGAAGATCGTACGAATTCCGACGGCCCACCGTGGGGCAGGTTTCTAACCTGCCAAACAACAGGCTGATACGATGCCTCGGAATTGGAAGGAATTGCGACTGTTGGCTTGCGCCACGCCCCTGGTACCCGATATAATTAGGATTGGCGGTTCGCATGGGGTCGGCCTGAAGTCCAATCAAGGGAAGTTCCATGTGCGATATCGCGCGTAAGCGCCTCGTACGTAAGTCAATGGTTAGCATTAGGGTTGTACGATGCCACGTGGAGAATCGACGATCGCCAAGCAATCGGGTCTGAAGGGTTATTTCGGCAAGGTTACGTTGCAGGTGGAACCGACGGAGGGCGATGGTGCGGTCACGGTTGATTTCGACGAGCGCCGTGCGCGCTCATGGCAACAGGGAGCCCGGTTTGGCATTGAGTACGTCCTGGAACACATCCCCAAGCGAAAGTACTTTCCAACGGGCGGCAGGGTCCATGTAGATTGCATCGAAGGGCACGAAGTCGATACGAACAACGTGCTGATCGCCTACCTGACCGCGAATGCCCTTTTTGAAGCATTGGGTTTCGAACCAACGAAGCGGCCAAGTCTGGACGAGGCCGCCGGGGTCTTCGAGTTTCCCAAATAGCGTCGATTCGTTGGCAAACGTGCGGGCGTGATTGGCGCGCGAGTGCCAACGCGTGCTCCCGTCGTCGACGTTGGCGGAACATTACCAGCTACCTGCTTCATCGTGCCTTCATCCCCTTCCGCTTCAACGAATTGCTACTTGGATGCAGTCTGGGTATATTCTGTTTTCATGTTGTCCAATTAGCAAAAAACGAACGGGCAATTGCCCCAAGATCGACCGGCTGCGATCAGGAAGCGGGCGTGCATGGCGAACGTCGAGGAACTCTTGGTGCAGCTCGCCGAGGGAACCATCCTCGAAGGGCCGCACTGGACCGAGCCGGTCAAGGTGCTCATATCGAAAGCACGTGGTTCACGTATTGAAGTGCGGGCCGTCGGTATCCACACCAGGCGACTCTGGAACAAGCTCCTGACCGCGGACGACTTTGATGGTAAGGTGACGATCACGCCCTCGGGCAGGCTTGCCGCTCTCGACGGCAATCCGACGCACTTTCGCCTCGCGGCCGAGGCCCACCGCATCCGCCTGGCTTACCAGTACGATCCCCACTTCGCCGTTTCGGTCTCGCAGGTCGACCCGCTGCCCCATCA
>Ga0307373_10010857_pt1 | contig 13318 bp, 10 predicted proteins | sample OX2MG_FD_202534 | JGI IMG/M metagenome (GOLD analysis project Ga0307373, IMG submission 202534) | Soil microbial communities from Risofladan, Vaasa, Finland - OX-2 | ecosystem: Environmental > Terrestrial > Soil > Coastal area > Acid sulfate soil | place: Finland: Risofladan, Vaasa | collected... | reverse complement strand
GCCATCGCGGCGCCGCTGATCACGGTTCTGGCTCCACTGTTTCTGGCCATCGCCGTAGCCATCCGCATCGACTCGCGCGGACCTGCCCTGTTCCGTCAGCGGCGGGTAGGACGCGACACCAAGCAGTTCGAGATGTTCAAGTTCCGCACGATGCGCCACAAGGCCGATTCAGGCCTCCACCAGCAGTTCGTGCGCGACATGATCGTCAACCGGCGGCGAGGTGACGGCGACGGGTCCGCCCCAGTGTTCAAGATCCACCCGGATCCGCGGATCACGCGCGTCGGCCGGATTCTGCGACGGACCAGCCTCGACGAGCTGCCACAGCTGTTCAACATCCTGCGCGGGGACATGAGCTTCGTGGGCTTCCGCCCACCAATCCCGTACGAGGTCGCCAATTACCCGGAGTGGTACTTCCGGCGTTTTGACTCAAAGCCCGGACTGACGGGCCTGTGGCAGGTCAGCGGCCGCAACCAGTGCAGCTACGAGGAGATGGTCTGCCTCGACATTGAGTACGTCAACCGCCGCAGCTGGCGGCTCGATCTGACGCTGCTGGCGCGGACTGTCCGGGTAGTGATCAGCGGCCGCGGCGCCTACTAGCAACCTCACCCTAATGCAGGTCGCCCAGGGCGAAGCCCGGCTCGGTCTTGAACTCCTTGGCCAGCCGGGCGCGGAAGGTCGAGTAGCGACGCAGGGCGTCGCTCCGGCGGCCCGCGGCGATCATTACCCGCAGCAGCTCCTTGTGAACGTCGGAGTCGAATGGCTCGAATTCGGCCAAGCGCTCCAGATGCTTGGCCGCCGTGGCGTGGTCTGACTTGACCAGCGCCAGCTGGCCCAGCGTGCGCAGCGTGTCGGTGGCCATCGCGCGCAACCGGTCCCGCTCGGGCATGGCCCACTCGGCGTAAGGCTCATCTTCCAACAGGTCGCCGCGGTACAGCGACATGCCGAACTCCAAGAGCTCTGCCGCCACGTCGCGCTCGCCGCGCTCGCTCGCCCCCTGTCCGGCCCTGACTGCCTCCGTGAACGTGTCGGCGTCGACGCGCACATGGCGGCGGTTGATCGCATAGCCGCCCCGGACCGTGATGACGAACGTTGAGCCACCGCGTCCCGTGCGGCCCGGCTCGAGCTTGTCGCGCAGGCCGTGGATGAAGTGGCGGACGCTGGACAGCGCTTGGCGCCCCGAGTGCGGCCACAGCGCTTCGGCTATCTCCTCGGCTTGCACCACCCGATCGCGCTCGCAGATCAGGAACTTGAGGATCTGGCCTGGTCGCTGCTGGAGCCAATTTCCGCCGAGTGGGCCCTCCCGACTATCCACCCGGATGCGGCCCAGCGCCTTGATCGTCAGCTCCGGCCCCTTGATCCAGTGTGGCTCCGAGCGGCGGCGGCGGTCCCGCGCGTCGCCCGGTCGCAGGTGGAACACCACGCCCGAGCGCTCCCCCAGCGGGGTGGTGGTCACCCATACCGCGCTGACGGGACTGCCGGGCAGCGTGTCGATCCGAATCTCAGGCAATGTTTCGCCGGACTGGGCTGCCCTCTGGGCCAGGCAGCCGTGCTGACACGGGCCGCCCTTGGCCCGGCAGGCGAACATCTCGTGGCAGGCCGCGGGCGGTCCATCCTCGCCGGAGTGCCATCCCATGTCGATGGCTGCTGGGTTGGCCCTCAGCACCCCGCCCTCCTCGTCCACCACCACCAGCGCGTACGGGAGGTGCTCGTACACAGCCGAAGCCAGGTCGTGCCCGGCCACGCTGATTGTGGATTGGTCGATTGGCTCCACCGTCATTTGCCCCTCCGTGGGTCCCGGCGCTCGGCTGAACGCCGCTTTATTCCAACTAATTTCGGCCTAACAGGGATTCTAATTGAACCGAGACTGCCTGTCCCTACCTTGGCGGACCGCATCGTCCACCTCCTGGGAAATGGTTGTGGGCGGGGCACCGCCGGCTCCCTCGGGGCGCCGCCGTCAAACGGACGGGAGAACCGAGGCCAGGAAAACGGAGGGCCCGACAGGGCCCAGCTAACGGGATTAGGAGAGACAACATGGCGCAAGGTTGCTTCCGGGGTAAGCGGACACTCGAGGACGAGAGTCGTCCGGGCGAGGTGGCGCGCGCAGTGGCGCGGGCCAAGCAGGGAGACCGGCAGGCAATCCGGTTCCTCTACCTGCGATACGCAGACAATGTCTACGGCTACGCGCGTTCGATCGTGCGCAACGTGCACGACGCCGAGGACATCGTGCAGCAGGTGTTCACCCGCATGCTGACTGCCATCCAGAACTATGAGGACCGTTCGGTTCCGTTCTCGGCTTGGCTGCTCCGGATCGCGCACAACATGTCTATCGATCACATCCGCCGCCGCAGCTCGGTGTGCGAGGAGCCGGAGGTCATGCCGGCCCCCGAGACGCCGGCCGTGGAGAGCCATGACCTGCGTGAGGCGATTCGCGACGCCCTGGCCGAGCTGCCTGACCCGCAGCGGGAGATCGTGGTCCTGCGTCATCTGGCCGGTCTCTCCCCCCGGGAGATCGCCCAGCGGCTGGGTCGCTCCGAGGATTCGGTGCATGGCCTGCACCACCGCGGCCGGCGGGCGCTCCAGGCGTCGCTGACCCAGGCGGGGGCCGTGCCCGCCACGCTGGCCGCGTGAGCCTGCCCCGCGGGGCGGTGTGAGCTCGGCTTCGCCCCAGCTGCCGACACCAGGCCGCCAGAAGGTCTGAAGCCTGTGTGCAAGTTCTTTCGCCTATCAGACGTTTGTAGTAAGTAGGAGAGCTGGTGCCCCGTCTCGCGCAAGGAGCTTCCAAGCCTTGGCCACACTGACCGCTACCAAGACAGTTGAGAGAAGTCCGGTGCTCAGCCGACCCTGCGTCGGCTTGCTCGGCGACAGAGTCAGTATCCGCCGCATCCAAAGCGCGCTCGCGCCCGAAGCCTTCGACGTGGTGTCGACCGGTGCCCGCGTCGAAGCGCTGTTGGATGGCGCACTCTTGCCGCTCGACGTCGCAGTGGTGGTGGGCGACCTCGGCGCCCTGGGGCGCGGCGGCACGGTGGAACTGCTACGGAACCTCCGTCCAGCGTTGCCCGTCGTGTTCGTATGCCAGACCGACGATCGGGCCACGGTGCGCAGGGCGCTGCGCTCCGGCGTCTACGGCTTCGTCTCCTACGCCAATCTCGATGCCGGGCTGCAGCCGACGATCGAGGCCGCGCTCGCCGGACGGCTCGCCATCCCTCAGAGCATCCGGACCCGCATCGCCTGGGGCACGTTCTCGCTGCGGGAGAAGCAGGTGCTACAGCTGGTGGCCGGTGGCTTGACCAATGCCGAGATCGCCTGCCAGCTGTTCCTCTCAGAGAGCACGGTAAAGAGCCACCTGTCGTCCAGCTTCCGCAAGCTCGGGGTCTCGTCGCGAGCCGAAGCGGCTGCCGCGGTGCTGGATCCAGACGCCGGCCTTCGGCCGGCCCGGCCGCCGGTTGAGTTGGCGGCACTCGAGCACCAGCTGCTCGGCATCCCTGCGGCCTGACTCCGCCGCGCCGCGCGTCCCACATTCTTCCCCACTGCGGGTGGCGTAGGCCAGCGGCTGAAAGTCGGACCAACGTGCTTGCCAGGCCGATCGCGATCTGAGATAAAGGACCGGAAATCGGTATGACGGGGCGCGCGCAAGGCAGGTAGTGCGCCACGCCTGCCCACCGTCAGATCCAACCTCAGGGAGGCGCTTTGAAGAAGCTCATCCTCGCCGGGACCGTCGTGGCCGCGCTGGCCGGTGCCGGCGTTGCCTCGGCGAGCTCGGTCACCGTGGTCGACCCCAGCCCGACCGGCACGTTCAGCGGCAGCTACACCTACAGCTGTCCCACCGCGACCAACCCGAACCAGACCTGCACGGCCAACCAGAACGGCTACGTCCAGGTCAACTCGGGTGGCGCTGTGGCCTGCAACGGCAACCCGACGACGCTGAACGGGCCCGAGGGCTCGGGCCAGGGCGAGATCTGGGTCGGCCCGAGCAACGCCCCGGCGCCCGGTGGCACGATCGTCGGCGCCGCGCCCGGTAACGCAGCCGGAGCGGGCAACAACCCGACCAGTGTCTCGCAGGGTCCTTGCAACCAGAATCCCGGGAGCACGGGCGTCTCACCGTAGGCGAGCTGGTTAGGGGGTTGTAGCTCAGAAAAGGCGGGCCTCCCGGCCCGCCTTTTCTCTGCGCTACGGCTTGGCCAGATAATGCTGACTCGACCGGAGGAACCGGGTCTTGTGGCGTTTGAAGTCGCTGACGTTGACGCCTCCGCTTTGCACTGTGGTAAGCGTGCCGTCGCAGCGCTCGGTGATCGACCAGCTGGAGCTGGTGACGGTTGCCGCCGACGCGTGCCGCCCGTTCAGGCTGAACTTGCCGCCGGCCACACCATGCAGGCGCTGGATCGTCTGAGTCGAGCTTCCTCCATGGCACACGGCAAAGCTCGGCGCACCCTTGAACGCATTCTCGACCAAGCGGAGCACCGTGAGCCCGTGCTGGCGGGTCCGCCCGCTCTGCGAGATGCGGAAGATGGCGCCGGAGAAAGTGCCGGCATGCGTTCCGCGCCGGCCAGCCGCGCTGACGATCCGGACGCTGCCGAAGCGGGCATCGACCACGGTGCCCACTGGCAACTGACGCGCCTCGGTCAGCGGGACGAACCCGCGCCCGGTGCCCGACGCGGCCGCCGCGCTGGCCGCGGCTGAGGACAGCCCCCGGACGAACACGACGCCGGTGCCGGGGGCCAAGTTCACCCGCCTGCCCAGAACCGGCCGGCCCGGACTCCGGTCACGCCGGGTGGTGAAGGTCAGATCGTCGCCATCGACACGTCCAGCGCTGTTAGCAGCCACAACCCGGACGTGGTAGACCGCGTTGGGCAAAAGTCCGGACACGGTGGCCGTGACCCGGTGGGAGCTCGAGTCGCCGCCCACCGATTGGATCGCCGTGCGGTCGTTGTAGACGATCGCGCTTGACCCGGTGGTCGCATAGCGCGAGTCGAGGCCGTACTCGAAGTGCACGTTGGTCGCCAGCCCGTTGGGATTCACCTGGGCGACGAGGACGGCCGTGTGCGTGCCGGTGACCGTGGCCGGCTCGGTTGTCGCGTTCGGGGGTGCGCCGGCCAGGGAGGTGTACGTGAACTGATCGGCCCCGCTGACCGCACTCGTGCCCTTCCCGGTGGTCACGGTCACGTCGACCGTGCCCGATCCGGCCGGCGAGGTGGCGGTGATCTGCGTGCCGCTGTCCACGTTGAAGCTCGCGGCTGCGTTGGGGCCGAAATGCACCGCCGTGGCCCCGCTGAGGTTGGTGCCCTTGACGGTTACCGACGTTCCGCCCTTCGCCGGGCCCGAGTTGGGGCTTACGCCGCTCACGGTGGGCACCCCGGGAGCCGAGCTGACGTATGTGAAGTGATCAGCCGAGCTGGTCGCACTCGTCCCGGCGAGTGTCGTAACGGTCACGTCCACCGTGCCCGACCCGGCCGGGGCCACGGCGGTGATCTGGTTGTCGTAGTCGACGGTGAACTTGGTCGCCGCCTGAGAGCCGAACATCACTTGCTGAGCGTTGCTGAAGTTCGTCCCAGCTATTTTCACGGTGGTTCCGCCCGCTGCCGGGCCCGAGCTGGGATTGACGCCGGTGACGGTGGGCGAGCCGGGCGGCGCCTGCTGGTAGGTGTAGTGGTCGGCCGGGCTCGTGGCGCTGGTCCCGTTGGGCGTGGTCACGGTCACATCGACCGTTCCCGGCTGGCCGGGTGGTGTGGTGACCGTGATCTGCGTGTCGCTATCGACGCTCACGCTCTGACCCGGGAAATTGCCGAAGTTGACCGCCGTGGCTCCGGTGAAGCCCGAGCCGGTGATCCGGACCACGGTGTTGCCCAGCCCGGTTCCCGAGTTCGGGCTGACGCCGGAAACCGTGGGCGGCAGCGACGACAGACCACTGAAGCGTGAGGCGAACACCGCGTTGCGGCCGTTGCTGCTCTGGACCCACATAGCGTCGCCCTGATTGAGAGGCCCGGCGGACAAGCTGAGCGTCCCGTTGACTGCGCCCGAGGCACCGGAGATGCTGCCCGGGGTGGTCCAGCCACCGGACACCTCCCGACCTGACCACATCACGCTGCCGCCGTTGGTCCAGGTCAGCAGCGCAGTGGCCGCCGAATCCTCGGCCAGGGCGAACGGCGGGACGTTCGTGGCGGGAGCATCCGCTCCCCCGCCCGGCCCCTGGGTGGATGCCGACACCCCGGTGGGTGGGCTCCAGCCCTTGGCGCCCGGCGGCAGCTCAGCGGCGATGATCGTGCTGGCCTGGGGGTTGGGCCCGGACTCAGTCCAGGCCGCGGTCACGTCCCTTGAGCCGCTGCTCACCACGCGCGGGTCAGCCGCGGGAGGCTCGGGTGGGAATGACTGCGAGCCGGAGATCTGGGTCGGCTTGCCCGGCTTGGAGTCCGAGCCGGCCCACTGCGTGGCGAACACGGCGTTGTTGACACCACTCTGACTCTCAGCGTCCACGATCGTTGCCGTATCCGAGGCGTCGATCGTCACGTCGAAGTTCACCTCGGGCGTGCCGTTGCCGCCCGGACCCTGGCTGATCGGCACCGGGTTCGAGCTGATCGGCTGGGGAGCGGTGAACGAGTTAGCGCCGCCTGATCCCGCGGCCGCGCCCACCGGGGCACGCACCGCGTTGAGTTGGTATGTGCTTGGACCACCCGGAATCGGGCTGGGCATCGCGCTGAGATAGGCGATCACCACCGTGCCGTCCGGGCTGACGGCCAGCCGGGGCTCCTGGCCACAGATCTGCTTGGTCGTGCAGCTCGTGGCAGAGCTGTTCTGGGCTATCGGCGCCGCTGTGCTCCAGCCGCCAGACGGCGTGTAAACCGAGAGGAGGATCGGCTCGTCGCCGTTGGCGTTGCCCTGACCTGCGCCGGCTACCGCGTAACCGCGCCCAGAGCTGTCGAAGGCGACTGCGGGGTCACTCAGCCCACCCTGGGCGGGCGAGCTACTCATGATCAGCCCGTAGGCTCCGGGCGCCGAGGCGCTGGCCAACCACGGGGAGGCGAAGATGCCTCCAACGCCGCCCTGGTTCTGGACGCTGAGGCCGAGGGCGTTGCCACCGGCGTCGGCGGCTGCCGTGATCGGGCTGGTCCCGGACGCCGTGGACGGCGTCGAGATCGCGGCCGGGGCGCCCCAGGCAGAGTCCGAGGCGCCGCGACGGATCGCGTAGTAGCCCAGGTTGCCGCCCACGGTCTGCTCGAAGAACGCCGTTGACAGGCCGTTGCCACCGTCGGCCAGTCCGATGTAGCTGCCCACGGCACCGGCGGCGGTCGCCTGGTTGTCGACCTGCTTGGCCGCCTCCCAGGCGCTGGTCGCGCTGGCAGGCGCTGAGGCCACCAGACATGTGGCGATCCCAACCGTGGCCGATACCCCCAGCTTGTGCAACAGGTTCTTCATCGTGCCCTCATTTCTCCTCTGAACTGATACGTGGGCCCCACGCTGACAACGTCCGGACGGCGGTAAAGCTTCGCCCCCTGGGCCAAATTTCATCCTTAGGCCACCGCTCGCCTCGATTGGCCGAATTTCAGTCGCAAAATGCGCTTAGAGATCTATATAAATCGCTGTTGAGGCGGGAGGCGTCGGGGCACATGCCCCGAAACGAGCGTTCCTCGCCATAGAAACCCACCCCTAATCCAGGAGGATCGTCACTCTATGACGAAGCGACTCGTATCTGCGGCGACGTCGGTCGCTGCGATCGGTGTGGCCGCTCTGGCCCTGGCCCCCTCGGCCATGGCGTACAACGGCGGCACCTGCACGCTGCAGGGCACCGCGACGTTCAACACTCCGCTGAGCACGGGACCGGCGGCTTCGCCGTTCACCTACACGTTCAGCGGCAACCTCAGCAACTGCGAGAGCGGCAGCCAGTCCGGCGGGCCCGGCCCGCAGGGCATGACCGGGACCATCACGACCCCGGCCGCGGTCAGCGGATCCGGTAGCTGCGTCAGCAGCACGACCGGTCCGGGCATCGCGGTCGTCAGCTGGAGCGACGGCAAGACCACGGTCGAGCAGTACTCGACGACCGGTGCCCTGGCCGGCGTGCTCCAGCAGGGGACGGTGGTCGCGTCGGCCACCATCGGCACCACCACCTACACCACCAACGAGCCGTCCACCCCGGTGGGCGATTCGGGAGACGGCGCGCTGACCTTCCAGCCGCCGAGCCCGACCTCGTGCCAGACCGGAGTGACGTCCGCGACGATCCGCGGCCAGATCTTCACGGGTGGCAGCGCCTGATCGGGAAGTTGAAGTAAGGCAGGACCAGAGGGCGCGGGCGATCCCCGCGCCCTCTTTTTTTGCCTTGCCGGTGGGCGATCCACGAACCGGTCGCACGTCCGCCGGCCACCCGTCCACGCCGGGCCGCGCGCCCTGTACCCTCAATCTCCACACATGGCGTACGCCGAGGAGAGCAGACGGTCGCCTCGCGTGGGGATCGACTCAACCATGCTGGCTGGGGAATGGCGGCGGCTTCGGCGCGCCGCGACCGCGGTGGCCATCTTCACCAGCCCGATGTTCTTCGTGGTGCTTTACGACCGGGCGGGATTGTCCCTGGGACCCGCGATCGCGGCGACCGTGGGGAGCGTGATCGCGTTCCGTGGTCTGATCGACGTGGTGGCCCGCAGGGCGCTCCCCTGGCCGAGCATGTACGGCGTTTCGCGGGATGTGGCCGAGGAGGATGTCGTCGCACGGCGGCGGACATGGTTCTGGCGCTCGCTGTATCGCAAGGTCTTCTTTCTCGCTGTGTTCATCTTCTTCGTGGGGGCGATCGTCGCCATCGCCGGCCATCACAGCTGGATCGGCGGGGTTTCGGCGATCTTCAACGCAATCGGGTCGCTCGGGGGCACGCTGCCCAACGTGGCGTTCACCCTGGTCGTGTTCTTCTTCATCAACACGTTCATTCTGTTCGGCCCGCTCCTGCTGGCCAACCTCAGGCAAGTGCGAGGCTATGAGCCCGGCGACGCAAGCTGGGGTGTGCAGATGGAGGATGTCCGTGGGCAGGCGGAGCCCAAGGAAGAGGTCGCCCGGGTGGTGCGGCTATGGCAATCGGGCGAGGAGTTCGAGAAGGCCGGCGGAAAGCGCGAGCGCGGGCTGCTGTTCCTCGGCGCCCCGGGCACCGGCAAGACGATGCTGGCCAAGGCTATCGCCACCAATTTCAACTGCCCGTTTGTGACCATCCCGGGCTCGGGCTTTGCTGCCACGTTCATCGGGATCGACGTGATTGTGGTGATGTTCCTGATCCGCAAGGCCAAGAAGCTGGCGCGCAAGTGGGGCGGCCAATGCATCATCTTCATCGACGAGATCGATGCCGTCGGGACCCGGCGGGCCAGCCTGGGGCAGGGACCCACGGGGATGGGGGTTGGCGACTCGACCGCCGGTAGCCAGAGCTTCGAGGAGTACTGCTTCTTCGGCCGCTGGGGCTCGCTGACCCCGACTGGTGACCTGATCCTCGAGACCCGCGCCTGGCGCGAGCGCCTGTTCGCCCAGCGCGCGGAGCTCCGATCCTCCGGCGTTCCGGCGCTGTTCGTCAAGCCGGCACAATGGATTCAGAACGTCATGTTCCCCGGGATGATGGGGGGCATGGGCGGCGGGCTCGCGCTCAACCAACTGCTGGTGCAGATGGACGGGGTCGGCGAGGCACCGTTCATGCGCCTCCAGTTCACCAAGCGACTGAACGCCATCCTCGACGCGCTCTACTTCATACCTCGCCGGATCGGTGGGCAGTCGCTGCGGCTGCCGCCGCCACGCCCAGCACCCGAGCAAGTGTTCTTCATCGGCGCGACCAACGTCCCGATCGACCGTCTGGACCCCGCGTTGATCCGCCCCGGGCGGATGGGGCGCCATGTGTGGTTCCGTACGCCTACGCTCGAGGACCGAAAGGACATCTTCAACCTGTACCTAGGGAAGGTCGACCACGAGCCTGACCTGGACACCGACCGCCGCCGCGACGAGCTGGCCCGGATCACCAACGGTTATGCCCCGGCCATGATCGAGCAGGTGTGCTCGCTCGCGTTGACCTATTCACACGCCGACGGCCGCCAGGTGTTTGGCTGGCCGGACATCGTTGAGGCGATGACCACGGTCGAAGCCGGGACGGCGGTCGCTATCGACTACATCCCTGAGGAGACCCGGGCGGTGGCGATCCACGAGGCCGGCCACGCGGTCAACGGGCACCTGTACATGAAGGACGTCCTGTCCACCCGCCTGTCGATCCGCAAGCGCGGCGAGTCGCTCGGCCACCATCAGGCGATCGAGACGCAGGAGCGCTTCTCCTCGTGGCGCAGCGAGGAGTTCTCAAAGCTCGTCTGGACGTTGGGGGCGATGGCGGCCGAGCACGTGTTCTACGGCGAGAACTCGACCGGGGTCGGCGGCGACGTTATGAGCGCCACCGCCCGCGCCGCCTGGATGGTCGGCATGTGCGCGATGGGTCCCAACCCAATCGACCTGAACGGTCGGTTAGCTTCACTGGAGGATGCTGCCGCCGAGCGCGAGAAGCTGCTCCAGCGTTTCGAGGACATTGGTGTGCAGATCATGAACCGGGCCGGCACCGGCGGACCGTTCGAGCAGAACCCGATCGGCGCCGTGCTCTCAGACCGCGACAAGCGAAAGGCCGTCAGCGCGCTGCTCGGCCAAGCCTACGTCACCGCGTATGCGACGGTCGCCGCCAACCGCGACCGCGTTGAGCGGATCGCCGAGAAACTGATCCAACGCAAGGAGATGCATGGCGACGAGGTGGTCGACCTGCTCAACAGCGTCGAGCTGGTCCGTCCAAAGATCGACCTCCTCGAAGAGAAGACCTGGCCGCCGGTATGAGGCTCCGCTTCCGCCGAGCCTGGCGAGCCGGTTCAGATCACACCGCCGATGAGCACATGGCCGATTCTCCGGTCGGTTCGGGTCCTGACATCGCGTTCGCCGGCGCACGCGCTCCCCAGCCACAAAGCATCCAGCACATGCACCGCTTCCGCGCCGGCCTGGTCGCGCTGTTCGTGGTGGGGCTGGTGTCGTTGTGTGTGGCGCTCGGGCTCTCCTCCTCGGGGCGCACCGGCAATTCGGGCGGCGACTGGTCTGCCTTCAACCCCAGCCAGAGCGGTCTGGCCGGGGCACAGGAGATCGCCGACTTCGTGGCTCCGCTGTATCGCGCCAGCGCGGCCAACCAGCTGGCTGTGGTCACGGCGGTGAACCTCAACAACCCCAACAACCCGCTGCAGGTGGTGGTCCCAGCCTCGAGTAGCTCCGGCACCAGCTCCTCGGCCAACTCCCTGCTCCCGCTGCCCGCGAACAGCACGGTGGTCTACAACCTGTGCGGCCAGGGATCATCGGACTGCTCGATCGGCGTGGGCACCCCCTCGAACTCCAGGTTGCTGCTCCTGCGGCGCGAAGCGCTCGAGATGGCCCTGTACTCGTTCAAGTACCTGAGCGGAATCAACACGGTCGTGGCCATCCTCCCCCCCGGCCACACGGTTCAGGGCTGTACCGGGATCTGCCCCAAGCCGCAGACCACCCAGCAAACCAAGTCAGTCAGCTTGGCGCTGGCCTTCGATCGCACGGAGCTCCAGCCCTGGCTGAACCGCCCGCTGCGCGACACGCTGCCTGAGGATCTACCGCCCACCGTGAGCCAGGTGTCGAACGCTCCCGAGGCTGAGCTGGTCAGCGTGATCACCGCCCACGGGTTGTTCCAGGAGCACTCCGAGCAGGGTCAGGACGGCAGCTCGGTGATCATGCTCAGCCCGATGCCGCCGCAGTAGCGGCTAGGGCAGCGTCTTCACGACGCCCTGGACCGCCTGGGGCGCGTTCGACGCGACGCCGAGCACCTGCGAAACCGGATTGCTGGGCGTCGGATTGCTCGGCGTCGGGCCGCCGCCTCCGCCGCTGGTCGTCGGGCTGCCACCACCGCCACCGCCGCCGTTACCGCCGCCACCGCCGCCGTTACCGCCGCCACCGCCGCCGTTACCGCCGCTGCCGGAGGTCGAGCCGGGGTTACCGGTCCCCGACCCCGGGGGCTGCGGGGTCGAGGCCGGCGGGGTAGAAGAGCTGTGCGGCGAGCTCGATGTGCTCTGGCCAGACGAGGTGCGGCTGCTCACGCTCGCCGGCGCGGCTGCGGCTGCGGCCGGGGCCGCATGGACGACGGCGGCCGAGCCGGTGCTGTGGCCGCCCAGCGCGAGCGGCTTCGGACCCGCCGCCGGTAGGCGGGGGCCGCCCGGAGCACGCACAGCCGGAGCGCCGGCAATGGCCGACGGATGGAAGGGGCTCTGGGCGGCCGGCCGCGCGCTCCCGGTCAAGCCAGGGTTGAGCGCACCGATGAGGACCGGGGTGGCGAGCACCAGCGCGGCCGCGGCCGCCGCCTGGAGATGGCGCCGGTGCACCCACGCGGAGCCGGGGCCGCGCGGCAGCCTAAGCCGGAGCAGCTGGAACGAGCGGCCGGGCGCGGTGGCGCCGGCCAGCTCCGGGGCAGGGGACGTCTCCCGCGGCGCCCACCGGACTCCCGGCTGGATCTCGATCACCTCGGCGCTCGCGCTCTGACCCTCGAGGACTGACTCGACCCAGTCGGCCGGCAGCCATTCTGAGGGCTTTGCACCCTCGTCCCGCTCGGGGTGCGGGTCGTTGGCTTGTCCAAGTAGTGCGGCCACTGCGTCCTCCTTGCCCTCCGCCGCGGTTAGGACCGGGCGGGTGAGATCAGTTTCCGTGCTCTACCCAATCAACGACTCGGGCGCCGGTTTCTGTCAGCTTCCCGCCGCCCGCCACCACACGGCTCGGTCGATGCTCAGGCGCAGGAGCGGTCCGGGCGGAGGGTCGACCCGGTACTGCGGGTAGCGAGCCGCCAGCGCCTCCATCCCCGGGCCGCTGGGTGGGCCATCGAGGACGGCCATCTGGCCGAGTAGTTGGACCCACCCGAGCTCGGACCAGTCGTCGGCATAGCGGTCAACCGTGATCGCCGCCCGCGGATGCCGGCGCAGCCAGCCGACGCGAGCCGGCTCGCGCCCGGGTCGCTTCGGCTTGTTGTCGATGACGGTCCAGGCCGCGCCCTGGGAGATTGCGTAGGTCACCGGCAGCACGCGCGGCTGCCCGGCGCGGTCGACCAGGCCGAGGTGGCCCACCCGAGCCTGCCCCACTAGGTCATGAGCCCACTCAGGGAGCTGGTCGAGAGTCGCGGAGGGCACGCGATCAACCGCGTGGCCCAGAGGACGGCTCATACCCCTCGCACCGCGTCACCGGGAGCCGGGGATAGCGGGGAAACCGCTCCGGCTCTTCACGTGAGCGGCGACACAGCGAGAACACCGATCCGCGGGTGTTGCGGACCACCTGCTGGTGACGGCAT
>Ga0307373_10010854_pt1 | contig 13320 bp, 14 predicted proteins | sample OX2MG_FD_202534 | JGI IMG/M metagenome (GOLD analysis project Ga0307373, IMG submission 202534) | Soil microbial communities from Risofladan, Vaasa, Finland - OX-2 | ecosystem: Environmental > Terrestrial > Soil > Coastal area > Acid sulfate soil | place: Finland: Risofladan, Vaasa | collected... | reverse complement strand
CCACTCCCGCCAGAGGAGAGCATTGCGTAACTCAACCTGAGGATATGCTGATGCCCATGGCGGGATTCCGAACAAAATCACAAACTCTGAGTTTCCTTTTGATTAATCGCGCGGCGCTTGCACGCCGCGCTGAAGAATGGCCCTCACCTAACCTAACCGTGCGCCAGCGGCACCTCCCATTCAGGGGCTGTCGATAAATGCAGAAATGTACATTCCTCACCTGAAGATTGCCGGAGGGAAGCGGCCGCCGAGACGGCGGCCCTACTGGTCTCAAGCTTTTTTTCAGTAGGACCGGCGTCTCGCCGGTCATTCAATGCGCGATTCGGCATTTATCGACCGGCTCTGAAAGGGCGAGGAATCAGACCGTGGCGAGCGATCGGAGCCGTGATTTTCCTGATACACTGCCGCTCGGCGCGGCTTCATGACGAAATCGCGCGCGCGACCGACACTTTAGAAGCTGCGCTTGTCTTCCGGCGGGGCGATGCCGGCCTTTTTCGCTGATTCGAGCGCCGTCGAGTGGAAAATTCCGTGCGCCATCGTCGAGGCTTCCGCATCCGCACGCGCCTGATAGATCTTCGAGCGGGCAGCGTGCGCGGGTTTGTCGTCGGGTGCGGCGGCAGCAGCCCAATCGGCCAGATGCGCCGCCAGCGCGAGATCGCCGGCCGCAAGCTTTTCGAGCGCGCGCGCGACCACTTTGTCCACGCCGCCCGCCAGCGAGGCGATCTCCTGCGCGCGGGCGGCCTCGGTCGCGGGCTTAAGATGCGACGGCGTGCCGTCGTACCATCCGCCCTCGAGCCGCCAGATATTGCGCACGATAAATTCAGGATCGTCATAGACCGGCTGGAGATACGGCTTGTCGGCGAGATTTGCCGGCGGCTTGACCGAATGAATCACTTCGTCGAGCGTCGCGCCGGCATTCATCATCGCGATCGCCTGATCGTAAAGGCTCTGCAGAAAATCGGCGGTGTCGTTGAGCACCCGCCTGACGCGAAGCGCGCCGAACACTGGATAGCCATGGCCGGGCAGCAGGACCTCGGCTCCGAGCTTCGCCATCGTGCGCAGCGCCTCAGCCCATTCGCGCGCATAGCGCTGCGCCTTCTGCGGATTGCCGGCGTTCGGCGCGGCCCAGATAATCAGATCGCCGGTGCATAGCACCTTGCGCTGCGGAATATACACCCAGCAATGATCGTCGGTCTCGCCGCGCGCATGATGGCATTCGAACTTGTGATCGCCCGCGACCACATTCAACTGATTATCGAAGTAAGTATCGGGATAAACATACTCGGCCGGAAATGACGACGGACGGCTGAACTGCCGGGTGTTGATGACGTTGTTGTAGCCCTGGGTCCGCTTGTAGCGGTCAAACCGCGCGGCGACGCCTTTTTGCCCGACGATTCGCGGGCGCGCCAGGTTGCGGCTGCGCGCTTCCTCCAGAATCGCGGGCGTGCCGCACGCATGATCGACGTGGCCGTGCGTGTAGATCGCCGTGTTGACCCGTTCGGGCGAGAACTTGCGCAAGAGTTCCAGCGTGGCGGCCTGATTGAAGTAGGCGCCAGTGTCGATCATCACCAGCCCTTCGCTCGTCTTCACCGCGGTGACGTTCGCGAACCATCGATAGAACATCACCCCGTCGGCGACTTCCTCGTACTCGCCGGTGGGCAGCAGCGGATGAAACTGGCGTGTGGTGATCTCACCGTTAAACAGCCTCTCGGCCTGATCTTTAATTACGCCCATGGTAGTGATTGCAGCTCCTCGATAACGGCGCGGATTATCCTGCGCATCGGCGCGCGCGCGCAAGCAGCGGCGCCGCGCTCATGCTTGGCTCGCGGCCGTGCCTGTGTTAGCGAGGTTCATCCCGCGCCGCGATCGCGTCCGAGAGCCGCCCCGATGAGTTTAAGCCTGCTGGTCTATCTGTTCGTGATCTTCGCCGGATCGCTCTTTGGTGCGGTGATTCCGCTGGCCGGCACGTGGTCGCGCGGAAACCTGCTGGTCCCAGTGAGCTTTTCGGGCGGAATTCTGCTCGGCGTCGCGTTCTTTGACATGATCCCCGACGCGGCGCCGATGCTCGGAAAATGGCTCGGATGGCCGCTGCTGGCCGGCTTCCTCACCATCTTCGTCCTCGAGCGTTTCGTGCTGGTTCATCCCTACCCGGAGCATCCGGGCGCGCATGGCCATGAGCATCATATTCATCTCGGCATAATGGCGTACGCGGGGCTGTCGTTTCACAGTCTTCTGGACGGTCTTGCGATCAGCTCGACTTACGACAAGCCGCATCTCGGCGGCGTTGTGATGCTGGCCGTGCTGTTCCACAAGATTCCCGACGCGTTCGCGCTGACGAGCCTGCTGCTGCTCGACCGCTGGAAGCCGCGCTCGATCTTCTGGCTGATGGCGCTGCACGCGGCCTCGACGCCGATCGGCGCCGTGCTGACCTGGATGGTGCTGAAGCAGACCAATGCCACGGCGATCGGCGCGGCAATCGCGCTTTCGGCGGGGACGTTCCTGGCCGTTGCGACCTCGGACATACTGCCGCAATTGCGGCGCGTGAACGATCAGCGGCTATGGCCGCTGGTCGCTCTGTTTGCGGGGGTTGCGGTTAGCTGGATTGGGCGTCTGGCGGCGGGCTAGCCTTCGTCGGGTTCGTTTTTCCATTCCTCAGGATAGAGCAGCAACAAATCCTGGCCGAGCGTCCGCACCAGAAAGCGCTGGGTCGCGCCGATCGTGCGCTCGAGCGCGCGCCCGCCGATAAGCCAATGGCCGCGTCCCTGAAGCTGCGCGAGCGTGGCGCCGAGCGACTTCGCCAGCGCCGCGGTCTGGGCAATCGGAGCAAAGATGTCCGAATCACCGGCGACAATCAGGCGCGGCGCGGCGGCGGCGGATAAGGCAATATCGCCGTGCGCGATTCCCAGTGCGAGCGGCGCACTCTCCGGGACCATCGCGCGGATAATCGCGTCGCGCTGAAACGGATCGGAATCGGCAACGAACTCGAACAGCGTCCGTCCGCGCGGAGGATCGATCGTCCCGCGCCGCCACGCGGAAAATCTTGCGGCAAAGCCGGTGACCAACGCCGACTGATAGCCCGGCGCCAGCGGCGCCAGCGCGACGGCGGCTTTGACCTCGGGACGCTCGGCCAGCTTGAGCGCCACCAGGCCGCCGGCGCCGTGGCCAACGACTATCGCGGCGCGCCCGAGCGCGTCGAGCGCCTCAGCGGCGAGCGCGAGCAGGTCCGCGAAGGAAAATTTCGCCAGCGGCGGAGTCTTGTTGGACCCGATCGCGGCGCGCAGATCGGGCGCGTAAACTTCCCATCCGATCGTTGCGAAATAGCCAAGCGCCAGGCCCAGATGGCGCGCGGTCGTGAACAGATCGGGAAGCAGGATAATCGGCCACGCGAACTTGAGCGGTTCGGGCCGCTCGACCACGCAGGAAAACCGTCCGAGTAATTCTTCCACGCGGCCTTCAGGCGGCGCGCGCCTGGCGCGCCAGCATCCGCGCGAACCGGAACGACGGAAACCCCGCCGTCAATGCCATCTGGCCGAAGCGCGCCATCTCGAGCGCCGCCCAACTCTCGCGCTGCGCGACCAGGTGCGCCGCCTGCATCATTGGATCGTGCGCCAGCGCGCGAGAGGTCTTCACGCTGGCACTGTAATAGGGCATCAGCAACCGGTCGCGGCGGGCGCTGAATTCGCTCATCGCGGCGGCGCCGATTACGCGGCCGCTGCGCGCCGAAAACCATCCGGGCGCAAGCTCGCCAACGATCTCGGCGCTCATCAGCGCGAGCGAATGTCCCTGTCCGAAAAGCGGATCGACGTGCAGGCCCGCGTCGCCGACGAGCAGCGCGCCATCGGCCACCGGCTCGCGATAGGTGTTGAGCAGCATCCCCGATGAATAAATTTTGCCGGACCGGCGACCGCCCTCGATAAGCGAACCCACCGCAAACGAGCGCGCGAATTCGCGTTTGAGATTGGCCTCGAGATCCGTGCGGAACGAGCCCATCGCGGCCGCATCGAAAGCGACCGCGGCGACTACGCGCCCGCTTTCGCATCGGCACAGAATCGCGCCCTGGCCGGGCCCCGCGTCGAGCTCGGTAACCAGATCGTCACCGAAGCGCTCCGCGCTGACATCTTCGTAATACGCGTAGTAGTAAGCGCGCGCGCATGGGACTTCGGTCCGCGCGAAGGCGCCAAGCCGCGCCTCGGCGATCTTTGCGACCGTGCTGCGCATTCCGTCGGCGCCGACGACGAGTGCCGCGTGAAATTCGTGGCGGCCGGTTTCGTCCTCGCCGCGAATTCCCGCGACCGCACCCTCTTCGATCACAAGATCGGTGAGCCGGAAGCGTTCGCGGACTATCGCGCCCGCGTCGCGCGCCAGCGCGAGCATCGTGGCGTCCATGCGCATTCGCCCCAGGCAGAACCCGCGCAGGTCTTCGCCCTCGAGATCGAGATCGACCGCGTAATCATAGCCGGGGCCGAGCACGCGCATCCTTTCGTAGCGCCGCGCGCCAGCGCGTTCCAGATGCCCGAGCGCGTCCATCCGGGCCAGCACCCGCGCGCCTCCCGCAAGCACGATATGCGTCGAGAGCGTGTCGGACGGAAACGCGGCTTTATCGACCAGCAGGACTCTCAGCCCGCGGCGGGCCAGGGCGATCGCGGTTGCACTGCCGGCCACGCGCGCGCCGACGATAATCGCGTCGAAGGTGGAATGGGAGGAATCGGGATAGCTCATCAGGGCGCTCGCGCAAAGCATCTATAATCGCGATCATCGCGATCATTAGGTGCGCGGCGCCGCCGAGGCAAGCGTCGCAAACGAAGAAAGAGCCCCCTGTTACAGGGGCTCTCTCGGTTTACGAGGCGTTAGCGCCTCGGCTCATTCCAGCAGCTAACCTGGCATCGTTAGCCAGCCTCCGGGGGGTTAAGTCCCGGAGGAAAACTTGTGGCTAGTTACTTCTTCTTCTTTTTACCGGCTTTCTTCTTCATACCGCTCTTCAGCTTTGACTTGGATTTGGTGGCCCGCTTAGGGGCCTTCTTCTTCACTGGCATAGACACCTCCTCTCAATTGGCCGCTGCTGGATAAGCACCCTACCTAATGAGTGGTCTGAGCATCCCCACCCCTCGAGACGGATTATAGAAACCTGTTATTAGAAAAGCAAGAGGCCTAGGCATGAATTTATAAAGAAATTCTAAAGTCGGCACCACCCGCCAATCCAATGCACTTTCCGAACTTTAGAATGACGTTCAAGCATAAGCCCGCTTGAACTGTCACCCCGTCGTGCTTTACCATTGGCGGGATGAGCCGGTTAAGGAACTACCTGCGCCGCCAGTGGCTCAACCTAATCCTGGGCGGGATTCTGGCGGTGCTGGGCGCGAGCCTCGCGATGGGGCCGCTGGGGCCGCGCGACCTGCTGGCGCTGCGCCGCAGGCGCCGCGCGCTCGAGACGCGACGCGCGGAATTGCTGGTTCGCAACGAGGCGCTCAGAACAAACGTTCAGAACCTCGGTTCCAATGACCGCTACCTCGAACATCTGATTCGCCGCGAACTCGGCTTCACCCGCGAAGGCGAGCTGGTGTACAAATTCACCGGCGAATCGACTCCCGCCGAGCGCTAGAAAATCCCCCGCGGCAGCAGCCGGTACTCGCGCGCCGCGCGCTCGAGTTCGTCGCGAAAATCCGGATGCGCCAGCCCGATCAGCGCGCGCGCCCGCTCCGGAACCGACTTGCCCTTGAGGTTCACGATCCCGTACTCGGTCACCACGTACATCACGTCGGTGCGCGGCGTGGTCACGATATTCGAGTCGTCGATCCGCGCGACGATTCGGCTCGCGCGCCGTCCCGCGCGCTCGTAAGTCGAGGCCAGGCAGAGGATTGCCTTGCCTCCGGTGGAAGCATACGCGCCGCGAATGAACTGGAGCTGGCCGCCGGTGCCGCTGATCTGGCGGATTCCGGCGGATTCGGAGCAGGCCTGGCCGGTCAGATCGATTTGCGCGGCGTTGCAGATCGCGACCACGTTGTCGTTGCGCATGATGTGATGCGGCAGATTGGTGTAATCGACCGGCCCCGCGAAGCAGGCCGGGTTGCGATCGAGAAATTTATACAGCCGCGACGAACCCGCGGCGAAGCAATAGGTCATCTGGTAGCGATTGCGGGCCTTGTGCGCACCGGTGACCTTGCCCGCTTCATACAATGATATGAGCGAGTCAACGAACATCTCGGTGTGTACTCCGAGATCTTTGACCGCCGAATGCGCGAGCAACTCGGCGACCGCATTCGGCATCGAGCCGATTCCGATTTGCAGGCACGCGCCATTTTTGATTTCCGGCGCGATCAGCTCCGCAACTTTCTGATCCGCGGGTCCCGGCGCGGGATTCTTAAGCTCGGGCAGCACGCCCGCGCCCGCGTCGATCACCTGGTCGACGTCGCTGATATGGACGCCGCACTCGAGCCCATAAACGTAGGGCACGCTCGCGTCGGCTTCGATTATCAGATGCTTCGCCTTTTCGGTGATCGCCTTGTGATAAGTCACCGACGGGCCGAAGTTGAAATAGCCGTGCTCGTCCATCGGCGCGCACTTCAGCACGGCGACGTCGACCTCAACGAAACGGCGATAGGTGTCGGGCGCTTCGCCGAAGTTCATCGGGATATGATGACACAGCCCGCGGTCGTGCATTTTTCGCTCGAGCCCCGAGAAGTACCAGGAGAGATAGGTGATATGGCGTCCCTCGGGATCGGCTTCGACGGCGGCGCGCGGCCTCATCGCAAGGCATCCGCGCAGCTTTACGCGTTCGAGTTCCGGGACGTGCGCGGCGAGCGCCTGATCGAACAGGTCAGGCTGCCCGAGCCCGAATCCGTATTCGACCCAGTCGCCTGATTTGACCGCCGCGGCCGCGGCTTCGGCGCTGACCGTTTTTCGTTTCAACTCGGATACGTATGACTCCGCCATCGTTAACCTCTATGAGAGCGCGCAACTCCATAAATGCTATCAGCCGGACTCGCTGGCAAGCGCCGCCACCGGTTTGCGGGCGCTTCTACGACCCGCCTCGATACGCTACGGTCAGCGCAGTCCGCTAGCCCAAGGCCCGACTTAGGAGATACCGCAGTGAGTGACGCCGTCTTCCAAACCGTGTTGGCACTTCATCTGTTCGGCGTGATTTTCTGGATCGGCGGATTGCTGATGCTCGCGAGCCTGCTCGGCCGCGTGCCCGAGGAAGTCGGACTGCCCAAGGAGCGCCTGCTCGGAACGGTGCGGCGGCTGTTCGAGGTTGCGGTAAACCTGGGCGCCGCGATCACGATCGCGCTCGGGATCGTACTCATCTTGATGCGGCCCGAGGTTCTCCGGCACGGATGGCTTCATGCGAAGCTGCTGCTGGTCGCTGTGATTTTATTTTATCACGTGCGCTTCTACCGCCGGATCCGCTTCCTGGAAGACAACCCCAGCGCCTCGACGCGGCGCGAATTCACGGTCGTGCACGGAGTAGTCAGCCTGCTGGTGCTGGCAATCCTGATGCTCGCGATTCTGAAGCCGTTCTAGAAGCTGTCCTTCAGCTCGCGGGCCTTTGCGAAAATCGCGACCGGATCATTGGACAGCGAAGGATCGATCTTCTTCAAACTCGCGCGCAGTTCGGCGCTGTCGGTGCGCAGAAACGGGTTGATCCGCTTTTCGTCGCCGATTGTCGAGGGAACGGTCCACTTGCCCAGGGCGCGCGCCTTGACCGACGCTTCGTGCTTGGCCCGAAGCGCGGCGTTGTGCGGCTCCAGCGTCAGCGCGAAGCGGAGATTCTTTTCGGTGTATTCGTGCCCGCAGTAAACCCGCGTCGCATCGGGCAGCGCGGCCAGCCGCGCAAGCGACGCGACCATCGTGGCCGCGTTGCCCTCGAACACGCGGCCGCATCCGCCAATAAACATCGTGTCGCCGGTGAAGACCGCTTCGAGTTTCGGAAAATAATAGGCGACGTGGCCGTTGGTGTGCGCGGGAATTCCGATCACGCGCGCTTCGAGCGCGGCGATTCGGATCGTGTCGCCGTCGGCCACCGGATTGGTCAGCGCGGGAATTCTGCCGTTCTCGGCGCTCGCGCCGTAAACCCTGATACCCTCGAGTTTCGCCGCGATATCCAGGTTCCCGCCGCTATGATCCCCATGCCAATGCGTCGTCAGCACGGCGACGATCCGCACTCCCAGCCCGCGCGCGGCGGCGATAACCTTGCCGGCCTCCGCGCAATCGACGACGGCGCATTCTTTGGTGGTTTCATCGACGACCAGGTAAGCGAAGTTGTCCGAGAGCTGCGGAACAATATGGATCGCCATCGCGCTTCTCCTTGCCGCATCAGGCCGCATCAGAACCCGACAATACTGTAGCCCACGTCCACGTACACCGTCTGGCCGGTGACGCCGGTCGAGAGATCGCTTAGCAGCGCCGCCGCCATCTTGCCGGCTTCTTCGGTTTTCATGCCGCGGCGCAAGGGCGCGCGACTTTCGACCTCGTGCGCCATCGTATGGTATCCGCTGATCGCCGAGGACGAGAGCGTGCGCGCCGGGCCCGCGCTGAGCGCGTTGACGCGGATATTCTTTCCGCCCAGATCGATCGCGAGATAGCGCACGCAGGCTTCCAGAGCCGCTTTGGCGACGCCCATCACATTGTAGTTTGGAACGGCGCGGACCGCGCCGATATAGCTCAGCGTGACGATCGAGCCGCCTCCGCGCGCGACCATCAGCGGCTCCGCGGCGCGCGCCAGCGCGACCAGCGAGTAGGCGCTGATCTCGAGCGAGCGCGAGAAATTCTGGCGCGTGACGGAGAGGAAACGGTCGCGCAAATCCTCGCGTTCGGCGAATGCGACCGCGTGGACGAGCATATCGAGTCCGCCCCACTTGCGTTCGAGCTTGCCGAACACCTGGGCGATCTGCGCGTCGTTGGTGACGTCGAGCTCGCCGATAACGTCGGCTTCGATTTGCGCGGCCAGCGGTCGCACGCGCTTCTCGAGCACCTCACCCTGATAGGTGAGCGCGATCTCGGCGCCCTGCGCGTGCAGTTCCTGCGCGATCGACCATGCCAGACTCTTGTCGTTGGCGACGCCGACCACCAGCGCGCGTTTTCCGTCTGCGATTCCCATCATGCTTCTTCCTTATGCTGGACGCGCACGGCGCTATATTGCGAGTTTCATTCCGTCCGACGCCATCTCGATTTTTACCTGGCGCCGATGGTTCAGCACCTCGCGCCCGAGATGCGTGAGGATCATCCGCGCGACCTTGAATTTATCGCGATGCTCGGCGAGTTCGGGATAGTTGAGGTGGAACGTCAGATGCCGGCTCTCGTAGTAAGTGCATTCGCAGACGAAAAGATCGGCGCCCGCCGCGAGCTTGACCAGCGCGTCGTTCCATCCGGTGTCGCCCGAAAAAACTATCGTCTTGCCGCCCACCTCGACCCTGAGCGACAGAGAAATGTCGGGCTTGGTGTGAGGACTGCGAATCGCGGTGAGCTTGACCGCGCCTTCGCGCAGCGTCGCTCCCGGCGCGATCACGACAAAGCGCAGCTTGGGCTTGACCCGTTCGAGATCGAAGCCGGGGAACAGCGTCTTCATCAAGCGCCAGCATCGCGCTTCCAGATTGCGCGGACCGACGATTGTGATCGGGTGCTCAAGCCGGCTTTCCCACATGTACTCGAGGATCAGAAACGGCAACCCGCCGAAATGGTCGCCGTGCAGATGGCTGATGACGATCAAATCCAGATGATTGGGATGAATACCGTACCGTTTCATCGCGCCGAGAATCTCCGGCCCCGCTTCCATCAGGATGCGCGTGCCCGCGGCGTCGATGATAAACCCGGCCTGCGCGCGGCCGCCGCTGGCAAAGGCGTCTCCCGTGCCGAGCATGGTTACGTTTGCCCGAGTTTTGCGCGCTGGCGCTCGATTTGAATTCATCAAGCCGGACCTCATGCTAGTATCTACCATATGCCCATGCAAAATACGGTGTGCCGCGGCAAGCTCGCGGGAAGCAGGGTGGAAAGATGACCCCGCAAATAAAGATTGGGGCCGGCTTCGGCCTGTGGCGGCTCGGAATGCCACCGGCGGAGATGATCGCGCGCGTCGCTGAGCGCGCCGAAGAGTGGGGACTCGATTCATTCTGGCTTTCGGATCATCTGCTCGCGCCGTCGCCGGAACTTGACGTAGTAGCCACGCTGTCGCTGATCGCCTCGCGCACCAAGCGGATGAAACTCGGGCCGAGCGTGCTTTTGCTGAACTTGCGCCATCCGCTGATGGCCGCGAAGTCATTCGCGTCGCTGGATTATCTGTCCGGCGGCAGAATGGTGATGGCGGTCGGCACCGGATCGAACCTGGCCGATTACGCCGCGTGCGGAATTTCTCCCGACGCGCGTGGCAAGCGCCTGGACGAGGGAATCGAGGTGCTGCGCGCGGTCTGGAGAGATCGCCAGGCGACTTATCACGGCCGGTTCTTCAATTTCGAGGGCGTAACGATCGAACCGCGGCCCGCGCCGCGTCCGAACAACGATTTCGGCACGATGGATGTGTGGATCGGCGGACGCGCCGATTCGGCGCTGCGCCGCACCGCGCGGCTGGGCGACGGATTTTTCGCTTCGTTCCAGACGCCCGAGGAATATGAATCGAACATGGCGAAAATTCGCGCGTACGCGATCGAGTACGGCCGCGTAAATGCGCGGATCGAGTCGGGGCTGATTCTGCTATGCCGCGTCGCAAGCTCGCGCGAAAAAGCGCTCGCCGAGATGCAGCCGATGCTGTCCGCGATGGGCCGCGGTTCCGAGGCTTTCCTCGAACGCAGCGTGTTTGGCTCGGCCGAAGACATTATCGCGCGGCTTGGACAATATATCGCCAAGGGCCTCGACAAGTTCGTGCTATGGCCGATCGCCGCGCCCGATTCATGGGACCGGCAGATCGAGCTGGTTGGCCGAGAAATCGCCACCCACTATGCGCGCGCGGCGTAAGCGGCTCGCGCGCATGGCTGGCGCGCTCACGCTCGGGCTAGCGCTGCTCGCCGCGGCGGGATGCGCCAAGCCCGCGCCGCCGCCAGCGCATCATTCGATTTACGCCAGCGCGGAATCGGTCGAGGAAAACTTTCGCGGACGCGAATTTATCCTTGGCGACAGCAACACGGTCGCGATGGTGCGTCCTTTGGGCTCGCGCAAGGACGCCTGGATGAAGCTGCCATTCTGGTTCGGCGTCAATATCCTGGTCCCCGGCGTCATCCAACCCAAAGAAGGCGATTACTATGTGATCAGCGAAGCGACTTTGGACAAGCCGCTCGACGCGCCCGGCGAATGGATGATCGAGGCGGGCAGCACGCTGGTCAAACAGGAGACGGTCTTCGTCACCACGCGCACGCATTACACGGGCGCGGGAAAAATTCTTCCGACAATAGTGCAATACATGGGCAAGCGCGAATTTGTCCGCGGCGACGGCAAGAAAGTCGAGATCCCGGTCGTCCGCGAGGTCTCGTTGCCGATGAAATGGACGCTCGAGGGCCGGGTTCCGGCAAGCTACGCGCGCTTTCGAGTCGAATGAGGCGAGCGCGAATCACAGCCTGGGCTGCAGCCGCGACTGTGGCGCTGATGCTCGCGGGCGCGGCGGGATGCACGCCCGACAAGGCGCTTGATTTCGGCCCGACCGGTGAAATCAATACTCCCCCGCAGGATCAGTTGAGCCGCGACATCCTGCGCGATTTCGACGGCAAGGACTTCACCCTCGGCGACAACGATCACGAAGCCCACGTGCATCTGAACGGATGGCCCGACAATCGCCGCGTCATCGTCCCGTTCTGGCTGGGCGTCAATCCGCTCTACCCCGGATTTCTGCGGCCGACGGTCGGGCACATTTATGTAACGAGCGAATCCATAATGGTCCGGCCACTCGGCAACAATGAGTACCTGATTCGCGCCGGCTCGAAGCTTTTCAAATTCGATACCCTTCTCGAAGCCACGCACACGCGCTACCTCGACACGGGCAAGATGCTTCCGGCGGTGGTGCGCTTCGTCGGCACGCGCGTGATTACGGTGCCAAAAGACGCGCCGCAAATCGGCACCGTCACCGAAAAAGTTCCGGTCCTGCGCGAAATCTCACTGCCGATGCATGTCGATACCCCGGAGCGCGGCTACGTAAAGTTCGAGGTGACGAAGAACCCCACCTGAACGCAGGCCGCCGCGGCGATCCCCTTCTGCCATCCTGAGCGGAGGCCGCAGCGGGCGAGTCGCAAAATCTCGGGTTTATCGCGCGTCCGGAACCGCCCTGAGCCTGCCGAAGGGCGCGAGAATGACTTAAGTGGCTTGGCTGCTTGAGGATGTTGACTGACGTAGTGTTCCTCCGCCGCCAGGTACTCAATAAATTCACAAACTCTCAGGATGACACCAAACGCCGGTCATCCGTACCGTCGCACCCTCTCGGAGCGATTACTTTCAGACTTGCGCGCGATTGTGACGTTTCACTCAGGCCTGGGAACTCGGGGCCGCGTATTATCAGCGGGGGGGTCAATATGTCAGGCGGCGCTCATCCGCTACTTCATGTGTTCGCCTCATCGGCGTCCTGGAGCGTTGCGGTGGGGAGAATTTCGGCGGGGAGATCGTCGAGGAAGCGTGACGCGCGGCCCATCATGTAGCCGTTCATGCGATCGAACATGTAGATCGGATAGGTCAGGTAGAGTTCGTCGCGCGCGCGCGTGCTGGCGACGTACATCAGGCGGCGCTCTTCTTCGATCGACTCTTGATCGACGCTCATCGGACCGGGGAAGCGGCCGTCCGCAGCCCAAATCACAAACACAACTCTCCATTCGAGGCCCTTGGCCGAATGGATCGTGCTCAGCGTCAGGAACTCGTCCTCGGGACCCTCGGCCAGAACGCCGCCGAGGGAATCGCTCGGCGGCTCTAGCGCCATGTCGGCGAGCATCGTTTCCAGGCTGCGGTAGCGCTCGGTGATATTCTGAAAGTGTTCGAGGTCGCGCTCGCGTTTGGGAAAATCGTCGGGATATGCCTCGCGCATCAGCGGCAGATAGTAAGCGAGCGTCGCCGCGATCTGCTCCGCGGGACGCTTTGATTCGCCGCGAATTTCCGTGAGCAGGGCTGCTAACTGCGCGTAGCCCGACGCCGCTCCTCCCCGCCCTCCTGATTGCCCCAGCCGCGCGAGTTCGCGCTCGGGCGCGTCCGCGGTGACCAGCGCCTCAACGGTGCGCTCGGCAGTGCGATGCCCTACTCCGCGCACCAGCATCAACGCGCGCAGCCACGAGACCGCGTCGGCGGGATTTGCGATGACGCGCAGATGGGCGAGTACGTCTTTGATATGGGCGGTTTCGATAAACTTGAATCCGCCGCGCTTGA
>Ga0307373_10010853_pt1 | contig 13322 bp, 10 predicted proteins | sample OX2MG_FD_202534 | JGI IMG/M metagenome (GOLD analysis project Ga0307373, IMG submission 202534) | Soil microbial communities from Risofladan, Vaasa, Finland - OX-2 | ecosystem: Environmental > Terrestrial > Soil > Coastal area > Acid sulfate soil | place: Finland: Risofladan, Vaasa | collected... | reverse complement strand
ACGCTCGGGCAGTTGCAACTCGCGCGTTTCGTGAACCCGGCCGGCCTCTCGCCGATCGGCGGAGGCAACCTCTACACGCAGACGGCCGCGAGCGGCCCGCCGATCGTCACGACGCCGGGGCTGAACGGCGCCGGCAACCTTCAGGGCGGGTATCTCGAAATGTCGAACGTGCAAGTGGTCAACGAAATCGTCAACATGATCGTGGCCCAACGTGCGTACGAAGCCAACTCCAAGGCGATTGGTGCATCGGATCAGATGATCGCCACCGCCGTCCAGCTGTCGCCGTTCCAATAGTGCCTACCATGCGCACGCTCGTCGCTGCCGCCGCCACCCTCGCGCTCGCATTTTTCGGATGCGTGCCGTCGGTGGCGTGCGCGCAGTCGACGACGCAGCGCATTGCCGGCAACCGGTTCGAGCAGTTGGCGAAACCGGTGATCGCAAACGTTCACCTCACGGGCGACGTCGCATTATTGCAAGCCTACCCCATCCCGGATCAAATCGTTCCGCCGGGAACGGTGTCGCTGGTGGTCGGCAGCGCGATGCTGAACCCCGTCTTCGTCAACGTGCCGATCGAAATCAACGTCAACGGGCATTTCATCCGGCAGATCTTCGTCGGCTACAAAGTGCAGCAATACGTTCACACCGCCGTAGCGGCTCGCGATCTCGTCCCCGGCACCGTTCTCACGGCGTCCGACGTGAAAATCGCGCGCGTTCCCTTCGACGGTCAGCGCACCAACGGTAGCGCCGTGCTCGTCGGACGGCGCGTGCTCAGCGCCATTCGGGCCGGGCAGCCGATCTCGATCGAGATCACGCAGACAAATCAAATCGTGAAAGCCGGGAACACGGTCGTGCTCATCGTCCGCGACGATGGCGTGAACGTGGTCGCCGACGTCGTGGCGCGCTCGAGCGGGGGCCTCGGCGACGAAGTGGCCCTGTATAATCCGCAAACCAATAAAACACTTTCCGGTACCGTGGTTGGCCCGGATCGTGTCGAACTCGACCTCTCGGGAGTGAATCAGTGATGATGCGTCGCGCGATGGCTTTGCTTGCGTTTCTCGCCTTGGTCCCGGTGGCGGCGCACGCCGACACGCTCTACCAGGCCGGCCCGCCGGTCACCGGACCGGGTCACCCGCTGCGTCTTGGCCCCGACCACCGCGCGCAGCAAGTGGGCGATCTCGTCTACGTGCAGTTCGATTTCAACGACGCAAATTCGCACGTCAACAACTACTCGAGCAACAAACAGTTCGCGCTGAGTCAGACCGCCGGCGTGGGAAACTTGGGTCTCCCGCTGCTGCGCAACGCGAGCGGCCTCACGGGTCAATCGACGACCTCAACCGCGCAGACCGCCACCGGAGCGGACGCCTTTACTTCGACGATGATGGCAACCGTGACCGGCGTGTTGCCGAGCGGCGCACTCGAGATTTCCGGCGATCAGGGCGTCGTCATTAACGGACGCGCGCAGACGCTGCACATCACCGGAACGATTCGCTCGGAGGACGTCGATAGCAGCGATACGATCGTCGCGTCGCGCGTTGCCAACGTCAAAGCGTCCTTCAAGGGTGACGATCAAAAACGCAAGGGACTGCTCTCCCGAATCTTGAGCTGGCTGTTCTAGGCACATGAGATGATGAAACGATTCGCGATGTTTTGGAAGGTCCTCGCTGCCGCGGTCCTCGTCGTCTCGGTGACGGGGGCGCCCGCGTTCGCGCAGTACGCCGATAAGTCCGTACGCGTCAAGGACATCGCGCGCGTTCAAGGTGTGACCGGCAATCAGCTGGTCGGCTACGGCGTAGTCGTGGGCCTTCAGGGAACCGGCGACTCTACGTCGGTCATTTTTACGAGTCAGACGATCCAGAACATCTTGCAATCGTTCGGAATTTCCACGTCGTTGCAGTCGGTGCGCACGCGCGACGTCGCCGCGGTCATCGTCACCGCGACGCTGCCGCCCTTCGCGCACTCGGGCGACAACGTCGACGTGACCGTTTCGATGATGGGCGACGCCACGACGCTGCAAGGCGGAACGCTGGTGCTCACCGAGCTCAAGGCTGCAAACAATTTAGTGTACGCGACGGCGCAAGGCCCGATTTCGGTCGGCGGCTTCGTCGCGGGCGCCAACAGCTCGGGCGTTGCATCGAATTTCACCGGAGCGGGCCGGATTCCGAACGGAGCCGTTATCGCGCGCGATATGATTACGCCCTTGCAGACGGACCAAAACGGATTCAACTACGTATTGACCACGCCGGATTATAAGACGGCAGCGAATCTTGCGAGCGTACTCAACGGCCGCTTCGGCGCGCGCACGGCGCAAGCGCTCGATGCCGAAACCGTTCACGTCAACCTTCCGGCGGCCTACACGGGCAATACCGTGCAGTTCCTCGCCGACGCCGACGATTTGAGCTTTCAGCAGAACGAGATCGCGAAGGTCATCTTGAACGAGCGTACCGGCACGGTGGTGTTCGGCGGCGATATCAAACTCGCGCCTTGCGCGATCGCCCACGGTGATTTGACGATCACGATCGCGACCCAAAACGCCGTCTCACAACCCAACCCGCTTGCGTCCGGAAGGACCACCCCCGTTTCGAACTCTACGGTAACTGCGTCGCAGCATGGCAAACAGCTCACGTTCGTAGCAGGGGCCGCGACGCTCTCCTCGGTCGTTCGCGCGCTCAACACGCTGGGCGTATCGCCGCGCGACCTCATTTCGATCGTTCAAGCGTTGCGCTCGTCGGGCGCGCTCCAAGCCCAAATCGAGGTGATCTGATGAGCGACGTTAACGGCGTTAACCCGGCACATCCGGCGCTGACCGCCGACCAGAAGCAGGCGCTTTCGCGCCTGCATCAGGCGGCGACGCAACTCGAAGGCGTGTTTCTCGAGATGGTGATGAACGAAATGCAAGATACGGTACCGAAACAGTCGCTGTTCGGTCCGGATTCGGGGCAGTCGGAAGAAACGTGGCAGAGCATGCTCAATAACGAACGGGCTCAAGCAATCGCGAGCAGCGGCTCGCTCGGCATCGGTAAGGTGCTCGAAGAGCAGCTTCGCAACCAAGTCCTCAGCGATGCCAGCCACGAAGCGCACGTACAAGTTGAAGGGAGGATCGATCCGTGAACGACTCATGGGATGCCTTCGGGGCCGCGCTCCTGGACGAATCGGTACTACTTCGCCGCGTGCACGATGCCGCGCTCGGCCTCACCTCGGCCTTGGTCGCTCGCGACGTCGCGCAGATCGCGGAAACCGAGCGCGCTCTCGACGACCTGCGTCGCGAATATCAAACGGCGTCGGGCAAACGACGCGGCATGCAGGTTCGCGGTTTTGGGACGCTCACGCTGCGTCAGGTTTGCGCGTACGCACCGCGCACGATGTGGGCGGTACTGAACCAGCGGGTGGTCGAACTGACCACGACGTCGATCTCGCTCGGCATCACCACGAACAACAACAAGGCCCTCATCATGAACGGCATGGACCGCTTGATGAAGGTTACCGCCGCATTACAAAAAGCCGCGAACGACGGTCCCGGTACCTATAAACGCCGCGGTCACGTGCCGCCGCCGACCAACAGCGTGTTGGTAAGTAGTAAGGCATGAGCAGTTTTTTCCCGCAAAGCACGTTCTTTGGGCTCGACCTGATGGGCAACGCCCTTCAGCAGTTTTCCGTTGCGGAAAACGTCACGAGCGATAACATTACGAACGTGAATACGCCGGGAGCCTCGCGGCAGCAAGCGCAATTCACCGAACAGGTGCCGCTGGTCGGTCCGCCGTTTATGGCGACGCACGTTCCGGGTACCGCCGGTCAAGGGGTGGTGATCGCCGAGATCCAGCGCATCCACTCCAATTCCTACGATGCGTTGTTTCGGGGAGCGTCCTCGTCGCAGAACTACTATCAGACGCAACAGAACGTGCTGCAAGGCGTGCAATCGCAACTCGGCGATCCCAATGCGGGCGTGAGCACGGCCTTTAGCAATTTTCAAACCGCGATCAATCAACTCGTTTCGCAGGCGGCGAGCGGCAGTCCCGGCGCATCGCAGGCGAACGTCTTGACGTCGGCGCAGGCTCTGGCAACCTCCCTCGCCCAGTCGGCGACTGCCGTCAGCGCGGCCAAAGCGCAGACGCTTTCGCAAGGCGCGACCATCGTGACGACGGTGAACGGTATTCTCGACCAGATCGCGGCGCTCAACGGTCAGATCCGTGCGTCGACGGCCGTCGGCGACCACCCGAACACGTTTGCCGATCAGCGCGATTATCTGATCGATCAGCTCTCGCAGTATCTCTCGACGAACACCTCGATTCAGAGCGACGGCTCGACGCTGGTGAGCGTCAACGGCCAGGCGCTCGTGAACGATACGGTGGCCTATCACTTAGCCGCGCCCGTCGTCGGGCAGGCATCTAACGGCACGCAGAGCTTCAACGTCTATTTTGCGACCAATCCGACGACGTCGAGTAGTGCGCCGAGCATCCCGCTCGGCAGCGGGCAACTCGCCGCGATGCAAGATCTTTACAACAACAAGCTTTCGGTGTACGGGGCGCAGCTCGACCAATTCGCGACCGGCCTCTCGAACGAGGTGAACCGGATCACCGAGGCGTCGTACGATTCGAATGGCGAACCGGGAACGGCGCTCTTTCAGCCGATCGTGTCGTCGCTACCGATCTCGGCTTCGAACATCAAATGCGGCATTTTGAACCCGTCGCAGTTGCCCGTTGCGCTCGCGAATACGAACGCCGGTACGCTCATCAAACCGATGAACTCGGCGAACAACACGATCGATACGATTCTTCCGATTGACGGCGATACGAATTTAGCGAACCCGCCCGCGGCCGACGTTCCGGGTCCCGGCGGCACGGTGGGTGGGCTGACGGTCACGCTCGATGGCATTACGACGACCATGAACTATCAGACCAACGCGACGATTCCGCTCGCGGCCGGGCAAGTGTACGCAACGTCGGTCAATCAGTTCGTCACGAATTTCAACGCGCTGCAGTCGGGCGTGACGGCCTCGTTCGATACGGCCTCGCAGAGCATCGTGTTCGCGCGCGATCCGAGCAACGAGAGCCTGGCGCTACGCGGTGCACAGCAAAACAATCCGGTAACGCCCTCGTTCACGGTGACCGACCTGCCGACGACCGGCGCGGGCATTCTTTCCGCGCTCAATGCGAGCGGTATCAATGGGGTGCAGCAAGATGCGACCAACGCGTTCGCGAAAAGCGACAATGGCGGTGCGAATGCGATCGTGAGTATGCTCCAAAACAACGTCGGTATTCCTCAACTCGAGACGACCTCGGTCGCCGCGGCCGTAGCCGGCGTCGCGATGTCGGTCGCGCTTCCGGTCGGCATCAACAACATCGCGGTGGGTCAGGTGCTAACGCTCGGAGCCCAGCCCGGGGGCGTGGCTCCGCAAGAAAACGTCACCGTAACGAGTATCAGCGTGAACCCGGCAACCGGAATCGAATCGGTAACGTTTACGCCCGCGAACGCTCACGTGGCAGGGTTCTCGGTTGCGAGCGCTCCGGTGCAAACCTTGCAGCAATTCTACGGCCAGCTCATCACGCAAGTCGGACTCGATACGAAGACGGCAATTACCGGGACGACGGCGCAGACGAACCTGACCCAAAGTATCGATTCGCAGCGTCAAGCGATTTCGGGCATCAATCTGGATGAGGAGACGCAGAACCTCATCAAGTTCCAAAACGCGTATTCTGCCGCGGCCAAGACGATCTCGACGCTCAACTCGATGTTGGGCACGATCATCAACGGTCTCGGCGTCGGGTCGTAAGGAGGCTAACCGATGCGCATCGCCACTTCAACCGTCTACGGCGACCAATCGATTTCGATCGACAATCTGGCCGCGACGTATCAGCAGCAAGGACAGCAACTTTCGACCGGGAAGTCGTTGAACAACCCCTCCGATAACCCGCAGCAAATCGCGCAAGACATCGCGGTGCGTAACGACAACGCCGTCACCACGCAAGTCGGAAAAAACCTGAGCGACCTCAGCAATCAGCTTACCACCGTCGACGGAGCGCTTTCGAGCTTAACGAGCATTTTTCAGAGAGTGCGCAGCCTGGCCGTGCAAGGCGCGAGCGAGACGAACAATGCATCGCAGCTTCAAGATATGGCGACGCAGGTAGCGCAGATGTTCCAGGAGACCGTAGGGCTTGCGAACACGCAGTATGCCGGCAAGTTCGTCTTCGCCGGGACCGCGGTACCGAACGGGAACTCGCTGGTTCAATCGGTCGGAATTCCGCCCTCCGCGGTGACCTCGCAAGGGAACCAGGTTCAGCAGATCCAGCAGCTTCCGAACGGTCAAACGGTTCCGACCGGGGTGACGTTGCAGCAAGCGTTCAACTTGAACGCCGCCAACGGCTCTCCAAGCGCGTTCCAAACCTTGGTAAATCTCTACAACACGCTGCAAAACGGGCAAGTCGTGGACGAGAGTTCCCAAGGCGTGAACGTGCCCGGGCAGTACGTTGACTATAGCGCGGCCTCGCCTCCAGGGACAACGCTGACGAGTCTCACGACGGTCGGGGCCGGCCAGATTCTGGCCACGCCGCTCGTGACGGTTCCACCCGCCGGCGTCGGGGCGCAGGTGGTGTTCAACGTGGCGAACGGGCAGAACGTTAACGGCGTGAACGTGACGATTCCCGCTACGGATAACATGAATCAGGCCGTCGCGGCGATCAACGCGCAGCTCGCGGCGGGCGGTATTTCCGTGACCGCATCGTTTAACCAGTCGACGCAGCGCCTGTCTCTCGCGAGTACCCAAAACCCGAATCAAACGTTCGAGATCCAGGATATCCAGGGGAATTTCACGACCGCATTCGGGCTTACCCAGCAGGCCACGACGACCGGCTACATTTCGACGCAGCTCGGCGATATCGACGCGGCCATGGGGCAGTTACTCAACGCCCGCTCGGCGGTTGGGGCCTCGATTCAGACCGTCAACAGCACGAACCAGGCCTCGGATTCGCAAGTTCTTAACGACACCACCGTGCAATCGGGCATCGAGGATACCGATATAGCTAAGGTGACCTCGCAGTTCACCCAGACCCAGACCGTGCTCCAGGCGGCGTATGCAACGACCTCGCGCCTGGAGGCAAAGACCCTGTTCGATTACTTGTAGCCATGAGGTTGGAATGAGCCTGTCAATGGAATCGGAGATGGACGTCAAACAGACGACGACGCTTGAGTTCCCCCGTTTTGGCGCCTGTGCGTTTGCGGATACGGACGTGATCGAGTTCCCATGGGGGCTCCCGGGCTTCCCGAACCTGCGCCGCTGGCTCGCGCTCACGATCGAGTCGGCGCCGAACTTTATTTGGCTGCAGAGTATCGACGACGTCGCGGTCGCAATTCCCACCTCCGACCCGTATGCGATCTTCGCGGACTACTCGCCCAAGCTGCCTCCGTATGTCGTGGCCGCATTGGATATCGCTTCGGCTTCGGACTTTACGCTGCTTGGCGTCGTGGTGGTGAGCGAAGGCGCCGAGGAGATGACGATGAACCTGCTTGCGCCGGTGGTCATCAATTTGCGCACGCATAAAGCCCGTCAGGTCATGCTGGAGAATTCGGGCTATTCGGTGCGTGAGGTGATTCCGCGCAAACCGGCTGCGCCGGCCGCGGAACCCGCTCCTTAACGCCCCTTATTAAGAGGAAGACGAGCCCTAAAAGGCAGAAGAGCGTCTTCGGTTCCTCTCTGGGGAATCTGCCAAGGAGGGCTGTTCCATGCTCGTACTCAGTCGCAAGGTCAACCAGTCGATTATGATTGGTGACGATATTCGCATTGTGGTCGTCGCCGTCGACCGGGACCAGGTCAAGATCGGGATCGAGGCTCCAAGGGCAGTCTCCGTCCATCGCTCGGAGATTTACGAAGAGATCCAGCGCAGCAACCGCGCCGCCGCGGCCGCCCCGACCGGGCCCGTCCCGGCGCTTGGTGGCCGGCCGGCCACCCCTTCCACCTTGTCGGCTTCCAGCGCCCAGCTTGCCCCCAGAAAAAAGGGCAAAAACCACTAAAGTCGGTGACCCTCGCTTCCGATAAAAAGACGGAGGGGACAGGACGTTTCCCTCAGTTAGACTAGTCTCGACTTACATCGCGCCACCCGGCGCGTTATCATGGAGGAAATAAAATGGCTGAAGGCCTGAGTATCGCCAACAACCTGTTGGCCAACCAAGTTCAGTACAACCTGAACATCAACCAAAATTCACTCAAGAACATCACGAACCAGCTGTCATCCGGCCTGCGCATCAACAGCGCCGCAGATGATCCGTCCGGTCTTGCGATCGCGACGAACCTGCAAACGCAGGCTGATGGTTTTAATACCGCCGTTCAGAACGTGCAGAACGCCAACAACGCGGCGCAAGTCGCGCTCGGCGCCTTCTCCACGACGACGGACATTCTGCAACGTATCCGCAGCCTCGCGGTTGAAGCGGCCTCGGATATCAACTCGCAGAACGACCGCTCGAACCTGCAAGCCGAAGTGACGCAGCTCTTGCTCGAAGTCAATCGCATCGCGCAGAACACGAACTTCAACGGCCAAGCGCTGCTTGACGGCAGCCACGCCGGCTTCCAGGCGCGCGACAACGCGTTCCTGACGGTTACGGCCAACACGGCGCTTTCGACCAACGGCGGACTCGCTCAGGTCTCGGGCGTGAAATACGGCTTCCTCGCGGCCTCGGTCGTCGCGTCGAGCGGCAGCTTCCAAACGACGGTCGGCGGCGTGCAGGGTACCGGCGGTACGGGCACGCAGGACGGCACGATCGAACTGCAGATCGTCAACACCGGCGTATCGATCGCCGTGCAAGAGACGTTCATCAATAGCGCGACCGGTAAGATCTCCACGTCGACCACGCTGTTCGGCGGCGCGATCTCGGTCGGCACGGGCCCCAAGACGATCAAAGGCACCGGCACGAACAACGCGAAGGGCTTCGACAACGTGCAGATCAAGCTGGGCGCGTTCACGACGGCAGACGTCGGTACGACCGCGTACATCAAGGTCAGCCAGAACGTTGCGGCGCTGACGAACCCGGCGAACCCGGCGTTCAACTTCCAATCGGGCGCGAACGAAGGCGACGTCATCCAGGTCGGTATCCAGGCGACGAACACGCAGACGCTGCGTATCTCGAACGTCAACCTGGCGATCTCGTCGGCGAACAGCCCATCGCTCGGTGCTGAAGATGCGATCGGCCAAATCGACAATGCGCTCGAGAAGATCCTCGCTCAGCAAGCCAACCTCGGCGCGGTCGTGGTTCGCCTCAACGAAGATGCGAACAACGACAACATCTCCGCGGTCAACCTGCAGGCGTCGGAATCGAGCATCCGCGACCTCAACGTCGGCGCGGCCACCACGCAGTTCACGAAGCTCCAGATCTTGGTCCAAGTCGGCACCTCGGTCTTGGCGCAATCGAACGCGAACGCTCAATCGGTGCTTGGCCTGTTCCGTTAATCGAACGGCGCTGGGTTTACCTAGTAGCAACGCGAGGGCCCGCTCAGGCGGGCCCTCGTTCTATTTCTAACGCGCCTGCCTGACCGAGCCGAAAACAACAAGTGATGTCTAAGGCCCCGAGTATGCCGTTCGGTCTGACCCCGCCCCCAGAGGATCATCCGCAAAAGCCGGAGGGCTTGAGCGTGTGCATGATCGTCAAAAACGAGGAGCGGTTTTTAGCGCAGTGCTTGCGCAGTATCGCGGACGTCGCCGACGAGATCATCGTTACCGACACCGGCAGCACCGACCGAACGATCGAGATTGCCAAGTCGTTCGGCGCGACCGTGATCGAATGCGAATGGCGCAACGACTTTGCGTGGGCGCGTAACCAATCGCTCGAACTCGCGAGCAAACGCTGGATCCTGTCGCTCGATGCCGACGAAGAGGTTACGCCCGAATCGAAGGCCTCGCTGGTCGCCCTTAAAACCGCCCCCGCGTATCGGGAAGCGGTCTGGGTGCGTTTCCTCAATAAGTCGGACGATTACAAGGGAACCGGGGCGATGTCTCACGCCCTCATTCGGATCTTTCCCAACGATCCGGATATCCGCTATCGCGGGCTGATTCACGAATATCCGACGTATAAGAACGACCCGAACGGCTTGCAAGGCGCGATGGCCTCGATCTCGATCGTTCACCACGGCTATCTTACCGACGTCGTGCAGCAGCGCGCTAAGGGAGCGCGCAACTTGGCGCTCGTGAAGGCCGCGACCGAACGGGAACCCGAGGATGCGTTTCACTGGTTTAATCTCGGCACGACGGCGTTTCTGGTCGACGATTACGAATTAGCGCGCGAGTCGTTGGAAAAGATGCGGACGGTCAATGCCGGCGCGAAGCGCGGCTTCATGCCGAACGGCCTGGCCGTACTCGCCGAAGTCTATTGCGACAAGCTCCATTTGCCAGAAATGGGAGAAGAGGTCTGCCGCGATTCGTTGCGGGTGGCGCCACGCTATGCCAACGCGCATTTCCAGCTCGGTAAAGCGCTGATCGCGCAACATCGCTACGAAGAGGCGCGCGAAGCGTATCAGGCGGCCATCGACGACGGTGAGTTCGCGCACCTGCAATTTGTCGTCGACGATCAGGTCTATCTCTGGAAATCGCATTCCGAAATCGGCTCGAGCTACGTGATGCAAGGCGACGAAGTCTCCGCGACGCAATGGTTCCGTAAGGGACTCGAAAATGCGCCCGGAGTCGAACCGTTGCAGATCAACCTCGCGCGTTCCCTCGATCGTCAGGGAGCATTCGCAGCCGCCGCCGACGCGTATCGCGCGGCCTTCGAAACCCACCGTAGCGAATCGGCGACGGTCGAATACGTGAATTTTTTGCTGCGTCGCGGAGAGGGAATAGGGGCGCTTGCCGTCGTCGACGACGTACACGCGGAACTCAACGATACGGTTGCCGCCCAATTACTTCTTGCTGCTTGGCAAATTGCGAGCAAGCACGCGGTCTCCGAACCGCTGCGGTATCTCGAGGCGGCGGCGCAACGTACCCCGTGGGCTGCGGAAATCCTCAATCCCCTCGAGGCCGCGTATCGCGAAAACGGCAACGTCGGCGCGCTCGAAGCTTTGCTCGAACGCGAGGCGGCGACCGAGCCGGTCGCCGAGGCAGACTACCTTCGCCGCTCGTATCGTGCGCTCGGTTTGGGAGCGTTCGAACGCGCGCTCGAACTGTCACTTGCCGGCCTCGCACTCGCGCCGGAGCATCCGCATTTGCACTATAATGCGGGCCTCGCACTTGGAAATCTCGATCGTCGGGACGAGAGCGAAACGCACTTGCGCCGCATTACGAAGGAGCATGTTGACGTGTACCCGGCAGCCGAGCTTTTGCTGGCAGCCGGTGCGCGCGAGCGCGGCGATAACGATGCGGCGATGGCCGCGGTATCGCGTCTGCTGCTCGTACAGCCGCACCATCGCGACGGGTTGGCGCTACGTGCGACGCTACAGGAGGCGCGTGGCGAGCTCGCGGCGGCCGAAGCGGGGCTACGCGTGCTCTTCGCCCTGGATCGCGAGCGCGGGGCCGTCGAACTCGCCGGTTTTTTGATGCGTGCGGGGCGGTATGCCGAGGCCGCGCAGATCGCAGATCGCGCCCTCAAAACGCTGGATTACTCGATCGTCATTCCCGTGTTCAACAAAGCGCACTTCACGCGGCAGTGTTTGGAAGCGCTACGACCGACGCTCGAAGGTGCTGGCGCTGGGGAAGTGATCGTGATCGACAACGCATCGAGCGACGAGACCCCCGAGATGCTCGAAGCGTTCCCCTGGGTGCGGGTTATCCGCAACGAAACGAACCTTGGCTTTGCCGGCGCTAACAACCAGGGCGCGCGTGAAGCCAACGGCACGTACCTCGTGCTGCTGAACAACGATACCCAACCGCTCCCCGGTTGGCTCGCGAGCATGCTTGCGCACGCGAAGCGTCCGGACGTCGGTGCGGTTGGGGCACGCCTGCTCTATCCGAACGATACGGTGCAGCATGCGGGTGTTGCGGTCGTGGGCGTGCCATTCTCGAAGCAGGCACTCGTGCCGTTCCATCACAATTTGAACGTTCCAAAGGATGACGTCAACGCCTCGCAGGTCCACGATTTTCAGGCGGTCACGGGCGCTTGTTTAGTAACGCGCCGCGATCTCTATGTCGAACTCGGCGGGTTGGACGAGACGTTTTGGAACGGCTACGAAGATATCGACTACTGCTTCAAAGTGCGCGAACGCGGATTGCGAGTCGTGTGCGACGGCGAAGCCGTGCTCTATCACTTCGAGTCGCAGTCCGGAGCGCAACGTTTTCGCAAGACGCTTTGGAACTGCGAGCATCTCGTCGCCCGCTGGGCCGGCCGCGTCTCGTTCGATGCGGTGACGTTGTTGCTCGAGCGGGGGATGACGCGGCACGTCGCTCGCGGCTCGCGCGGGCGGGGCGACGCGATGGCGCTGCCGATCCCGCCGATCGTCGCCGTCGTACACGGAGACCTTGCGGAGAACGAGCGCGAGGCTTTCGAAGCGCGGCTGCGCGCGTCGATGGCGCCGATTTCGTCGATCGTTTGGGCGCAGGGCGAGGCCGCGTTCGATCGCGTGCAGCAAGCGCTACAGGTTCGGGGCTTTCGTTACGCCGCATTCGTCGATGCGCGCGCATCCCTCGCGAACGGTTGGCTCGACGAGCTGATCCGACAACTCGAGACCTCGGCGAACACCGCCGCCGCTACCTATAACCCCGATGCGCCGCTCGGCGAGAACGTACGGGTCTTTGCACCTGACGCGCGCTGCACGCTCCTCTCGCTCAAGCGTTTTCCGGCACACGTGCGGCTGCGACGCCACGATTCGTGGGATGGGATGATCGCGGATTTCGTTCTGCAGATTATGCCATGCGCTCAGGGAACGCGCGGTGTCGCGGGACCCATCGCTACGCTGCCGCCCGCCGCGAGCGATCCGTCGTTTGAGCGCATGCACGGACGCGAGCTCAAGACGCTTTGGAAAGACGACGCGGGGGCGATCGAGACTGCGTTGGCACCCGCGTTGCGCGCACGCGGGATGGTTTCGATCGTGACGTTGAGCTGGAATGCGCCGAAGTATACGATGAAGGCACTCGAGTCGATCCGCGCTTTCACGAGCGAACCGTACGAAGTGATCCTCGTCGACAACGGGTCGAACGAGGAGACGCTCGCGACATTGCGGGCGATCGACGATCCACACGTGCGGATTCTCTACAATCCGACGAATCGCGGTTACGCGGGTGGAAATAACGATGGGATCGTCGCTTCTCGCGGCGAGTATGTCGTTTTGTTGAATAACGACGTGATCGTCACGGACGGCTGGGTCGACGGTTTGTTACGCCCCTTCTCGAAGATCGCGAACCTCGGCGTCAGCGCGC
>Ga0307373_10010852_pt1 | contig 13324 bp, 10 predicted proteins | sample OX2MG_FD_202534 | JGI IMG/M metagenome (GOLD analysis project Ga0307373, IMG submission 202534) | Soil microbial communities from Risofladan, Vaasa, Finland - OX-2 | ecosystem: Environmental > Terrestrial > Soil > Coastal area > Acid sulfate soil | place: Finland: Risofladan, Vaasa | collected... | reverse complement strand
CCCTATTTGTTCATCTCATAGGTCTGCTGGATCGCGGCCGCCGCCTGATCCGGGGTCATGGTGCCCGCGAATATCTGCTGGACGTTGTCGTTGATGGCGCTGCCGACCGCCGGGCTGTAGAACTGGTCCAGATAAAGCTGGAAATAGCCGGCCTTGTCGACAATACCCTTCACCATCTTCATGAGCGGATCCGTGATGCCGCTGTCCGCCCCGATTGCGGTCGGCACGATCGCGCCCGTCGCCGCCAGGGTGGCGTTGTTCTGCACATTGGTGATGAACTTGAGGAAATCCACCGTCGCGTCCGGGGCGTTCTTGCCAACGGCGTAGCCGTTGCCGCCGCCGAGGACGTCGGTTCCTGCCCCTGCTCCTCCCTCGACGACCGGGAAGGGCGCGGTACCGAGCTTGTCGCCGATGCCTTGCTTGCTGACCGAGCTGGAGGCCTCGACGCTCGGTCCCCACTGTCCCATGAGCTCCATAGCCGCCTTGCCGTTGCCGACCAAGGCCGCTCCGTCGGTCTGCTTCGCCCCCAAGAAGCCCTCTTCGAAGGGACCCAACTTGGTGAGATCCACCAGCTTCTGACCGGCCTGCACGAAGGGCGGGTCGGTGAACTTGCCTTGACCCGAAAGGATGTTGTCGAAGGCGGACTTGCCGCCAATTCTCATCGACATATAGGCCCACCAGAACATCCCCGGCCACTTGTCGCCCTCGGCGAGCGCAATTGGAGTCACGCCGGAGCTCTTCAGCTTGCCGACCATGGTGAGGAAGTCGCTCCACGTCGTCGGGAAGGAGGTGTAGCCGGCGTTGGCGAGCATTTCCTTGTTGTACCAAAAGGTTACCGCCCCCATGTCGTAGGGCATCCCATACTGCTTGCCGTCATACGAATAGACCGCGATGACGCCGGGCGCCATCGTCTTACCCCATGCGGTTCCCTTCACGAACTTGGTGATATCGCGCAAGAGACCCGCCTTCGCGTACTCGGCCATGACTCCGCCCCCCCAGCTCTGAAACAGGTCAGGCGGGCTTCCGGACTGCATGAGCGTCGTCATCTTGCTCTTGAACGCTTCGTTCTCGAGAACCGTTATCTCGATGCTGACATTCGGATGGGCCTGGGTATACGCGTCGGCAAGCCCCTGCCAATAGGCCCTGTGGGTCGTGTCGATGTGCCAGAAGGTGAATTTGATCGGCCCGGTCGAGGGCGCCGCGCCCGGCTCCTTCTGCCCGCCGGCGAAGCCGAACCCGGCAGCGATCAAGAAAGTGGCGGCGGCAATAGCCGCGGCCCTCATAAACCTCTTCATGCGCTTCCTCCTCTGCTTTTCGGAGACCTGAGAGTGCACGGACCAAAGTCCGGCTTACGCTCTCACTCAGCGTAGATCGGGTGTGTGCGGGTGAGAATCGGACAATGTGCCAGTATTGGAGTAGGAGCTATTACCGATCCCTGCTTTGGACCCACTTGACCGCGAAGCGCCTGAGCTCTCCGGCCCCGTCGATCCGCAGCTTTTCCTTGATATGGTCCCGGTAGGTATTGACGGTCTTCACGGACAGGTTGAGCACCTTGGCCACATCGGCGCTTCCGTAGCCCTGTCCGATGAGATCCAGCACCTCCAGCTCCCGGTCGCTCAGGCGCTCGACCGACGGCGCCTCGCCCTCGGGGCTCCGGTTGAACATGGTCTCGAGGAGGCGATCCCGCATAGCGGCCGAAACATAGATCTTGCCGGAGAGCACCGTCTTTATGGCGTCGAGCATAACCGAAGCCGCCTCTTGCTTCATCACGTAGCCGCGGGCTCCCGCCTTCAGGGCCCGCTCCGCGTAGACCACCTCGTCGTGCATCGAGATGATGAGAACCAACACCTGGGGAAAGGTGGACTTGATGGTATGCACCAGATCGAGGCCATTCTGGCCAACAAGAGAGATGTCCACCAGGGCGATATCGGGAGAGGCGCGTTCCAAGGCCTCCAGGGCTTCTCCCACGGTGCCCGCCTCGGCGCTCACTTCATAGCGCTCGTCGCTCCGAACGAGGGCCACGAGCCCTTGCCGGAAAACCGGGTGATCATCAACGACAAGGAAGGTTACCTGTTTGGTCACGGAAGCGCTCCCTGTAGCTGATCCAGCCTGCAGGATACCCGCGTTCCCGGCTCGAGACAATCGATGCGGAGATCTACCCCCGCCTTTTCAGCCCGATAGCGCATGATGCGAAGCCCCATCCCTTGGTGGGGACCGGAATCCGAGAGGCCGATCCCGTAGTCGGTCACCTCCGCGATCAGGACCGCCCTGTCTTCGCCTCCCCCGGCCTGCGGAAGAAGCTCGCGATTAAGCCGTACCTCGACTCGGTCGGATCCGGAGTGCTTGAGGGCGTTCGAGAGGGCCTCCTGGATGATACGGTAGACGTGAAGAGCCCTGTCAGTATCCGGAAGCGAAAAGTCCGGCGAGGCGCGAAAATCAATGATCGGTTGGAAGCGCTGGCGCGCGACGGCCACCATCTCTTCGATCGCCGCGGAAAGACCGTGCTCCTCGAGCCCCGTCGGAAAGAGCCCGCGTGCGATCTGTTTGGCTCGCGCTATGGAATCGGCAAGGAGGTTTGCGATCCGATCGATCGAGGCTACGGCCTCGACTCCCGTGAGCTCTCCACGAAGCGCGGTCGCCAGCATCGCGATTCCGGCAAGGTACTGGCACAGATCGTCGTGGATGTCCTGACCGATACGCTGCATGGTTCGGTTGGAGATGTCGACCACCTCTGCCTCCAGGCGAACCCTGCGCTCGATCTCCCGCGTCAATTCTGAGTTAGCCCGCGTGAGCTCCGCCGTGCGGCGCTTCACCTCGGCCTCGAGCCGGTGCTCGTGGGTGCGCACCTGCTCGAGCAGAAGGGCCCCCTTCACCGCGCTCGCGACCTGCTCGCGCAGGGTGTCGTAAACCGAAAGCTCGTCCGCGCCCCCGGGAAGCAGGAGATAGCCGAGCGGCTCATCCTGGAAAACGAGCGGCTCGAGGATCCAGCTTCCCTGCCGCCAGCCGCCGCCAAAGCGCGGGGGAATGAGGTGAGCCGTGCGAAACCGAATGCCCTTCGCCGATAAGGGCCCCATCGGCGCGTCGCGCGGAATCATCACCAGGCGAGACCACTCGGCGCTCCGCCCCTCGAAGAGCGCGAGGTGGCCGCCGCCTATCCCGAGGTGCTCGAGCCCCGCCTCGAGGCGCGAGAGCATCACCGGCATCTCGAAGGAGCCGGCGAGCGAGGCGCTGATCTCCCGAAGCATCGCAAATCGTTCCTCGGCCGCCGTGCGGCGGGCCGCCTGGAAGCGACTCTCCGTCTCGCCGACAAGCACCCGCGCAAATTCGAACAGCCGCTCACCCTGCACCGTACCGGAAAGCCCTGCGCACGCTGCGCCCTCCGCGCCCTCGCCGGCAAGAGCGCCTCCTAAGCGCCCGCCCCCCCCCGCCTCACGGCGTACCAGCGAAAGAAAGCCGTTCCATCGGGCCGAGAGCTTGCCTTCCGTCTCGGCGGCGGCCAGGGCCGCCGTCAACTTGACGATGAATCCGCTCGCGTCCTCGCACCGTGCGCGTTCGACCAGCTCGTCGATCGCCCGCCGCTCCTCTGCCGTTGCATCCGGCGGAGCCTCTTTCAGGTCCGGATCGTAGCTTCGAGCCGGCGGGCATCCACACGACTGGCGAATTGCTGCGGCGCAGGAGAGGGTGCGATCGCGAGGCTCGCCCCCCTCGAAGAGATCGAGGAGGGCCTCGACGGCGGATGAGCCCAGCTCGCGGAGGGGCTGCACCACCGTCGTGAGGGGCGGCGTCACGTACTGACCCTCCTCAATGCCGTCGAAGCCCACCACGGAGACCTCTTCGGGCACCCGGATGCCGATCTTCCCCAGCTCGCTCATCGCACCGAGCGCCATCCGGTCGTTCAGACAGACCAGAGCGTCGAAGGGAACTCCCGAGGCCTTCAGCCGGCGCGCAGCCTCGATGCCCGAGCTCTGCAGGAAGCTTCCCTGCACGGACAGCCGCGGGTCAAAGGGAATATCAACATCGCGGAGCGCCTGCCTGAAGGAACTCGCCCGCTCTTCGCCCTCGGGGTGGCCCGGCGGCCCACCAAGGAGAGCAAAGCGCCGCCGCCCGTGGTCGCGCGCCAAGTGGCGCACTACTTCGACAAGACCTGCCGAGCCGTCGACCGAGAGGCTCGTTACCCCCGCGATCTTCACGCCTACCGAGACCTGGGGAAGGCCCGCCCTGCTCGCAAACAGGTGGGCGAGCCCCTGCGCGTCCAGAAAAGTGCCGATGGCAGAGGTAATCACGATGAGGCCATCGATGCTTTTCCGATCGGCAATGCGGTAGGCCACGTTTGCAGTCGCCTCCGACGCGATGGTGGAGTTGACGCGAGAGCCGAGAAAGCAGACGACACCCACTTCCCGTTCCATAGCCCGAGCCTCGATCCCTCTCCACACTTCGATTTGGTAGGCGTCGTCGAGCTCGGCGGTGAATACCCCGATCATCTTGCGACGGGAAACGGCGACTTGCCTTCGCCGCCTTTCCAAGCTCTCGCCCCTTTTCGCGCGAGGCAAACCGGGGTCGGCAGCTGGCGCGCTACGCTCTCCCGAGTCCCGGCCATTTACCATTTTGCGACTGCCCAGAAGGCCTCTTCTGGCTGATGATGCTCGTCGAAGAGAAGCGGCCAATCCTTCCGCCCCGGAACCGGGAAGTTGTCGAGCCAGGTGTGATCGTCGGCGATGCCCCAGAAGGTCACTCCGGTGAGCTTTCCGGCCGCCCCCTCCTCGCGAAAGACCTTGAACAACTCGCCGTATTTCTCGGCCTGAAGCTTCGCGCGATCGGGCGGCAGGGCCGCAAGCGAGGAGCTGTCTCCCCATCGATAGACCGACAGATCCAGCTCCGTGATCTGGACCTGGAGCCCGAGAGAGGCAAAGCGGTCGATGGCGCGGCGCACGGCATCCGGATCGACCGTATAGATGGACCAATGTCCCTGGATGCCGATCCCGTCGAGCAGCCCCTTCGCCTTGAGCTCCTTGGCAAGCGCGAAGGCCTTGTCGAACTTGCTCCCGGACTCGATCCCATAGTCGTTGTAGAACAGCTTTACTGTGGGGTCGGCTTCGCGGGCGTAGACAAAGGCCTTCTCGACGTAGTCGGGTACTCCGTCTCCATCGCTCTCCGAGCCGGCGGTCTTGGACCACGGACTGTCGGTGCGCCACATTCCGGACCCGTCGGAGAGCGCCTCGTTGACGACGTCCCAGCAGTAGACCTTGCCCTTGAAGTGATGAAGGAGGGTGGTGATGTGCTCCTTGAGGCGGGCAAGCACCTGCGCTTTCGTTGCGGAGAGCGGCTTTCCGGCCGCCCCCTCGAAGACCCAGGCCGGAACCTGCCGGTGCCAGACCAGGTTGTGGCCCCGCACCAGCATCCCGTGCTCCTGGGCAAAGGCGACGATCCTGTCCGCCGGACCGAAATTGTAGTCGGCAGGATCGTTTCCCGGAAGCGGATGGATAACCTCCCACTTCATGTCGTTCTCAACCACCAGGCTGTCCACTTGCGCGGAGAGGAGGGCGCCCTGAGTCACGAGGGTCTGATCGCCGACGGCAGCCCCTATTGGGAAATAGGGCTTGTAGATGGCGGCGAGCGAAGGCACCGCTGCCTCGGAGTCCGCCGCGGCTGGTCGACCTTCGGCCTGCCCGCCGGCATAGGCGATCCCCAGCGCGAGCGCCAGGATCGTGATTCCGGCGAAAACCCACCCAGCCTTTCGCATAGTCTCCCCCTCACCAAACGGTCCTGAACCTAGGCTAACCCTTTTGCGGGCTCCTTGAGAACCGGCGAAAGTCCTATAGGCCTCCTCGGGTAGGATGCGGCTACGGCATAGGTCAACTGTCCGATATCCCCGTACGGAGCCGCACCCTTTGCAAACCGCCGCCAGTGCGCTATATCGTCTCTATGAAAATCGTTGTCACCGACGGCTACACCCTCAACCCCGGCGACCTCCGCTGGGAAGAAATCGAGAAGCTCGGAGAGCTCACCGTCTACGAGCGCACAGCGCCGGAGGAGCTCCTCGCGCGGGCCCGCGATGCCGAGGCGCTCCTCACGAACAAGACCCCCATCGACGCAGCGGCGATCGCTCGTCTCGCGCGCGTGCGCTACATCGGCGTGCTGGCAACTGGATACAACGTGGTCGACGTCGCTGCCGCAGCAGCGCACGGGGTAGCAGTCACCAACATCCCTGCCTACAGCACCCTTTCGGTCGCCCAGCTTGCCTTCGCCCTCATCCTCGAGCACTGCCACCATGTCCAGGCTCACAGCGAAGACGCCCGCTCCGGAGCGTGGAGCAGCTCAAAGGATTTCTCCTACAGTCGCTTTCCCTTAGTCGAGCTTTCAGGCAAGACCCTCGGAGTCGTCGGCTACGGGCGGATCGGTGGTGCGATTGCACGCCTCGGGCGCGCCTTCGGGATGGAGGTGATCGCCGCCGCCCGGGCGCCGCAGCTCGCACGAGGCACCGGAGCTTCCGGCGCGACCGTCCCGCCACCGCCCGGCGGCAGTGTTCTTGAGGGCGCTACCCCCGCGGCGGAAGAGCCGCCGGTCGCCCGCCTGCCGCTGGAGGAGCTCTTGCCAATCTCCGATGTCATCTGCCTGACCTGTCCCCTCGCTCCCGAGACCACAGGCATGATCAATCGCTCGACCCTCGCCCTCACGAGGAGGAGCGCGTTCCTGGTCAACGTCTCCCGCGGCGGCCTTATCGTCGAGGCGGATCTCGCCGACGCGCTCGCACGCGGACAAATCGCGGGAGCAGGTCTCGACGTCCTGGGGGAGGAGCCGCCTCGACCCGACAACCCACTCCTCTCGGCGCCGAATTGCATAATCACCCCGCACATCGCCTGGGCGACTCGCGAGGCGCGCAGCCGGCTCATGGGAATCGCCGCCGCCAATCTTCGCGCCTTCCTCGAGGGAAACTCGCAGAACATCGTCTCTCCCAGGCGGTGATAGGCCAAGGCGGCGGATCGCCCTGCTCGGCGTCGCCGCCGAGGTCGAAGCCGCAGCGCCCCGCCATCCGGCACGCCACCCAGCTCGCAGCCGCAGCGCGCTGGCTACCTCGCCCAGAGACGCGGGTACTCCGCGCGGAAGCGCTCGAGATAGCCGCCCGGACCGTGATACAGGGCGATGTCGGCCGGATCGGGGGCGCGCGGCGTGCCCTGCGGCAAGAGCTTCCGGCTCAAGGCCTCGGGGTCCGGAAGGCTGCTTTTCGATCCGCCGCCCTCTCGTCGCAGGGCGCTCACCCCGGAGACCGCGCTCCCGAGAGCCGCTCCCACCTTGCCGATCGTGACCACCGGTCGCCTCCACAGGGCTGCGACCCGACGCATGATCTGCGAGCTCCCGGTCGCCCCCCCGGTCACCGAGAGGGGCCCGCCGCTCTCCGGTGCAAAGTGGCGCGAGTAGACGTAGACGGCCGCCAGGGTGGAATCCACGATCCCGCCGTAGTCGGCGGCGAGGCCGCCCTCCTGCCCTGCGAGGCGGGCTTCCCCAAAGACGGGAGAGACCGGGAAGGACTCGGTTTCGGGCTGCCAGAAAAAGAGAGAGCTTCCGGGGGCAGCCGAGCCTAGAGCCCGCTCGGCGGGCTCGTAGTCACCCTTCGCGAGGCCGTGGCGCGCGCGAACCCCGTCCCACACCATCGCCCCGTTCGTACGGCAGCCGAACATGAAGGGGCGTCCGACCCCATCGTACATTCCGTTCGCGTAGCCCTCGAGGTCCACCGCCTCTCCGCCGGTCGCAACCATGAAAACGAAGCTTGTGCCGAGGCTTAAGAGATCCCCCGCAACCAAGACCTTGGTCTGTGGATTGTCCCCCGATCCGACCGCGATGCGGCAGTCCGGGGCGAAGCCGTACTTGGCGACGAAATAGGCGGCGATCGATCCGATGCAGGTGTCCGGAGCGGCGAGAGGGGGGAGCTTCTCGCGCAGCGCCGCAGCCCCGCCCGGACAACCCGAGGCCGCCGAAGCGACGAGCTCCTCCGACCAGACCCGCTTCCGGTAGTCCATCAGCGACGTCCCCGATGCGTTTCCGAAGTCGGTGGGGATGGTCGGATCACCGACGAGCACCGCAGGAAGAAAGCTCGAGATGAGATGGATCACCGCGGTGTCGCGATAGGCCTCCGGAAACTGGCGGGCGACCCTTCGAACGACCGCCCCGGTGAAGCGGAGCGGCGAGTCGGATCCGGAGAGCTCGATAATCCTCGTCTTGCCGCCCACCCCTCGCCGGATCGCCTCCGCCTCCTCGACGGTGTTGGAGGTGCGCCAGATCGGGGAGGTCCCGTAAGCAAGGCTCCCGTCGAGGAGCGCGACGAGATCGCTCGTCCTCGCGTCGGCGGACTTTAACCTGGCGAAGATCGCGCGAGCCTCCGAGCGGAGGTAGAGGTGCCCGTGCTGTTGGCCCGAGACGTTGACGACGGTGATCTTCTCCAGGGGGAAGCCTTCCGCGCGCATGTCGGCAAAGAGCGCGTCGAGTGAGGCGAGATACATGGCGGGGGGCTGGTCCGCCTCGCCGGGGACGCGCGGGGGAACAAGGTAGCTCCGCCGGTCGATCCCGTAGCCGGCCAGGCGCTCGTCTCGAGCGTAGTCGAGCGAGCGCTCGAAGATCACCCTTCCCTCGTCATAGTCCACCACGACCGCGGTGAGGCTTTGCGTGCTCGAGTCGAGCCCGAGCGCATACGTGCCGTCCTTCATCGATTTCCACCTCCGAGTGCGGATTATAGCCCTCTCTCGCCCGGAGTTGTATCCGGTCAGCCGGGCGGCTATAGTGTCGCCTGGAGGAGTCAACGCAAGATGAGAATCGCATTCATCGGCCTCGGCATCATGGGAAGTCGAATGGCCGCCAATATCCTTTCGGCAAATCCCGATCTGCGGATTTACAACCGCTCGGTCTCGAAGGCGCAAGAGCTCGTGCGCAACGGCGCCCGCCTTGCTGCATCCCCCGCCGAGGCCGCGGAGAGCGCCGACATCGTTTTCACCATGCTCTCGACGCCGGACGCGGTGCGGGAGGCGGCACTCGGCACTGCGGGCGGATTCCTTTCCCGCATGAAGGCGAATGCCCTCTGGGTCGATTGCAGCACGGTGAACCCCGCCTTCTCGCGGGAGATGGGAAGAGCGGCGCGAGACCGCGGGCTCCGCTTCATCGACGCCCCGGTTGCGGGCTCGAAGCTCCCAGCGGAACGGGGTGAGCTGCTCTTCCTCGTAGGCGGCGAGGAAGGCGATCTCGCCGAGATCCGCACCCTCCTCGAGCGCATGGGAAAGAAGATAGTTCACGTCGGGCCGGCCGGCTCGGGAACGGCGATGAAGATGGTCGTAAACCTCATGCTCGGCCAGGCGATGGTCGCCTTCTCCGAAGCGGTGGCCTTTGCCGATTCGATTGGTCTCGAGCGGTCGATGGTCCTCGATACGCTCCTCGGCGGAGCCACCGCCGCCCCCTTCCTCCAGGCAAAGCGCTCGAAGATCGAGAGCGGCACCTATGACACGGAGTTCCCGCTGCGATGGATGCTCAAGGACTTGGACCTCGTCGCACGGGAGGCCGCGGCAAGCGGCGCGGTGCTTGTCGCGGGAAGCGCCGCGCGGGAGGCTTACGCCCTTGCGCTGAAAGAGGGCCTAGGCGATGAGGATTTCTCGGCAGTCTACCAACTGTACCGGAGGTGAGGCAGATAAGCGCCCGGCGGCTCCAAGCTCAGCGCCCGGCGCATCTCACCGTCAGCCGAGCTCGGCGACGAGCTTCGCAGTCTCGGTGAACCCTGCATCCGCCTTGAAGCTCTGCTTGCCCGAGCCGGTCGCCTTTCGGCCGACGACGACGAGCCCCGCCTTCGTGGCGTCGACCTGCTCGACCCCCGCCCCGAGGCTGCCCTTGCCGTACTCGGCGACAAGCGTGCCGTAGAGTAGGCTCTTCTCCTCGCCCGGCGCAAGCTCGACAACCGTCGGGCTCCCAAGGAGCTCGGGGTGACTTAAAGAGTACTCCAGCCCGTTGGCGTAGGCTCCTATCGCGTTCTCAGTTCCCAGACAGAAGGTGAGGTCGGTGCCGCCAGGATAGCCCGCCCAAGGGGTGAAGGTGCGCCCGCCGTACTGCATCCAAAGATCGTTGAAGGTGAGGGTGATCTCCTCCTTGGCGGCTGCGGCCGGCCCCTTGAAGAAACAGAGGTACAGCGCGCCCAAGTTGGGGTTGACGACCGAGCTCCACCCGATCTTCGCCACGTTTGGAACCGGACCGGTTATGAAGTCGGTGTAGCCGATCATCCCCGGCACGACGCGAAGATCGACCTTCTTGCCCGTGCGCAGCGGGGCCTTCGACAGATCGCCGAACTCGACGCCCGCGGCGAGGCGGCCGGTGGGGTCGAACTCGTTCGGTGAGGGAACGGTGCCGTATCGCTCGGCGGAAAGGTCGATGAGGCAGCCCTTTTCCAGGAAGGGTGAGCCGACGGTATTGTGCCAGGCTGCATTTATGCGATAGCTCGTCTTTCCGTTGTTCCTGACCTTGATCACCGTGTAGTGAACGGGGTGATCGGGCAGAAGGAGATCCCACTTTCGGTAGCTGAGATCGCGAGGCCTAACCCCCGTCATCGAGGTGACCGCGTAGGCCGCGCGGTTGGGAAGCACCCCGACCTTTTCCAGCCGCCACCACTCGTTCGCCGTCGGTCCGTGGACCGGAAGATCGACCCCATAGGCCTTGCCCGGCGCGCCGAAGGTGGGCAGGCAGGGGAAGTTGCCGGCAATCCCATACAGGAGACTCCCTCCCCAGTAGCCGCCGTGAGCGCCCCGCGAATAGGGGCGTCCTGAGTTACTCCGAAAGTGAGGCACCCAGTGAGTGTTGAGATAGCCGTTCTCGCGGCGGTAGCCGAGCTCCGGGATCATCCCCCCGTCGTCCGCGACCACCAGGCGTACGAGGCCGTTTGAAAGGAGGGTCGCACTCCGATTGCCGATTTCCCTGATCCGTCTTGCTTCGAGCTCCATGGAGATCTCCTTGGTACGAGTTGTTAGCAATTGTGCGTTGCCGGCCGCGGCCCGCAGCGACTCAAGCACAGGTCCGGGCGCCATAGTACCACAGCACCGGACTTCTGTCACATCGCAAAAAACTTGCAGCGCGCATTGGCTTCCTCAAGATCTCACTGCAGAGGTTGCGCCGTCGGTCCACGTGGCCCTTGCCAACCGTGCCTCGGACGAGGGATGATGCAGGGCGTTGCAAGGAGGAAGAGATGACAACGATAGTCTGCTTCGGCGATTCCAACACCTGGGGCTACAACCCTGCGAGCGGTGGTCGCTACCCTGCCGCCGAGCGGTGGGTCGGCGTGCTCGCGACCGCGCTCGAGGCGAAAAGCCCCGGCGCCTTCTCGGTCATCGCCGAGGGGCAGAACGGTCGGACGACAGTGTGGGACGATCCCTTCGAAGGTCCCAAGAACGGCAGCCTCTATCTTCTTCCCTGCCTCGAGAGCCATAAGCCGGTCGATCTCCTCGTCATCATGCTCGGTACCAACGACCTGAAGCACCGCTTCGGCCTCTCGGCCTGGGACATCGCTCACGGGGCCGCCCGGCTCGTGGAAGTGGCGCAGGCCTCCGCCTTCGGCCCCGGCGACCGGCCGCCCCGAGTCCTTCTCATCGCTCCGCCGCCGGTCGGCCGGCTGTCCAACTTCGCCGGGATGTTCGAGGGAGCGGCTGAGACGTCGAAGGGCTTAAGCGAGGCCTTCGCGGCGGTCGCCGCCGAGCTGCCGTGCGACTTCCTCGACGCCGGCAGGGTCGTCCGCTCGAGCGACAGGGATGGCATTCACCTCGACCCCGAGGGACACCGCGCGCTCGGCAACGCTGTCGCCGAGCGGGTTCTTGTGGCCCTGCCCTAAAACTCCGCCCTCTGATACACTCGCCTTCGATTGGCCGCAGATGCTTCGCGGCGAACCAAAGGGGGAAAAGGATGCTTGCACTCACCTATCGCTGGTCGCTCGATATCCTGTTCGCTCTCGCGGTTGCGGTTTTCGTCGCGCTTTTTTTCCTGAGCGCTCCCTACGGACGCTACGCCCGCCCTGGCTGGGGGATTACCCTTCCCGAGCGTTGGGGCTGGCGGATGATGGAGCTCCCCGCTGTCGCGGTCATCTTTCTCATCTTTCTTTTCGGTGGCCGGAGAGATCCAGTTTCGATCGTCTTCATCGTGATCTGGGAGTTTCACTATGTCTATCGAACCTTCGTCTTCACCTCGCTCATGCGCGAAGGACACCGCGAATTCCCGGTCCTCATTAGCGTGTTCGCAATCTTCTTCAATATCCTGAACGGCTACGTGAACGGCTGCCGTCTCTTCCTGCTCGGACCGACCTATCCCCTCGCCTGGTTCTTCGACCTTCGCTTTCTCTTTGGGTTAGCGCTCTTTGCGGCCGGCTTTCTCATCCATTCCAGCTCCGACAACATCCTTCGCGCTCTGCGAAAGCCGGGCGAGACCGGCTACTCCATTCCGCAGGGAGGCATGTTCCGCTTCGTCTCCTGCCCGAACTACTTTGGAGAGATCATCGAGTGGGTGGGTTGGGCGCTTCTCACCTGGTCGGGCGCGGGGCTTGCCTTTGCCGCCTTCACCTTCGCCAACCTCTTCCCCCGCGCGATCGCGCACCATCGCTGGTACCGCGGCGAGTTCGCCGACTATCCGCTCGAGCGCAAGGCCGTCATACCCTTCATCGTGTAGTCGGGCGCGTCCCCGGCGCGCTGACTCCTTATCCCGTGCCGAGGGAAGGCGAGCAGCGCGCTCCAACGCGCCGAAACGCCTCCCGCTCCGCAGATCGCTCGCCGTACTCGTCGACGCTACGGCCCATCGCAAATCGCTGCAGGCGATCCGCCGCCTTCGCGTCCGGAGACTCAGCGCGATCGATCTGAGCTCGCAACCAGCGCGATTCGCGTGCTGCTCGCCTTCCCTCGGCCGCGGTGTAGCGGCCAAGTGCCCGCCAGGACCGTCGCCGTCCTATCGCGGTCGAAGACTTCGACTTCCTCCGCGCGCCGGGGCCGGGTCATTACGGGCTGCGCGCTTGCGCGCTCCGGTCTTGTCCCCTCCGGGGCCAAGACTGCTTCGCACCCTCCATGCCCCTCGCGCAAAGAGTAGAGATCGCTTTTCGATGAACGGCGCGACGAACCGTCCGACCGCTCCGCTTCCTGAGCCTCCAGCAGAGTCGCTGAGGATTTTTGAGCACCACATTCTTTTCATGATGGACAGTGTCGACGAGACCGTAGTAGAATTCCCCACTACTAACCCGCATTTCTCACCGCATTCTTTTGGAGGGGGCGTTGCGTGAGTTTTCGGGACACCCGGCGGGAGGGATCGCTGCGCGGGGCGTCCGGTTGAG
>Ga0307373_10010851_pt1 | contig 13326 bp, 7 predicted proteins | sample OX2MG_FD_202534 | JGI IMG/M metagenome (GOLD analysis project Ga0307373, IMG submission 202534) | Soil microbial communities from Risofladan, Vaasa, Finland - OX-2 | ecosystem: Environmental > Terrestrial > Soil > Coastal area > Acid sulfate soil | place: Finland: Risofladan, Vaasa | collected... | reverse complement strand
TCACCCTGCTTATTCAGCCCCACGCTCAGCCGGGAAGACCGAACGTGATAGGCGCTCGAACTCAAAGGTTCGGCCCCCGCGGCGCTGGCTTTTTGCAGGTTCATGGCTCCAAGCACGGCGATCAGACGCTGGATGAGTTCTCTTCTGTTCATTCTTCCTCTCCTTACCTCAGCCGGTAGGGGAGGGCTTCGCCCTCCAGGCCCGTGGCATCAAGGCGGGAGCGCAGAGCGCTCCCCTACGGAACCCGGGGCTGGCGCAGAAGCTTGCATTGTAGCGTCTGCGGTCTCGCGCAGCGAGATATTGTTAGCGCCGCACGGCAACTCCCTTCGGGAAATCGCAGATCCCACACCCCGGGGGTCTGCGCCAGCCCAAAATGGCGCTAGCCTTTGCGCCGGGTGGTGATTGTGACCGTTCCGGAGGTGAACCCGGCCGGAAGAACCACGGAACCGTCCGCTGCCGGTTTTATTTTACGTCCATCGACGTGCGCGTGTTTGACCGGTCCACTCCCGCTGATTTCAAGGTGCAGGCGTCCTTTTTGCAGCCGCAGGTCCGCGGAAACGGGCGCCGAACCCGGGTAGAGATTGGGTCGAATGACGGTTCTTCCGGCTTGAAACTGCACCCCCAGCCAGTGACGGATCACGAATAGGATGACTTCGCCGCAAGTCCACGGCAAGAGGCCGGCTTGAGCTTCCTGCGAGCGCGTTGAAGGAATTTCTTCATACCAGCAACCCGACTTCGCCCCTTGGACGCTATTCATCCATTCGAACGTTCGGCGGCTGTGGTCGTATAGTTTGGCGTCGTGCTGGGCTCGCAGGATAAAGCAGCAGGCAAACGGCCAGGGGCCGGGCTGGTCCAACTGAGTGCTGGTGTTGTAACGATCGTAGCCGCCATCGCTCCACCGCGCGTTCCACAATTGTTCGAGCTGCTCGAGACTGTTCCGGGCGATGGAGGAAGCCGGATCGACGATGCCCAGGGCAATAGGCAGGGCCATGGAAGTGTCCGGGTCAAGGCGATGATAGCTTTCCGTGCAGAGCGGGGCTCCGGGCAGGCAATCACTCGAAGAAGGGATGGCGTTGGCAATTTCTCCCGTCACGTTGCGCCGCTTAATCAGATGTCCGTCATCAACCAGCGCCCGGGTGGGATGATGAAGCATAGCTTCAAGGGTTCGATCGGCTTCTTTTCGCCAGCGGTCCGCCTGCGCTTGCGCCCCGAGCAAGGGGGCAAGCTCCGCCGCATCCCGCAAGCCCTGAACGAGAAAAGTCTGGTAGGCCAGCTCATAGGCGTCGTCGAAGGTGCGTTCCCAATACTCTCGCCGGTCATGCACCATCCCCGTTTCATCGCGAAATTGCGGCATCAGCGGGCGTGCGATCAGTTTGAGGAGTTTCGCCTGATGCTCTCGGATCAATGATTCATCTCCTGACCAGTCGCGATAGGCTTTTACGGAATGCAGGATTTCCCCCATTTGGTCAAGCTCTTCCAGGTCCGGCTTTTCAAATCTGCTGGCGACCATGGTGGTGCCCTGGTCGGTGATCATGGTGGTCAGAACCTTCTCGAGGGCGGCGCGCGCCAAATCAAAATAACCGGCGTGGGCCGCTCCCAGCGCGCTATTGGAGGTGTCGCGAGCCCATTGGCGTCCGTATTCGAAGATGCCGGCATCCATGCTGCCGTCCTCGGCAATCATGCCCGGAAGGCTATACCGCGCGTTGTCAAAGAGTTCCTGGATGGTACGGTCTCCGGTTTTCAACTGGGATGCCGCGGCCCACACCTTGGCGGTAGCTTGGCGTTCGTTCACTACCGAAGTCGATGCAAGCCGGGCAGTGCGATCCATCACCTCGCTCACAGGAGTGGCTGGAATTTGCACCAGCAGTCCGGTTTGAACCGCCAGAGCGGAGTTCGGGGCGATATTGAGAGGACCAATGTCGATATAGCCGCGCACCAAGTTGCTTTCCACGGGGACATCCCCGTGGACGATAAGTCCCAACTGGCACTTCTCCGCCTCTCGCACCAGCGTCCGCCCTTGGCCGGAAAAGTTGCCCGCGGGCAGGGAAAGCCGCAGGGTGACCGGTTGCTCTCCCATGATGTTGGCGCCTTCGAGGCGGATGAGCCTTTGGAAGAGGCCGCCTATTCCGAGCGCCGAAAACTGCTCGGTAACTCTGATGCCCCCCGCCCACCACACGGCCTCCGCCGCCGGCACGCCATCCACCGTCACCCAGCGGGTGTCCGTCCGTTGCCCTAAGGCGCAAAACAGGAAGCCTCCGAGTTCCACCTGCAAGGCGCTCGAGCCTGCCCCTTCGCCCGGAACGAAATTGAATGCCCGGGCCTTGGTGAGGCTCTGGCTGGGAACTTCGGCGTCAAAGAGCATGTAAGTGAATGCCGGGCCCAGGTCCGCGCGATCAGCCTGGAGAATCATCGTGGCGCGGCCGCTCCGCAGGACAAAGTACTGGCGGCCATAAAAGAAGGAACTCTGATAAAGGTCGATTGTTTTCGGGCTTACTTCCTCGGGCGGCCGGGCGCTTTCCTGCGCGCCGGAGGGTAAGCCGTAGCCGAGAATGGGGAACGACAACGGGGCCAGAGAAGAACCGGCTATCCCCATGAAGGTCCTTCGACTCAGCCTGGTGGTTTGGTCTTCAGATTTCTTTCTGCTCATCAACGCCTCCGAGCGTTTGGTGGGATAAGTTCTGCCGGCTCTTACGATGATTCATGCAGCCGCAGGATGCCGCTGGGCTTGACCTGCTCAGGCCGCAAGCTGATTTGACCGGACCAAGTTGAGGGATTGTATCACTTGACCGCGCGATTTCAATCCATTCCACTACAACTCGAGGGTGTATTATCGATTGAGTTTCGTTATCTGTTTTGTCTTTGCCAGGTTGAACTGCTCCACCCGCAACCTGTGCGCGAGATCGAGTGGAAGGAATAAGCCATGAAACGAAGAGAATTATTGGCTGTCTTGGGCGGGGCCACCGTGCTGGGGTTCGGTTCCAGCGGCTCTTCCGCCCAGAATCCCCCCCCATCCAGCATGATGTCCTCCGAAGGCATCCAGGCGGATTGGCCGACGGCGCCCACCGGCATGGCGAGCCAGTGGATGATGCTGAAGGCCGAGGGCTTCCCCGCGCCAGTTCCCGCGCTGGTCTTTGACGGAGGCCAGTTCGCCGAAGGCGTTCCGTTGGGCGGCCTGGGCACGGGTTACATGACCCTGGAAGGCGATGGAAAGATCGGGTTCCATTCCATCTTCAACGATATCGTCCCGCCCAAGAAGTACTTCAACGATTGGCTAACGGTGAACAGCGGAACGATCAATGTGCCGCTCTCTTCCACGCAAATTTCCTACTGGGGGCATTATCCGGTCGTCGATTTGCAAGCCACGTATAAAGAACTACCCCTCAAGGCGCTGATCAGAGCCTTCTCGCCCTATATTGTGGGGGACGCTGCGGTGTCCAACACACCTGTCGTGTTGTTTGATCTAAAACTGCAAAATACTTCCAGCAGGAGTTTGCCTCTCAAGCTCAACCTGAAATTCCCTGCGCCGCCGGAAGGCTGCTCGCTGACGGTGCGTGGAGAGGGAATTGTTGTGCGCAACAAACAGAAGGGAGTCTTCTCTTTGGATACGAGCGTGCCCGCGGGGAAAGTCCGGCACCTGCGTTTTGCGGTCGGCTGGCACAGCCCCTCCTGGCGCGACAGCAGCGGCGAACCTTGTTTCAATCGTTACATCCAGCGGTTTGGGAGCGCGGAAGAAGTTGCGGATTTCGGGCTGCGCCACCACGATGTTCTTCTGCGGCGTGTGCTGGCTTGGCAGGGGGAAATCTATCGTTCGGGATTGCCTGCATGGCTCAAGGACGCCCTGGTGCAGGGGCTTTACAGCCACGCCAAGAATTCAGTTTGGATTGCTCGCACGCGGGAGGATGATTGGTGGGGCGAAGACGGCTGGTTCGTGCACAGCGAGAGCCATACCGGGTGCCCGATCGTGGAAACCATGGTCTGCCGCATGCATGGCCACTTCCCTCTCCTGTTTTTCTTCCCGGAACTCGAGGCAACCACCCTCCAGGCTTTCCGCCACTTCCAAATATCCGACGGGGAAGTCCCTTTCTGCTTTGGGATTCACACCGCCATGCGCCAGCCGCTGCACACCTGCCAGCATCCGCTGAATTCCGGCCAGTACGCCCAGATGGTTTACCGGCTATATCTTCGCAACGGCGACCGAAAGCAACTCGCCCACTTCTATGACTCCGCGAAGCGGGGGATTCGCTACTTGTATCTTCTCGATGACGATCATTGCGGGCTGGTTCATGATCACCCGCACGTGCTTCCGGGCGGGGCATTTCCTGCCAATCAGTTTTACGACTGCTGGCCCTGGCACGGCGTCTCGAGCTACGTTGCCGGAAACTGGCTGGCGACGCTGGCGGCGGGTAAGGCGCTGGCCAAGGCGATGGGGGATCACGAGTTTCTTGCTGAGTGCACCGGGCGGCTCAGGAAGGCGCAAGATGTTTTCAACGAGCGGCTTTGGACGGGATCCTACTATCGTCTATGGAACGATGTAAAGGGCGGCAAGTCCAGCGACGTCTTGCTCGCCAATCAGCTCGTGGCCCAATGGTGCACGAAGGTGATCGGATTGGAAGACGTTCTTCCCGAAGCGCGAATTCATTCCGCGCTTGAAAAGATCGCCCGGCTCAACCTGGGGGCGACTTCGTACGGTTTGATCAACGGGGTCACGCCCGAGGGAAAACCCTTCGATACCAAAGTCCATCCCGAAGCCGACTTTGGAATGAATATTTTTGTGGGCGAGAACCTGTGTGCCGCCATGACGTTCATGTACCATGGACAAGGGGACATCGGTCTCGAAATCGCCCGCCGGTTGTATGAAACGATGGCCGTGAAGACGCGGTCGCCGTGGAACCAGCGGTGCTTGCTGCACGGTGAAACCGGGCTGCCCCTGTGGGGTGACGACTATTATTCGAACCTGGCGATGTGGGTGGTCCCCATGGCCCTGCGAGGAGAAGCGGTGGGCCAGTTTGCGAGCTCCGGACTGGTGAAGAACATGCTCGACGCTGCCTCACGAGAAAGAACCTAATCGACAGCGTATTCTGCTCGGAACTATGTTATAATCCTTTTGCGCTTAACACCACGGTTGTGTGGTGCGGTTGCTCCGATTGTTTTAGTAGCTGATCTGAGAATTCCCGCCTTCAGTTTCCTCCGTATGTTTTTAGCGTAAATCAAAGAAGCCTGGCAATGCCAGTCTTGGCGCTTGTGCAGATGTCTAGGCATGCGCGCTGACGGCGTTAGCCAGAAAAAGAAAAGAGAGATAAGACTAGTGCAGAATTTTTCAGAATTACCAATTTCACCTTACACAAAAGAGCGGCTGTCTCGAGCCCGTTTTTCGACGCCGACCCCGGTACAAGCCGCGGCGATTCCCCAGGCGCTCGAAGGCAAAGACGTGCTCGGCACTGCCCAGACCGGAACCGGCAAGACGCTGGCGTTTCTGGTCCCCATCATGGAGCACCTGCTCAAGCAACGGACGCCCGGGATTGCGGCGCTGGTGCTTGTCCCCACGCGCGAACTCGCCATGCAGGTTGCTGACCAGTACGAGCGGCTGAGGGGCAAAGACCTTCCAGGCTCGGCTCTGGTGGTGGGTGGATTGTCCGAAGGACAACAACTCAACGCCGTGCGCAGAGGAGCGCGGCTGGTGGTCGCCACTCCTGGGCGCTTAGAAGACCTGGTTGATCGCAAGCTCATTAATTTCCGGGCGCTGCGGATGCTCGTCCTCGACGAAGCCGATCGCATGCTGGACATGGGATTCCTTCCCGCGATTCGCAGGATTGTGGCGGGATTGCCCAAAGAGCGCCAGACCATGTGCTTTTCCGCGACGCTCGAAGCCTCGGCGGCTCGCCTCGTCGATAACTACATGAAGAACCCGGTGCGGCTCGCCTTTGGTTCAATCCTGAAGCCGTCCGAGAACGTGCGGGTCCAGGCCCTGGAAGTCGCCCACGACCGCAAACAGGATGCGCTGGAGCATTTGCTCACTCTAGAGACGGGGCGCTGCCTGGTCTTTGCGCGGACCAAGCGCGGGACCGAGCGGCTTGCCAAGAGCCTGAGCCGCAACGGATTCGCCGCCGCCATGATTCATGGCGACCGGTCGCAATCCCAGCGAACGGCTGCGCTCACGGGATTCCAGCAAGGGCGATACCGCGTGCTGGTGGCCACGGACCTGGCTTCCCGCGGCATTCACGTCCAGGACATCGCGCACGTCATTAACTATGACCTGCCCGAAATTGCCGAGAACTTCATCCATCGGGTGGGGCGGACCGGGCGCGCCGGCGAAAGAGGCGTCGCTTCCACGCTCTTCTCAAGGGATCAGCGGTCCGACTTGCTCCAACTGGAGCGCACGCTGGGCATTCGGATGGAGCGCATGCAGCCGCAAATGGACCCGCCCAAAAGGCAGGATCAGACGCGAGCTGGCGCGGAGCGGATGACGCCGCCACCCAAGTTCAGGATGGCTCGTCTTCCCGGAGAGATCCTGCAAGCCCAGATGTAGGGATCAAACTTCGATTGAGACCCTCGACCCAAGCCGGGGCTTGGCATGATCACCGGGCTGTTCGATAGCTAATCGGTGACCATGACGGCCCTCCGGCGCGGCGCGATTATCAGGACCAGAAAAGCCGGCGGTACAGCATATGTGCCGCCTCCCGCTTTCGGTAATCTTTCTCACCGCCTCAACTGAAAAGCACAAAAAATCAGGACGGGTTTCTTCCCCGTGAGACACGGCCTCGGCAAGCTGTGCTTGCTGTCGAGCGCAACTGCTGTAAAATAACTGGCCGGAGCAGCGGGCTCGCGTATAATCGCGCTCGTTGCAACATGCGCGGGTCGGTGCGGGCCTAGAAAACAGGGAGTCAAGAAAGGGTGAATGTTTACTGCCATTGAGGCCGGGCTGGTTCTTCTCGCGGTAGTGCTGGCCTTCTCCGTTCCAAATCTGGGTTCGCGCTGGTTTGGAGCGCTGGAGCGAAACTTCAGCCGGCTGGCCGAGAGGCGAGGGCTGGCAGTTCTGGTCGTGGGGCTTGTGGCCCTGGCGGCGCGCGCGGCCCTCCTGCCCATCCTTCCCATCCCCCAGCCAGGGGTACACGATGAGTTCAGCTACCTGCTCCTCTCAGACACGTTCGCGCACGGACGGCTCACCAATCCCACCAATCCCATGTGGGTGCATTTCGAGAGCTTTCACGTCCTCTGGAAACCCACTTACGCCAGCAAATTTTATCCTGCCCAAGGCTTCATCATGGCGCTCGGGCAGGTGATCTTGGGGCATCCCTTTTGGGGCGTCTGGCTGAGCGGGGGTTTGATGTGCGCTTCCATCTGCTGGATGCTGCAGGGCTGGATGCCTGCGGGGTGGGCGCTGCTGGGCGGCCTGCTGGCAGTCATTCGCCTGGGAACTTTCAACTACTGGGTGAATAGTTATTGGGGAGGAGCCGTGGCGGCGATCGGCGGGGCGCTGGTGTTGGGCGCGCTGCCACGCTTGAAGGAGGAGCAACAGCCCCGCGACGCTCTGCTGATGGGGCTGGGATTTGCTGTCCTGGCCAACAGCCGTCCGTATGAGGGGCTGTTTTTCGGCATCCCGGTAGCAGCCGCGCTCCTGGTGTGGCTGTGGAAGAAGAAAGGACCTGCGTTGCGCTTCGCATTGAAGCGTGCCGTGGCTCCTCTGTTCATGGTCCTGGCGTTGACCGTGGTTGCCATGGGGTATTACTTCTGGCGCGTCACAGACAGTGCGTGGACTCCTCCCTATCTGAACTACGAGCATACCTATAACCCCGTGCCAAATTTTCCATGGCAGTCACTGAAACCAGTGCCGGTATATCGTCATGCAGTGTTCCGCACCTTCTATCTCGGCTCCGCTCTTGAGTGTTACGAACAGTGTCGGTCTGTTGTCGGACTTATGAAGAACAAGTTGACAGCGCTCCTTCAAATGTGGAGCTTTTACCTAGGCTTGGCATTGGCGCTGCCTCTTCTGTTTGTCCTTGGAATTCTTCCATACGGTTTTTCGTGGAGGAACATATCCCAAAACACTCGCTTCCTCCTGATAGTCTCGGGAATGGTTGTCCTCACCAACCTGCTGCCCGTATGGTATGTGCCTCACTATTCCGCTCCCGCAACATGTGCGATACTCGCACTGGTTTTGATTGCCATGCGCCGCATACGCTCGTGGCAGTGGCAGAACAGGCCGACGGGCCTGTGTATCACTCGAGCCGTCCCGGCGGTCTGTCTACTGCTGCTGGCGCTGCGCGCGGCCGCCGTCCCGTTGCATTTACCCTTGCCTCCTCAGTGGCCGGGAAGCGGCATACCCATATGGTGCTCATTGGGTCCCTCCAACCAGGAACGTGCGGCAATGCTCAAGAAGCTTAGGCAGTATCCCGGCCATCAGCTTGTGATTGTTCACTACAACCCCGACCACGAGGTATCTTTTCACGAGTGGGTCTACAATAGGGCTGATTTTAACTCAGCGAAAGTCATCTGGGCGCATGAAATGGGTCCGGCAAAGAATGAGGAACTCGTCAAATATTTTAAGAACCGGCACGCGTGGCTGATTGAGGCGGATGAACATCCTCCCAGGTTGTTGCCATATCCGGGGTCATTAGATCGCCATCCGTTGACTGCGAAATCAGTGAAGCAGTGAGACAGTGTTCATCACTTTTCAGTGCTGCTCAACAACTTGTGGAATGTAGAAGACAACGGTACGGGCGAACCCAGCAGAGTCACTTTTTTTCCAGAAGCACAATACAGTGCATACCTCGACCGAACAGCCACTTGAACGGTAAGGGGTACAGAGAGATGTCTTGATTCCATTTGACTATTTGAAAGGCACAAGCGCGGAAAATCCTCTCCCATCCCTCTTTGCTCTGGTAATTATAGGGAAGGCATACCCCATGTGGACGGTTTCCCACCCAATCCATCAAGCTCAATGCCGCACGATCATACAACCCTGCACAAACGTGGTCTTTAAGCAGCACGTAACGCCGCGTCACCCTGCGAGCCTCTCCGAGCAACTCCTCGATGTTCAGTGTGTGGTGCAGAACGTCAACAAACAGGCATACGTCAAAGGAAGAGTCTTTCATCGGGATCGTTTTGCCGTCATACGAGAGGCACTCAATATGACTCGATGGTCTTGGCATCACCTCCAGGCCGCACACGCGGAGCGTCGGTTTATTCCGCTCAATCAAATGCCCGATCAGGCCGTCCCCGCAGCCAACATCCAACACTTCGGCGTTCGAGGGTAATAGGCCAGCCAGTAACCTAGACAGAACCTCTGCTCTTCTCTCAAGAACAAATCGATCGTGCAGAGACCGGATTGCAGAATACACCGTACCCACTCAAGTATTCTCGTAATCCCCTATATAGGTTCCGCGACTGATTCCCAGCATGCTCAGGAAAAAAGACGAGAAAACCAATTGAACACCCAGACAGAAACACAATGAGAAGAAGATGACGCCACGAATGTGATAAAAGGGGCCAAAATTGGTTTCTGCCCACTTGCAAAATATAGTGACGCCGCCTGCAAAGCCCACCAGAGCGAGTATGCCGCCCCCTACAAGACCATGTTCTAATCTGAAGCTTCTAAACAGTCGCTCCAGCGAACGTTGCTGACGGTCAAACCGTTCCGAATAACTGAAGACCTTGGCAAAGAGACCGGTGAGGATAATCTGTACACCCAGTAGGACGAAAATCATGCCAAAGAGCATGGTGTGGACGTCAAACGTAACCCTGCCCACTTTCTGCGGTCCGGGAAGCAGCCAAAAGACAATGCTCGCGCCCGCCAGCAGCAGGAAACTCCCTGGGCAAACAAATAACCAGTTCGGCGCCAATAGAAGGATGAAACGCAAGCTCCGCCAACCGTCATAAAAGGTCCTCAGGTGGGGAGGACGTCCGCGCTTGTCCGGCCAGAGCGTGATGGGGATCTCGGTAATATTGGCGCCCATTTTGCCGGCCTTGATCGCCAGTTCCAGAGCGAATTCCATTCCAGAGGTCCTCAGGTCGATGCGCCGATAGAGTTGCTTGGTAAAGCCGCGCATGCCGCAATACGCGTCTCCGACCGGCGCATGAAAGAGAATATTGATCGCCCTGCTCAGCGCCGGATTGCCGAAATACTTGTGCAGCCGCGGCATTGCGCCGGGCTTAATTTCTCCCTTGAATCGGTTGCCCATCACCAGTTCGTAACCCTCGCGCCACTTGGCAATGAAGCGCGGAACTTCAGAAAAATCGTAGCTGTCGTCCGCGTCGCCCATGATAATGAACTCGCCGCGAGCTTCCTCAATGCCCTTGCGCAGGGCGTTGCCGTATCCCTTCGCCTCTACGTGCACCACGCGTGCGCCGTGCTCTTGAGCTATATCGATCGACCCGTCGGTCGAGCCATTATCGGCGACCACAACCTCTCCACGGACTCCGGCGGCGGCGAACGCAGCCAGTGCCTTGTCAATACAGAACGCGATCGACGCCGCCTCATTTAGACAAGGGATAACGACGGAAACTTCCACCGCGCTATCCGGTACCACGGGGGTCTCGGGCGAACGGATGTTCATGGAGGCTAAGCCTACTTATCTCTTACTCTCTAGTCAACGGGAAAGCATCCCACGAGGGAGATTTGACATAGGCTGGAAAGTGTGGGAGATTCGCCGTTCAATGGTAAGAGGAGCAGGAGATGTTTCTCGCAATTGAAATGTGTCTGGCTGTTATCGCTGTTGTGCTGGCCTTTACGGTCCCGAAGCTGGGTTCGCGCGGCTTTGAAGCCTCGGAGCGCGGTTTCCGCAAACTGGCCGAGCGGCGCGGGCTTTCCGTTGTTGTCGTGGGGCTCACGGCGCTGGCCCTGCGCGCGGCCTTGCTGCCCATCCTGCCCATCCCTGATCCAGGGGTCACAGACGAGTACGGTTATCTCCTCCTTTCTGATACCTTCGCGCACGGGCGGCTTACCAATCCTACCAACCCCATGTGGGTCCATTTTGAGAGTCCTTACATCATCTGGCACCCGACCTACACAACAATGTTTTATCCCGCGCAAGGGCTGTTCATGGCGCTTGGACAGGTGGTGACAGGACATCCTTTCTGGGGTGTCTGGCTGAGCGTGGGTCTGCTGTGCGCTGCGATCACCTGGATGCTGCAAGGGTGGATGGGGCCGTACTGGGCGCTGCTGGGAGGTTTCCTCGCGGTGATTCGCTTGGGCACCTTCAGTTACTGGGCCAATAGTTACTTCGGCGGAGCCGTGGCGGCGATTGGCGGAGCGCTGGTGCTGGGCGCGCTGCCGCGCCTGAAACGGGAGCAACGCCCCCGTCACGCTTTGCTCATGGGCGTTGGATTCGCCATTCTGGCCAACAGCCGTCCCTATGAAGGGCTCTTTTTCGGTATTCCGGTGGCGATATCAATCCTGGCATGGCTGTGGAAGATGAAACAGCCTGATCTTGGCTTGGCCTTGAAGCATGTGCTGGTTCCGCTGCTGGGCATGATTGCCTTGACAATGATGGCCATGGGCTACTACTTCTGGCGAACTACTGGGACGCCCTTTAACACTCCTTACTTAGTTGATATTCATACATACGACCCAGTGCCGTATTTCCCCTGGCAATCACCGAAGCCGATGCCGGCCTATCACCATCCGGGGATCCGACGTCACTACCTTACAGCCGAGGTCAGCCTCTACAAGTTTCAACGGACATTTTCGGGGTGGGTCAGGGTGAAGATGGCAACGCTTGCTTCGGTGCGGATTTTTTTCCTTGGTCATGTCTTCATGCTTCCTCTGCTGCTGGCGCTCGGGCTTGCGCCTTATGGATTCCCATGGCGGGACTTGAGCCCGGAGACGCGTTTCCTCCTGACAGTGTGCGGAGCGGTCATTATTGGCGACATGTTACCAATAGTTTACCTTCCTCATTACAGTGCTCCGATTACGGGGGCGATCCTTGGGCTGGTTCTTATCGCCATGAGATATGTGCGGGGATGGCAGTGGCGCGAGAAGCGGGTGGGAGTGTTCGTCACGCGAGCCGTTCCATCCATCTGCGTGTTGCTGCTGATACTGCGAGCCGGAGCGGGTCCTCTTCACCTGCCACTCGGCCCCGAATGGCCTAAAGAGGGATATGCGTCGTGGTGTTCTCCAAAACCTACGAACTATGAGCGCGCGGTGGTACTGAAAAAGCTTCGCGAATACCCCGGCCGCCAGCTTGCCATCGTGCGCTATAGTCCCGATTACGACACCCTTTTTCATGAATGGGTTTACAATCGGGCGGATATTGATACCGCAAAAGTCATCTGGGCGCGTGACATGGGTCCGGCGGAGAATGAGGAACTCATCAAGTATTTCAAGAACCGGTGCGCGTGGCTGGTGGAGGCCGACGATGATCCGCCAAAATTGCTGCCCTATTCGGAGGCTGCGGACCGGCAGTCTCAAGCCGCAACAGCAAAAGCGCCATGAAGCATATCGAACAAATTATGGTGAGTACATTCCGGGTGCCGGCGCTGGCCGCAGCCGTTTGCGAAGCGGAAATTCGAGCCTGTTGCCGTTGACCGCGAAGATTTGAAATTGTTCGGCACGGCCATGTGGAATATGGTTTACTTCAAAGGGCGGCCAAGAAAATGAGCCTACCATTCCGTCTTTCCGTCGCAGTGCCGGTCCACAACGAGGAGACCGTTCTGCCCGAACTGCTCCGCCGAACCCGGGCGATTCTGGACGGCTTGGCCGGCGGCCCGCATCAAATCCTGTTTGTTGACGATGGAAGCTCCGACCGCACGCTCGAGCTGCTGGAGGAAGCGGCCCAGGCGGACCCGCGGGTGACCGCAATTTCGCTTTCCCGGAACTTCGGACACCAGGCCGCGCTGACGGCGGCGCTGGAGTACGTGCAAGGCGATGCCGTGGTGCTGATGGACGGCGACCTGCAGGATCCCCCGGAATCGATCCCGCTTTTCGTCGAGCGATACCGGGAAGGCTACGATGTGGTTTACGCGACGCGGGCCAGCCGCAAAGAAAGCTGGGGGCTCAAATTCTGTTATTACCTATTCTACCGCTTGCAGGCCATGCTGTCGGAGATTCGCTTGCCTCTGGATGCGGGCGACTTCGGCTTGATGTCGCGGCGGGTGGTGGACCTGCTGCGCCGCATGCCCGAGCGGCACCGCTATTTGCGGGGCTTGCGAAAGTGGGTTGGCTTCCGGCAGGTGGGCGTTCCGCTCGAGCGCGCGGCGAGGCACTCGGGCAAAAGCAAGTATAGCCTGCTCAAATTAATGCGGCTGGCGTCGGATGGAATCTTCGCTTTCTCCATCGTCCCGCTCCGTGCCGCCACCCTGCTGGGCGCCCTCGCCATGGGAATGTCAGGA
>Ga0307373_10010850_pt1 | contig 13327 bp, 12 predicted proteins | sample OX2MG_FD_202534 | JGI IMG/M metagenome (GOLD analysis project Ga0307373, IMG submission 202534) | Soil microbial communities from Risofladan, Vaasa, Finland - OX-2 | ecosystem: Environmental > Terrestrial > Soil > Coastal area > Acid sulfate soil | place: Finland: Risofladan, Vaasa | collected... | reverse complement strand
GTCGGGCTGAAGCCGGCGGCGCGGCACGCTGCGATGATGGCGTCATAGAGGCCGGGCCCGCTCGGCCGGCGATAGAGCACGAAGGTCTCGTGCGCCAGCGCGGCGAGCGTCACCGTCTTGGCCCGAGCGAGGCGATGGCCGCGCGGAAATACCGCCAGCATCTCCTCGGTCAGAAGCGGCTCGACCAAGAGATCGGGCGTGCCGCCGGCCGACGAGCGCACGAAGACGGCGTCGAGCCGCTCCTCGCGCAGCGCGCGCGCCAGGTCGCCGGTGCTGTCCTCCTCGAGCGCCAGCGCCACGCCCGGCCACGCCTGGCGGAAGCCGCGGATCGCGCGCGTGACGAAGGGATGGAACGCCGCCGAGCTGGTGAAGCCGATCGCCAACCGGCCTTCCTCGCCGCGCGCCGCGCGCTGCGCCACCGCCGGCAGATTGGCCGCCCGCGCCACGATCGCCCGTGCCTCCTCGACCAGCGCGCGTCCGGCCTCGGTCGGCTCGACGCCGCGCGGCAGGCGATGGAAGAGGCTGACGCCCAGCTCCGCCTCGAGCGCGCGGATCTGCTGCGTCAGCGGCGGCTGCTGGATGTGGAGCCGCTCGGCCGCGCGGCTGATGTTCTTCGCGTCGGCGACGGCGATGACATAGCGCAGCAGGCGGAGGTCGAGGGGCATGGCATACGTGAAAAATATGGATAATGATCTAAACATATATTGGACGCGGATGCGAGCGCGGCGTACGAATCGGTTCCATGTCTTCCGCAACGGCCGCCACGACGATCAAGCCACGCGACGCCGCATGGTCGGCCGACCAGTATCTGCAATTCGAGGACGAGCGCACGCGGCCGGTGCGCGATCTGCTCGCCGCGGTGCCGGCGCGCGCGGTGCAGCGCGCCGTCGATCTCGGCTGCGGACCGGGCAATTCGACCGAGCTGCTGCTGGCGCGCCATCCCGACGCCGCGACCGTCGCGATCGACTCGTCCGACGATATGGTGCGCGCCGCGCGCCGTCGCCTGCCACAAGCGGACATCGCGTTGGCCGACATAGCGGCCTGGCGCGGCGACGGACCGTGGGACGTGATGCTGGCCAACGCCGTGCTGCAATGGGTGCCCGATCACGCGACGTTGTTGCCGCGTCTGGCGCGTGCGCTGTCGTCCGGCGGCAGCCTCGCGATCCAGATGCCGGACAATCTCGACGAGCCGAGTCATCTCCTGATGGAGCGCGTCGCGCAGTCCGGTCCGTGGCGCACGAAGCTCGCGGCGGCCGACAGCCGCACGAAGATCGAATCCGTCGATTGGTATTACGCGCTGCTGCGGCCGCTCTGTTCGCGCGTCGATATCTGGCGGACGACCTATCACCACCCGCTCGCCGGCATCGACGGCGTCGTCGAATGGTTCAAGGGCTCGGCGCTGCGGCCGTTCCTCGCGCCGCTTGCCGCGCGGGAGCAGGCGGAGTTCATGCGGCGCTATCGCGCGCTGCTGGCGGAGGCCTACCGGGTGCAGCCGGATGGTACCGTGCTGTTGCGCTTTCCCCGCTTGTTCATCGTCGCGACGCGCTGAGCCGGCGGTCGCCGACGCAAAAAGGCAAAATTATCCACGTATTGAATCATGTTGTTGGCGACCCACCGGTGCTTATCCACAGATTTATCCCCAGGCCTTTCAGGGGCCGTGCGGCCGGCCCTCCGAAACCAGCGCGTCGGTCGCCGTCTCGATGCTGCGCTCGAGCTCGGTCATGAACGCCGGCCGCGGCCGGCCGGGCGGGATCGCCGGCAGGATCTCGACCAGCACCGTGCCGGGCAGTCGCAGGAAATGCCGCCGGCCCCAGAACACGCCGGAATTGATCGCAACCGGCACGACCGGCAGCTTGAGCTGCTGATAAAGCGCGGCGATGCCCGGCAGGTAAGGCTTCTTGGTGTCGACGGCCGTGCGCGTTCCCTGCGGAAAGATCACGATGGTGCGGCCCGCCGCTGCGACGCGCTGCGCCTGCGCCACCATGCGCTTCAGGGCGCGCGCGCCCGCGCCGCGATCGACGGTGATCGAGCCGGCCTTGACCGTGTACCAGCCGTAGAACGGCAGCCAGCCGAGCTCGCGCTTGATCACCGCCGCGCAATCGGGAAACAGCACCGGCGTCGCCAGCGTGTCCCAGGCCGACTGGTGCTTCATCGCGATGATCACCGGTCCGGCGGGTAGGTGCTCGCGGCGGCGCACTTCGTAACCGAGACCGACGATCCAGCGCAGCAATACGAGCGTGCTGCGCGACCAGAACGTGCCGAAGCGCATCATGCCGCGCCGCGTGCCGAGCAGGAACGGCAGGCCGGCGAAGGCGAGCAGCGCCGTCCAGCTCCAGAACGCGACCTGGAACGCGAGCGAGCGGAGGAAGATCACGCCGGCGCAGCCCGGAGCATGACCGGTCGAGCGCGAATCATGTCCCGCCCTGCGCCTCGTGGATCACCCACGGCCGGACCACGGCGGAGAGATATTTGACGTACTCGGTCACGATCAGGCTGAGCGTGCCGGGCCATTCCCACCACTGGCGCTGCTTCACGTTGCCGGCGAAAACCGGGTTGGGCACGATGGTGATGTCGGGCATGGCGCGCGAGAATTCGAGCAGGCTGCGCGGCATGTGATAGGCCGAGGTCACCAGCCGCAGCGACTGGTAATTCTGCTTGCGCATGAAGGCGGCGGTCTCGATCGCGTTGCCGGCGGTGTTGTCGGCGGTATGGCCGAGCACGATGCAGCAGGCGAGGCTTTCCGGCGCGTTGGCGGTGTGCAGCAGCGCCGGCAGCTTCACGCCGGGAAACACGCCGGTGATGAACAGCGTCTTGCCCATTCCTGCGGCCAGCAGCTGCAAGCCACCCTCGACGCGCTGGCTGCCGCCGGTGAGCACGACGATGGCATCGGTGCGAGTGGTGTTGTCGGCGACGGCGTCGGGAATCTGGCCGGCGAACCAGAACAATCCGGCGAGCCAGAACGTCGCCGCCACGCCGAGCGCCAGGCCGAGTTGTCGCAGCGCACTCACGGCAGGCGCCGTAGTGTGGCGAGCACGGTCAGCCGCGCCGTCGCCATGGCGACGATCCCCGCCGCAAATGGCAGCGCCGCCAGCACCGCCCAATTCCAGCCGCGCAAATGCAGCGCCGGCAGCAGCGTCACCGTATCGCCGAGGAACGCCGCGGCGCCGGTCGCATGCTGCAACGCCAATAGCGCCGCCGCCGCCAGCGCCAATCCGGCCGCGCCGCCGATCAGCGCAAGGCGCAACGCCGGGCGCTCGAACTGGCGCGCCACATAGCCGTCGCGTGCGCCCATCAGGTGCAGTAGCTCGATCACGTCGTGGTGGACCGCGAGGCCGGTGCGGGTCGCGAACGATACGCTCAGCACCGCGACGCCGCCGATCAGCACCAGGACGGCGAGGGCGGTGAGCTCGGCCGAGCGCGCGAACCGCGCCAGGCTGTCGAGCCAAAGTTGGTGATCGTCGAGCACGGCGCCCGGCGCCGCGCGGGCGAGTTGGGCGCGCAAGCCGGCGAGGTCGGGCCGCGCGCCGGAATCAAGGTGGACGTCGATGAGCCGCGGCAATTCCAGGTCGGCCGGCGATAGCGACGTGCCGAGCCAAGGCTCGACCAGCTTCGCCGTGGTCGCGCGGTCGATCGGCGTCGCGCTCTTGATGCCCGGCGCCGCGTGCAGCACCGCGAGCGCCGCGTCCAGGCTCTTGTCGCCGGCGCCCGTTGCAGCCGGCAACTCGACGGTGAGCGCGCCGGTCAGGCTCCGATCCCAGGTCGCCAGCGCATGCTCCAGGTCCATGACCGCGGCCAGCGCGAGGCCGGCGAGAAACACCATCAGCATGGTCAACGCCGGCAGGAAGCGGCTGCCGCCGTCGCGGCCGAAGGGAATGGCGAGACCGGCGCCGGTCACGATGCCGCCCGCGCCGCTGCGGCCGCGCCCAGCTCGCCATTCTCGAGATGCAGCACCGGCCGGCCGAACTGCCGCGCCAGCGCGGCGTTGTGCGTGGCGATGATCAGCGTCGTGCCGAGCTTGTTGAGCTCCTCGAACAGCCGCATCAGCCGCTGCGCCATCGCGTCGTCGACATTGCCGGTCGGCTCGTCGGCGACCAGCAGCTTGGGATGCGCCACCACTGCGCGCGCGATGGCGACGCGCTGCTGCTGGCCGCCCGAGAGCGTCGGCGGCTTGGCGTCGAGCTTGTCGGCGAGGCCCACCCATTCGAGCATCTCGCGCACGTTGTCGCGCAGCTTGGCCTCGGCGACGCCGGCGACGCGCAGCGGCAGCGCCACGTTGTCGAAGGCCGAGAGATGCGGGATGAGGCGGAAATCCTGGAACACGATGCCGATCCGCCGCCGCAGCGGCGCCAGCGCGGCGCGCGTCACCCGCGACAGATCCTCGCCGAACAGCGAGACCAGGCCGCGCGACGGCCGCTCGGCCAGCGAGATGAGCCGCAGGAGACTCGTCTTGCCCGCGCCCGACGGCCCGGTGAGAAAATGGAACGAGCCGGCTTCGAGTCGCAGGGTGATGTCGCGCAACACCTCCGGTCCCGTGCCGTAGCGCATGCCGACGTTCTCGAAGCGCACCATCGCCGCAAGATGGCACGCGCCGGCCGCGCGGGTAAAGGTCGCCCCGCCGCACCGCGGCAATCGCATACGGCCTCGCCTTTCGAGACGGCTGCTTCGCAGCCTCCTCATCCTTCGAGACGCCCCACGCCCTCATGCTGAGGAGCGTCCTTCGTCGGCGAACCTCATCCTGAGGAGCGAAGCGTCTCGAAGGAGAGGTTCGCCGCTCAGGACGGGGGCGTCTCGAAGCATCGAGGGCGTAGGGCTCCTCAGGATGAGGAAATCAAAGCAATCGCCGCCGCTGCGGCGTGCTTCCGTGGCGCGGCGCGGGCAGGGTATAAGGGGCGGCCGCGCTTGATGCGGCCCGGCATCGGAGCGGCGATGATCGTCACTTGTCCCACCTGTTCGACGCGCTATCTCGTCGAGACGCAGAAGCTCAGTGCGCAGGGCCGCATGGTCCGCTGCGGCAGCTGCAGCCACACCTGGTACCAGGCGCCGCCGGAGGATACGCCGCCGCAAGTCGAGTTCACCGGCCCAGAGCCGGAGTCGCAGCCGGGCGTGGTCGAGCGCGGCGGCCTGCCGGCGATTCCGCGCAAGCGCCGGCGTTGGGGCGGCGCGGTGGCGGCGCTGCTCGTGCTGCTACTGCTCTTGGCCGGCGCCGGCTGGGGCGCGATCTTCCTGCGCGATCGGGTGATGGCGGCGTTCCCGCAATCGGCGCGCATCTATAGCCGCCTCGGCCTCGCCGCCAGCACGCCGGAATTCGGCCCCGGGCTCGAGCTGCGCGAGGTGACGCCGCGCCGCGTGACCACGAACGGCCAGGCCGTGCTCATGATCGATGGCCAGATCGTCAACCTGTCGTCGGCGAGCCGGCGCGTGCCGACGCTCAAGGCGACGCTGCGCGACGCGAACGACAAGCCGCTCACGTCATGGACGTTCTCAGTCGGCATCGCCGAGCTCGCGCCCGGCGCGTCGGCGCCGTTCCACACCACCTATCAGCAGCCGATGGCCGAAGCCACCGGCGTCGTCGTCACGTTGGAAAATCCCTAGCGGCGGGGACCGGCGCCGGGTCGCCCGCGTTCGATCTCGCGTGCGAGCATTTCGAAGTCGTCGGCGATCCGCATCAACTCGTTGTCGGGCGGCAGCTTGTACTTGTGCGCCAGCGTGCGCAACTGCGCCGCCTTCTCCCGTAGAAAACGAATCTCTTCGAGATCGTTCATCATGGGCCGAGCCTCGGGTGTTGTGTGCGCAGCCCCCAACCCACAACGGCCGAGCCCGGCGGTGTTTCCCGTCGCCTTGTGTCAAGCGCGTGATGTGCCGGCCACGTTTCGGCCACGGCATCGCAGGGTTCGGGACGCAGCCGGCGAAGCGAGGCGGCGGGACGGAAATTCAGCGGAACGATGCCGCGGTCAATCCTTTGACGCAGCCGTCGAACCGGCTCTTGGCGGGTTTGAAGCAGCCGTCCCGATCCCAGCTGCCGTCCGGCCGCTGACAGCCGTTGGTTCGGCTCTGGAATTCCGCATTGCATTCGACATAGGTCTTCGGCAGGACCTGCTTGGGCGGCGCGTCCGACGAATGCGGCGTCGCTGGCGGTTGGCCCGCGTTTGGTTTCGCGACGACCGCCGCCGCCTTTTTCTGCGCGCTCTCCTCGTCGAGGTGCTTGGCCGCGATCGCCATGTTTTCGCGGATGACTTTCGCGAACGGCCCGACAGGGTCGCGTTCGTAAGCCGCCGAAAAGTACGTCAAGGCCCTCTGCCAATCGTGGAAGGTTTCGGCCCACGTGAGCCCGTCGTCGTTCATCTTGTGCGCGAGGTGCTGGTCTGCGGTGTAGCTCGGCAAGTCCGGATAGTTGCGCGGATCGCCGGGCATGCGTGAGACTGGGTTCGGTACGGTGCCATCATCCGGCCGCGGCTTCGGCGTCGCCTTGGCGACGACGGGCGTCGCGTGCACCGGACGGATTTCGTCCAGCAGGTTCTGCTCGTTGGCGGCGAATTGGCGCTGGGCGGACTGCTTGCGCGTGGTGATCGCTTGCTCGGCCGTGCGGATATTATCTTCGATGTTGCGATTGACGGCTTCTTGATCGTTGTAGCCTGCGACGCCGAGTGTCTGTCGGGCATAGCCAAGTGCCCGCCGCGAATTCGCGAGGGACACCTCTAACCGGCCCGCGTCGAAATCGATTTCGCCCTGAACGCCATAGTAATTCGCCTGGGCCATCAAATTGGTCGGATCGGCCGCAATCGCTTCTCGAAGTTTCTCGACGGCCTCCGCTTTGCGTCCTTGATGCGAAAGTTCGCCCGCCTCGTTGTTGAGGGCATTTGAGCGGCCGCGCGCAATTTCCGCAGCTGATGGCCCGGACGGTCCCCAGATGAGGGCACGGAGGCCCTGGCAAATGACGTTGCATCCGCCGCCGCCACTGTAACCACCGCTGTCGCCGCTGTCGCCGCATTCGGAGTCAGGTACCTGCTGGCCGTTGGCGAAGCAGCCTTCGTAGTGCTGCGCCGACGCACTGCCGGTAACGGCGATGAGAATGAGTAGCGCCAGTGCAATGACCGGCGCAGTAACCTTGCCAAGATTGCGCGGCACTACCATCATCGTTCACCCCGCGTATAATCGGTTGAGCGCACTGGCTTTCGCACTAGAGGCTGCGGCCGGGCTTTGCATATGTCCGAAAGGCGCCGCGATCTTCGGTGTCGACCGCACACGATTCTGGGTCGTAGTGGACGTACTTGATGCTGCGGACGATCAGCGCTCCGCTGGCGTCGATCCCGCCGTCGGCGTCGTAGTCGCGCTCGCCGCCGAAGCAACCGATGAAACCCGCATGAGCGCTTTTGAATGCGCAGCGGCCGCGGAACTGATTCCCGCTGATGGTCCCCAAGCAGAGCGTATCGCCGGATTTGTAGCCGCTGTCCGGCGCGGCCGTGGCGACGGTAATGAGCAGCTTGCGGTCGCGCAGGGTCAAAAGGTCGATTTCGTCGTTTTCCATGGATTTCGAGCCGAGAAACGGCAGCCATGCCTTCTGCTCGTCGGCCAACGGTTGGATCTCGGCAATTCTCTGCCTTGTCGCGGCAGCGTCGCGCGCTTGCGGCGCCAGAACCAGATAACGCGTCAAATTGGTGCGGCCGGCGCCAGCATTGCCGGCTTTCGTAAGCACCAGACCGTAATCGCGGTAAAGGTCCGCGACCCAGGGCGCCTCGTATATCGCCCGCGAGAATTCGTTGCTCGCGGCGTCGTTGTCGGCGTCGGAATGCGCCTGGTGCATGATCGCGATCGCGAGGTCGCTATGCCGCTCCACTTCGGAGGAGATCGCCGGCGCGGGCTTCAGCTTGGGAAGGAGCGCCGCCACCCGTGCGAGATCGTCGTCGAACCGTTGGGCCGCGTTGGGGACCGCAGCCCGCGCGATGCCGATGAACCGCAGCGCATTGACGTCATGGTCGAAGGCGCGACGGTAGGCGCGCTTGGCTTCGGCGTTGGCCGCCGCCTGCTCCTCGGTTTGAACGCGATTGATCATCGCTTGATAGAAGCGGACCGTATAATCCGCCGGCCGCGATTCTGGATGTACGTCGACGGTAAGCGGCTGGCCGTCGCGAATGAGCGCAACCGGAACCGCGGCACCAGCCGTCACGCCCTTGAGCACCGCGACCAGGGCATCGGTCGAGTGCGCCGGCTTGTCGCCGAACGTCGTTACGATGTCGCCTTCGCGCAGGCCGGCAGTCTCGGCCGGACCGCCGGGTAGGAGGAAGTCCACTCGACCGCCGGTGGTCGCCGCATCGAGCGCGATCTCAGTGACGCTGGCGCCGATATAAACGGTCGGCGCCGCGGCAGCGAGCGACGCTGCGGTTGGCCCTTGCGGTGCCGTTTGCCCCGGCATGTCGCCGCAGGCCGTCAGCGCTAGCGCGACGAGCGCGCCGCCAATCGCAATGAATAGGCGTAATCCCCCAGTGAACACGCAGACCCCCAGCCCACCGTTCTCCGTCGCTAAATTATAATTTAGGAAGCGTTATGTTGCCAGCGCGCGGTTTCCGCCCGCCTAGAATTCGCGCAGCAAGCGGTCGATGTAGTCGTGCTCGATCGGCGGACGGTCCGGCTCGCCGGCCCGGCGGCGCAGTTCGTCGAGGATCTGCTTCGCCTTCTCGAGGGCGTAGTCGTCTTGTGCCTTGCCCATGCGCAACAGCCCGCCGTTGTCGAGGCCGCCGTTGCCGTCGTCGTTCGGCAGCAGCCGTCCGAAGGGATCGCGCCGAACCTGCGGCTGGTCGCTGTCGCCGGGGTTGGCGCCGCCGTTCTGGCCCTGCATCTGCCGCGCCAGGGCGCGCGCCGCCTGTTGCAGCGCATCCACCGCGTTGACCTGCGGTCCGACCGCCTGGCCGGGATCGCCCCGCCGCAGCGCTTCGGCCGCGCTGCCCATCGCGCGGTCGGCGCGCTGCATTGGCTGCGGCACCTGGCCGCCGCCCTGGCCGAGCTGCCGCATCAAGTTGCCGAGCATATGGCGCAGCGCCTCCTGCTGCGCTGCGCCGCCACCGCGCTGGCCGCTGGGGTTGCGCGACTGGCGGAAGCTCTGGTCAAGTAGCTGCTCCTGGCGGCGCGCCAAGTCGTGCATCGCGTCGAGCGAGCCCGCCTTGCCCTGCATCTGCATCGGCCGCGCGCTGCGCAGGTTCTCCAGCAGCTCCTGCAATTCGGCGAGCATCTGGCGCGCCTGCGTTCGGTCGCCGGTGCGCGCCAGCTCGCGCGCGCGATTGAGAATCTGCTGCAAATCCTGGCTGCTCAGCATCTGCGACGGATCGGTCGGCGCTTGCGCCGCTTGCGGATTCTGACGCCGCGTCTGGCGCGCCAGCGCCTGGAGATAGCGGTCGATCTGCTGCTGCAGCTGCTGCATCAGCCGGTCAATCTCGGATTGAGGCGCGTTGCGCGCCAGCGCGTTCTGGAGCGTCTGCATCGTCTGGCGCAGCGCCTCCTGGTTCAGCCGCGCGCCGCCGTCCTCGATGCGCACGGCGGTGTCCCACATCAACTGCTGCACCGACGCGATCGCGTCGGCGTCCCGGTCGAGCAAGAGCCGGTCTGCGGCGGTGCGCATGCCGAGGAACGCGACAATGTCGTTATTGTACAGACCGGGCCGCGCCGACAGGTCCTCGAGCGCGTCGACCACCGGCTCGCGGTCGTCCGGGTTGCGCGTCAGCTCCTTGCGCTCGTCGATGACCGCGCGGGCGATCGGGTTGTGGAAGTCGCGCTCCGGCAGAACGAATTCCATGATCTCGCTCTTGCCGGTCTGGCCGAGCGCGTCGGCGGCTTCGAGCTGGATGCGCACGTGCAGGCCGGCCCACGGGCTCGCGGTCAGATCGTTGAAGCTGCTGCCGTGCGCGTTCTTGAGGTGGTGGTCGGGCAGCGACAGGTCGAACGTCAGCGTCTGGCCGCTCGCGTCGTCGGGCCGGCGGATCAGCGCGGTGACCTTCTCGACACCGTAATCGTCCGTAGCGTCGTATTCGAGGTGCAGCGCGCCCTGCGCCGTGCGCTGCGGCGGCCGGGCGAAGGCGATGGTCGGCGGCAGGTCGGGCACGACCTTGATCGGCCACGATCCGAGCGTGCCCCAGCCCTGCTCGACGGCGAGGCGCGTGCCGGCTTTGATCGCGATCTGGCCCTTGTAGTCGCCGTCGTCGATCGTCGTCATCTTCGTGGCATGGCCGTCGACCGCCAGCGCCGGACGCTCGCTGCCGCCATGGACGCGCGCCAGCACGATGCTGCCGACCGGCACCGCGACCGTTCCGCCGCCACCGGTCGTCGACAGGAATTGCGGCGGCAGTCCGGTGTATTGCGGCGGACTCACCCAGATGTCGAGCGTCACCGCCGGCGCGCCGCTGCCGCCGAGCGCGAGCTCGGGATTGAGCGCGCGCACGATGCGCGCCGGTGCGTCGCTGCCCGCGTCGATCGCGCCCAGCAGCAGCAACAGTCCGAGCGCGACGCGCAGCGCATAGGGATCGCGGCGCAGCAGACCGGCGCGCGGCACGCCGACGCGGAGCGTGCGGGCCGCCTCGACCATGCGCGCCTGATGCTCGCGCCAGAGCGCGGCGCTGGCGGGATCGTCCGCGCTCGACAGCGTGTCCTCGATCGCGGCCAGCGGGCGATGGGCGAGGCCGCTCGCGGTCTCCAGCCGGCGCCGTGCCGCTTCGCGCGACGGCAGCCAAAAGTCGCGCACCGCGAGCGCCAGCGTGGCGATCAGCGCGGCGACGGTCAGTCCGAGCAGCGTCGCCGCGGCCCAAGGCGGCAATCGGCCGGGAATATCGAACAGAGCGAGGGCGAGGAAAGCACCGGCGACGAAGAGCGCCGGCCATAGCGCCGGCCAGATGCGCTCCCAGGCCAGCGCCAGACGCGCCAGCACCAGTCGCGCGGCGAAGCGCGGCCGCGCATCGGTCTCTGTGACAAAATCGCGCCGCTTACGGTCGCGCAAATCCCTCGTCCAGTGGTCGGCGCCCGGCGAGCCAGGGCGCCATCCGGTCGAGCGCAAGCAAATCCTCGTAGCTCGGCCGCTCGCGGATCACCGCGAAGTCGCCGCCGCGCACCAACACTTCCGCGGCCGGCGGACGGGTATTGTAGCTGGAACTCATCACCGCGCCATAGGCTCCCGCCGACAGGATGGCGAGCAGGTCGCCGGTCCGCAGCGTCGGCAGCGGGCGATCGAGGGCGAAGGCGTCGCCGGTCTCGCAGACCGGACCGACGACACTTTGCGCCACCGGATGGCCATGCCGCTGGCCGTGAGTCGCCAGCACGATTTCATGCCATGCATCGTAGAGGGCCGGTCGCAGTAGATCGTTCATCGCCGCATCGACGATGACGAAACGACGCGTCACGCCCTCCTTCACGTAGAGCACCCGCGTTGCCAGCACGCCCGCGTTGCCGACGATGGCGCGGCCCGGCTCGAAGGCGAGATCGACGCTGAGCCCGCGGGTCAGATACTGGATCACCGCGGCGTAATCCTCGATCGAAGGCGGCGTTTCGTCCTTGTAGCGGATGCCGATGCCGCCGCCGAAATCGAGCCGCTGGAGATGAATGCCGTGCGTACCGAGCGTACGGAACAGCTCGACGACCCGCGAGAATGCGATCTCGAACGGGCCCAGTGCCGTCAATTGCGAGCCGATATGCACGGCAAGGCCCTTGAGCGCGATGCCGGGCAGCGCCGCGGCTTCGGCGAAGACGTCCGGCGCATGCGCCAGATCGATGCCGAACTTGTTCTCCTTCTTGCCGGTGGCAATCTTGTGGTGCGTGCGCGCGTCGACGTCCGGATTGACGCGGATCGCGACGGGCGCGGTGCGCCCCGCGCGGTCGGCGATCGCGTTCAGCGCCTCGAGCTCGCCGCGCGATTCGACGTTGATCTGGTAGACGTCGTGCTCCAGCGCGAAGGCAAGCTCGGCCTCGGTCTTGCCGATGCCCGAGAAGACGATGCGCTCGCCGGGAATGCCGGCCGCCAGCGCGCGGCGGAACTCGCCCTCGGAGACGACGTCGGCGCCCGCGCCGAGCCGTGCTAGCGTCGCAATGACCGCCAGGTTCGAGTTCGCCTTGACCGAATAGCACAGTCGCGCCGGTCGCTTGGCGAAGGCCGCAGCGAAGTTGTGGTACTGCCGCTCGATGGCGCTCGACGAGTAACCGTAGAACGGCGTGCCGACTGCGGCGGCGATGCGCGACAGCGCGACGTCCTCGACGAACAGCTCGCCGCTGCGATAGGCGATCTCGGGCACGTCGGAATGCAACGCCGGCGCGCTCACGACCGTCTCTCTAGTCACTGGGGTAATTTCCCGGATGGGTCTGCGGCTGATTCGGCGGCGGCACCGGCTGGTTCTTCTTGCCACACGCCGTGAGCGGCAGGGCGAGCAGGATGGCCGCCAGCGTCAGCGCGAGGAGTCTCCTCACGGCTTTCTCTCCTTCTTCTCTCCCAGGAATCGCGTGCGCGCCGCCTTGGCGGCCGCGGCGACCAGTGTCGGCGCCGTGCCGCCGAGGCTCGTCCGGCTGGCGACGGATTTCTCCACCGTCAGGATCTCGCGCGCCGCGGCGGTGATGCGCGGCTCGATCTTCTGCATGTCCTTGAGCGGCAGATCGGCCAGCGTCGTGCCGAGCTCTTCGGCGCGTTTCACCAGCGCGCCGGTGACGTGATGCGCTTCACGGAACGGCAGGGCCAGGGTGCGGGTGAGCCAGTCGGCCAGATCGGTGGCGGTGCTGTAACCGGCCTCGGCGGCGCGGCGCATTGCCGCCTTGTCGGCCGCGATGTCGCCGACCATGCCCGCCGTCGCCGTCAGGCACAGCTCCAGCGTATCGGCCGCCTCGAACACCGGCACCTTGTCTTCCTGCATGTCCTTGGAATAGGCGAGCGGCAGGCCCTTCATCACCGTGACCAGTGACGCAAAGGCGCCGAGGAGCCGGCCGGTCTTGGCGCGCACCAGCTCGGCGGCGTCGGGATTGCGCTTCTGCGGCATCATCGAACTGCCGGTGGTATAGGCGTCCGACAGCCGGATGAAGCCGAAGGGCGACGACAGCCACAGCACGATCTCCTCGGCGAAGCGCGACAGATGCACGCCGCAGATCGCGCAGGCGGCGAGGAACTCGAGCGCGAAATCGCGGTCGGAGACGGCGTCGAGCGAGTTTGCCATCGGCCGGTCGAAGGCCAGCGCCTTTGCCGTCTTCTCGCGGTCGATCGGAAACGACGTGCCGGCGAGCGCGCCGGCGCCCAACGGACATTCGTTGAGCCGCTTGCGGCAGTCGTGCATCCGGCCGCGGTCGCGGCCCAGCATCTCGACATAGGCGAGGA
>Ga0307373_10010849_pt1 | contig 13328 bp, 12 predicted proteins | sample OX2MG_FD_202534 | JGI IMG/M metagenome (GOLD analysis project Ga0307373, IMG submission 202534) | Soil microbial communities from Risofladan, Vaasa, Finland - OX-2 | ecosystem: Environmental > Terrestrial > Soil > Coastal area > Acid sulfate soil | place: Finland: Risofladan, Vaasa | collected... | reverse complement strand
CGCTGCCTAGGGACCCGGCGTCGACCGGGCGCAATCCGGGGATCCTCTCCACCAGCTCTTGGACGCTCTGCTTGGCGGCGGCGTCGTTCGAGGTGAGCAGGACATCCTCGTCAAGCGTCTGGCCGAGCTTGAGCAGCTGGCCGGCCGCCACTGTGTGGAAGGCGCCGACGACCAGGCTCTCCGGGCAGAGCGTGGCGACCTGCTCGGCCGCCGACCCAAAACCGGTCGTGATCGGGTGGGGCACGCCACCAAGAAACTCCATGGGGACTGCGGTCGAGACTAGGATCCGGCCCGCCGCTTCGGCGCGCAGGTCCTCAATGGTGGCCGCCATCGCCTCGTAGGGGACGGTGATCATGACCAGGCCACAGAGCTCGAGTACATCTCGGTTCGAGGCTCCCGTAGCCACCCCTGACCCTGGCGGAAGCTGACCAGTAAGAGCGGCCGCGATCTCTTGCGCCCGAGATTGATCCCGCGATCCGAGCAGCACATCCACTCCGGATACCGCCAGCCGCAGCGCCAGTCCGCGGCCCAGGGGTCCGGTGCCTCCGAGAAAGCCGACTGTCTGGGACCGGGCCTCAGGCACGCGCCCATCCCGCGGTGGGCCGGGCTGCTACGGACAACTTCACTCTTTTCACTACGATAGCAGCTGTGCTTGACATGTCCGCGCCGGAATCCAGTGGTCGCCCGGAGTTCGAGGTGGCCGCTGCGCCACTGCTGGCGCGCCGTCTGGAGCTCGACGACGCCCACACCCTGGTCCTTTACCCCAGGGATGGCCTGGACGGGGCGCAGCGACGCTATGAAGAGGCCGGTGGTAGTGGCGTGCTGGGCGACCGCGGGCATCTCATCCTGCTCTTCCGGGCGGGCGGGCAAAACGGCGCCGAGGTTCCCCGCCTTTGGGTGGAGGAGGCCGGCTCCAGCTGGCCAGCGGAACTGCTGCGGGCCACCGGCTGGGGTCAAGCCCCCGGGCCGGCCGTGGCCCTCTTGACCTTCCCTGGAGGTTTGGGCGCGTCGGCAACGGGGCCGGGCCCCACCGTGATCCATCTGCGGGCGGGGCACCTGGAGTTGGCAACCCCACTTCCCGAGTTGTGGCGGGAGCACCTGGGGGAGTCGGTGCCGGTCGCCGGCTAACCCATGTCGGCCATCTCCATCCCCGAGGGCACGGCCGGATCGACCTCCTTCTCAGCTGTAGTCGGCCAGGAGCGCATGAAGCAGGCCCTCTTGCTGGCGGCGGTGGATCCTGGCATCGGCGGAGTGCTCATCAGGGGCGAGCGCGGGACGGCCAAGTCCACCCTGGTCAGGGCTCTGGCGCGAGTCCTGCCAGCCCGGATGGTGGTCGTCGACTGCCCGTATGGCTGCCAGCCGACCGAGGGCCACCTCTGCTCCAGCTGTGAAGCTCGCCAGCGGGTGGGCTCCGCCCTGCCAACGGAGGTTCGTCCAACCCGGGTGGTCGAGCTGCCGCTGGGAGCCTCCGAGGACCGAGTGGTGGGCAGCATCGATATGGAGCAGGCGCTGCTGAGCGGAACGCGGGCATTCCAGCCTGGGGTCCTAGCGGAGGCCAATGGCCAGATACTCTACGTAGACGAGGTCAACCTGCTCGACCATCACCTGGTCGATGTGCTGCTCGACGCCGCCGCCATGGGCATCAACGTGGTGGAGAGGGAGGGGATCTCAGCCAGTCACCCCTCCCGGTTCATCCTGGTGGGCACCATGAATCCTGAGGAGGGCGACCTGCGCCCGCAACTGCTCGACCGTTTCGGGCTCTGCGTGGACGTCAGGGGCCTGCTCAATCCCCTCGACCGCGTCCGGATCATGGAGCAGGACCAGGGCCTGGTCCGGGCCGCCGCCGATGAGGACGACAGGCTGGCCACCCACCTGCTCGCTGCCCGCCGTCTGCTGCCTCAGGTGAGGGTGCCTCGGGCGGTGATCCAGACCGCAGCCGGAATAGCTGTGGACCAGCTGGTGGTAGGGCATAGAGCCGATCTGGTCATGGTCAGGTCCGCCCGGGCCCAGCGCGCCCTGCGGGCCGCCTCGAGCGGCGAGAGCGGGGAGCTGGAGGTGTCGCTCCAGGATCTGGTCTCGGTGGCAGAGTTGGTGCTGGTGCATCGCCGGCGATCTTTCGGGAGCTCCGCAAGTCCGGTGGCCAGCGGGGATGGCGAGGCGACGGAGCAAATCGGCTCTGCGGCTGTCTCGCCCAGCGAGCTCGGGGGGTCGGCCACGGAGGCCGGCGAGCCGGGCATCGACGCCGAGGATGGACCCGCCGCCGCCCAGGTGGACAGTGAAGGCGCCGGATCGGACACCGGCAGCGGTCCGGCGAGCCTGGCGCCTGGCGAAGGTGAGGCGGTGGTGGTGGAGGAGGCCGTTCCGGTGGCGCGCATCCAGATCCCCAGGGAGCGTCTGCGTCGGCACGGCACTGGGCGCCGTAGCCAAACCGCCTCCAAGGACCGTCGGGGCCGGTACGTCGGGGCGAGAGTGGTGGAACGCACCACCGACCTGGCACTGGACGCGACTCTCAGAGCGGCGGCGCCCCATCAGCTCCAGCGGCGCCAGGCGGCGCCTCCCAACGACCCCCACCGGCTGCAGCTGGAGAAGCGCGACTTGCGCCAGAAGATCCGCCAACGCCGGATCGGCAACCTGATCGTCTTCTTGGTGGATGCTTCCGCCAGCATGGACGCCGAGCAGCGCATGGATGCCACCAGAAGCGCCATCCTGGCCCTGCTCAAGGACGCCTACGTGCGCCGCGATCGGGTTGCCATGATCTCGTTTTCTGGGCGCACCGCCCGGGTGGTGCTGCGTCCGACCGCCAGCGTGGATCTGGCTGAGCGGCAGCTCAGCCGGCTGGCCGTGGGCGGCACGACGCCGCTCACCCACGGGATGGTGGCGGCGCTCGATCTGATCCGGTCGGAGCGGATGCGGGACTCGGAGGTGCTGCCGCTCCTGGTGCTCATCAGCGATGGGCGCGGCAACATCAGCCTGCGCGGGGAGGAGCCGCTGGTGGAGGCCCAGCGCACCGCCGCCATGGTGCGCCAGGAGCGGATTCGCTCCCTGGTCATCGACTCCTCTCGGGATCACCTGGGGGGCACTTTGGGGAAGGGGCCCGTGCCGTCACCGCGGATGGCCGGGTTCAACTTCAACGCCTGCCAGGATTTGGCGGAGCGGATGGGGGCTCAGTACTTCGGGCTCTTCGATGTGTCGGAGCAGGGGATCCTACGCCCGGTGGCGGAAGCGCTGCGCCGCCCCGGCTGACTGTCGGATGGCCACTGGCGCCGCTCTGCGACAATCGCTGAGTGAGTGAGCACAGGAGCGTCTACCCGTTCACCGCTCTGGTGGGCCAGGACCAGATGCGGCTGGCCCTTGAGCTAAACGCAGTCAACCCCGCCATCGGGGGGGTGCTGATCCGAGGCGAGAAGGGGACCGCAAAGTCGACCGCGGTTCGGGCGCTGGCCCGGCTGCTCCCGGAGCTGGCTGTGGTAACCGGCTGCAGATACGGGTGCGACCCCCGCGGAGACCGGCTCTGTGCCGACTGCCTGGCCCGGGTGGCGCAGGGGGAGCGCCCCCTGCCATCTGAGCCGAGGCGGATGCGGGTCGTGGAACTGCCCATCAACGCCTCCGAGGACCGGGTCGTCGGCAGCATCGACCTCGAGGCCGCGATCAAGTCCGGGCAGCGGCGATTTGAGCCAGGAGTTCTGGCTGAGGCCAATCGCCAGATCCTCTATGTCGATGAGGTGAACCTGCTCGACGACCACATCGTGGATGTGCTCCTGGACGCCGCCGCCATGGGGGTGAACGTGGTCGAGAGGGAGGGGATCTCGGTCTGGCACCCCTCCCGGTTCATCCTGGTCGGGACCATGAATCCCGAGGAGGGCGACCTTCGGCCCCAGCTCCTGGACCGCTTCGGGCTGTGCGTGGACGTGACCGGGATCGGCAATGTTGCCGAGCGGGTCGAGATAGTTCAGCGGCGTGAGCAGTTCGAATCTGACCCCGACGGATTCACCGCCGCTTTCGCCGACTCCGAGGAGGAGGAGCGCCTCCGAATCGAGCGGGCCATGTCAGCCCTGCCCGAGGTCGAGGTGGCCAGGACCGTCCTGGAGGCGATCGCTCGCCTTTCGATCGCCCTAGAGGTGGATGGCCACCGAGCCGATCTCGTCGCCCGGAAGGCGGCGCAGGCGCTGGCGGCGCTTCACGGGCTGCCCCGGGCGGGGATCACCGAGGTCGCCGCGGTGGCGCCCATGGTGCTCGCTCATCGGGTCCGCACCCAGCCCGGACAGCGACCCCACGACGTGGCCGAGGTGGCGCGCCGGATCCTGGGCGAGTCTTGAGCGGTCGCGGACTGTCGCAGACAGCTCTCCGGACCGTGACGGGCAGGTCACGGACGGGTGAATCAGCGCCCGCTGCGAGTAGCTTGGTGGAGCCGGCCGTGGCGTGGGGACCGTCCTCCCACCTAGGTGGGACCTCCACCACGGTCGGTTTCATCGTCCCCGGGCCGGGTGCCTGATGCCAATCCTGGATGCGGACGTGGATCTCTCCGACCTGCTCCCGAAAGTGCCCTTGGAGGAGCTGATGATGCGGTCAGCTCTCGGTCTTCCCGGCCAACCCGCAATTGAGGTCGGGCTGGCCGAGTCCCGTTACGGGGAGCCACGGGGTCGACCTTGGAGCAACCGCAGGCTGGCGCTGCAACGAGCCCTGGGCGGGGTTGAATACCCGGCTTCGCGGTTGGAACTGATCGAGCAGACTCGCCGCTGGCTGACTCCGTTTCCCGACCTGATCGAGACCCTGGTGAGGCTCCCTGACGCGGTCTATGGCGGCGAACTGGAGGTCCTGGGAGAGCTGGCGCTGCAGGAGCTTACGGTCACAGGTCACTCCGCCCGGGCGGGGAATGACGAGGGCAGTTCGGCAAACCAGTAGCTTCGTGTCTGGCTGTTGTAGTCGACGGCGGTGAGGCCTCCTGCGAAGGCGCGTTCCAGATCCCGCCGCAGGGCCCGGCGGGCAGCGTCTCCCTGGGGGCTCGGTTGGGCCACCGCTTCCGGCACTTGGACCGACGCCACCGGGTGTTGCCGCAGGCTCGCCAGTGCCCTGGGCTCCTCCTTGGCCAGGAACCACTCGACGACCAGGCGGTCGGTTGGGCCCAGGGTGTTGAGGGCGTCCAGCCGCCGGCCGTAGTAGTCGCGGTGGAAGGCTCGCGCGACCCCGCCCAGGCGGTGTAGGTTGAAGTGGGCATTGCGCATCTGGCTGGGTTCGAAGGTCCAGACCATGCGATTGAGTCCTTGGGCCAGAGCGTGGCGGCGTTGGGCAAGCTTCAGGCCTCGGCCCACCCCTGCGTCGCGGACCCCTGCCAATACCCCGGCCGCGTGGGAACGGTGGTACAGGACGCCAGCTGGGGTCCTGCCGGTGAAGCCGTAGGCGAACCCGACCGGCTGGCCGGCCGCCTCCGCAAGCAGGGTGATGCCCCCGGCCGCGGCCATCGCCTTCAGCAGGGAAGCGGGGGCCGCCACCTCGACCGAGCCCCAGATGCTGGCCTGGAGCGAGGAGATGGACTCCAGGTCGTCAATCGCGCTGACCCGCCGGATCCGGTAGCCCGGACTCGAGCCGGGTGCCAGGAGGCGCGCCGATTCTGACTGGATGGGGGCGGAGCCGGAACGCATGCCACTCATGGTCTCAGTTCTCCCATGGGCGCTTGAACAGCAGCCAGACCGCGCTGGCGAAGCCGAGCTGGGTGACCGGGACAGAGGTCACAGGTTGCCAGCCGTCCGCCTCCTCCCCGGCGAGAGCACGCTCGACGCTGCCGGCGTTGACCAAGCCGTGCGACCAGCTGCCTCGGGTGATCCACACCCCGTGCTCCCGGGAGGCCGTCATCGGCGCGGATCCTGGTTCAAGCTGGCTGGGAAAGCGGGAGGCAGAGGCTCGGACGGCGGGTCCCAGTCGGCAGAGAAGCGGCCTCGGGGCGCGGAAACCGTGCTGCAGCCGAGTTGATCCCGAAGTGGGTCGCGATAATCCCCAATACAGATGCCCTCCCACTCCCCGCGGCAGATTCGTAACTTCTCCATCATCGCGCACATCGACCATGGCAAGTCGACCCTGGCGGACCGGCTCTTGGAGATCACCGGGACAGTGAGCGCCCGGGACATGACCGAGCAGGTCCTGGACACCATGGACCTGGAACGCGAGCGCGGCATCACCATCAAAGCGCAGGCGGTGCGGATGCCATACCACGCCGAGGATGGCCAGGACTACGAACTGAACCTTATCGACACTCCCGGCCACGTCGACTTCGCCTACGAGGTGTCCCGGGCGCTGGCGGCCTGCGAGGGGGCGTTGCTGGTGGTCGACGCCAGCCAGGGGATCGAGGCCCAGACCCTGGCCAACGTCTACAAGGCGCTGGAGCTGGGGCTGGAGATCGTGCCCATCATCAACAAGATAGACCTGCCCCAATCCGAGCCGGAGCAGGTAGCCCAGGAGATCGAAGCCGTGATCGGGATCGCGGCCGCCGACTGCCTGCTGGTGTCGGCGCGCACCGGCCAGGGCGTGGACCGGGTGCTGGAGGCGATCGTGACCAGGCTTCCGGCCCCGAAGGGCGACCCGGAGGCGACCCTGCGGGCCCTGATCTTCGACTGCAAGTACGACCCCTACCGAGGGGTGGTGGTGTACGTCCGGCTGCTGGACGGGGTGCTCCGATCTGGCACCCAGATCAGGATGATGGCGGCTCAGAAGAACTTCGCCGTGGACGAGGTGGGGGTGTTTCGGCCGGGCATGGAGGCGGTGGAGGAGCTCAGAGCTGGCGAGGTCGGCTACCTGATCGCCTCGATCCGCAACGTCCGGGACAGCAAGGTCGGGGACACCATCACCGAGGTGGGTAGGCCGGAGCCGTTGCCGGTCCCCGGCTACCGCCAGGCAAGCCCGATGGTATGGGCCGGCCTCTTCCCGGTCGACAGCAACGACTACCAGGACCTCAAGGAGGCTCTGGAGCGCCTGCAGCTCAACGACGCCGCCCTGACGTTTGAGCCGGAGAGCTCGCTGGCCCTGGGCTTTGGCTTCCGCTGCGGGTTCCTGGGGCTGCTGCACATGGAGATAGTCCAGGAGCGGCTGGAGCGGGAGTTCGATCTGGAGCTGATCACCACCGCGCCGTCAGTCGCCTACCGGGTTCAGCTCAGAGATGGCCAGACAGTGGAGATAGACAATCCCGATCAGCTGCCCGAGCCGGGGCTGGTGGACTTCATCGAGGAGCCGCGGGTCAAGCTGGAGGTAGTCCTGCCCAAGGAGTTCCTGGGCGGGATCATGGAGCTCTGCCAGGAGCGACGGGGAGAGTTCGTGCACCTGGAGTACCAGCTCGGGGATCGAGCCCTGCTCACCTACGACCTGCCGCTCGGGGAGATCATCCACGACTTCTATGACCAGCTCAAGTCCCGCAGCCGGGGTTATGCCTCCATGGACTACCAGCTCGCCGGATATAGGCGCGAGCAGTTGGTGAAGCTGGACATCCTGGTGGCCGGCGCCAAGGTCGACGCCCTCTCCGCCATCGTTCATCGGGAGCAGGCGGCCAATCAGGGCCGCAAGCTGGTGCAGCGGTTGCGCCAGGTGATCCCTCGGCAGCTGTTCGAAGTCGCGCTCCAGGCGGCGATTGGCGGCAAGGTGATCGCCCGGGAGACGGTGCCCGCCCTGCGCAAGGACGTGCTCGCCAAGTGCTACGGCGGGGACATAACCCGCAAGCGCAAGCTGCTGGAGAAGCAGCGCGAGGGCAAACAGCGGATGAAGCTGGTCGGCAGCGTGGAGATACCTCAGGAGGCGTTCATGGCGGTGCTCTCGCTTGACCGCTGAGGTGGTCCCCGGCCCGGCCCGGTCGCTCTATCTCCACATTCCCTTCTGCACCCAACGCTGCCACTACTGTGATTTCGCGATCCAGGTAGGAGGTGGGGACCTCCAGGACCGCTATCTCCAAGCCCTCCTGGAGGAGCTCCGGTGGCTCGTGGAGGCCCGGGTGCCGGCCCCGCTCGAGAGTGTCTTCCTGGGTGGTGGAACTCCCTCTCTGCTGCGGCCGGACCTGCTGGAGCGGCTGCTCCAGGCGGTGGTCGCAGGCTTTGGGCTGGCACCGCAAGCCGAGGTGACAATCGAGGCCAACCCGGAAGGCGTGAGTTCGGAGGGCGTGCGGCTCTGGGCCTCCCTGGGCATCAATCGCGTGTCGCTCGGGGTCCAGAGTCTGGAGGACGACACCTTGAGATGGCTGGGCCGTAGCCACGACGCCGCCCAGGCCGAGCGGGCTCTGGCAGTGCTCCGGCGGGGCAGCATCGCCGCGCTCAGCTGCGATCTGATCTACGCCGTGCCCGGCCAGGACGCCGCCACCTTCGAGGGGGGCCTGCGCCGCGTGCTGGAGTTTCAGCCTGAGCATGTCTCTTGCTACGAGCTCACCGTCGAACCCGGCACGCCGCTCGCGCGCGGAGTTGCCGCCGGCCGCCGGCAGAGTCCCCAAGTCGAGGACTTTCTGGAGCAGCGTCGGTTGGCGGTGGCAGTTCTGGGCGAGGCCGGATTGGGCCAGTACGAGGTCTCGAACTATGCCCGCCCGGGGTGGGAGTCGCGCCACAACCTGGTCTACTGGCAGGGAGGGCCGTATCTGGCAGCCGGCTCAGGCGCCCACGGCTTCCTGGGGCCGGCGGAGGCGGCAGGGCTCGGCTTCGAAGGGACCGGAGCGGCCCTGCGCTACTGGCACCTGCGCAACGCCTCCAGCTACATGCGGTCGGTCGGGGACGGGTCCCGCGGCCTACGTGGCCACGAGTGGCTTACGCCGGAGGATCTGGCCCTGGAGCGGCTCGCTTGCGGGCTGCGGCTGGCGGCTGGGGTTGAGCTCCAGACCTCGGCGCAGTTGCGAACGGCGGCTCACCTGCAGGGCCTGGGCCTTTTGGAGTTCTCGGGTGGGCGGGTTCGGGCCACCTCCAATGGGGTGGACGTGCTCGACCGCCTGACCCTGGAGCTGGCCGCTATCTGACCTGACTTCAGGCGGGCGGCAGGCGCAGTCCGAAGACGTGGGGGAGGAGCACCCCGAGGACGTAACCAGCCAGGGCCGCCGCGGTGCCGACTCCGAGCACCTGGGTGCCGCCCAGGGCCAGCTTTTGTCCGATGACCGCCGCCTTGCCGACGCCCACCCCGACCAGGACCACGGCCGAGAGCAGCAGAGACCCGACCACCGCGTCCAGCCCGCTGGTGACGATGTAGGGGACGATGGGGATCACCGCCCCGATCAGGAAGGTCAGAGCCATCACCAGGCCGTCTCGCACCGGGCTCTCGTGGGGATTGCTGGAGATGCCGAGCTCCTTCTCGAGGTGGGTCTCCTCCCAGAGCTGAGGATATTGCGCCAAGCTCCGTGACAGCTCCTCGGCGGTGGCGGCGGGAACTCCCCGGTCCGTCAGAATGCCGACCATCTCCTCGTGTTCCGCAAGCGGCTGAGATTCGAGCTCACCCCGCTCCTTGTGGATGGCGGCTCGCTTCAGATCCCGTTCCGCGCAACCGGCCAGGTAGGCACCGGTTCCCATCGAGACCATCCCCGCCAGGGCCCCCGCCAAGCCGGCGATCAAGATGGTGGTGTGGGCGACGGCGGCTCCAGCGGTCGCGGTCGCGACCCCGGTGGTGAGGCCCATCGTGGTCAGGAGGCCGTCCTGAACTCCGAACACCACCTCCCGGATGCCGCTCCTGCGGGCCAGGGCCTCACGCTCAGACTCGGAGTCAGAGCCGGCCGCAAAGGGATTGTGAAGCGCGGCGCCGCGCTTAGTCTGGGGCGAGGTAGCTTCAGCCATCGAGGGGGATGTTACCGGGGCCGGAGCTGTGCCGAGCGTCGCCCGCGCCGGCTCACCCCGGGGCCGCGCCTGACCCCAACTGGCCGGCTGAGCCGGTTTCGCAGGGGTCCGGCCGGCAGCCGACCGGCGCCCCGAACCCTGTGCTCTCCAGAACGCACGTGCTAAACTCGACTTAGCACTCGCGGTGTCTGAGTGCTAATCAAGCACTGGAGACTGGGGTCATGGATCGGCGCAAGGAGAGGATCCTGGGGGCGGTGGTCTCGGACTACACCGAGACGGTGGTCCCGGTGGGCTCCCACGCGCTGGCGGCACGCTATTTCCTCGAGCTGAGCTCAGCCACCATCCGGAACGAGCTATCGGAGCTGGTTGATGACGGGTTTCTGACCCAGCCGCACGCCTCGGCGGGAAGGATTCCAACTGACCTGGGCTATCGCTACTTCGTGGACTTCCTGCTCCCTCAGGAGATCGTCGAGCCGCCGCTGCGACGCCGGGTGCGACAGAACTTCGAGAACGCCGCCGAGAACGTGGAGACCACGCTGGAGCTGGCGGCCGCCACTCTCAGCCGCCTCAGCGATAACGTCGCCCTGGTCACCGGCCCCAGCAACATCCGCAGCAAACTGTTGCATGTGGAACTGGTCTGGACCAGGCCGGGCCAGGCGCTGCTGGTGGCGGTTGCCAACGGGAGTGCCGTACATCAGAGGCTGGTGGAAGTCGACGCTGGCTTGGAACAGGAGCACCTGGGCGAGCTTGCCCGCCGGCTGAACCGGACCTTTGCCGGGCTGACGGCGGACCAGATCGAGGCCGTCCCCGAGGCCTTGGACATACCGCCCGGCCTCTCCCACGAGGTGGCACGGGGCCTGCGCCAGATCGAGACCAGGTCGTCGTTGGTCATCCACGACGGCTTGCGCAACTTGGTTAGGCAGCCTGAGTTCGAAGATCCGCGGCGATTGCGAACCGTGCTCGAGGTGCTGGAGGCTCAGCGTATCCTGGCGGCGGTTGTGACCGAGCTGGCTCCCCAGGTGGGCATGCAGGTGGTCATCGGCCACGAGAACAGCCTGCAGGAACTTCGAGATTGCAGCCTGGTGCTAACCAGTTACCGGGCTGGCGACCATCTCTATGGCACCATCGGGGTGGTGGGGCCGACGAGAATCCGCTATGGCCAGGTGGCTGCCCGGCTGCAACTGGTGGCCCAGCTCACCGGCGAGGCCATGGGCCGGCTCCTGGCGTGAACTTAAGCTGAGAGCAGGAGACGGAGATGCCAGCCGACCAAGAAGACCATGACGTTGGCGCCGAGACCGCGGGAATGGCCGGCGATCAGGGTCCATCCGCAGAGCCCGATCCCACCCCTGAGCTTCCCAGTGTGGCCCAGTTGACTTTGGATTTGGAGCAGACCAGGGCCGCCTACCAGCGCCTGGCCGCCGACTTCGAGAATTACAAGCGTCGCAAGGCGCAGGAGACCCAGGATTTGGCCCGTTACGGCTCGGCGTCGCTGCTGAAGGCGATCCTGCCCGCCCTCGACAACCTGGCGCGCGCGGTTGCCCACGTTGACGCGGACGCCAGCGACGGGGTCTCTGAGGGACTCCGGCTGACTCTGCGCCAGCTGGAGGACGCGCTCACCTCTCAGGGAGTACAGCGGATTGCCGCCGTGGGGCACCCCTTCGACCCGCGCCTGCACGAGGCGGTGGCCACGGTACCGGCCGAGGGCGTGGCCCAGGACACCGTGGTGACCGAATTGCTACCCGGGTACCAAGTCCATGACCGGGTGGTGAGACCCGCCCAGGTGACGGTGGCCCAGCCGGACCCGACTTCAAGTTTGCTTGCCAACGGGGCAGGCGCCGACCCGGGCGGCCGGGCCGAGCAGCCGGCGGGGACAGATCCCGAGACATCCGCCTGATGCCCCAGACCAAGCGGGACTACTACGAGGTTCTCGGCGTAGATCGCAGCGCCAGCCCCGAGGAGCTGAAGCGAGCCTACCGAAGCCTGGCCATGAAGCTGCACCCCGACCGCAATGGGGGTGACCCCGAGGCCGAGCTGCGCTTCAAGGAGGTCGGAGAGGCCTACCAGGTCCTGTCCGATCCGGGGCGGCGGCAGCGCTACGACACCTTCGGCCGGGCCGACGACGGCTACGCCCAGGGTGGGGCCTTTAACTTCCAGTCTGCCTTCGACCTGTTCGACATGTTCTTTGGGGGTGGCGGCGTCCAGCGCCAGCGCACGGGTCCCAGGCGAGGTTCCGACCTGAGGCTCCAGGTGACCATCGAGTTTGAGCAGGCCATCACGGGGGTCACCAAGACCTTCGAGATCACCAAGCCGACAGCCTGCTCCGACTGCTCTGGCACCGGCGCGAAACCGGGAACCTCGGCCAGCGTATGCAAGGAGTGCCAGGGCCACGGACAGGTCCAGCGGGTACGCCAGTCGCTGCTCGGCCAGATGGTGACCGTAGAGCCCTGCCCGCGCTGCCATGGCGAGGGCCAGGTGGTGGAGTCGCCGTGCCCCACCTGCCGTGGTCAGGGGCTGGTTGACGAGAATAAGTCCCTTGAGGTCCAGATCCCTGCTGGGGTGGACAACGAGATGCAGGTTCGAGTTCCCGGAGAGGGCGCCGCTGGGCCCCGGGGCGGGCCGCCCGGTGACCTCTACCTGGTGATCACAGTGCGGCCCCACGAGCTGCTGGTGCGCCGCGGTATGACCATCATTTACGAGTGCCCGATCACCGTCTCGCAGGCGGCCCTGGGCGACACTATCGAGGTGCCCACGGTCGATGGGCCGGCCATGATGACGGTGAAACCAGGTACCCAGTACGGTGAGCAGGTCCGTCTCGCCGGCAAGGGGGCTCCTGATCCCCGCACCGGTCGCCGGGGCGACGAGGTGGTGCGGCTGCGCGTGGTTATCCCCACCAAGCTCACCGATCGGCAGCGCCATCTGCTGCGTGAGCTCTCCCCGCCTGATGGCAAGCCACACCCAGTGCGCAAGGGTTTTTTCGAGCACATCAAAGACGCCATCGGGATCTGAGCCCGGCCCCGCGACAAGGCCCGTTTGGCCCCCTGTGGTCCTGGGTAAGCATGGTATTAGGGATGGGCGATCCCCCCAGAACGGCTGGTGAGAGCGGCGTTTACGGAGGTCTTGAAGATGGCTCGTTGGGATCCTTGGAGTGACCTGTTCAATATGCAAAATGAGATGAACCGTTGGGTCAGCGAGGCCTTCGGCAGCGGACCCTATCTGACCACCACAACCCCGGTCGGCTCCCGCAACTTGGCGGCCGCCGCCCAGACCGTGTACCTGCCCCTCGACATTAAGCAAACCGACCAGGAGTTCGTGATCGAGGCCTCGGTTCCCGGGTTGGCCCCGGAAGAGGTTGAGGTCACCGCCGACCAGGGTCTGCTCACGATTCGGGGCGAGCGCAAGCTGGAGACCGATGACAAGTCCACCTACCTGCGTCGGGAGCGGGCGGTGTGGTCGTTCGTTCGCCAGTTGACCCTGCCCAGTGATGTCAAGGAGAGCGAGATCAGCGCCAGCTTCTTGAATGGGGTGCTGACCCTGCACCTGCCTCGGATGGAG
>Ga0307373_10010847_pt1 | contig 13328 bp, 12 predicted proteins | sample OX2MG_FD_202534 | JGI IMG/M metagenome (GOLD analysis project Ga0307373, IMG submission 202534) | Soil microbial communities from Risofladan, Vaasa, Finland - OX-2 | ecosystem: Environmental > Terrestrial > Soil > Coastal area > Acid sulfate soil | place: Finland: Risofladan, Vaasa | collected... | reverse complement strand
GCTTCCAGCAGGTCACGCTTGCCATAGAGTACGCCGGTGCCTGTAGGACCCAGCATTTTATGCGAGCTGAAACAGAGGAAATCCACATCAAGCGCCTGTACATCAACTGGCAGGTGGGGTACGCTCTGCGCGGCATCGAGCAGCGCCAGTGCGCCAGCCACATGCGCCGACGCGATCATCTCACGAGCCGGGTTGATAGTACCCAGCACGTTGGACATGTGGGTGAAAGCTACCAGTCGAGGCTGCTGTTGCAACAACTGCTCGTACACGTCCATACGCAACAAACCATCATCGGAGATTGGCACAAATTCGAGGCGCGCGCCTGTGCGCTGTGCCAGCAGTTGCCAGGGAACCAGGTTGCTGTGATGCTCCATCTCGGTCAGGATGATTAAATCGCCTGCTTTGATATTGACATTGCCCCAGCTATAGGCCACGAGGTTGATGCTTTCGGTGGTATTGCGCGTGAAAATGATCTGCCTGCTCTGGCGGGCATTGATGAAGCGGGCCGTCTTGACACGCGCCCTTTCCATTTTCGCCGTGGCCTCTTCGCTGATCTCGTAGACGCCGCGATGCACATTGGCATGCGTCGTCTCGTAGTAGGCGCTCATAGCCTCGATTACTGCACGCGGCTTCTGCGAGCTGGCCGCGCTGTCCAGGTATACCAACGGCTTACCATGCACCTGGCGCGACAGGATGGGGAAATCTTTGCGAATATCCTCTGCGCTGCGTATCTTCGGTTGTTGTACCGTCGTCATATGTTGCCTCAATATTCTGCCAGTTGGATTTCTTCTTCTCTGGCCGCGCTATCCAGCGAGACGGCGTATTCATCTACGCCTTCGACTTCCCAGCGTTCCTGGGCGTCGATCCAGGTATCGGTATCGCTTTCGTAACCGCCGCTCATGCGGCGCACGATGCTGCGGCGCAGGCGCGCGCGCAGATTCTCCAACGGGATACGCTGCAATACCGGCTCGAAGAAGCCCTGCACGATGATGCGCTCGGCCTCTTCACGGGCGATACCGCGCACCATCAGGTAGAAGAGTTGCTCTTCATCGATTTTGCCGGTGGTCGCGCCGTGACTGGCGCTGACCTCGTTGGCCCCAATTTCCAGGCCAGGAATCGACTCCGCGCGGCAATGATCGCTCAGCAGCAGCGTGTGATCCGAGAGGAACGAGGCTGTCTGCTGCGCTTTGGGCTGCACGCGAATCATGCCGTCGAACTCGACGCGCGATTCGCCGGTCAGCACGCCCTTGACCAGCGTTTCCGCGTTGGTCGCGGTGCCGATATGGTTTGACAGGGTGTTGATCGAATAGCGTTGGTCATGGTCGGTGAAGAAGACACCCACCAGTTCGCCGACGCTGCCGTTGCCCTGCAACCCGACGCCGATAGTGGAGAGCATGGCGTGGCTGCCGAGGTCGGCCAGCACCCAGGTCGTGCTGCCATCTTTTTCGTGAACAGCGTTCTTATTGGTGATCGTCCACACGTTCTGGCCGAGGTCCTGCATGTTGCTGAACTCGACGTGCGCGGCATTTTTTACATGCACTTCGACCACGCTGCTCAGCAAGGAGGGCTGCTCACCTTCAAAGGCCGAGTTGTGTTCCTCGACGTAGCGCACGCTGCTCAGTTCCTCCGCGATAATCAGTGTATGCGCGAAGATGGCAGAGGCGGGCGTGTCAAGCCAGATTTGCGTCAGGATGGGGTCTTCGATATCCACACCCTTAGGAATGTAAAGGAATACGCCGCCGCTCCAGAAGGCCGCGTGCAGAGCGGTATACTTCGAGCTATCGACAGGAATGCAGGTGGTCATGAAGTACTGCTGCACCAGTTCAGGATATTCGCGCAAGGCGCTATCCAGGTCGGTCAGGATCACACCGCGCTGTTTCAAAGCTGCGGAGAGTTCTGTTCTGACGACTGAAGAATTGTCCTGCACGATCAGGCCGGAGCGTTGATCCACCAGCGCCTCTTGCAGGGATTGCGCGATAGGCGCGGATAGTCCGTCAGTGCCATCGATGCTGCTGGCAGGTACGTAGGGCGTGAGTAGTTGGAACTTGAAGTTTGAGAACATACGCAGCGTACCCAGATCTCCACGCCGGCCCAGTGGAACGGGGGTCTGCTCGTAGGTATCCCAGGCTTGCAGGCGTTTCTGGAGCATCCACGCAGGTTCACCCTTGATGCGCGAAAGTTCCTCTACCGCGCCGCGCGAGAAACCTGCTGGAAAGTTATTAGCCATTGACGACCACCCCGTTCTCTTCAGCGGAGGGTTTGAGCCATTCGTAGCCCTTCTCTTCAAGCTCGAAGGCCAGTTCGGGGCCGCCGGATTTGACGATACGCCCATCAAACATGACATGCACATAATCAGGCGTGATGTAGTTGAGCATGCGCTGGTAGTGGGTAATCAGCAGGACGCCCAGGTTTGGCCCGCGCAGCGCGTTGACGCTCTCAGACACAATTTTGAGGGCGTCGATATCCAGGCCGGAGTCGGTCTCGTCCATCAAAGCGATTTCCGGCTCAAGCAGAGCCATTTGCAGTATCTCAGCGCGTTTCTTCTCACCGCCTGAGAAGCCGTCGTTGATCGAACGGTTAATAAAGCTGTTATCGACCTTGAGCAGGCGCATTTTCTCCTGCATCAGTTTACGGAACTCGCCGGGTGGTATACTCTTGCGCTTGTTGATTTTTCCGGTGGGATTCTCGCCCTCTTCAAGAGGCTTGTTGCCCTCGCGCACGGCTTCAAGCGAGCGGCGCAGGAAGTTTGCCACGCTCACACCGGGAATGGACATGGGGTACTGGAATGCCAGGAACAGGCGCATGCGGGCGCGGCGATCAGGTGAATATTCAAGGATGTTCTCGCCCTTGAACCAGATTTCGCCTTCGGTCACTTCGTATTTGGGATTGCCCATAACGACGTTGGCCAGCGTGCTCTTGCCGGAGCCATTAGGTCCCATCAGCGCATGCACTTCGCCCTTTTTCACCACGAGATCGACGCCGCGAAGAATTGGTTTGCCTTCAATATTGGCATGAAGGTTTTTAATGATCAGTTCAGATTCCATTACTAAAACATTTCCTCCTGTTTTATACCTCTCCACCCTTCCGGGTGGTGTTGAGTTAATGTGGGGACACCCCACACCCCGGTCAAGGGCTGCGCCCTTAACAATCCTGCTTTTAGTTGGGGGCGGCGTGCGCCACGCGAATATTAGATATGGCAATAAATTGAGCGGTGGATGGTTGCTCTTGATCTGGCTCGCCCATCAGCTCGGAAAGGGTCATGGCATCAATGGTGTGCGCTACCGCGTCGCGCACTTTGGACCATAGCTGCTGAATTTTGCATGTGCCAAGCTTGCCGCAAATCTCGGTCATCTCGCCCTCGGTCGCGCAGATCATGGGCGCGATTGGCCCTTCCAGAACGCGCAAAACCTCACCCATGGTAATTTCTTCGGGGCTGCGGCTCAAACGATAGCCGCCGTGCGCGCCGCGCGTACTGACCAGCAGAGGCGGCTCCGCTTCGCGCAAGAGTTTCGCCAGTTGCTCCAGATAAGCCAGTGGCAACCTCTCAGCCTGGGCGATATCCGTGAGCGAGCGAGGACGTTCGCCAAAATGACGAGCGAGATCGACCATAATCCGCACGCCATACTCACCTTTAGTCGACACTTGTAGCCACATGGTCGTCTCCTTTTCGTTTAGAGTCCAGGATAGTCCTGCAATATCCTCGCGCAACCAGATTATTCCGACTTATTCACTAGGATATATTCTAGCACACAACCAGGGTGGGGGCAAGTCCCGTCAACAGCAAGATAGATGATAGAGTTATGCTCGTTTGCGTCCAACAACGATCTGGCGCGTGCCTTTGCCGAAAGGCTTCCAATCGTAGCCGCCATAGATAGCCTCAATGCTGAAGCCGGTCGCCAGGAAGAGCATTTGCAGCTCGCGGGGGAAGAAGATGTGCATGTCGAGTTTGGAGAGGTAGCGTTCGTGTTCACCGCTTTCAAAGAACTTTTCATGCGTCCAGAGGATATGTTGTAATTGCTCGATGGGATCGTATTTGCGACTGGTATAGAGCAGCATGGTAAACTCATCAGGGACTTCGATCTCATCTTCCACGTATACGTGCGCCGGATGATTGAGCGCGTCGCTGAGGTAGTCGATATCGGGCAAGAAGACATCCACCACGAAACGGCCACCCGCTGCGAGGTGTTCTAAGGTGGTTCTGAACGCGTCAAACTGCTGCTCGATTTCATACAGGTGGACGATCGAATTAAACGGCAGAAAGATCAGGTCGAATGTACCTTTGTTCACTAACTGGTAATCGCACATATCTGCTTCGTGCAGGGTGACACGCTGCTGTACTTCTGCTGGTTCGCGCTCCAACTTGCGCCGGTAGACCGCCAGCATATCGGACGAAATATCCAGCCCCTCAAGCTGGAAACTGCCGGGGCTATGCAGCAGTTCAATGCCAATGCGCCCGCTGCCACAGGCCAGTTCCAGCACGCGCTGCGGCGTGTAGCGCATCACCAGTTCGCGCCAGAACGGCACGTCCTGCTCCGATTGACCCTGGTATACAAGGTCATAATCGTTGGCAGGGTTGTAGTATTCCCCCATGTTATAAGGCATAGCTAATCACCTCATCATTAAATGTGAAAACAAAGACAGGTCACAACACGAGTATGATCGAACGCAGAACACGATTACACATTACATATCCCGCATACGGCGTTTCTGCCTACGGCGCGAAAAGAAGGTGGCACCCACAATGAGGGCAACAACGACGAACGGGATAAGAGCCAGCAAAATAATAGTGGCGTAGGGAATCGACGCGGCAGTTGCGGATGTTAAAACGATGATTTCAATCAAACCCATAGCTGATAATACCTCTCCATCCAGAGCAGATTGCCTGGATAACCATCATGTTCAACTTCAAGTGGCAAGGAGTCTCCTGCATTCATGCAAGGGGAAGAACTGCCACAACTCTTCACATATCCTCATACGCTTGATAATTCTGTGAATAAATGGTACACTCGTTCCATGAAACAGATGCTGACGGCCAAACTGAAACTGTCTCCCACGCCTGCACAATTCCGGGCCTTGCGTACCACGCAACTGGCGTATCGTGATGCTCTGAATGCTGTGAGTGCCTACGCCTTCGCGCATGGCAAGATGAGCAATCAGCAAGCGTTGCAACGCGCGATGTACGCAGAGATACGCACGGTGTACCATCTTCCCGCGCAAATGGCCTGTAACATTCCTCGTCAGGTTGGCGCGACCTATAAAGCCCTGTGGACAAAGGTCAGGCAGAATGCGCAAGCGCGTCGCGATGGGCGCACGAAGAAACGCTACAAAGGGCTTGATACCGCTCCCCGCTATGTTTCCCCCACCCTTACCTACAACTATCAGCGCGATTATAGTTTGAAGACGGAGAACAGGGTAAGTATTCTGACGCTTGAGGGGCGCGTGGTTGTGTCCTATCGCGGCTACCGCAACCATGTTGCCTTGATCCAGCACGGCGCGTCTCTGGGTGCGGCGAAACTGTGGTACGACAAGCCGCGTAAGCAGTTCTACTTGCTGGTTGCCCTTGAGGTAGAAGCTCCTGATGCCACGCCTGAAACGCATACGTGCGTTATCGGGGTAGATGTCGGACAACGCTATCTGGCTGTCAGCGCAACGATGACAGGAAAGGTCGCATTCTATTCTGGCAAGGCAGTCGTTGCCAGAGCTACCCATTATGCGAGACTCAAGCAACGCTTGCAGCGCAAAGGCACTCGTTCCGCCACACGTCGCCTTGTGGCAATCAGTGGACGAGAGAGACGGTTGAAGCTGCAAACCAACCATACGCTTGCCAAACGCATTGTCGAGAGCTGCCCTCACAGTCTCATCGGACTGGAGAACCTGACAGACATCAGAGACCGCACGAAACGACGCAAGGGCAAACGTGCGAGCAAGAAGCAGCGTCGCGCCAATGAGCGAGAGGCGAAGTGGGCCTTTGCTGAAGTGCAGAGCATGATCGCCTACAAGGCAGCGTTGGCTGGCAGTATGGCTATCAAAGTCGATGCCAACTACACCAGTCAGGCCTGCCCGATGTGCGGCTTTACCAGCAAGGACAACCGCCCTCGGAAGGGCTTGCTGTTTGTCTGTCAGCTCTGTCATTATACGCTCCATGCCGATCTGGTGGGCGCGCGTAACATTGCGCTGCGAACGTTGCTTGTCCGGCAAGACTGGACAAGTACGGGCTCTTTGTCAGTGAGCCCTGATGTGTCGGACGCTGAAGCCAAAGCGGCACGCTTGCAAAAGTATGCCGGGTTGCGGTGGAGTCCAGACACAAGCCCCCAGCTTTAGCTGTGGGGTTACTGACTGGATGAATTATATCCCATAGCTTAACCATTCATTGCAAGACTTGGCAAGCTGAGGGCATTCTGGCACGCTTGTGATATACTCACAAGAAACAGAGCACGCTGAGGATATAACCATGCCCTACCTATCTATCACCGAAGCAGCTGCAGACCTGCGCAATGGCATGACGACACCGACCGAACTGCTCGCCGAAGCCCTGGAGCGTATCGAGCAGCTTGATAGCGACATCAAAGCCTTTGTCACCGTCATGCGCGACGAAGCGCTGGCCGACGCGGAGAAGGCGCAGCAGGAGCAGCGCACCGGGCTGTTTCGCAGTCCGCTGCATGGCATCCCCATCGGGGTGAAAGACCTGGTGGCAGTTAAGGGCGTGCGGCTGACAGCAGGGTCTGAAGTGCTGGCCAGCAATATCGCGACGGAAGACGCAACGGTGGTCGAGCAATTGAGACGCGCAGGAGCCATCATCATTGGAAAAACCAACACGCACGAGTTCGCCTATGGCACCTATACTCCGCCCACGCGCAATCCCTGGAACCTGGGACACATCCCCGGTGGCTCCAGCGGCGGCTCGGCGGCAGCAGTTGTAGCGAGTATGTGCCTGGGAGCCATTGGCAGCGACACGGGCGGCTCGATTCGTATTCCATCGGCCTGCTGTGGCATTACTGGACTCAAGCCGACCTATGGGCGCGTCAGTTGCTACGGTGTCATCCCGTTAAGCTGGTCGCTCGACCACGTGGGACCACTGGCGCGCAGCGCCGAAGATTGCGCCATCATGTTCGATGCCATCGCTCGCTATGACCCGCGCGATCCCAACAGCGTCTCAGGTCCGCCGGCGCAGGCCAGCGCATCGCTGATCGGGGGTGTTGAAGGACTCGGACCGCTTTCACTGCAAGGCATCAAGCTTGGAGTACCGCCGGAGTCGTTCGTCGCGCCGCTCGACCCTGAAGTGCGAGCCGCCTGGCAGGCCGCGCTGCGGGTGCTGCAAGAAGAGGGCGCTGAAATGATAGATGTTGACCTGCCGCGCCCAACATTAACGACCTACCGAACTATCCAGCGGCCCGAAGCCACGCTGGCGCACATGCAAAACGGCTGGTTTCCGGCGCGCAGCGGCGATTACACTGCACCGACGCGCGAGAGCTTGCTCAAAGGACAGGAAATCACCGCGATTGAATATCTTCAAGCCCAGCAAGAACGGCGTCAATTCTCAAGCACGATACGCGCAGTCATGCAGCGCGTCAACGCGCTGGTGCTGCCCACCATTCCTGCTCCCGCGTTTCCTTTCACACCGGCTTACCAGGATGTTCTTATCGACGGTGTTGTCGAAAACTCTGGCGCAGCCCTCCTGCGTCTGAATATGCCCTTCAACCTGGCCGGGCTGCCATCCATCTCGTTTCCCTGCGGGTTCTCAACAAATGGTCTGCCCATTGGCTTGCAGGTGGCTGGTAAACCCTTCGAGGAAGCCATGATCTTGCGCATCGCGCACGCCTACCAGCAATTGACCGACTGGCACCGCCGGGAGCCACGTCCTTAGCCATTGTAATGAATAAATCCAATACGCCAAAGATCATCTCTTTCTCGGTCGCACTCTATCGCTGGTTGCTCAGTATGGGGCCTGCCGAGTTCCGACAAAATAACCGGATTGATCGCGGAATACCTGTTTCCATACGGCAGAGGAGGAAGAGGTCACATGCAGCATACTGTGCGCCGCTCCATGGTAATTACCTTTGGCGCGTTTGTCCTCTTCGGCATAGGATACGTAGCCATAGGAAGAGTCGCCGACCCGGTCGAGCCATTTAATGCTGTTGCGCGGCTCCATCCAGTGGTTCGCATTGCTTTCGATATCTTCACTTATGGCGGCGTACTCGCGTTTCTGGTCATGGTGCTGGGAGGATTGCCTGTTCTTTTTGTTGCCGTAAAGCGCGCTATGCCCGATGGACTGCGCGGCGTATTGAGTCTGTTTGTCATCAGACCAAAACGCGCGCTCAAACTTCTGGGGGCCGCGCTTATAATTTCCATCTGTTTCCTGGGCTTTTTGCTGGCAACGGAATACCTCTTCAGTCCACCACAACCATGCACACCTGGCGTATGCATAGCTTCACAACCCCTGATAGTTATCATACTCGGATTTGCCGCTATTATGGGCGTCGTGACACTGATTGTATTTGTTGTACTTGCGATCACAACTTCGCTCTCACAGGCTGTTTCGCGCAGCGAATTTAGCGAAGCTATGCTGCGTTTCGCGCTGATCCCTGTTGCTCTTATTACGCTAATCATGGCGTGCGCTACGGTTGCCACGGCTTTCTGGATTGCCAGCCTGTGGATAGTTGCGCCGCAATTCGCCGCCAGTGGTGCTGGACTTGGCAACGGTCAAACAGCCTGGGTGATCTCCATTGTACTGGCTATGGCTTTTGCAACTATGCTATCAGCAGCCGGGCTGCGGAATAGCATGCGCGCTTTCGCCCTAACTTAATAAGCATGACGAACCACGCCACCTGTAGCCATTGAAATACTCCTTACCATCGGGACGGCACAGACAAATCTTTCTATCGACGCTCATCTATTTTTTTGAATGCCTTATTTGCTCTGTTTTTTGACGCGAAAAATGGTATCGTATACAAAAGAAACATTCTGGAAGATGGTTTCGCTTTTGTGCTTAACGAGGAGATTGATACCTGGTGAACACAACTCGTACTTTGCGCGTGGAAACTGAAGCTGGTGTGCGCTCGATTATCCTGTGTCGTCCCGGCGAGTACAATACCATCACGCCAGCGCTACGCGATGAACTTGCCGCCGCTATCGATGATGCCGACGCTGATCCCGCGGTGCGTGTCATCCTCTTGCGGGCAGATGGTCCGGCCTTTTGCGCTGGCTATGGACTCGACTGGGCCACCGAAATGCAGCTAACCGAGGCTAGCCAGGAGCGAATGTGGGACTCTGTGATGGATTTGCGCATGATGTCCCAATTTGTGAATACCTATATGAAACTGTGGTACGCCTCGAAACCGACCATCGCCGCCGTGCAGGGTTGGTGTGTTGGCGGCGGCACAGACATGGTATTGTGCGCCGATATCATCATCGCCGCCGAAGGAGCCGCTTTTGGTTATCCACCAGCGCGCGTATGGGGTACGCCTACCACCGCCATGTGGGTCTACCGCATGGGGCTTGAACGCGCCAAACGTTACCTGCTCACAGGGGACGAGATTCCCGCAGTCGAAGCCGCGCGCATCGGCCTGATCCTTGAGACTGTGCCGGATGAACAGCTTCAGGAACATGCCCTGGCCTTCGCGCGCCGCATGGCACAATTACCCACCAGCCAGCTCATTATGCTCAAACTGCTGTGTAATCAAATCGTAGAGAACATGGGCCTGGCATCGAGTCGCACGCTCGGCACGCTTTTCGACGGCATCGCCCGTCATACGCAGGAGGGTTACGACTTTGTGGCGCGCTCCAAAGATGCCGGTTTCCGGCAGGCTGTGCGCGAACGTGACGATCCCTTTGGGGATTATGGTTCGGGGCCGCGCTCACGAAGTAGAGAAAAGAAAGAGCAATAACCTTACTATTTCGTCCACACGCCCTGCGGATCATACTCTCTTATGATTCTTAATTCTTCATCTGTAGGCGGTTGTGTCTCCCGGCAATCGGCGGCCAATCTCAAGCGCCAGCCGGTATGTTGCTGCACCTGCTCGATGCTTGAGCCGGGATGATAGGACGAGAGCAAGGCTTCTCCGTTTTCTTTATCGAAGGTGAAGAAGGCCAGCGTTGTTATCAGCGCGGCGGGGCCACCCCTGGGCAGACCGACGCGCGCGCGCCACGACTCGCCTGCCGGGCCATGCTCATCTGGATAGCCATAACCGGGGCTAGTGACAAAGTCTACCTTTTCGCGCAGGCGATGAGGCTGGTGCTGCATAATGATAGCCAGGCGCTGCGAGAACGAGGCTATATCGGCTCCGCCTCCGCTGCCGGGCAGACGCACTTTGGGATGCTCCCAATCGCCGATGATGGAGGTATTCAGGTTGCCATAGCGATCAACTTCCGCGCCGCCGATGAAGCCAAGATGCACATCACCCGCTGCCATGGGACGCATGACATTGAGGGTAGTGGTTGTCCAGAGCGAGCCATAAATATTGGGCGCGTCGCCCATAGTGTAGAGCAATTCAGGAGATGGCACGTCGCGCACAATGCCGCCCTCGAAGAAACCCACACAGTTGGGCGCGTGCGCGCGCTTGGCGAGGGCAAAGGCGATCAAGGGCAGGCGCATGCCGACAAAGACGTTTTCGCCGTCGCGTATCTGGCGCGCGGCGCAGACCACCATCAATTCTCCAGGCGTGTAATCCATTTTGGTGCCTTTCTCGTTTGAACTAATCGATTGGGTGCATGCGGAAAAGAACGAAGGCGACAGCAAGGGTCCCTACCCCACATCGTCATCCACCCTCGCCCTTACAATGATTACGGCGAATCAATATCCGTAATCGACGGGGGCGGCGTAGTGATGTTCTTTTACACCCAGGCTGCGCTGGCGCTGCTCACCCAGTTTTGTCAGATAGGCGGCGCGACCTGGCACGCGCATGACCCACTCATCCAGCCAATCTTGAAAGCCTTCAAGCGCGCGCGTGCGCGTATGATACTCGTGGTAATACTGGTGGTCGCGATTGCAGTAGCCCTGCACGGTGGAGGGATGCGCTCCCCAGGGTTCATGCACGACGGCTCGCACTTTGTAGGATGGCCCTGGCACGCGGTTGGGATCGCTGAGGATCACAGCGCGCGATACGATTTCCTCGGCGACCACAATTACGTCGCGCGCGGCCAGCCATGCCTCCTCGCTGATGCCTACGCTGCCCCACATGTGGGCGTTGCCATCCTCGTCGCAGCGCTGGACATGCACAATGGTAACATCCGGGCGAACGGCCGGAACCAGCAGCAGCGGAGTTCCATCGATGGGCGATGGCTCTACGCGCAGGGTGGGATTCTGGCGCGGCAGGTCGCTTCCCAACAGGGTGCGTGTTGGAATATAGGGCGAACCCAGGCTGGCGGCCAGCAAAGCTAACCCGATGGTGAAATTGCTGTATTCATGGATGGTGATGGGATGGGGAATGTCTTTTTCGGCGGCGCGGCGATAGCAGTGGGCCAGCCCCTCGCTGACATTGCCCACCCAGGCCGCGACTATCTTATCGACGCAGCCCGCCCCGATCAACTGATCGAAGAGTATATCTGAAATAGGGCCGATCAAGGTCAGGTGTTGCCGTCGCTGGCGAATGATCTCATGCCCTGCCGCGAATGGGATAAGTGTTTCCAGAGCTAAACCGAGCGCGACGGATGAACCGTCAGGCACATAGCGAGCGATGGCCCCGGTCATTGTAGTGAGTTTGCTCATGCAGGTGACAACTCCATGATAGTATTGGCATAATCGTCCGACACGTATATATTACCACGTTGATCGACAACCAGTCCCTGTGGCTCGATCAAACCCTTGCTCAGCAGCGTCTCGCGCTGGCCTGTTGCCTGGCGCACACGAATGAGCGCGTGTATGGAGGGCTGCAAGTCGATGACCAGCAGATTGCCCTGTGGATCGAAAGCGACATCGTCCGGCATGCCAAAACCGCCGATGCGCGTTGTCTTGCCAGCAGGGGTAATACGCACGACCGCGCCGCCGCACTCGTCGGCCACGTAGATATTGCCCTGGCTGTCTACTGCCGCGCCTACCGGCCTCACGATGCCACTGGCGAGCGTGGTGAGTTTTTGCCCGTCCAGGCTCATGAGATAGACGATGCCTGTGGGGCTATCGGGCACGATCAGCGTTTTATTCACCGGGTCGAACGCGATGCCATCTACGCCATCCTTGCAAGACAGGCCGCTCGGTGTGCCAGGCAAGACGCGCAATACTGTGGGAGTGGATGTAGCGGGAGCGAGTTGCAAAATCCGGTTGGTGGTTTGTTCAGCGATGATGAGCGTGCCATCCGGCAAATAGGCCAGTCCCTCTGGCCCGGCCAGACCGCTCAGCAAAAGCGTCACCGAACCATCGGCATTGAGACGGCTGACAGTGCCGTTATAGAAGTCACTGAAGACCAGGCGTCCCTGCGGATCGAGTACCAGGTCGTCCGGACGCCTCGCGCCAGTTAACAACACGCGCACCTTGAAATGCAGTGGGGTTGCACCTGGCGTGCTTGTTGGAGTGGAAAGAGCTGAAGTAAGCGTAGGCATCACAGTAAATGTAGGCAGAAGCGGCGTTCTGGTAGGGGTCTTACTGGTCGATTGGGATGTCTGACTACAGGATGAAAGAAGTACAAGACATAGCAGTAGAAAAGAGCATAGAATAGTGGCGCGCTTCGTAATCATGAATATCCTCTCGTTCACACCCATACGACCGTTCCAATTATTCAACGTTTGCGGAACGCTTTTCGTTACGGAAGTTATGTGAACGCTCAACCCTGTCCTTATGCATTAACTTGCGCGACTTCATCCAGGAAGTGATGCATGGTTTTGAGGGGCGCGCCGCTGGCATTATTGCGCAGCATGACCATCTCGGCGGCAATGCTGAGGGCGATCTCGTCGGGCGTCTCCGCGCCCAGGTCTAACCCTATGGGAGAATGCACCTGTTCCAGTTGTTCGCGCGCGACGCCCTCTTTGAGCAGGTCGCGGAAGATGTTCTTGATCTTGCCGGGGCTGCCGATCATGCCGACGTAGCGAGCGTGCGTTTCCAGAGCGGTGCGCAGGGCGTCTTTGTCGAGGTGATGGCCGCGCGTTACAATCACGATCCAGCTTGCCTCGTCCGGCTCAAGCTCGCGCATGGTCTGCGGAATATCGCCAAAGGTCAGTTGCACCTTATCGCCGAAGACCTGCGGGTCGGCCAGGTCACGCCGGTCATCGATGACCACGATGCGAAAATCGAGGCTGGTTGCCAGTCGCGCCAACGCCTGCGCCACGTAACCCGCCCCCGCGATAATCAGGCGCGGCTCAGGATGGAGAGCCTCGATGAAAAGTTCCAGCGTCGCGCCGCA
>Ga0307373_10010846_pt1 | contig 13328 bp, 13 predicted proteins | sample OX2MG_FD_202534 | JGI IMG/M metagenome (GOLD analysis project Ga0307373, IMG submission 202534) | Soil microbial communities from Risofladan, Vaasa, Finland - OX-2 | ecosystem: Environmental > Terrestrial > Soil > Coastal area > Acid sulfate soil | place: Finland: Risofladan, Vaasa | collected... | reverse complement strand
CAAAAGTAACCAAGGCCATGGCCATCCAGGGCGCGCGCTATATCCATGTGTTCGTGCCGTGCCCGTTGGGCTGGGGCAGCGAGCCGCGAGATACCATTCTGGTTGCCAGACTCGCACAGGAGAGCGGGCTGTTTCCCCTGTTTGAAGCCGAGCACGGTGAGGTGACCGCTTCCACGCCCATCCGCCATCGTGTACCGGTTGAGGATTATTTGAAGACACAGCGGCGCTTCGCCCATCTGTTCCGCCCAGGCAACCCCGACCTGGTCACCATCGCCGCCCTACAACGGATCGCCGACCGCAACATCGAACGCTACCATCTTTTGCCCACCGCTGGAGAGGATCAATGATGAAACCGTACGCGATTACCCTTGACGTGGGCACGAGCCGGGCTAATCACACGGGAAGCTGGCGTACCGAGCGGCCAGTGTATCTCGATCGGCTGCCACCATGTAATCATGCCTGCCCCGCCGGAGAGAATATTCAGGCATGGCTCTACCATGCCGAGGAAGGAAACTATCGCCAGGCATGGGCTGAGATTATGGTCAACAATCCACTGCCCGCGATCATGGGCCGTGCCTGTTACCACCCCTGCGAGACAGCCTGCAACCGGGCTACCCTGGACACCGCGGTCAACATCCACGCCGTGGAGCGTTTCCTCGGCGATCTGGCGATCAAGGAGGGGTGGTCCGTACCAGTCACCGTCGCGCCCAGCGGCAAGAAGGTGCTGATCGTGGGCGCGGGGCCAAGCGGATTGTCGGCCGCGTACCACTTGACTCTCCTGGGCCACGCCGCCACCATTCTCGAAGCTGGACCGGCCGCCGGCGGCATGATGCGGTACGGCATTCCCGCGTACCGGCTCCCCCGTCACGTGGTGGACGCGGAGATCCAGCGCCTGGTTGATCTCGGTGTGACGCTACAACTGAACGCCAAGGTCGCGGACATTCCAGCAGCAATGGCGGCGGGAGGATTCGATGCCTGCTTCGTTGCCATCGGCGCCCACCTGGCCAAGCGGGTTGATATACCTACCCCTGACGCCGGCCGCATCCTCGACGCGCTCAGCCTGCTGGGAGGGATGGAAACCGCTGGTGAGGCACCTCGACTTGGTCGCCGGGTCGTGGTCTATGGCGGCGGAAACACGGCGATGGACGCTGCCCGCACGGCACGCCGCCTGGGCCACGAGGCGGTGATCGTCTACCGCCGGACGCGAGCTCAGATGCCCGCGCACGACTTTGAGGCTCGGGAAGCGCTGGAAGAAGGGGTGACCATGCGCTGGCTGCGCACGATCACGGCAGTAGACGAGGGCGGCATCACGGTCGAGAAAATGGAACTTGACCCCGACGGTTGGCCGCGGCCCACGGGGGTGACCGAAACCATCGCCGGTGACAGCGTGGTGCTGGCGCTGGGACAGAATGTGGATACCGGGGTACTGGAGCGCGTGCCGGGCGTTGTTTTCTCCAGCGATGGCGTGGTACGGGTAGACGGCAACATGATGACTGGTCACGCGGGGATCTTTGCCGGTGGTGACATGGTGCCGGCGGAGCGGACCATCACGGTTGCCGTGGGCCACGGCAAGAAGGCGGCTCGGTGCATTGATGCCTATTTCCGCGCTTCTCTCTACCAGGTGCCCCCCAAGCATGAACTGGCGGCACCGGAGCTATTGAACCCCTGGTATTACACCGATGCCCCTCCCACGGTCCAATCCCAACTTGACCCCATCCGCAGGCAAACAACCTTCGAGGAAGTCGTCGGGGGCCTGGACGAGACCAACGCCCAGTACGAGGCACGGCGCTGCCTCTCCTGCGGCAACTGCTTTGAATGCGATACCTGTTTTGGCGTCTGCCCCGACAACGCGGTGATCAAGCTTGGGCCCGGTAAGCGGTTCGAGTTCGACTATGACTATTGCAAGGGATGCGGGATTTGCGTCCGGGAGTGCCCGTGCGGTGCGATCAAGATGGTGCCGGAAGAGATTTGAAGAAGAGCTAGGGATTGCCGGCGGTGAAGTCGCTGACTCCGGAAAGGAATAGCCGAGTTCAGGCCACGATCAGGTAGCCATGCGCCAAGGCAAAATGGGTGAGATCAGCTCGACTATGCAGGCCGAGCTTATCCATCACATGCATGCGATGGGTATCCACCGTCTTTGGGCCGATGCCCAGGTACAAGGCAATCTCGGTATTGCTGTGGCCTTCGGCCACCAGGCGAAGCACATCGCGCTCCCGTTCCGTCAACATGCCGTGACGGGGCGGCCGCAGGTCCAGGCGGCCAGTTTGTAGCGCGAAATCCACCAGATCGGTGTTATGTGGCCACACCACGACCAACTCACCGTGGGCCACCCGGCGTACGGCCTGCACGAGGTCGGTGGCGCTGCCCTCCTTCAGGAGAAAGCCAGAGGCTCCGGAGCGCAGGGCCCGCAGCAGGTGCTCCTCGCGTTTCAGACCGGACATCATCAACACCCGAATCCGCGGGGCCCGCCTTTTGATACGCTCAAGCGCATCCAACCCATCCATACCCGGCATGCCAACATCGAGAATCGCCACGGTTGGCAGCAAACGGAGTGCCTCGCTGACGGCGTCGGATCCGTCAGCCGCTTCCGCCACCACCGTCATGTCGGGTTGGCGATCAAGGACCAGACGGAGGCCTGCACGCACCATGTCGTGGTCCTCGGCCAGCAGGATCCGTATCTTTGGCTGCATGCTCCCTCCTTCACGTCGCCGCGGGCTTCTCCCTCACTGTAGGGAGCTCGAGCCCGCGACCATAGGGCCGGATGGCCTAGGCAGGTACCTAGGCGCGAGTCACGGTGGTCGAGAAGCCGTACTGGGGGTTGGGTACACGAATCCATAGTTGCCCATCCCGCATCGTCAGTTGAATCTGCTCCAAGGGTGCTCGGTACGACAGGGGAAGGCACCGGAGGAACCTTCCGGCCCGGCATGTGCCACTGACCGACAGGGTATCCTGGTCGATCGCGAGCTCGATTTCACCCAGTCGCGCTCCCGGCAATTCAAGCTTGATCATCTGGCACTCGTTGTTGGTGTACCCCGTCTCGGGAGGGGCCCATGCCGACGTGTCGGCGGTGCGTCGGGGTGCGAAGATCATGGTCATCACCCTTTCCATTGTGGCGTTGACCCCCTTCAGGGCCTCCGTCGCGATCCCGGAGACACCGATCATGGTCCGAACTGGTGTCTCCTACTTCCCACCATAGCGCCCGACCCGCGGAGCTTCCAGGGCCATCCGGCCCCGCTGCCACGGGCCATCGGTCACAAGACAGACGGCTGGATATGGGCACCTCTACGGGCTCTACACTGCCCTTCGGCTCCCTAGGTTCGGGACGTTTGGCCCTATATGAGCGCAACGGCGCGATGCTAGAGTAAGCGTGGGCAAGCGCGACCTCTTGGTCCATCGAAGCACAAGACCACACCCAGAATGTCGCGTTGGCCGCTATGAGGGCACACCGAGCCCATGAGTGACCAGTCATACTCCGGCGTTGGCTACCGGGTCCGGGAAGCTTGCCCACGGGCAAGCGCCCTGGCAATGAACAAGAAGGGGGAGATCATGCCGCCAGAAGCAATTCTCGTACCGCTGGACGGATCCGTCGTGGCGGAGTATGGCTTGCACGCCGCCAGCAAAGTCGCGGTGGAAACCGGTGCTGCCCTTTCGCTGCTCTATGCGATACCGTTCACGGCTACCGCTGGAGCGGATGAGCGCGACGCGCAGCGCAAGGCAATGCGCGAGGCACGCAACTACCTGGACTACACCCAGAGCACGTTGGAGCAGCGAAGGATCGCGACCACCGCCAGGGTTCTGCCGGGTGACCCCGCCGCCGCGATTCTTTTCGCGGCGGAGGAACCAGGCATCAGCCTGATCAGCATGGCCACCCGTGGCCGGGGCGGCATGCGCCGGACCCTTCGTGGATCAGTGGCGGAGTCTGTGTTGCAAGGATCCGTCTGTCCTCTGCTCCTCTCTCAGGCTGGCCGATGGTCGAATCCGCTGACCCCACGGCCATTCGCGCGGATCCTCCTCGCTCTTGACGGCACCTCCTTCGCCGAGGCAGCAGTCACCTTCGTGGCGACATCCGGTATCGGACGGGTCGGCGAGATCATCCTGGTCCAGGTCGTGCAGCCCGAGGTATTGGCGGAAACACCGCTCTCGACGCCGCGACCAGAGCTCGATCAAGCCCAGCAGTTGGCCGATCGGCATACAGAATGGTATCAGCATGCCGCCGAAAAGTATCTGCGCGATATCGCGGCCGGGCGGCTGGCTGATAGGCACTTCGAGACCTCCGTGCAAGTTGGCGAGCCCGCTCACGGCATTCTCGAGGTGGCGCAGGAGAAAGCAGTGGACCTTATAGTTGTGGCCACTCATGCACGCCACGGCATTGACCGAGCCCTGCACGGTAGTGTGGTTCACCACCTCCTGAACCAAATAGATGCGCCGGTTATCCTGCTCCACGGACTGTCCGAGGGAAAGGAAACTGACCATCGGGGGGCGGTATGATCGTTTCGCGTACACTCAGCCGCCGCTCCAGAAGCGAGGGCACGATTGAGCGTAAGGGGTCATGGCGCGCCTCGCTCCCGTTTCATCCGGCGCCTTGGCCGCAACGTTGGCGGCACCGCGCGCCGTCCAGCACCAGATTGGAAGGCCGGTGGTACCGGAACCGGGCCACCAGGAGCGACGTTCCTGCCGGCTTACCGCGGGTGAGTACCCGTGAGTGATCGAGGATCGCCGGGAAAGTTCCTACCCGGTCGGCCCCTTGTGGCTGCTACTCTTGATCCCTGCCTAGAAATGTGATAGCACTTTGATAGATGATCGGGTAACCGACACCACAAGTGAAGGGAGGCATCCCAATGCACGCACCAGATAACAGCACCACGCCCTTGCAGTCCCTCATGAGACGCACGATGTTGCCATGGGAGTACCGCCACCTCCGTGCCGTTGCGAGCGTGCGCTTTGCCGCCGGCGGCTTTACTCTCGCCATCGGCCTCGTTTTGCTCTCTCTCGGTCGCCAAGCGGAAACCGGCCACGATCGGCGCAAATGCTACGGGTTGGCAGCGTGGTTCCTGGTGCTTGCGCCGTTACAATTTCTTGGCGGCTCTATGGAGATGAAGATGGATCGCTCCGCACCTCGCCAAACCTGAGCCTGGGCTCCTCGCACTGCGGCCTGGCGCTGGACGAGGTGGCGGGCTCTCCGAGGCGGAGAAGGTTCCGCTTTATGGTGAAAGGACCCAAAATGCGGGAATCGTTGTCTGCCTCCATGAGCACGCGGACCGATGCAGTACCTGCGGGGAAGCGAAGCGGACCGGCGCTCTCTGCCCAGGGTCTGACGAAGCGTTTCGGCGACCGGGTCGCGTTCCAGGACGTCTCATTCGAGATCGGCTACGGCGAGGTCTTCGGCTTCCTCGGGCCGAACGGCGCCGGGAAGACGACGACCGTCCGGACGTTGGGCACACTCCTATCGCCGACCGCGGGCTCGGCGACGGTCGCCGGCTTGCCGCTCACGCCGGAGAACGGCGAGCAGATCCGCCAACGCATCGCGATCATGCCGGAAGCGCCGGGCCTCTACCTCCGCTTGACCGTCGCCGAGAATCTGGAGTGCGTCGCGGGCCTCTATGCGTTGCCCGATGCTGGGAAGCGCATCGAGCGCGTGCTGAGCGCCGTCAACCTCGCCGGGCGGGCCAACGATGTCTGCGGCAAGTTGTCCAAAGGGTTGCGCCAGCGGGTCAGTCTGGCCAGGGCGCTCCTCAACGACGCGGAGGTGCTCTTCCTGGATGAGCCGACCGCCGGTCTCGACCCGGTCGCCACGCGCGACGTCCACGACCTGATCGACGGGCTACGTCAGAGGGGCGTGACGATCTTTCTCACCACGCACCGCCTCGAGGAGGCGGAACGCCTCTGCGACCGTGTCGCGCTCTTGAACACGACCTTGCGCGCGATCGGCCGGCCCGACGATTTGCGCCAGCGGCTGTTTGCCAGGACGCTCCTGGTCCGAACGCTGGTGCCGCTCCCCAAGCCGGCCCGTGTCTTCGGCGGCCTCCCGACCGTCGACAACTGGCGCCAGGACGGTCCCGCCACCTACGTCCTTACGGTGACCGACGCGACAGCCGCCGCGCCCGCGCTCACCAGAGCGCTCGTCGCGGCCGGAGCCGACGTGCTCTCCATCGCCGAGTCACACCACTCGCTCGAAGACGTCTACCTCGAGCTGATCAACGAGGACGTGGAGGCGGGCACTCCATGAGCAGAAACACGACCCGCGTGCTGGCCATGTATCGTAAGGAACTGCACGAGTACCGGCGCAGCCGCTTCATCATAGTTACGATGGCGGTCATCCCGCTGGGGGTGGTCATCTTCCCGCTGATCTTGGTCATCGCGCTCCCGGCGTCGGATGCGAATGCGCTTGGTGGCGATCCGCTGATGATCCTCCTGGGGATCCCGGCTCTCGTACCGTCGGTTGTCGCCACCTACGCGGTGGTCGGCGAGCGTGAGCAGGGCACGCTTGAGCCGGTGCTCTTGACGCCCATCCGGCGCGAGGAGTTGCTGCTAGCCAAGGCCCTGGCGGCTCTTGTACCGACGCTGACGGTCGGCTATGCGGTATTCGCCTTCTACGTCGTCTGTACCAAGCTCTTCGCCCAGCCGGCCGTGGCGTCGGCGGTGCTCCAGGCCCCGAATCTGCTCGCTCAGGTCCTCTTCACACCGCTCCTCGCCATCTGGTCCATCTGGGTCGGCATCGCGATCTCCACCCGCGCGAGCGATGTCCGTGTCGCCCAGCAGCTTGGCACGGTCGCGGCTCTCCCCGTGATCCTGGTGGTCTATCTCATGACCTTCAACGCGATTCACGCCACGCTTGGCCTGGCCCTTGGCGCCGCCGCGGCGCTGCTCATCCTCGACGGCCTGGGCTGGCGGATTGTGTCCGCGGCGTTCGACCGCGAACGATTGATCACGGGCACCCGAGGATGAGGTGTACGTAGGAGGCCCTAACGGAGCGAAGGCCGAGTTTCGGTCAAAGCGCTCCTCTCTGAGTGACGTGGGCATGACGATCCACGAAGAAGACAGATCCCGTCTCTCACCCCTGGGCTACCGGTACATCCATCTGTTTGGACGTTACGATGTCACCCTTTCCGCGGACATGCCTCCCGAGGGATTCCGCGCTCTTCGGCAGGCGGCCGAACCAGTGGAGGGCGATGAGTCCTCCGGCTAGCGTACGTTTTCGTGGCAATTATTGTCACGGGTCAGACCGCGATCATCGGCGGCCTAGCGGCGATAGCGGCGATCCTGATCGCGCGGGGAATCACCTGACTACAGCACGCATACCGCGCCGCATGCCGGTGCCGGGCCGAGCACCCGCGAGATCCGGCAGTAGAGGAGGAGATGGTGAAGGCTAGTTGAGGATACCGAGAGAACCACAAAGATGGTGGTGATTTTCAATCTGGGCCCGGCGGGCAAAGACCGCGCCGCAACCGAGACATTGAAAGCCATGATATGCCTTACGCAGGTGCGCCCGGAGCGCGTCCTCTGCCAGGAAGGTGCTACCGCACGTGCCACACTGCCAATGCATCATGGACTCATGCCGCGTGACCGCGGCTCGGTTGGCGGAGTCTTTGGCCGTGGGAGCAACACATCTGGACATTGAACCTCTCCAGTACCCTCCTCTGGGGCGGGCGACTTTGTGTGGTTTGGGGCCATCGTGCCGTATGCCGCAAACGTTCGAAGGCTGGGTATGAGCGCCGCGGCACTCCTGCCTGGGGGCGCGCTCGTCGCGAGATTCTCATCCTCTCATCTGATTATTCCACCACCGTGGTGGCATACCTTACTGCCATATCCATGAGCACTATGACACACAGCGCAACGGACCACTAGAGTCAAATGGCCCTTAAAGGGCAGGACCATGGTCGCACCGGTATCGTCGCAGCGGCATGATGCGCTTTTTGTGACCTTAGACCCATCTTGCAAGGGCCGCCTGGCCGTAGGCCCAAGCACGTCGGCAAGCCTATGCTGGGTTTAGGTTGGAGATCCCGCGAGATCACCTGAATGGCACAAGGCTCCATGCCGATCCCGTGGCGCATGTCGCCGGCCATGATTGGCTCTATGTAGCACAAGGAGAAAGAGGTTATGAGCACCAAAATAGGCATCAACGGCTTTGGGCGCACGGGGCGTCAGATTTTCAGGGTCATCGCCGAGCGTCAGGCCGGCAACCTGGAGGTCGTAGCGATCAATGATCTCACTGATGCCGCGACCAATGCCCACCTGCTCAAGTACGACAGTAGCTACGGCCATTTCCCAGGGCAGGTGACGGCGGTCGGTGACGCGATGATCGTCAACGGCAAGCGGGTGCGCGTGCTCGCCGAGCGCGAGCCAGCCAACATTCCCTGGCACGACCTGGGCGTCGAGTTGGTGATCGAGTCGACCGGCAAGTTCACCGATGTGGATCGCGCTGGAGATCACCTGCGGGGTGGCGCCCGGCGCGTGATCATCTCCGCGCCGGCCAAACATGGCGGCCTTACCGTGGTGATGGGAGTCAATGAGTCCGACTACAACCCGACGCGACACCGCGTCATTTCCAATGCCTCCTGCACCACCAACGGGTTGGCTCCCGTGGCCAAGGTGCTGAACGACACCTGGGGAATCGAGAAAGGGCTGCTTACTACCGTCCACGCCTACACCAACACGCAGCGCCTGCTCGATCAGGAGGCCAAGGATTTGCGCGATGCGCGCGCGGCCGCGCTCAACATCATCCCCTCCTCCACCGGCGCGGCGAAGGCCGTTGGCCTTGTGATTCCAGAATTGCAAGGGCGCTTTGGCGGCATGGCCTTCCGGGTGCCGACGCCAACGGTTTCGGTGGTCGATTTCACCGCCCTTCTGGCGGCCGACGTGACTCTCCGAGATCTTAACGCGGCCTTCGCGGACGCGGCGGCCGGACCGCTCAAGGGCATCCTGGCCTACACCGATGAGCCGCTGGTCTCCATGGATCTCAAGGGAGATCCGCATTCCAGCATCGTGAGCGGGCTCGACACCCAGGTGGTGGGAGGCAACCTGGTGAAGATCATCGCTTGGTACGACAATGAATACGGCTATGCCTGTCGTGTCGGTGACCTGGCCGCCTATATCATCCACCGGGATGCACTGAATGCCCATCAGGATGATGAAGCGCAGGGCTAACACGGCAGTCACCGCCCAGGCCACTACCCTACGAGCGGTGGCTTGGGCGGAATCATCGGGGCGATCGGTCGCAAGAAGATCCGCCGCGGACCTATCGCCGAGAAACCGCGGGTCCGCGCGCTCACGGATCGCATCAGCCGCCGCCAGAGCGGGCCAGATGGCAATCTTGTGTGCCGTGCGAAGGTGGAGTGTAGATGCTGTTCTGATCCGTGCCCCGCGCCTCGGCAGCGACGAAGGGTCATGACCTTCGGCCCGCCAAACCAAGGCCAACTGGCCGTGGACCACCAGGGCGCGGCAGGACTAGGCTATGGTAAGGCACAAGGCCGCGTAGGCGCTTGACTCGTTCCTTCCCCGAACATGGTTGGGTGGACCAAGCGCGAATACTGGAGGTGGTCATGGCAAGCATACTCGCTCGTATCTCAGAGATATTCAAGGCAAAGATGCAGGCAAGGCTCGACGCGGCCGAGAATCCCAGCGAGACGCTCGATCTTTCGTACGAGCAGCAGGTGGAAGAGTTGCAAAAGGTGCGGCGCGGCATCGCCGACGTGGTGACCGCCAAGGCGCGTCTGCAGCTCCAGCTCGCACACCTCCAGCAGGACGCCGGCAGGTTCGATAGCCAGGCTCGCCAGGCGCTGGCCGCCAACCGGGAGGATCTGGCGCGTCTGGCCCTGTCGCGCAAGGCCGACCAGGCCCAACAGGTGCGGAGTCTGCACACCCAGGTGGAAAGCCTGGCGACCCAGCAAGAGCAGCTCCAGGCCGGCGAGCAACGGCTGGCGGTCAAGATCGAAGCCTTCCGCACCCGGAAGGAGACGATCAAGGCACAATACACGGCAGCCCAGGCGCAGGTACGGATCGGCGAGGCGGCCTCCGGAATCTCCGAGGAGATGGCCGACGTCAATGCCGCCATCCAGCGGGCCGAGGATAAGACCCAGACCATGCAGGCGCGGGCCAACGCCATCAGCGAACTGACGGCCGCCGGTACCCTGCCCGACTTGTTGACCGCCGGCGGTGACGATGTGCGGGCCCAGCTCGATCAGATCGCGTCCGGCGGCAAGGTTGACGCCGATCTGGCTGCCCTCAAGGTCCAACTGGGCGCGGGGACTCCGCCTCCGGCGCTACTGGGTGAGCGTGCGGGTTCGCCAGGCATGGTCGTCCGCGTGCAGGGCAGCGGACAATACCACCTCGCGCAGCCTGAGGTCGAGGCGCTGCACGGCCTTGACCACCAGCTTGCCGAGGCGGTGCACGCAGGCGATGGGCCACGCATGCACGCGCTGCTCGGCCAGATGATCACGCTGGCGCGGACGCGCGGGAGCAGCATCGACCCCGAGGAGTTGGTGGCCTCTACCACCATCCTGCCACCTGACACGCTCACCCTGGACGAGGCGCGCGCGCTGCTGCGCCACGATAGCTTGGTTGAGACTACCCAATCAACCGCCTGAAGGGTCAACGTTGCCCGCTTGATCCTGGAGCAGGAATACGGCCTGGACCCGGCCAAGCTCCACCGTATTCCCCCTGGCGTGCCGGAAGTCGGCCGGGTCATGCCGGACCGTTTGAAGCAGGCCATGCAGTTCGAGGGCCGCGCCATTCTGAGCACCTTTGGCCTTCTGAGCAGCGGCAAGGGGATCCAGTATGTGATCAAAGCGCTGCCGGAGGTCATCAAGCGCCATCCCGATGTGCTGTATCTGGTGATCGGGGAGACGCATCCGGAGGTGCGCAGGCAAGAAAGGAGTGCTGGCGGAGTTCCAGAACCCGAAGTCCTTGGCCCGTTGGATCAACCTGTCGTTGGAGAACCCGGCGCTCCGGGAGTTGTGTGAGAGAAGCGCGTTTGCCTACGGGCGGACCATGAGGTGGAGCGCCGTTGGTGGCCGCTATGCCGATCTCTTCCTCGGCCTGATCGGCAGCACGAGTTATCCGACCCAGATCATGGCTCTGCTGGGTGCGGCGCCGCGAGCCACACAGCCGGGTGCCCTGCCTGCCGCCGCCGGCCTGTAAGCGAGGCGCCAGTGCTGATTCCGCACGGGGTTGATTGCCGGCCGCTTGATCGGCCGGCAATCAACTCTCGCTTGTCTCTCGATCCGCCGGCGCCGAGCGCACACGAATCGACGGCGGGATCAGGCCCGGTCCCGCAGCGCGGCCACGCCTGGTAGGTCTTTTCCCTCCAGGAGTTCTAGCGTGGCCCCGCCGCCCGTCGAGACATGCGTCATCCGGTCGGCTAACCCCTGCCGCTCGATGGCCGCCACCGAGTCCCCGCCGCCGACGATAGTCACGGCTGAACTGCGTGCGAGATACGCTGCCATGGCGCGCGTCCCGGTAGCGAAAGGCTCCATCTCGAACACGCCCATTGGCCCATTCCATAGGATCGTCCGGCAGTCAGCCAGGCCGGCCTCGAAGACGCGCACCGTCTCCGGCCCGATATCCACGATGCGCCAACCCGCCGGCACCTGCGCGATGGGCACGATCCTGGTCCGGGCATCCGCCGCGAGCTGATCGGCGATCACCGCGTCTTCCGGCAGCAGGACCTTGAGGTTTCGACCCTCCGCATCGGCGAGGAGCCGTGTCGCCTCGGGGATCAGGTTCTCCTCCACCAGGGAGTCACCTACCTCCAGGCCCCGCGCCTTCAGGAAGGTACAGGCCATACCCCCTCCGACGACGAGAATATCTACGTGATCGAGCAGCCGTCGCAGCACATCCAGCTTGGTGGAGACCTTCGCGCCGCCGATCAGCGCCGCGAACGGGCGCGCGGGCGACCGTAAGAGTGGGCTGAGCATGGCGAGTTCGCGCTCCATCAGCAAGCCGGCCACGGCGGGCAGCAGGTGAGCCACCCCCTCCGTCGACGCATGCGCGCGGTGGGCTGAGCCAAAGGCGTCGTTCACATAGACGTCGCCCAGCCGCGCCAGTTGGGCCGCGAAGCCGGGGTCGTTCCGTTCCTCCTCTGGATGGAAGCGGAGGTTTTCCAGTAGGAGAATCTGACCGGGCTGGAGGGCGGCAGCCATCGCTTCGGCCTTGGGCCCGACGCACTCCGGCGCGACCGGGATCTCCTGGCCAAGCAGCAACGAAAGCAGATCGGCGATCGACGCCATCCGATAGCGCTCGTCGACCTTACCCTTCGGCCGTCCCAGATGGGACATCAGAATTATCCGGGCGCCGTGGGTGCGAAGATACTGCACCGTGGGTCGCACCGCACGCAGTCGCGTATCGTCGGTGACACGACCTTGCTCGTCCCGGGGCGCGTTCAGATCGACGCGCACCAGCGCCCACTTCCCCCGCACGTCGATGTCGCGGATCGTTTGCTTGGCCATCGGTCGCTCCTTTTCTCTCTCACAACGCGGAGTCGTTGTGCCCACACCGGTCCGGCCCACCCTTCAGCGACCCGGCCGGACCGACAGGCGCCGTGCAGCCTTATCCCGGCACGAACCCTCAGTGCTGCCAGGCCGGCTCGGCGGTACACTTCACTACGGAGGCCGTCGGGATCCGCACCGCTCGTCTCCTTTGCCGGCCCCTGAGCGAACAACCGCCGAGCCGGCCTGGCAGCGCGGGCCGCGGGTTCCTCAATTCGGAGTCTACGCATCAAGGCCGGAAGGCGGTAGGGGCGAATGGCCCCAAACTTGGGGCCGGAAGGCATTCGCTGGGCGTTGACCGACCAGCAGCCCGCCGCGACGAGGGCGCCGAACCACTCGCGGTGGCAGGCGCCCAAGTGGGCCTGATTCAGGCGGCGCCGCGACCAGACTGTCCAGCAGGACACGGACGCCCAGCCGCGACGAGGTTCCTCTACCCAGTAACGGCTCTATGTGCCCTGGGCCTCGATCAGCGTTCCTCAAGCGGGTCGGCCCACACCCAATCGCGCACCTCGGGCAGATCCTCCAGCGCGACTCGGATATAATCCTCGTGCTTTGCCAGCATCTGGCGGCACTGGCCGCGCAAGGCCAGGGAGCGCGCTGGCGGGCGCTTTGATCGTCTGAGTGCCTCGATGCACAGGTGATAGCGGCTCATGCCGTTGAGCACCACCATATCGAACGGCGTGGTAGTGGTCCCCTCTTCATTGAAGCCTCGCACATGAAAGCGACCCGGATTGGGTCGGCCGTGCAGCATCTCGTGGATCGCCCGCTGATAGCCATGGAAGGCGAAGATCACATGGGTATCCGCCGTGAACAGATCGAGGAACACATCCTCCTGCAGGCCGTGAG
>Ga0307373_10010842_pt1 | contig 13334 bp, 11 predicted proteins | sample OX2MG_FD_202534 | JGI IMG/M metagenome (GOLD analysis project Ga0307373, IMG submission 202534) | Soil microbial communities from Risofladan, Vaasa, Finland - OX-2 | ecosystem: Environmental > Terrestrial > Soil > Coastal area > Acid sulfate soil | place: Finland: Risofladan, Vaasa | collected... | reverse complement strand
ACGGCAAGAAGGATACGGTTCCGGCCTCTTCCTCCCAGCCATTGTCCTCCCATCGATAGATTGTCGGGAGAAAATCGGCACCTTCGTTGATCTCTTTGCCCCGTTTCTTGTCGGACTTAGTCTTTGCCATCAAACGCTTGACGGTTTGCTCTCTTTGGGCGTCCATTGCGTCAAGCAACTTTTGCACTGACGGAGGGGCCGTGTCCGCTCCGTCGCTGCCGGGGGCAGCCGTCAATGTGATAGCGATTAAGAGTGTGGTCATCGTCGGAGGGGCCATTTTTCTGGCTAAGCTTTTCTGCTTGATAAGTTCGCCGAACTCGGTCATGGAGCTAGTCTGACGCCTGTCGGCATACATTGTCAAGATGGCGTCGAACCCAAGCGTCGCCGCAAGAGCTGTGGCGATACGTAAGAGTCAATCCAGATTAGACTTACCGTCATCCATCCGCCGCTGCAAGGTGGTCCCAGCCGACGATCCTCTGCCGAAAGAGTTCAATAGCCGTTTTCAAACTAAAGCTCTTGCCGCCCTTCAGAGTAGAGCCATATCTCGTTTCATACCAACGCTTTGCGATTTACTTGCAGCAAGGTTAATGCCAACCGAGGAGCCAACCAAGCGAGCCCAACGCCGGCCGGATGACTCAAATCCGCCGGGGACCCGCGGCGACGAGGACGCCTGCCCACTATGGGGATGCGGGATGGGGCTTTTTGGGTTCGGGCCGCACCGAGCCGAACACGCCTTCACCGCTTCTACCTTTCCGATCGACACCAGCTTTGCCGACTCCCTTACCCCCCGCCCTCGTGCCTACCCCGGACGGCTTCGAGTCATCCGGCCTGGCGCGGCGGGCTGACCGGCCACGGCGGGGGCAGAGCAAGAGGAAGGGATGCCTTGCGAATCCAAGCGGCGTTGGGCGAAATCGACCCGGACCAGGTTGCCGGCGGACGCGGATCGCCCCTAGTTTGCCGCGAATTGGGCGGTGGCCTTGAACTACTCGACAGGTACGCCTGTCTATGCTACCATCAGCGTGGGAGGAATTGCGATGCGAGAACAGATCGAGGTTGTGTACGAGAATGGGGTTCTGCGTCCCCTGGGGGCTCTTTCCGGCCAGTTTCAAGAGCACCAGCACCTGACCGTGACCGTCGAAGATGCTGACGAATCGAGCCATTGGCTCGCCGATGCCGACCCAACGGCGAGTCTCGAATCCGTGCGGCGGGCGCTGGCTAAGGCGCCTGGCACCATCGCCCAGATGATACATGCCGAGCGTGAGGAACGCTGACCCCGTGGGGGCCACCAGGATGGCCGACCGCTTTTTCGATACCAGCGCCTTCGCCAAGCACTACCGCACCGAATTGGGCACCGCGAAAGTCGATACCTTCCTCACCGAAACCGGCTCCCGTCACCTCATCTCTGCTGTCGGCGTCGTCGAACTACACTCGGTTTTCGCCCGCCTGGCCCGCGACGGCAAGATCACCGCCGCCAATTTCCATTTGGCGCGCGGGCGGTTCCTGGCCGACATCGCCGCTGGCCTTTGGCAGGTCGTGCCGGTCACTGCGGCTCATTTCCATGACGCCCAGCAACTGTTGGTGCGGCACGGCCTGGGCCGGAGCTTGCGCACCCTCGATGCCCTCCAACTCGCGGTGTCGCTCCCGAACACCATCGCCCCCCTCGACGCCTTCGTCTGCGCCGACAGCAATCTTTGCCTGGTCGCCGCGGCCGAGGGCCTGACGGTCGTCAACCCCGAACTGCCGTAGCGGGTGCTTTGTCGCTCGTGAACTTTGAGCGGGTCGAGGTATCCAGATAGAATCCGAAAGATTATAACGACTGTAGCGATTACTCCGACGATCGGTTTCGTCCATCGTTCGAACCATCCGCTGGTCATTTCCCGATCAGGTGGGTTCAAGTCAACCAGAGCAATTGGTTCTCGTCGTTCAGCGACTTGCTGTGTCTTTGCCTACCTCTCAAACGGAATGCCGCCCCGGAAAACGTGCCCCACCTGCGGAACGGCAAGTCCCAATCGTGTCAGCGACGCCCCTTCTGCCGCCACGAGCTTCACGACAATCGGACTCCTTTTGGCCGTCGGACCACCAGCGGTTATTTCTAGTTGGGCACTCCTCATCGGTATCGATCGCGCGGACGTCCTTGCCGTTCGCCCGACTCACCTCTGAGGTGCTCCCAAGGAGATACAGAAGCCGGTCTTGGGGCACCGTCGCTGTCGTTCCATCACGAACGAACTTGCAGTCCCAGTAGGCGGTAGACCCCGAGGGACGGCGAAGCAAGCGCACTTCGACGAGCGCTCCCTCCGCATTCGCCACCCAGATTTGTCCGCGGCATGTTTCGGTCACGTCGTTTTTCCCGCAGTTGATACAGGTCAATTGAGACTTCATTCAGCAAGCCAGCGGGATTGTCATTACGGCAATTCATGTGCCAAGCACTTACCGAGCATCGCACCAAAGATCAGCATGCAATGTGGACCGGCAGATCAGCACAACTCATGCACCCCCCAAACGCATGCTCCTGTCGGAATCGTCGGCACAACCTGGCACCCGATCCGTCATCCACCGTGTTTGGAAACCGTGTTTGATCCGTGTTTGATGCCTGGCTAGGTCCGCGCGTCTTGTCCTCGGGGGCGCTGGAGTTCGCGCCCTTGTCGGGAACGGTGCGGTCAACGCGCGAATCCTCCATCCGCAGGGGGGTAAGCCATGCGTAAGTCGTTACCAATAAGGCAAGTTCAGAGTGGCCAATTGGCCCCTCTGATTCTTGCGGTGCTCGGCTGCCTCCACCGGCAGGTCTCACCCCTTTGGGGTGAAAACATTGGCGGTCAATCGCCCGCCCACCCAGGGCTCCACCTCTGGGCTGTGGAATATGACTCCGTTGAGGTCGGGCGGCCCGCAGACGCGGAACCACAGCACGTGCAGCGGCCACGGATCGAGCAGGGCTCAAACACGGATGGGAGGGAGTCTCACGCAAAGGCGCCAAAGCATTCGAAAGGACAATCTGTGCGATCTGTGGATGGGCTTACTCATTTTCCTAACGCCTAAAGCTCAACGCCTCGTACCGTGAAACTGAAAAACGAGCCCTGTCGTTCCTTTGGGCCGCTTCTCGGGGCGCGTCCTGCGATCGGGTGAACACCTGGTCCCCGAGGCCGCCTTGGAAGCTCTCGCCGACCAAAACGTGGCGTTCACAGTCAAGGAAAAAGACGACTTATGAGCAGCAAGTGGCGGCGATTCGAGGTGCCGCTTCCACTCAAGTGCGATGACGGTCGGGACGTGGCGCCCGACTGGCTCCGCAGGTCCCAATGACAGCCCCTGAACCTGCGCATCGGCACCTCGACGAATCGCAGCGCGCCATCGTCGCCGCGAAGCGGGCCGTACTGACAATAGGAAAGGAAGCCCTTCCGCAGCAGGGTCGACCGCGCGCAAGTCGTTACCAGTAAGGCAAGTCCAAAGGTGCCAATTGGCACCTTTGATCGCCCAGCGGCCGTTCACATGACGACCTCCTAGGCGGCGGGTTGCGCAGCGTCGGTCGTCGTACCGTGAAGCGTGCCCGAGAGGTATTGGAACACGGCGATGAAACCCTGGTGGAAGCGGCCGAGGGCAGTCACGTGAGCGTCTCGTACAAACGGCAGGTCGTTTGCCGCGTTCCGAGTGCTATGTCGCGCCGCGATGCGCATTTTTTTCGAGATTATTCCTGCCCATGGTTATACCTGACGCTCACGCTGCCTCCAGGCGAGTCGCCCCATCCCCATCTACTTGGATCCTGACGCCTGGCTCCCCGCTGCCTTCGGCAGCGGGGAGCCAGGCGGAGACCGGAGAAGGAGACGAAAAACTGAGGGCCAGTCGTTTGTAGCCGCCAACGTGAAACTCCATCGGGCAAGCCGATGGCATCTTTTGAAGCAGCCAGGCGTTGACAGCAAGCCGGGTCGGTGGACTGGCTGAACACGATGGCAGGCCCTTTTCGCCGCCGCCGTTCGACATCGACTGCCATTTTGGCATGATATCGAAAGCGCATCAATACCGAGCGCTTCGTCCGAAATCGCGCGCTTTTTTTTACGGATTATACCCTCCCATGGTTATACCTGCGCTTAGCCCGAAAACGCAATTCGGGACGCGAAAGTCCGCCCCGGAGGGCCACGCTCGGACGACCCCCTCAAGGACTACTGCCAAATCGGCATTCGAAATCGCGGCAGCGATGACCGGCTCTGAGACCGACCTGAGAAGCCCGAAGCGTCGCGGACGTAACGAGCGCATCGCCGCGGAGCCGTGATTCGTACCTCTCGAACTCCAACCCGACGCCGTCGCGTCACTGTTGCGCATCCGATTGGTTTCGACCGAGGGAAGCGAGGCCGCGTGAAGCAAGGCCACGTGAAGCGAGGCCGCGTCAAGCGACGTCGTCGAACATCGCTTCGACGAACTCCTCCGGTACGAACAGTGCGAGGTCCTCGGCCTTTTCGCCGACGCCAATGTACTTGACCGGCAGGCCGACCTGCTGGCGAATGGCCACGACGACACCCCCCTTGGCGGTGCCGTCGATCTTGGCCAGGATGATGCCGGTGCAATGCACGGCCTCGGTAAAGTGCTTGGCCTGGCTGATCGCGTTCTGGCCGGTCGTGGCGTCGAGCACCAACAGCACCTCGTGGGGGGCCTCGGGGATCTGCTTGCCGATCACGCGATGGATTTTGGCGAGCTGTTGCATCAGGTTCTGCTGCGTTTGCAGGCGGCCGGCCGTGTCGATGATGCAAACGTCGGCGCCCATTTCCAGGGCCTTGGCCACCGCGCGGTGGGCGACGCTGGCCGGATCGCCCCCCGACTCCCCCTTGACGATCTCGGCCCCCAGCCGTCCGGCCCAGACCGTGAGCTGCTCGACGGCCGCCGCGCGGAACGTGTCGGCCGCGCCCAGCACGACTTTCTTTCCCTGCGACGTGAACAAGTGCGTGAGCTTGGCGATCGACGTGGTCTTGCCCGCCCCGTTGACCCCGGCCACCATGATCACGGTCGGCCCCCCTTCGACGAGGCAGATCGGCGCCTCATCCTGCTTCAGAAGTCCCTTCAATTTTTTCTTGACGGTGGCCAGGACGCCGGACATTTCGTCCACGCGGCCACGGAACTCGGTGCGCACGTCGTCGATGATCGCGCCGGTCGCATGCACGCCCATGTCGGTCTTGATCAGCGCCGCCTGTAGGTCGTGGAGGAAGGCGTCGTCGACCAGGCGACCCTCGCTCTTGAACAGATCGCGGACGTCGGTCTTGAGCAGTTGGTGGGTCTTTTTGAGACCTGCCTTGAACTTGTCGAAGAGTCCCATGCTCATCCTTTCAACCGCTTTTCATCTTTTTCGATGAACCGATCGAGGATGCCGTTGACGAACTGGGCCGAATGGCTGGTTCCGAACCGCTTGGCAAGTTCGACCGCCTCGTTAATGGCCACACGGCTGGGCGTGTCGGCGTGGAGGATTTCATAGACGCCCAGTCGCAGTACATTGCGATCGGTGGCAGCCATGCGCTCCAGTGTCCAATGATCGGCGGTCTTGGTCAACAGCGAGTCAAGCTCCGACCGGTTGCGCCTTACGCCGGCCACGAGTGAGCGGGCGAATTCCGTGAGCTCCTCCCCTTGCAGCCGCGCGGCGAGAAAACTGTCGGCCGCCGCCTTGTCGCCGCCGGGGTTCAGGTCGTCCTGGAAGAGGACCTGCAGTGCGACCTCTCGTGCTCGGCTTCGACGGGACATTTTGGTGAGTGTTGGAGTGGTGAGTGGTGAGTGGTGGCGTCGTAGTCGTTAACGACCGGTGAGCCGGTCCGATCCGCGATCGGACCACTCACCACTCCACGACTCACCAACCGTGACTAGCCGGGCAATTGCCCCAGCAAGCTGGCCATTCGCAGCGCCGCCTCGGCGCATTCGCTTCCTTTATTCCCTACGTTGCCGCCGGCGCGGTGGATCGCCTGTTCGAGCGTATCGCAGGTGAGCACACCGAACAAGACCGGAATTCCGATCTCGACACCCGCACGGGCCAATTCCAGGCTCACGGCGCGGTTGATGTGCTGGTCGTGGCTCGTTTCTCCGCGGATCACCGCTCCCAGGCAGAGCACGGCGCGGTACTGTCCGCTCTTGGCCTGCCTCGCCGCGACCAGCGGAATTTCGAACGTGCCGGGCACCCAGGCCACGTCGATCGCCTCGTCGCTGACGCCGTGGGCCGTCAACGTCGCCACCGCCCCCTCGAGCAGCCGCGTGGTGATCGACTCATTGTACCGCGAAACGACGATCGCGAAGCGGCCGTGGGGCCCGTTCAAGCGGCCCTCGTATAGTCTGGGCATTCATCACCCTTTCATCCCCATCAAGAACTCGGCGTTCGTCTTCGACTTGCGCAGCAAGCTGACCAGACGTTCCATGGCGTCGGTGGGGCCCATGTCGTTGAGCACGCGGCGGAGGATGCAGATTCGCCGGTGCTCCTCGGGATCCAAGAGCATCTCCTCGCGGCGGGTGCCGCTGGCAGGGATGTCGATCGCCGGCCAGATCCGTTTGTCGACCAGCTTGCGGTCGAGCACGACCTCCAAGTTGCCCGTCCCCTTGAACTCCTCGAAGATCACTTCATCCATCTTGCTGCCCGTCTCGACCAGCGCCGTGGCGATGATCGTCAGCGAGCCCCCCTCCTCGACTTTGCGCGCGGAGCCGAAGAACCGCTTGGGCCGCTGCAAGGCGTTGGCGTCGACGCCGCCGGAGAGAATCTTGCCCGAGTGCGGCACCTCGGCGTTCCAGGCCCGCGCCAGCCGCGTGATTGAGTCGAGAAAAATGACCACGTCGTGGCCGTACTCGACCATCCGCTTGGCCTTCTCGATGACCATCTCCGAGACCTGGATGTGCCGCGCCGAAACCTCGTCGAACGTCGAACTGATCACCTCGCAGTTGGGGCCCTTGACCTGCCGCTCCATGTCGGTGACCTCCTCGGGCCGCTCGTCGATCAAGAGCACGATCACGTACACTTCAGGGTGGTTCGTGAGAACGGCCTTTGCCATCTTCTGCAACAAGATCGTCTTGCCGGCCCGCGGCGGGCTGACGATCAGTCCGCGCTGGCCGAACCCGATCGGCACGATCAGGTCGACGACCCGCATGTTGATCTCGTCGGCGGTCGTTTCGAGCACGACCCGCTTATCGGGGTGCAGCGGCGTCAGGTCGTCGAAGAACACCTTCTCGGTCAGCAGGTTCGGATCCTGATAGTTGATCGCCTCGACCCGCAGCAGGGCGAAGTAACGCTCGCTCTCCTTGGGTGGACGGATTTGCCCGGAAACGGTGGCCCCCGTCCGCAGCCCGAAGCGGCGAATCTGGCTGGGCGAGACGTAAATGTCGTCCGGGCAGGAAAGATAGTGGTAATCGGGGCTTCGGAGAAAGCCGAATCCGTCGGGCAGGACCTCGAGCGTCCCCTCGCCGAACATCAGACCGTTGAGCTTCACGCGCTCTTTGAGGATCTTGAAGATCAGGTCCTGCTTCTTGATGCCTGTGTAGTCGGTGAGGTTCTCCTGGCGCGCCTGCTCGATCAGTTGAGGCATCGTCATCCGCTGCAGCTCGGCGATGTGAATATCGCCCTGTTTGATGGCCTCGTAGTGTTCATGAACGTCGTCGTGCTCGTACTGGGACTCGTCGGCCAATTCCTCAGCCAATTCCTCGGCCAATGAAAGCGGTTCGCTTTCGTCGAGCTGCGACGTTCCGACTTCGCGTGTGTTTCCGTCGGTTTCGCCGTGGGAAATGGGGTCGTCGGTGGGCGGCGGACCAAATGGCTTGGGTTGATCGCCGCGCTTGCCCTTCTGGACTTTCGTGCTCTTGGCATCGGACATGATGGAAAAACTCCCGCATGGGGTGCATGTGCCGACACGCGGAAGGTGTCAGCGGTAGGTGGGGGATACCTCTAAGGTACACTAAGACGAGGTGGATGAGAACCCAATGGTTTGACGGACAGCAAGCGCGAAGCGCAACCGAGGGCGGACGAGGATCGAATGGGACTGGGTTATTCGACGGGCTGGGCTATCCGACGAGAGATTGCCACAGCCGCTCGACTTGGGCGCGAGTGGCCTCGACGGAACCGGAGTTGTCTACGATCGTATCGGCCAGACGCCGCTTGACATCCAACGATTCCTGGGCCGCCTCACGCGCGGCAAAATCCTCCTGACTCCAACCTCGTTCTTGCGCTCTTGCCTGGCGTACCTCCCTTGACGCGTCGACAAACACGATTGAATCGCAGAATTCGTTCCAGCCCGCCTTGAGCATCACCGGCGCGTCGAGCACGACCACGGGCATTCCCGCGGCGGCCAAAGTGGCGGCCTGTTCGCGCAGGCGATGTGTGATTTTGGGATGTGTGATTCGTTCCAGGTGTTCCAGCTCGCGCGGCCCTTCGGGCGGCGGAGCAAACACGATTCGTGCCAGCGCCCGGCGGTCGACGTGTCCATCGGCCGCGAACATCGCGTCGCCCCATCGCTTGCGAAGGAGCGTCTCGACCTCCGGCAACCGCAGCACCTCGTGCCCCGCGCGGTCGCCGTCGAGCAAACCGGCCCCCAGGTCGCAAAGTTGTCGGGCGACCAGGCTTTTGCCGCTGGCCACGCCGCCCAACAATCCGACGACCTTCATCTCGATTTGCCCTCCATGTGGGACAGGTTTCCAAGGGTGCCATATCTCTTTGTAGCGGAACTCGTGAGTGTTTCGGTTTGTACGACACGGGTCATTTGTGGCCCCGGGAAACCTACTCGACGGGCTCCGTTTCGGCCCAGTTCCGTCCGGTCTTCACGTCAACCTTCAAGGGTGCCGACAGGATCTGCACGCTCGACATTTCTTCGCTGACAAGCGTCGCCAGACGATCGAGCTCGCCGGAAGAAACTTCGAACACCAATTCGTCGTGGATTTGCAATAGCATCTTCGCGGCCAGCGCCTCGCGACGCAATCGGCGGTGGATGGCGATCATCGCCTGTTTGATCAGGTCCGCCGCCGAACCCTGGATCACGGTGTTGATGGCTGTCCGCTCGATTTCGCTGCCGTGAATCTCGCTGCCCTGGGTCTCGCTGCCGACCGACATCGGGGCGAACGCCTCGAATGGCCCGCCGGCGCCCCAGCACGGTAGTAACATAACCTTTTTGCAGGCATTCCGCCAGTATTTTCGCCAGAAAAACTTCGATCCCCGGATAGCGCTGGAAATAACCGTCGATGAACGTCGCCGCCAGCTCCTGGAGCGGCCTTCTGGCACCGGGGAAGATGGAGCGACGGCCCCGCCGTACGGGCAAAAGTCCGGGTATTCTAGAAGATCACATAGGCGGCGGAGTAGAGTGCCATGTAAGCGGCGAGAAAGAAGCCCGATAGGGCGAGCAGCGCGGCACGCAACGGGCCCGGAAAACGTAGGAGCACCTGGCCTACGACGGGGTAGATTGGAACGACGATGACCACGAAGCGTCCCATCGAGCCCATCCCCATTTCATAAGCGCGAGTCACGTACGGAATCAGCAGCATCAGCGCGCCGAGGGATATTTCCTCAAGCGAAAGCCACCCGCGCCAGGTGCCAAATGCCAGAAGCGCGATGGCTCCAGCGAAAAAAATCGGGTTGGCGAAGTGCAGACTAAACCATGGCATCTCGCTCTGATCTCTCCCCCAGAACGCTGGCGACCGCCTGTCGTAGACGGAGCGGATAGGCTCAAGGGTAGCGAGCGCGACCGCCTTCTCGTACCACGGCGTGGCCGGACGGATGCTCCAGTGCGCCTGCGTCTTCACGGCTGCGAGTGGCTCGCCGAAGGCATAGGCTTGATAGGCGACGAAACCAGCAAGGCCCCAGCAGGCGACGGGAAGGTAGAGCGCGAGAGGCGGCGCGATGAGACGTAGGGTGGGCGCGGCCCGCCCGTTGGCGAGCGAACGAAAGATGGAATGAGTCAGCGAGTGAAGGCGCCAACGCCAACCGCTCGCACCCACCACGCCTCGCGGCGTCTGTTCCGCCCCCTTTCCACGCGACTCGTCGCGGTGGGAGGCGACGACCGTACGGACGATATGGATCGCGAAAGGCGCTAAAAGCGCCACGCCAACGGGACGAGCCGCGGTCGCCAGCCCGATGGCGAACGCGATTGACCAGAGCGGCCAGCGACGCAACATGCCATACATCGCAAGAACTACCAGCAGCAAGCAAGTCGATTCGCTGTAGGCAAGGCGGAAGAAGCAGCCGGTGGGAAACAACGCCGCGGCCAAGAGCGTGTAATCGCCCAGCTCAGTCGGGGCCTGGGCATAGCGGTCGCGAACATAGGACGCCAACATCGCTAGGGCGGCCAGCAACGACATGTTCGATATGACCAGCAGCGCCGCCTCGGCCCTCATGCCGGTAAGCGTGATCAGCGCGCGGACCAACAGCGGGTAGACTGGGAAGAATGCGACGCTTGAGTGCGTCGTTGTGTCGTAATGATACCCTTCGGTGGCGATTTGTTTGTACCAGCGGCCGTCCATCCATGTGACCTTGTCGAACCATTCGCGGTCTTCAGGCACATCAGACGAGGGGTGCGGGGAAATGTAAGAACCGAACGAAAACGCGAGTGCCGCAATCAGCCCGGTCAGATACCAATGGGTCGCCGCGCCCACCGTAATATCACCCGCGGAGCGGGCGCAAGCGCCCGGCGGCGCCATGTCTGGTCGATTTTCCGAATTCGCCAAGGTCGTGCTCCCGTTGCCTAACCCAAGCAGCGTTCTGCTCGATGTCGACATATGCCGAACGCGAGGAGCCCGGACCAAAGGACGACACCCAGGGCCGACCCAATTACTCCCAGCCGAAACGAGACCGGTTCGTACACAAAGACTACTCGGTGACTGCCACCTGGGACGCTTACGCTGCGAAAGACTCCGTGGGCGCGATCGATCGCCGCCTCATCGCCGTCGACTGTGGCCTTCCAGCCGCGATACCACGTGTCGGCTAGCACCAATCGTCCCGCGGTCGGGGCGTCGACGTCGATCGCCATGCGAGTTGGAAGGTCATCTATCACGCGAACCGTTCCCGGCTCGCATTTGCGCATGCGATCCAAGTTTCGATACGGCACGTCTTCGATCAGCGCATCGACAATCGCCGCGTCATTCACGCCGACGAATCGCAATCGTGGTAGCGCAACAGGCAATCGTTCGTATTTCCCTTCGTTCGCTGACCAGAGGAAGGCGCACGCGGCCAGCGCCAACGTCGGCGGCGAATCGGCTTCGATCGCCTTGTAAAGCCGCGCGGTTGCGCTGGGCAGCACTCCGCCGTCGTACGTGGCAACCGACAATCGGCGGCCAACGATCGTCGCGCGCACCCAACGGGAGTACCGCAGGCCGTCGAAGATGATATGCGGAAAATTGGGCGCGTCGACGGACCTGGCCATCGAATCGGCCGGCGGCAGCTTCACGCTGAACGATTCGCGGTTCCCCATGCGGAAGTTTCGGACGTTGAAGTAGCCCAGATCAAAGGCCGCCACGTAGATTATTGATACCGAAATGATCCAGCCGCGCAGCCGCCATATGGTCGACAACGCGAATACCGCCGCGAGCTCGACGGCCAGGATGGCCCAGAGCACCAAGTCGTTGGTCAGGTGCGTTCGCAGGTACTGTACGTAGCGATCGCCATCGAACGCCGGAGCGTGGGACATCGCCGCGTAGGCAATGATGCCCGCGCCGGCGAGCAGAAGGGCCACGAATCGCGTCCAAGCCGCGCCGGCAGCCCGCGCGTCTCCGTGCGACACGGCGTCGAGGCCTTTTGCCGCGAGTAGGGCCGCGGGCAGAGAAGCGATACAAAACACGCGACCAGGGCACCGGAACAGTGACAATCCTGGCAGGGCTCGGCCGAGCACGGCGAATGCCGGCGTGCTGTCGCCAAAGGCGACCCCAAGCGCCAGCACAATGCTCCATGCGGCCGCCCATTGCCAACGCGCCGTCGCGGCGCGCGACAGTCCGTAGGCGGCGAGCACAGGGGCGGCCAGTCCGAGATAAACAACGCGCTCGTGATAATGGTCACTGCCGTCAAATTGCAGCACCTGCGCAAAAGGGGATCCGTTCAGAAAAGGCATCAGCATCCTGGCGGCGTCGGCCCCGTCGAGAGCGTAGGTACCCCCAAACCGGCTGCTGCCGCGCCCCGACTCGCGCAGTCCGTCGCTCAGTAACTCGATGGCGGGGACAAGTTGCACTGCCGCGATCAGCGCGACAGCCATTCCCGCGACCGCGACCCAGCCGATGACGCGTCCGCGGTGGGACGCCGCCTGACCCATGCACAGCGACCATGTGGTGACAAGGGCGCAGCCTATGAACGTGTAATAGAGAACCTGTGGGTGGTCGGCAAGCGCGCACAGCGACCCCATCGCGACCAGCCGTGCGGCCGCGATTGGCCCCGGTCGGGCGAGCAGATTCGTTAGCACGAGAAAAAACCAGGGGACGAGTGCCGATTGGTACACCATGCTGACATGTCCCTCGGCGAGGTGGCCCATCAAAGCCCCGCTCCATGTCAGTACCATGGCACCAAATGCGGCACTCAGGTAGGATATGTTCAGACGCCGCGCCAAACAGTATGCGCCTGAAAAGCAAATCAAGAGATGTGCGAAAAGCGAGAGCTTCAGCCCCCAATTGGCTCCGCACGCCACGACCAGTGGCATGGCGAGCGGGTAGCAAAGCGAAGCTTGTTGCGCGGCGTGCAAGGGCTGGCCACATCCCACATAAGGGTTCCAAAGCGGTAGCCGCCCCGCCAATAATTCTTCACGCGCGAATTCCGCCAGGGGCAGGTGCAGCGATCCGAAATCGCGCGCCGGATCCGACACGATCGAGTCGCCGGACGCCAACAGCCCAACAAAAGGCGCCGTGCAAACGATACAGAGTGCTACCGGCACCAATCGCGAGAATAGGACGACGGTGCCCTTTGAGGCATCCTGGCTCATGGATTTGCCCCTCAATGCCATGCGCCGTCGCCGACGATTTCACCGCCGTTGATGGTCCCTAAAGCGCGATAGACCCTCAGCTCGACGCGGTCGTCGATCCATCGCACCGAGCCATCGCACAGAGCGAAGTTCAGCCCGCCGGGGTGCCAACTGCGAAAGCTCCAAGTGTTCGGCCAATCGGTGGGCGGAAACTTAAAGACGTTTGGCGGGATCGCGCACGTGCCGTAGGCGTTGTTGGCGTAAGGCCAGGAAAGCCAAATGTTCGCATCCGGCAGGTCCTCGCCAACCAAGAGCGTGTTGCTCGTTCCGTCGAAGATGTTGTCTTTACCGCGGCGCGTTTTGTAGTCGGAGCGAAACATCGGCCCATCGCCGTCATCGACGCCGTCATAAGAACCGTTGGTTCCCTTATTCGGCCATTGGGTGGAGATCCACGGGCTGCCAGGCTGCGTA
>Ga0307373_10010841_pt1 | contig 13334 bp, 12 predicted proteins | sample OX2MG_FD_202534 | JGI IMG/M metagenome (GOLD analysis project Ga0307373, IMG submission 202534) | Soil microbial communities from Risofladan, Vaasa, Finland - OX-2 | ecosystem: Environmental > Terrestrial > Soil > Coastal area > Acid sulfate soil | place: Finland: Risofladan, Vaasa | collected... | reverse complement strand
CGCGACGCCAATGTTTCTCGACTTCCTCGCGCGAACGATACGAGTCCGGGTCTCCGATCCAATGTCCCCACAACCGATAGGTCTTCGCTTCGAGCAGCGACGGCCCGTTTCCCGCGCGCGCGTGCTTAACCGCTTCACTGACCGCGTCGAAGACCTGCTCGACGTCATTACCGTCAAAGGTCTTGCCCGGCATCGCATATCCGTGGCGCCGATCCGCGATATCCTTGACCGCCGTCGACTTTTCCGTGGACATCGAAACCGCCCAGCCATTGTTCTCGCACAAGAACACCACGGGCAGTTTTCTCACCGCGCAGAAGTTCAAGCTTTCGTGGAAAGTCCCTCGGTTCGAGGTTCCGTCGCCAAAGAAACACAAGACGACTTTGTCTTCGTGCTTGACCTTAATCGACAGACCCGCGCCGGTCGCAATCGGGAAGCATCCGCCGAGCGTACCGCTTTCACCAAGCACCCCAAGCTCCGGATATACTACGTGCATCACGCCGCCCTTGCCGTGATTGGTCCCGCCTTCTCGTCCCGCGAGATCGCACAGCACTTTTTCGAGCGGGATTCCGCGCGCGACCCAATAGGCGACCCCGCGATGCGCATACAGCATGTAATCGCTCGGCCGCAGCGTCGCGATTGCGGCGACTTGCAGGGCCTCCTGGCCGACGCCAGGATGCATGAAGCCGCCGACTTGTCCTGCCTTGATTAGCTCGGCGATCCTTTCCTCGAGCCGACGGCTCAAGATGATCTTTTTGTAGATGTCGAGCTTGAGCTTATTGTCCATCACGATTTCACCTCTCAATTCTCAGGGCGATTCGCACAGCGCGTGGATGTCGCCGGGCAGCGCGCGAATCTGTACCGCATGCGCTCCCAGCTCGGTCATCGGTCCGGGATGCTTGTAATATTCCCGCGGAGTTTCCATGAGTGTCAGCTTTCTTATTTACGAGACATCACACTAGCTGACCCGAAAGAGGCCGCTCGCCGGACCCGGGTTGCCCCGAGGCGTGCCATACAGATAACGGTCGAGGAGTTCTTGGCTTCTAAGGCCGTCGAGATGCCCGCGGGACCTGTCGAGCCGCCGCGCGAGCAGCCACCCGGAGGGTGCATGGTGGACGGCTGCACGGAGCCGCCAATGGATGACCGCAGCGTATGGGAAGAGCATTGATCAACGACAATTAAATCTGCCGGTCGTGCAAAAATAGTTGAGGCTGAACACAGCGTCAACCCGCTGAGCTGCCAGCGCGCCAATACCCGGCGCATCTGCCGTGCCCGCACTGAGGTCGTGGACCCCATTCGCTTCATGGATTCGTTCCTCCGAACCCATTGTGCGCTGTCGGCGGATCGCCGGGGGAGATGTACTTGGTCACCCAGTTACCTCAATGCCAGCAGGCGGCCAAGGGAAGTGCCGAGTGCGGCCTGCCGCTGCTCGAATTCATGAAAAACTTGGGGGTACGAAGGAAGAGCGTCTTGCGCGCATGAAACCTGGCCCTCCGCGGACATTGATTCGGTATGAAGCGAGACTAAGCCTCGTCGAGCGGCGTCCAACCTTCCTTGTTCGCCTTCTCGACTGCCGAATCGTAGAGCTTCCAGAAGCGCTTGTTCTGGGAGAGCGCGACGACCTCCACGTCGGTGTCTTTGGTCATCGGCATCAATAGCGCGCATGGCCGGCCGTTCTTGGTGATGATCACCGATCCCTCAGTCGGAAGCTCGCTGACGATTCGGTTTAACCGCGCCTTGACCTCTTTGATATTTTCGACTCTCACAGCGTAAACCTCTTGCCGTCTATGACGAGGTGGTTTCCCTTTTTCTCTCCGATTAGGACCACCTGAACCTGATCGCCGGCGACCCGATGGAAAACGCGTAAATCGTCCACCCGGAACTCGAAGTCCGCAAACTCCGAAGGACGCCGCAACCGAAACCGATTGCGTGTCTCGACGGTCGCGTCATCTTCACCCAAAGTCGCCAGCATCGCATCGCGAAGGTGCGAGCGTTCTTTTGCGCGCAGCTTTCGAAATTGCCGAAGAGCGTCGGGCGAGAGAACGATTGCGCGCTTCACACGGTCAAAGTAGTCTCAATCAGGACTCCTCGCAACTATCGAAGGAATACAGATGATGAAATCGGAATGCTGCGCTAAGCGGCGCAGATTGAAGGCGAAACTCCTGACGGAAGCGCTGAAGCGCTATTCTGTGGCAAGACAGGGAGGAGGCGGAGATGGTGGAAGGCGCTGACTCGATGGCATGAAAACCTTTGGCCAGATAATTACCGAGGCTCGCAAAAAAGCTGGCCTTACACAAAAGGAGGTTGCCGGACGCCTGAAGCGCGAGGATGGCCGCGTGGTTGATGCCCCATACCTAAACGCGATGGAGCACGACCGCCGCTATCCGCCGTCGAATCATTTGATCGACCAGCTCGCTGAGATGCTCGGAGTGCCCGCCGACTTGCTCTACTTCCACGCGAAGCGATTGCCGGGCGATATCAAACGCGACGTGGACAATCAGCAGGTTGAGGCGGCGTACCAGGCTTTCCGCAAGGCGCTGAAAGGCTCTAAGACCGGCAGCAAAAGAAAATGAAACCGCTTCGCGATCCGCTTGGTCGACCAATTCCACGTCTCTACTTTAAGACATAGGAGCTGGACGCCAGGTGCGAAGGGATCATCAGAGATTTCATGGAGCGCCGATTCGGTGGCTTCCGCTTGCCGATTCCCACTGACGAGTTGCCGCGTCTTATCGAAGAGCATGCCCGCGACCGTGGTCCGCGTGTGGGCTCGGGAACTCGCGGAACGATCCGGAACAAAGGAACGGGTGCGCGTCTGCAGGCGGCGCCGTATGGTGATTTTCAAGTGCTCGGCGATTGAACCCTGGCGCAGCGAGCGCGGCGATAAGGGGGATGGCGCCGCGCCATCCCATCGGGTGCATCAAGCAGGCGCTGAATCGTGCGATTGCACGCGGCCGATTCACCGCCCCCCGACGGCTCCGCACAGCCGAAAACCCAGCAAAATCAACCACTTAAGATGGTGGAGGCGGGGGATTGAACCGCCCACGGGACTTGCAGACTGCTACCGAGAAAGTGCTTGATTCTCCTGCAGAATCAAAGAGTTGTGGCGGTTTTCCCGAAGATGAAGATAGTCCCAAAACGACGGAAAAGACCCCAATAATCCCGAAAACCCGGACCGGGTCCGGTCCACCAAAAAGACATCGCGAAAACCATATACGCGAGTTTTTAAGTGCCTGATATTTTACCTACAGCGATGCTCGAAAGGACGGCAGTAAATGAAGACATTCGGGCAAGTGATTAAGAGGTGCGCAAAGCCGCAGGTTTGACGCGGAAAGGGGTCGCAAGTGAGTTTGTGCTGGGCTCTATGCACTACTGTGCATACAGTCGGCATGGACGTTTCGTAGTCGAGTGCCGCATCGACCGCTCGCGGCTTACGCGGAAGCTAAAAGAACCGGGTATCCAGGCGCGGCGGCGGACGGATACACCGACGGTATTGCAATATCAATGGCTGTGCAGCGTTTTGCGCGGACACTACGCCTACTTCGGTCTGCCGCGCGAGTGGTACAGGGTTGGCGCGCATGTTCGGATCTGTGAGGGCGAAACCCGAACGGTTGAGCTGTTCGACATTATCCGGGCGCAAGCCTTAGTATCACATCGCATGGATGTCTGGATTCGTACCGCCTTGGAATACGGGTCGGCCTGAAATGTTGACCGGGAAACCCTGCTGGTTGCGACCAACCATAATCCGGCTGACGCTGATGGTGGCGCTGACGATTCCGCTCTCCGCCTGCTCGCGCCATAAGGCGGAAAACGCGGAGCCGCCTGCCGCGTCCGGCGGCTCAGGAATCAACCAAATTCCACAATCGCTCGTCACCAAGGACATGGAATACAATCAGCAGGCGGTGAGCCTGCAGCAGAGCAGGAATTGGATTGGGCTGGACAAGCTCTGCGAAAAATGGGTGCGCGAGAGCCCGCGCAGCTCGTCGGCATGGATGAACCTGGGTCTCGCGCTCGACATGATGGGCCATCCCTACGGCGCGGCCACCGCCTATCAGAACGCACTCAGCCTGCCGATGCAGCCGTGGGTGCAACAATATGTGGCGGGCCGCCTCCAGCTCATGTACGGCGACTTGAGCGGCACCGACAAGGCGCGCAAGCTCTACCCGCAATTGCGGAAGGTGAATCCGGCGCTGGCCGCCTCGCTCGCCCAGTACGTGCCGCAGGCGGTCGCTCCGAACCCAACCACTAGTCCAGGCCATCCACAACCTTAGCCGGACGCATGGGCCAACACGGGTGATGTGAGCGTATATGCGGGCGTGCCGGGCGCATTCGTACGGCACGATGCGGGCTTTGGCTCACGGATACTCAGTGCTGTTCGTCGTCGCGCAAATTTGTCCAGATTCTGATTGACGGGTCAAAACAGATCGACGTATAAACCGTTAGCGAGGCGGACCCGGAACTCATGGTCCGGGCGGCGGTCGGTGAGACAAGCCCTTGCGGTGGGATAGCCACTGCGCCGCTGGCCCCACGAGACGCCTCCGGGCGCCGCGCGGACCGGATTTGAAAAGGCTTTAAAATGGCTGATGAACGGCGATTCAGCATCGGACGCGCCAACGACTGCGATATCCCGATCGCCGATGATTCCGTGAGCCGCCGACACGCTGAAATCGCGCTGCTCGACGGCGATCGGCTGATGGTGCGCGATCTCGGCAGTCAGAATGGAACCAGGTTCCTTCGCCAGGGACGCGAGTTCCCGGTCCGCGAGGAGGTCGTCTTTCTTAGCGACCTGCTGCGGTTTGGCGACGTCACGGTCGCCGCGCGTGACCTGATCGACCTGCTCAAGTCGCGATCGCCCGAGATGGAGTCGCCGCGGCCCGTGGCGCGCGGCCAGTTCGCGGCGCCGGCGCGCGGCGCGGCGGCGTTGATACGATGCGAGTGCGGGGCGATCAAGGCGCAGGGCGCGAAATGCCCGGTCTGTCGGGAATAAGCCGATGAGCCAGCCGCAACAGTTTGGCGCCAACCGTCAAGGACAACCGCCGGCACCGTTTCCGCAGCATCCGCCGGCAGTGGCGGCCGACAGTCGGCTCACTTTTTCGGCTCAGCTATGGGAACTGCCCGACCGGCGCACCGTGATGTTCCTGTCGCTCGGGATTGCGGTAGTGTGGATCATCGCGCTGACCGTGATTTTTCCGAAAAACAGCACCGGCGCCGAAATCCTGATCGACCACAGCCGGTTCTCCCATTTCCCTTATCCGTTCACGATTCAAAACCTTGAGCATCTGATCTTCTTCGTCGGACTTGGCGAGCTGTTCGTACGATGGCGGGTGGCCACGCGCGAGCACGGGTTTATCGCGATGCGGTTGTTGCCCGAGGATCAACAAACCGTCCTCCAGCCCGCCGACCTCGCGCCCATCCGGCGCCGCGTCGCGCCGCTGTGCGATAACGAACACGGCTTTTTGCCCTCGCTCATCGACATCTCGATTCTGCAGTTCCAGTCGGGCCGCTCGATCGACCAGGTGGTGTCGATCATGAACAGCAGCCTCGAGCTGATCGAGCATCGCGTGGACATGCGCTACGGGCTGATCCGCTACATCGCATGGCTCATCCCGACGGTCGGCTTCATCGGCACCGTTATCGGTCTCGGCGGCTCGCTCGCGATGGTGCCGAAAAACGGCAACCTGTCAATCTATGCCGTGGCGCATGCGCTCTCGCTCGGGTTCAACTGCACGATGGTGGCGCTGATGGAGAGCGCGATTCTGGTCTTCGTGCTCTACCTCGCACAGGAAAAAGAGGAGACCGCGCTCAATCTGGCGGGAACCTATACTTTGCGCAACCTGATCAACCGGCTTTACGAAGCGCCCAAATGAAACCACGCAACCGCGAAGTCAACATCTTCAACATGTCGGTGCTCGACCTGCTGACCGGCGCGCTCGGCGCTTTCTGCTTTCTGACGCTTGCTCTTTTTCCTTCTTACTTCAAGGCGAACCAGGCGCAGGCGAGTCCCGCGAAGACCGCGCCCGCCGAGACCGCCGCGCAACTCAACAGCGAGCAGGATCGGCTCGAAAAGGAGTTGGCCGGAGTGCAGGCGAGCAAGACCGGCATCAAGCCGTTTACGATCGCCTCGGCGATCAGTACAGACTCGCAGGGAAATAATTGCGCATCGCTGCGGATCGACCGCCTGGCGGGTCCGGGCGGAACGAAATTTATCAAGCAGCGGGTAACCTCGGTCTTTTCCACCGGTGCGCCCACAGGTGTTCTCTTTTTCACTTTCCAGCCGGGAACGTACAAGATTTCGCTTGAGACGATACCGCAAAGCGCGCAATGTTTTTTGCAGTTTTCGCAATCCGGTCCCGGGCGGCCGCCACGTCAAACGTGGCAGCTTGGCTCCGCGCCGAGTTCCCGAGAGATCAGCTTCGAGGTGAAGACCGAGTACTTCAACTACCAGTTGTTCCCCAACGGTTAAGCACCGATGAAACCACGCAACCGCGAGGTCAATATCTTCAACATGTCGGTGCTCGATCTGCTGACCGGAGCACTCGGCGCTTTCTGCTTTCTAACGCTGGCGCTATTTCCCTCCTACTTCAAGGCGCAGAGCGCGGCGGCGCAAAATTCCCAGGCGCCGAGCACGGCTGCCGCGCCAGACACCAGCGGACTAAGTGCAGCCAACCAGATGCTGAAATCCGAGATCGCCAGCGCAAAGCATGCGGCGGAACGAATCCCGTCCTTCGCTATGTGGGATTTAGGTTCGTATGACTCTACTAATCATAATTGTGGGCAATTCAAAATTGTTCGGGTCGAGGGCCCGACCGGCCGCACCGACCTCGGAATATATCCAACCACTGAAACCGCACCGGGGGTCTATCAGGAAGTCTTCCTTATGGCGATCCAGCCCGGCGCCTATAGACTGGTCCTAAACGCCTCGGGCCCCGGCTGCATTCTGGGTGTTTCGGAATTGAGGCCCAACGCGCCGGCGGGCCAGTCCTGGAATCTCTCCGCGACATCGCGGCAATATACCCTACCGTTCACGGTTACCCCGGACCAAATCAATAGCAACTTCGGCGACCACGGATGATGCAACCATGGACACGATGACGCGCTGCAGCCACGGCCACTTCTACGATCCAGCCAAACATAGCTCGTGCCCCTATTGCGGCGCGGGCGTCGATTTCGGCGAAGGCAAGACGCGCCGCGTCCCCGACCGGCCAGCCGGTGCGCCGCCAACGCCGCCGCGGCCGGCCGCGGGCGAGCCGGGAGTGACGCGCGCCCTTTATCGCGACGCCACGACCGGAATCAACCCGGTGATGGGCTGGCTGGTGTGCATCGAGGGACCAGACAAGGGGCGCGACTTCCGCATCCACGCCGAGAAGAACTTCATCGGCCGCGGTTCCACGATGGACATCGCGGTCACCGGCGACGAGGCGATCTCGCGCGACAAGCACGCCGCCGTCGTCTTCGAGCCGAAGCGCCGCGAGTTCTGGGTGATGCCGGGTGAGGCCGCTGGGCTGGTTTACCTCAACGAGCAGATGGTCAACGCGCCGGCCCGGCTCAAGGCCCGCGATGTCATCGAAGTCGGCAAAAGCAAGCTGCTGTTCTGGCCGTTCTGTGACGACAAGTTTCACTGGGACTGACGGTCTGGCGTACCTGCCGGGCAACGCGCAGGACGTCGGGCGGCGCGAGGATCAGCAGGATTCCTTCGGCTTTTCCGATCCGGATGCGCACGACTTCGTCGCCCACGGCGGATTGCTCGCAGTGATTGCCGACGGGATGGGCGGATTGGCGCACGGCGCCGAGGCGAGCCGGCTCGCCGTGGCAAACTTTCTCGATTCCTACGCGGCCAAGGCGCCTGGCGAACGCATCCCGGACGCGCTTGAGCGCGCGCTCGTGGCGGCGAATCGCTCGGTGGTCGAATTTGCCGCCGGACGCGGCCTCAAGCGCGAAGTGGGCACGACTCTGGTCGCGGCGGCGCTATGCGCCGGCGAACTCGACTGGGTATCGGTCGGCGACAGCGCGCTCTATCTGTGTCGGGAAGGGCGGATCAAGTTGCTGACGCGCCCGCATACCCTCGCTGAGAGCCTGCGGCGCGCCGCCGAGCGCGGCGAGATAGCGCCCGAAGCCGCCCGCATCGATCCGGAAAATGACGGACTTACCAGTTACGTCGGGAGTGACGAAGTGCGCGAGGTCGATGCGAGCGACGCGCCAATTGCGCTGACGCCCGGAGATTTCGTGATGCTATGCACCGATGGACTCTACCGGGCGCTCGGCGCGGAGGAGATGGCTGGGGTACTCGGCGCCTCGAGCGACGGCCAGTCGGCAGCCGAAGCGCTGGTGGCGGCGGCGCTCGCGCGCGATCTGCCGAATCAGGACAACGTCACGGCGCTGTGCGTCAAGATCGCGGTGAATCGTTAACCGCTGCTGCGGGAGGATTCGAGGGCGTGGATACCGCGCAACTCTGCATGGGATGCATGGCCGACCGCAAGGGCCTGACGGTTTGCCCCGAGTGCGGCTTCGACGAATCGACGGTCCAGCCGGATAATTTCGGACTGCCCTTGCGCACTACGCTCAACGATCAGTACGTGGTCGGGCGGGCGCTCGGTGCGGGCGGCTTCGCGATAACCTATCTGGCGTGGGACCTGCGGCTCGCGCGGCGCGTGGCAATCAAGGAGTACATGCCGAGCGGACTGGCCAGCCGTGCGGGCAACACCAGTCAGGTGGCTCCTCATTCGGGTCAGTCGCGCCAGGATTTTCAGTACGGCCTCGAACACTTCCTCGACGAGGCGCAGATGGTAGCCCGCTTCCAGAGCTATCCGGGAATCATCGCGGTCATCAACTATTTCCCGGCCAACGGCACCGCCTATCTGGTGATGGAGTATCTCGAAGGCGGCACGCTCAAGCAGTACCTCGAAGGGCATGGAGGAAGACTGCCGTTCAACGACGCGCTGGCCGTGATGACGCCGGTGATGGACGCGCTGCGCGAGTTGCATCGCGCCGACGTTCTCCATCGCGACATAAGTCCGGACAACATCTACATCACCACCAGCGGGCAGGTTAAACTGCTCGACTTTGGCGCCGCGCGCCAGGCGCTCCGCGATCGGAGTCAGCGGTTGTCCGTGATACTGAAGGTCGGCTATGCGCCCGAAGAGCAGTACCGGAGCGCGGGCAATCAGGGTCCCTGGACCGACGTTTACGCGGTCGGCGCCACGTTCTATCACGTCATAACGGGACAGATCCCTCCGCCATCAATTGATCGTCTGGCCGAGGACACGATTGCCGCCCCGAGCGCGCTCGGGGCAGAAATCCCGCCGTGCGCTGAAGAGGCGCTGATGACCGCGCTGGCCGTGCGTGCGGCCCAGCGCTACCCGACCATCCAGGATTTCCAGGCGGCGATTGGGCTGCCGGCCCCGTCCACGCGGCCTGAGCGCGCAATCTCAAGCACAGTCCGGATGAGAATCCGCGAGTTGCCGCCGTGGGCGAAGCCGGCTGGCGCCGGCGCGGGGTTGATCCTTGCCTTGGCGATCGGGTTCGTCGTGGCGCGCAGCCTGATTGGGGGCGGCAGCGGCGGCGCCGGACTGAAGCTGGCGCCACCGCCGCCGGTTCCTCAAATGACGGCAAACCCGATCGCAAAGTACATCCCGCCTAATTCGCCCTACTATCGGATGCCCATATCAATATATCACCCGGGCAAAATAGCGCCGCTCGAGTCGCCGTGGCCGCCGCCAAACCTGCGTGCGATTACGATGAAGGCGATCGCTGAAGCACAAACCTGGGCGTCCGACATCGAGTTGATCGAAATCAAGGCCAAGCTGGACCCGAACCGCGAACCTTTCTATATCCAGTCCAAGCAGGGAACCTTCCATCTGGACTTCACCTTCTACTCACCTTCGAAGCAGAAGGCGATTATGGTGATGCCTAACGAGCCGCTCAATTCCGGCGGCGTAACCGGAGATATTTATCCGATCGGCTTCGTAAATTGGGGATCGCGCCAGCCAATCCCGCTCGATTTTATGGAACTTACCGACGCCGTCGCCCAGGCTCGCCAGCGCGGGATGAAGGCGCGGGTGATCAAGAGCGCGACGCTCGCCAATAACCCGCCGGGAACGTCGCAGGGTGGCGCCAACCTCAGCGGCTTGCGCTGGCTTATCAAGTCGGTGTTCGGCAACCTCTACTCGATCAACGCCACGCAACCGCCAGCACCAGGCTAGTGTCGCTCCAATGGTCCTCGGCATCGCGACGGCTGCCATGGCCTATTCTGAAAACGGGATCAGCCCGATTGCCTGGCGCCTTTAAGGCGGTTGCGAACATGGCTGTCGTTGACGGAAAGTACCAAGCCTCGCTCGTGACACAGAAAGGCGGCGGCCGATCGGGCAAAGCGATCAGCGCCACAAGTTCTGGATTGTCTTGGTTTTTTTTGGAACCGCCCGTCGGATTCGAACCTACGACCTGCTGATTACGAATAAGCCTAAGACCCCAACCACGGGCCGCCGAGCCGGCAAAAGCTCAACAACGACGCAGACTCGACGGCCATAGCAGTCGACGGTCGTCCACGGTTGTTCGGGCTGTTACGGCACCAGATAGGCACCAAGGCGGGCGATACTCCTTGTCCCAATCGTCGTGGTTTCAGCCGGTGGGCAAGCGTGCATTCGGGCCACGGAAGCTCGGGCCGAAACCCGGCATATCGCTCATGGAAAGGCGACCCCGTTTCGGCAGAATGGAACGGTAGTCCTCAGTGCCCCATTACGCCAGATTAGCAATCCGAACAGCGGTTTCAGCACACAAGACTCGTTGAGACTCGAAGCGAATATAACCATTGTCTCCCATGGAGTTAGTGACGTCTACGCATTCCCGATGGATAACTCCGAATCCCGGCCGGAGAGGCATACTTGATCTAGATTGGATTTAGATCGGGCTTTCTGCTCGCGAAATTACATGCAAGCCGAGGTGTATTACTCGAGCGGGTAGGTGACGGTCACGTTCGCTCGCACTGGCACCAGGATGCGCCGCATGGATTCGCCCTCAGCCTGAGACTTCGAAAGCGAATCCGGGTCTGTGAGGACGAGGCCGTACAGGTATTGCGGCTGGAAGTTGCTGTCGATTACCACGCGATAAACTTTTCCGAGCGTCATATGCAATGCGCGCGCTGACGCTTCAGCCTCGTCCTGAGCCTCGGCGCGCGCGAGAGAGATCGCGTCTTTGCGCGCCCGGCAATCAGCGGTGAGGCTGTAGCCGATTTGGCCACGTAGAGCACTGGCGGCGGCGCCGGCTTCAAGAATCACGGGCAATTTGTCCAGTTCGCGCGTCTTCACCACAATCGATGTACTGGCGGAGAAACCTTGAACGGTTACGGGTGCCGGCGGCGCCGATGCGTATTGCGGCTGTGGCTCGATCTTGCGCACCTCGTATTCCCCGAATCCGGCGGCGCCGTGGCTTCCCAGCTTGTGGGCGAGCACCTCGGCCACGTGCTCCGCGATCGGAGCACCCTTCCTCACGCATTCGTCCGCGTTTTTTCCATATGCCTCTACCGAAAGGTACACCTCTGGGATTTGCTTTTCGCATTGCGGAGGCAGTGGAAAGTTCTGACCGGGAATAAAGATATTTCCAACCGACTCGGATTCGCCGTGCTGCTGTCGACCGAGGTACACGAATCCGCTCCGCCAGACCTCAGAGGCGCCGGCCGCCAGGCCCGCGTCAACGACCGGAGCCATCAGCGCGATCGAATCGGCTGTCGCCCGCACTCTTCCTATGAATTTCCATGCGAACGATGACGGTGTGGGAATCGAGTTCGGGCGTCGAGAAGCGGGTCCGTACACGGGGTTGACTCGGACTTGATCGGTCGAAATTTCCGCGTCGGCGGCGAGCGTCGCCTTTTCCGCATCCACAATCCGCCGCACGATCGGCGGCAGGATCGAGTCGCATTCATCGCGAGTGGCGCATCGCGCCTCGACCCCAAGCGAAACTGCCATGACATCCGGCAGCGCAAAGGCGCGTCCTTCTCCTCGCGTTTCAAGGATCGACTGGCTCGAGCTAATGTTTATCGTAGCCGGGCCGATGATCTCCGTTGGCACAAATTGCGGAAGCGGGGGCGCGGCCAACGCGGGAATTGCCGGCAGGAGGGTAACGAATGCCGCGAACACCACGGCAACACTATGCCTGACGCGAAACCGTCGCTTACGAGACGCGTGCTGGATGCTCAAAGCTATGGACTGTCCGGCGCGCCTCACCTAGTGCACCGAGTACCTCATTCGAGCAGATACGTGACGCTCACGCTGGCATGGACGTTGGCCGGTAGATGCGGGACCGACTGGCGCGCGAATTCCGCGCGCGATGCAACCGAACCCGCCAGGGCGAAACCCGGACTGTTATCGCCCTGCACCATGGTGTCGACGTTGATTTTCAATATCTTCCCGAGCTTCACCCCGAGTGAATGCGCGGCTGATTCGGCCTTTTGTTGCGCGTCCGCGCACGCGTGCTCGATCGCATCCTTCCGCGCCGCGCTCTGGTCGCTCAGCGAGTATCGAACCTGGTTGATCCTGGTGGCGCCGGCGGCAGCCGACGCCTCGGCGATACTGGCCAGCTTTTCCGGCTCCCGTGTCTCGACTTCCACCGAGATGCTGGCAGAGAAGCCCTGCTGTACCTGCTGCTGCGGCGGTGGCGGGCGATAAGCGTAATTTTGCGGCGAGATCTTGTCGATCATGTAGTGATCCATCGTCACCGTGCCGTGGCCGCCCAGTTTGTCGGCGAGCACGCGCCTGACTCTTTCGGCTTTCTCCGAGCCTCGTTTCACGGCTTCATCCGCGGTCTTTGCCTCGGTTTCCACGGGCAGGATCACCGTCGGCCATGGCGGGTGAGGTGATTGCCTCGGTGTCGGAACGACGGCGCGTCCGCGAGAGCGTACGGTCCCGAATGCGTAACTTGGCGGCGGAGCGCCCGCAAAATCGAATCCGGTGCCGATCGAATCCGAGGCTCCCGCCGCGATTCCGGCGTCAATCAGGGCCCCGATTAGTTCGATCGAATCCGCAGTCGCCTTCACATTTTCCGTGAATTTCCATACCTCGGCCGCGGGAGTCGGTGTTGCGGCTGGAGAAGCGGCCCCGAATATGGGATTTACCCCGATACTGCCCTTTGAAATTTCGGCACCCGGCTCAAGTTTAGCCTTTACAACCGCGGCGATTTCGTCGGCGCGCGCCGATATCAGCTTGAAGCATTCATCCTCACGCCTGCAATTCATCTCTACCTGGATCGACACGAACATTGTGTCGGGCGGGGCATGAGCGTCACCCTCACCCCTCACGTCAACAGTCCGTGCGCTCGTATTACTGCTTGTGGATTCGGGTGCCGATGAGACA